>Ga0134122_10000815_pt1 | contig 21818 bp, 11 predicted proteins | sample KB302_FD_96461 | JGI IMG/M metagenome (GOLD analysis project Ga0134122, IMG submission 96461) | Terrestrial soil microbial communities without Nitrogen fertilizer from Kellogg Biological Station, Michigan, USA - KB3-0-2 | ecosystem: Environmental > Terrestrial > Soil > Unclassified ... | reverse complement strand
CTCCCAGAACGGTTGCGGCGCTGGTTACGTCTACTAAGACGGGTGAATCGAGCAATTGGTTTCCAAACCTATTGGAAGAATTGGCAGGAGATCGCGACGCGGTGTGGTGAGTCACGTTGTCTGTCGCGAGCGACAGGAAGCTTCCAAGCACCTTGTGGCTCACGATACTGGGCTTGTAGGGCGGTCCCTATGTGCCGCTTCAAGCACTTAGCTGTCTGTATAGGATTCAGACCCTTAGCGAGCCACGGAACCCCCTCGCGGCATAGTAAGAGTCTGCACCGTTGTGACCCACGAAGACTCTGCCGTAGCGGTAGTCACCATAGATGGCACCACCGAGTTTTCTAACGTCGGAAGTTGTTCTCAGCCAGCTCGATGTTTTCGCATCGAAGCTTCCAAGTTTCTGCAGCTCAACGTATTGTTCTTCCGATAAAAGTTCAATTCCCATGGCAGCAGCCATATTCATAGCGCTGTCTTTGGGCTTATGTTCTTTCCTTGACTCAAGCGCCTCGCGGTCGTAACAAACACTCCTGCGGCCTTGAGGACTTTCCGCTGAACAATCATAAAAGATGTATTCGCCCGTCTTTTTATCATGACCAACAACATCCGGTTCACCGCCAGTTTTTTCCATTTCGTTGAGTGACCACAGTTTTTCAGTAGTAGCTTCCAGCTTTGCTTGTACTTTAGCCCATTCAAGACCTTTATGGCGGTTCATGTTTTTCTCAAACCGGGCTTTCAACGCTCTCAGTAGCTCTTCACGTTGCTCCGATGACAACGACTTCTTGTTGTTTTTCATGTTGTTCGTGCCTTTAGTTTACTTTGCCCCAATCGCATTCAATTGCAGAATCGGTCCGTACTCAAAGGTTCACAACGAACGAATAAGCCTCGCTTTGCGGCTCTGTGGTTCGAAGACTGACGGACAGTTTCTTGGGAGTCTTGGTTTGTCCTGGCGGTAGTTCGAACAGCAGCGAAACCGCACCCTTTCCGGCGAACGAGAGCGAGACGTTCCCATCCGTGTCGCGGCGGTCAAGCACCTCGACTTCCTTGTCGTTGTCGCCGCCCCAACTCGGAAAGTCTTCCATCACCGCGCGCGGCGCGCTTCGTAATGCTCCGCTTGTGAGGTAGACATCCGATGACCGGGCGTCGGCCGTCAAGTTGTAAGCGAGCGTCACCCCTTTCTTCCCTCCATCCAACTCAATCAACACCACGAGTGGCTCGCCCTTTAACTTGACGTTCGAAAAGGGCGACTTGCTGGATTGAGTGACCTTGACCGTGAAGGTATCGCCAAACAGGACCACCTCACCGGCTTTGATTTGTTTCACTGGTCCGGCCGCTTGAGACTGAGGATAAACGGGTTGGATCGCCAAAGCGCCAATCGCCGCAACGAGTATGAGTCTTTTGATCATTGTGAATCTCCTGTTGATGATTGCTTGCTCAAAGATTGTTTGATGCGGTAGCTCCTGTTATTCGATACACCGGCGACAGCTTGTTCCGCAAGGGTCCTGGGCGCGCAGGCATCCCTGCCTGCAAGCTCTCGCACAAGGCAAGCAGCATGCAGGGATCCCTGCGCTCCCAGGACTCTTCAAGCCGGACCATCGATATCGGTTACCGTTGCGTTCGGGTGGTCGCTCTCCATCTCCCGCCAGATAAGCACACTCTTTGTCTCCTTGAGCAGTAGCGACCCTACGATCAAGGTAACCGCCGCGACCGTTATCGGATAATACAAGCCGGCGTAGATGTTTCCCGTCTTTGCGACGATCACCAGACCAATCAGCGGCAGCAGTCCGCCAAAGACTCCGTTGCCGATGTGATACGGCAGCGAGAGCGCCGTGTACCTGATCTTCGCCGGGAACGCTTCGACAAGATATGCTGCAATCGGGCCGTATACCATAGTCACAAAGATCACCTGAACAAACACAAGCAGAATCAGTTTCCAGGCGATCGGGCTCGAAACAAAGTTTGCGAAGTCCGTGTAAGTAAGGACCTCGGCGGCCGGTTGCAGCGCGCCGTCCACAAGCGTTTGCGGGACGAGACTGATGGCGCCGGTTACCGCGTCCTTTTGTGAAGTTGCGGTGACCACGTTCGATCCTGCGGCGATTTGCATGGCGTTGTAGATAGGAATGTATGAGACCGCAGCCAGCAAGCACCCCAGCATCATCAATCGCTTGCGGCCAAAGCGGTCAGACAAAGAGCCGAACAGAACGAAAAAGGGCATCCCTAGCAGTAACGCACCGGCGACTATGTAGTTCGCCGAAGTTCCGTTCACCTTGAGAATCGTTTGAAGATAGAACAACGCATAGAACTGACCTGTGTACCACACCACGCCCTGTCCGGCGGTGGCGCCAAACAGCGAAATCAAAACCAGCTTCAGGTTCGGCCATTGAGTGAAGGCTTCCTTGAGCGGCTTTGCCGAGGTCATGCCAGAGCCTTTGATGTGTTGAAAGATCGGCGACTCTTTCATCCTTAGCCGAATGTACAACGAGATGCCGACGAGAAAGATCGATATCAGAAACGGGATGCGCCAGCCCCACGAACTGAAGGCTTCCCTGGTCATCGAGTTCTGCAAGATGAGGATCACGGCCAACGAAACAAACAACCCGAGCGTCGCGGTGATCTGGATAAAGCTTGTGTAGAAGCCTCGTTTCCCGTCCGGCACATGCTCGGCAACATACACCGCGGCGCCACCGTACTCGCCTCCCAGCGCTAGCCCCTGCAGGATGCGAATCACTAGAAGAATGATCGGCGCCGCCAACCCAATTGTCGCGTACGTCGGAAGAAAACCGATCAGCGACGTCGCGCCTCCCATGATCAGAAGCGTCACCAGAAACGCGTACTTGCGCCCTACCAAATCGCCTATTCGACCGAAGAAAAGCGCTCCGAACGGACGCACGACAAATCCAACCGCGAAGGTCGACAGATACGCGATCAGCGCCAGAGTCTCATCACCCTTTGGATAAAATAGCGGAGAGATCACCGTAGCGAGGCTGCCGAAGATGTAGAAGTCGTACCATTCGATCATGGTTCCGACGGCGGAGGCCGCGATGACTTGCCAGATCTTATAGTCGGCTACGGATGCTGTGCTTATCGGTGGGGACGGGGCAGGGGAGAGTTGACTCAATTAGTGATCCTTCCCAGGTATACAGACTTCAGTCTGTGTACGTCGATGCGGAGGCGCTACACAGACTAAAGTCTATGCTACTTCCGCCTATCCATCAGACAAAGACTAAACCCCATGCTACGTATCGAACCCGCGTCGATGCGGGCGGGACGCCCGCGCTCCCAGCCGTCAGTTCCTGATGCAGTAGAGCGCTTCCTGACTCCGTAGATAGATGCTGCCCCCGGCGATCGCCGGCGTTGCTACAAACATCTGGTCGCTGAGAGTGTTGGTCGCCAACACTTCGAACTTCTCTCCCATTCTTACAACAACCACGTCGCCCTCTTCGGTTGCGAGGTACAGCTTTCCGCCCGCGGCTACCGGCGATGCCTTGAAGTTGTAAGCCCTGGGTAGCCGTTGTTGCTGGTAATAGGGCTTGCCAGTCCGTGCGTCCAAGCACGTCACCAAACCGCTGTCGCTTACAAAGTACAGCTTGTAGTCGCTGAGAACGGGCGAACCAGTATAGGAGTTGCCGCGGTTGTTGCTCCAAATGACTGCGTCGGTCCCGGTCAAGTCGCCCTCCCGGCCGAGTCTTATCGCAAGCAGGTTAGGATCCCGATGCCCGCTCATCACGTAAACCACGTCATCGGTGATCACCGGAGCCGGGATTACGTTGCTGCCCAGACCGCCGCACTCCCAGATGAGTTTCCCAGTTGCGGGGTCATAGGACCGCACCCTGGTTGTGGCGCTGACAAGAACTTGCTTGCGTCCTTTGTGGGTGACGATCAGAGGTGGCGACCACGAGCTCACTTCGTCACGCGACACGCGCCAGAGTTCTTTGCCGTTCAGCTTGTCGAGCGCAAGAAGATAGGAGCCTTGTTCCTGATCAAACTTCAGGTAAAGCGCATTCCCTTCAACGACAGCCGCAACCCCTTCGCCGAAGCCCAACCGCATTCGCATCGGCGGAAATGATTTTTCCCAAATGAGTTTGCCGTTTAGGTCGTAGCAGTAAATTCCGCGAGATCCGAAAAACGCGTAAAGGTTTTTTCCGTCGGTGACCGGGCTGTTTGAAGCAAAGCTCCCGTAAGCGTGATGGTAGCCTTCATGAGGAGTCGCGATCTTTGCGACACGTTCCCAGAGTATCTTGCCGTTTCGGCGATCGAGACACATCACGACAAACTTATGTTCGCGCCCTGCGGCAGCGCCGCCTCCCGGGCCGCGTCCTTGCCGGGACGGCGACGAGGCGGCGCCATCCGTCGGCACCGCGGTGGTGAGAAAGATCTTGTCGCCCCAGATCACCGGCGAAGAATTCCCCCGTCCGGGAATTGACGCACGCCATGCGATATTCTTTGTGTCGTTCCACTCGACGGGTGCGTCGCCGCGAGCCATTCCGTCGTTGTTGGGCCCACGCCACTGAGGCCAGTCGTTGTCTGCAGCAAACATCGAGAAACCTAACACCAAAGCTAATTGGATCACGTTCACCTTCGCCTTACCTCCAAGGGATTTCCAGGGTTTCCACTGAGACGCGCAGAGGTTCAACTATTTGCCGGGCGGCTCCACCTTCTCAACAACCAATGGTCGGGATTCGACCCCGCGGCGGTAGAAGACTCGAGGCCGCTGGACGGTTCGCTTTGTTGGGTCAGCAATGTTCTCTTCACCCGGCTTGAAAACGATCTTGAGCCCACGGCTGCCTTGCAACGCCGCGGTTTGCATCTCCGGAACACGATCGACGGCGTAGTTCAGCCACTCACGAGCAACGATCTTCTGATCCTTTGGTTCGTTATCTGCCGCGCCGGCCTTGAGCCCTTCTTCGACGAGTGCATAAGTCAAAAAACCATGCCCCAGTTCAGCTGCTTCCAAAGCCGCCTGATAGCCCTGCGCCGCCGTCAAGATGTAGATCCCCTTCTCATAAGCGAGCTGCGCGAGGCCTTTTGAGTTCATCGGGCCGCGTCTCTTCTCCTCGGACTCCAGCGCCTGCCCACTATTGCAGGCGTCTATCACCATCAACAGGTCTCCAGTGTCGATGCGTTCAAAAGCCTGTTCGAGCTCCCGATCCGAAATGCTGTGCGTCAGCAATGTGCTGAGTCCCTGTTCGTCCAAAGCATCGAGCGGCCCTTCGTAACCGAGATCATGCGGTATCAAATAGAATCTGGATTTCTGAGCGGTGCCGTGGCCGGCGAAATAGACGATCACCGCGTCTTCGGGCTCTGCCGCGCTGATGCGACTCAGGGCCTCGGGCATATTAGCCTGCGACCCATCGCTCGCACCCGCAAGCTTGCCAAGCGCCGCCAGAATGTTAGCCCGGGTCGCATCCTGATTCAGAAGCGGGATAACTTCGATTCGCGAGAAAGTTCCCAGCTTGCGTTGCTTCTGTAAAAGCGTGTCACCAAACTCGCGAGCGTCCGCGACCGCGTATTTCAAGTTGTACCGCGGGTTCGCATATTCGTCGATGCCAACGACCAGCAGGTACAAGGCGCCTTTTCGTCTCAATCGCTCGCCGCCGTTAAGCAGCAGAGAATCGTCCGCACTCTTGATGTTGTCTTTGTTGAAAGCGTAGGCGGTTAGATGGTTTTCACCCGCAATGATCGAGATGCTCTGTTCGAGTGTCACCGTTTGCTGTGAGTTGAGCACGTCTCCGCGCCACGCCTTTATCAGAGACCCGTTTCTAAACAACCTGACGTCGCGCGCCCCGCTGGCTTCGGGATGACTGGCATCGGGGGGCGCCGCCGCAACTTGAACTCGTATTTTCACCGTGCGCGAATCGATCGGCCTGTTGGTTCTTGCTCGATCGTCGGCTAGCGAGATTCTTACCTGAGGCTGTCGCCGATCCACTTTTGCCAGGTCTTGAGTTGCGACCAGTCTCCTCCCGGCAAGGACGTCCTCGACCAGGCTCGGGTAGTAGAACTCGTTAAAGAATGCTTCTACCGGAGCCACGTCGAACGTATTTGCCGCAAAGCGCCAGAGAATCGATTTCCACGCTTCGGTTGAACCGTCAAACAGACCTCCCGGTGCGATAGCCAGCCAATCATTGCCATCGTTGAAACTCACCAGCGTGCACAGCGGCTGAACACTTGCTGGCGACCAAATCTTCGCCGTAGCATCGTCGCTCGCCGAGACTATGAACCGGCCGTCTGAACTGAACGCCAGCCCCACCACCGGACTGCTATGACCTTCCAGAACTCGAATCAATTCACCACTCTCGGGACTCCAAAGCCGTATGCTCTTATCGTAGCCTGCGGACGCCAGCACCTTGCCGTCCGGGCTGTACGCTACCGCGAACACGTCTGACGCGTGACCTTGAAGCGCGCGTATCAGTTCGCCGGTGTCCGGGTTCCACAGCCTGACGGTCTTATCGCGGCTGGATGCGGCTAACACTTTGCCGTCCGGGCTGTAGGAAAGACCCGTCACCTCCGATGCCTGTCCGGTGATGGCTCTGATAGTTTTGCCACTAGTCACGTCCCAGAACCTGATCGAGTTGTCGTAGCTTGCCGAGGCAACGACTCTCCCGTTGGGAGCAAAGGCAACGGAACTGATTAGTGTGACATGGCCTTCAAGGGTTTTGAGTAACTTGCCGGTCGGCGCGTCCCATAGCCTGACTGTCCGGTCGATGCTCCCGGTCGCGATGAGTCTCCCGTCAGCGCTGAATGAAAGCGAGGTAACGTTTGAAAAGTGGCCCTTTAGAATCCGTGTTGTCCGCGCGCTTGCGACATCCCAAAGTCTTACAGTTTGATCCACGCTCGCGGAAGCCAAGGTTTTCTCGTCGGGACTAAACGCCACGGCGTTCACCGCTGACGAATGCCCCGACAATGTGTGCACTAATCCGCCCGAATTAGCGTCCCATAGTTTGACGGTGTTCCGCGTGGCAAACGCCAGCGTTCTGCCACCCGCGCTGATAGCGGCGGCGCGTATCGGGGAAAGGTGACCTCCAAGAGTGCGAAGCTTAGTGCCGGTTGAGGTGTTCCACAGATCGACAGTCATCCAACCGCCCGCGACTACGGTGTTGCCGTCAGGGCTGAGGGCTACGGATGTGATCGCAGCGCTTGCGCCCTCGATAGTCGTGGCTGGCCTTCCGCTTTTTACGTCCCACACTTTTACGGTCTTGTCGTAGCTTCCTGAAAGTATGAGTTCTCCATTCTGGCTGAAGACAATTGACGAGACCAACCCCGAGTGCCCCTGTAGCGTGCGGATCGCGGAACCGGTTTCGACGTTCCACAGTCTGATCGAATTGTCGTCGCCAGCGGATGCGAGCACTTGCCCAATCGGGCTGAACGCAACGGCGCGGATCTCCGACGAATGTCCTTCCAAACCGCGGATCAACTGTCCGTCTTCCGTCTGCCAAAGGCGAACAGTCTTCTCCTCGCCTCCAGAAGCGAGCATCCTTCCATCGGGACTGAACGCGATTGTGCGAACCGCGGCAGGCGCTTCGATAGTGACAATCACTTCACCCGTTGCTGCGTCCCAGAGATCGATGGTCTGATCGCGGCTCGCGGACGCGATAGTCTTGCCATCGGGGCTGAAGCTTACTGCATTGACTTCATCGGTGTGGTCCTCGAGCGTTCGGATCAGAACTCCACTTTTGACGTCGCAAAGCGCGACGGTCTTGTCCAGACTCCCGGATGCGATCGTTTTCCCGTCCGGACTAAAAGCCAGGGAAGTAACGTTGTCGCGGTGATAAGCGAGTACCCGAAGCATTCGGCCGGTTTCGGGTTCCCAGAGCCGTACGGTTTTGTCAGAGCTTGCGGACGCTAAGATCTTTCCGTTGGGACTGAAAGCGACTGCGCGGATGTTGTCCGAATGACCGCTCTGAATCACCAGCTCCGGTCTATCGACTTGCTTTGCAGGAGGTTGCGGAGGAAGCAATGGCCGAGCTCGCGGCTGCCGAGGCTGCCGTTTTTGGGGAACAACTCGTTGGGCCGTCCAGACACCACCCGGCATTAGAAGGTGCGAGATAAGAAAGAGTGCGAGGACGGTTCTACGCATCCAGACAAATATAGGATGGCTGTTCGCACAATCAAAGCTGAACCGGCAAAAGGAGGTACGCCCCACCGCACCGCTTAGTCAGTTCCGCGCACGGTGTTCGGGCGGGTTGCGGCCGCGTAGCGGGCTCCTATCGATAGTAACCGGGAAACCTGCATCAACCCGGCGTAGCGTTTCCTATTGATTGTTACCGGAACCGGCATCATTCCGGCCGAGGTTATCCATTGAGAGCGAAAACCGATCAAGCAAAGACCAGCCGCGTTCACGCGGCTTACCGAAGGCAAATAGGCCAGCCGTTAACCGCTGGTTCGCAGCAAGCCCAGTTGGTGTCGAGCCCGTTTCACCGGGCTTCTCATTATGCTTTAGCACTAAGGTCCAACGGCCAAGGCCGTGGCTCTGGGAAGCACGCTGAAGCGCGCTCACCGCATCTACCCTGCGCGTTACCAGGCCTGAAGGCCTGGCCTAGTTGCCCTTCGGGCAGCCCGATGAATCGGCTGAAGCGCCCTCACGGTATCCAGCCGGCGCGTTACTTCCGTCTCATGACGAAAAGGGACGAAGAGGTCTTCGTCCCTTTAGTCTCACACTCACGGATTCCTTGACTACTATTGTTTTGGACTCTTCGAGTCGGGCAGCAAGGCTTCGATGCGCGTCAGACGTTCGATAAGCTCTGCGTTCAACTTTTCAAGCTTTGCCAGCTGCGCATCCTTTTCGGCTACTCTGCCATTCAGCTGCTCGATGTAAATATGAGCCTTTTCGATTTCTTCGAGCATTCCACGCATTCGAGCGCCGAGCTCGACGACCTCCTGCCCATTCTCGTCAACCGTTCTGGCGCCAACCGCCGGTAGGTGTTTGTTCTCCCACATAAAGGCGGAGTGTTCTTCGATCGATTCGAGAGTATGTGTCGGCTCGAAGACATAATCAGCAAAGAGCTGAACACCGCGCTGGAAAATCGATCCGTTCACATCCAGTCTTCCCAGGGGGTTCGTCGTCCCGATTCCGACGTTGCCATTGCCTAGAATGCTCATCCTGATGCCTGTGGACGAAGGCGCGCCGGCGGTCAGCCCCGAGTTCGCGTAGAAATGAACCGGGAAGTTGCCTTTCGTTCCTATCCCCAGCGAGCCCGATCCGACAGCTTCAGGATTGATCGCCATAAAGGCCGTTGATATGCCGTGCATTAGCTGAACACCGTTGATGCTCGGATTGGTTCTGATCGTCAGACCATCAGCGATGGTGTTGCCGGCGGTACCGGTGGGAGTCACCGTGTCGACCTGAAGCTTAAACCCGGGCGCCTGCGACCCGATGCCAACGTTGCCGCTGGCCGCAATATCGATGCTGCTGGTCGGCGCGCCTGGTCTGATTCTGAAAGGAAGCCGGCTGCCGCCAGTGACATCGCGCACAAAGAAATTTGCTTCGTTGCCGGCGATGTCCCAGGTCTGCGCAGTGAAACCGCCGGCATTGGTTTGTTCCAGCCGGTGTGCCGGCGTGTCGCTTGTAGCGATATGCAGATCCAACACCGGCGTAGCAGTGCGCAGTCCTACCTTGCCGTTGCTGCTGACCCTAACCGAATTGGCCGGAGCACCCGCGTCGACTTCAAACACGATAGTTCCGGTTTCCGAATTCCCGGTCGCGCCTTGATCCACGATGCCCAGGAAACTTGCGCCTCCGTTGGCCGAGCTGTTCGCTCTTATTTGCCAGTTATTGGTTGCGAAACCCGCCGTGGTGCTTGTGTCGTCAAACTGGAGCCGTGTGTTGTTCTCTTTCAGCCTCACCGAGTCAAACCCGAAGACTTCACCGTCGACGCAGTCCAGCCCAACACACGCGCTGCCCTGGACGATGATATCGTCCGCGGTTACGACGTCGTTGACCGTGATCGGCCCCTGGGTCTTCTTGGTTGCTCGACGCTCGTTGGCAGAGGCGCTCAGGTTCGGGTTGGGCTCACTCGGTTCCGGACCATCCTCCGGAGATCCCGTAAGAACCCGCCCTTTCTCTAGAAGAAACGAGCCGGACTGAACAGTGAGGCTCGTGGGTAGTTGGCCGTTTCGCTGCAGCTCCTGGATGAGCTCCGCGGTATTCCCTTTCTCCCTTGATTCCGACAGAGCTTTCCTGACTTCGCGGCTGATTTTCGGAATGACGCGCAATTCGTATGTATAGGAACCGTCGGGCAATCCATACCCTTGCCGATCGGTGAGACTGAACGACGGGGCAGCACCTGCTTCAAACTCCTTCCGATATACTTCGCCTCCCGGTTTAGATACCGTTAGGACAAGCCGGTTGTAATCAACTTGAACCTGCCATCGCACTTCCGTCGCATCTGCGGCGACCGTGGCAACGGGCTCAACCTTGTTCGCTGATTGAGCCAGAGCGGTGCCACCGATAGAGATGGCCAGTACAAACACGTATACGAAAAATCGAATGGTCTTGGGGACGTTCATTGGATTCCTCCTTGGGCTTTTGGGGTTAGCCGACGTCGACGACTGATCGAGAGACTCGACTGCAGCGCGAAGCGCTCTCGGGATTTTTATCTCAGCCGCGACAAATACTACTGAAGAGCGCGCAGATCATTCCAAACGACCCCGGTGTTGTCAAGGTAATAAGTGCCTCGCGCGACTGCTACTAACAACACACAATGGGTTTCTGGTTTCTAGTTTCTAGTTTCTGGTTTCTGGTTTCTGGTTTCTGGTTTGTGGTTTCTGGTTTCTGGTTTGGTGTGTAGTGTTTGGTTGGTGGTGTGCCTTCTGGTTTGGTCTTTGGTCTTTGGCTTCGGGGTCCGACCCGTAGCCGAGCCCCTACACCAGAAACCAAAAACTAGAAACTAGAAACCAGAAACCTACTTCGTCTCGCGCAGCTTCTTCAACGCCTCGATGCCGCCTGCGTTGTTTGGGTTCAACTCAACGGACCGCTGATAATTCTTGATCGCCAGCTCTTTGTTGGTATCGGCAAGGTAAGCTTCACCGAGACTGTCATAGGTGTTCCACGACTGTGGATAATCCTCGACGTTTAGCTTGAAGACCTCGATCGCATCCTTAACTCGCTTCGCTCCGAGCAGGTTGTAGCCCAGGCGATTCAGTTGAGATTCAGTAACAACCTCGTCGGCCGCGCGACCCTTGCGCCACTCGCGATACTCGCGAAGCGCCGGCTCGGCGCCGTTCGCCAGAATGTTCTTCAGGAGCGCTCTGGAAGGCGACTTGTATGACTCATACTTCAGCCACGCAAGCGCGGGTTGCTGTCCTCCCACTGCCGCGGCGACGATCTCGGGCATTATCGAGAGGCCGTTCGCTCCGTCAGTGAAGATGACGACTCCGAGCTTTTGTTTCTCGAACGCCACAACGTACGCTTTGGTGTCGCCGTTATCTCCCCAGTGCCAGAAAGACAATCCCTCCACGGTTGTTTGAAGCCCCCAGCCTAACCCCCAGGAGATCGACGGAGACAGCTTGTCGGCCGGTCGATTGGTTGTATTCGGGCCTCCCTCGTCAACCTTGATCTGCGGCGTCAGCATCTGTTTGAGCGTTTCCGGTTTCAGCCCGGTCCCTTTCAAGACTGCCGCGACAAACCGGCCGTAGTCGCCCGCTGTGGTGTGAAGACTGGCGGCGGCGTTCGCGCGTTGAGGCTTGATATCAAATGTTGGCTCGCCTACCGAATTATGACGCGCCGCTTTCAGCTGGTCGAAGCTTGGCTGCCATACATAGCTGCTGCTGGTCATCGCCAGGGGCTCGAAGACGTACTCCTTCATAAAGTCATTAAAATGCTTGCCGGTTATGTGCTCAACCACACGCGAAAGATAAACAAAGCCCTCACCGGAGTAGCTGAACTTTTCGCCCGGGGTGAAAAAGATCTTCAGCTTGCTGTCGCCTCCGCGCCAGTTCGGAAACCCGGTTGTGTGAGACATCACGCGACGCGCGGTGATCGCCGCCAGCCGTGGGTCGGGGCCTACGTCATAATCACCCGGAAGGTATTGGTTGAGCGGCTTGTCCAGGTCGAGCTTGCCGCTTTCAACCAACTTCAAGACGGCATAGGCGAAGACGGGCTTGCTGAGCGAAGCAGCTTCGAACACCGTATCATTGGTGACCGGCTCTTTTGTTTTTGCATTCTTGACCCCGAATCCATGTTGCCAGGTGAGTTGGCCGTTTCGCACAAGCGCGATCGAGAGGCCCGGCACATCAGAGTCTTTCAACAACCGGGGAATGGTGGCTTCCAGGGCGGCGATCACCCTTGGCAACTTCGCGGTTGATTGCAGCGGTGCACTAGTCCGCTGCGTCGGGCCCGACTGCCGCGCAAGGCCAGTGCACATGAGGAGTAGGAGGATGAACAGACTAAACCCAACGCGAGCTCTGGTCAGCGGGAGTCCAGATCTAGATCTCATGTTTGCTCCAGGTAGCTTAACGCGATTTTAGATTTTGGATTTTGGATTTGATGTCGCGAAAATGCGGTCTTCGAATCCAAAATCTAAAATCCAAAATCCAAAATGGCCTTATTCACATCTAAGCGCGACCATCGGATCGACCTTTGTTGCGCGGCGAGCCGGCAAGTAACAAGCCGCAAGCGCGACGCCGGCTAGCAGCAACGATATCGCGGCAAATGTCAGCGGGTCGGTTGCGCTGACCCCAAATAACAAACTCTTCATCAATCGAGTCAACGCCAGCGACGCTCCCAATCCGATCAAAACCCCAATCAATGCCAGCATCATCCCCTGACCGGCGACCAACTTCATCACATCGCGGGCTTGAGCCCCGAGTGCCATTCGAATGCCAATCTCCCGTGTACGTTGACTGACTGAATACGAAACCACACCATAGATTCCCACCGCCGCCAGCAGCAGGGCTACAACCGCGAATCCAGTCAGCAACGCCATCGTCAATCGCTGCTGGCCGATCGCGCCATTCAGAAGTTGATCCATCGATCGCAGGTTGAAAACAGGCAGGTCTTTGTCGATTCCGCTGATTGTCTGCTCGATCGTTGACGCTAAGAGAAGCGGAGCGCCTTCGCTTCGCACCACCAAAGCCAGGGAGCCTGCCGGTTCCTGCGCGAGAGGAAGATAAGCCTGGAGCGGCGTTTCCTGATCGATACCGTTCAGCTTTACATCGGCGACCACGCCAACGACTTCTCGCCACGGCGATTTGCCTTCCGGCCAGCCTTGTTTCAAACGTTTCCCGATCGGGTCTTCATTGGGCCAGAACCGGCGCGCCATCGTCTCGTTGATCACCGTCACGGTAGACGACTTCTCTGTGTCCCCTTCGCTGAACGCGCGGCCCTTGACCAGCCGCATGCCCATTGTGTCGAAGTAGTTCGAGCTCACCGGCGTGAACGCTGAACTCGGCAAGTCAGCGCGGGCCGGGACCGGCTGGTCACCAACTATGAAAACCGAGTTCCAATTAGATCCGTCAATCGGCAGCGACAACGTGATGGCCGCGGATCGGACGCCTGGCAGGGCCTGCACTCGCGTGAGACATTCATCGTAGAAGATGCGTCGGCGAGGCTGATCGTACGGCTTTGCCGGGAGCATGAACTGCACCGTCAAGAGATTCTCCGCGTTGAAGCCCGGATCCGTACTCGTCAACTGAAAGACTGTGCGCAGCATCAAGCCCGCGCCGCTCAGCAACACCAGCGACAATGCGACTTCAGATACGAGCAGAACCTTGCGCATCGCTTCGCGCGACGAGCCGCTGCTCGACCGGCCGCCTTCTTTCAAAGTCGTTTGAAGATCGCTGCGCGAAGCGTGCCACGCAGGAAGCAGACCGAATAACAACCCGGTCAGGACCGAAATACTCAAGGTGAATACCAGCACCACGCTGTCCAGGCGAACTTCATTGAGCCGCGAAACAGTCGGCGGTGCGAGCGCGACCAGCCCGTCCTTCATCCATACTCCGATCAACAGTCCCGCTACGCCGCCGAGGAACGCAATCAGCAAGCTCTCGCTGAGCAACTGCCGGATGATTCGCGCTCTACTTGCGCCAAGCGCGAGCCGGATCGAAATCTCCTTCTGCCGCTCCGCGGCGCGCACCAGCAACAGGTTGGCGATGTTCACACAAGCGATCAGCAACACCAATCCAACTGCTGTGAGCAGCACCAGCAAAGCCGGTCGGATTTCCTCGGAGTATCTATCGCTAAGCTCTTGTACCAGTGCGCCGTTGCCGCTGTTGGTGTTCGGGTATTCGGCTTCGAGTTGCGCTGCTAGAGTTTCCATCTCCAGGCGTGCGTGCTCTAGAGCCACTCCTTCTTTCAGCCTCGCCATCACATTCAAACCGAAGTGGTTCCCCCGATCCAGCATCCCAAACTGCGGTGTCAGCAATAGTCCAATCGGCACATAAACATCCACTCGCCGAAAAAGCTCAAAATCGGACGGAAGCACGCCAAGCACGGTGAACATGTCGCCATCCAGTCTGACTTGCTTCCCAATGAGCGCAGGATCGCCGCCAAACCGTTCTTGCCACAAGCCGTGGCTGATGACGACGGTCGCGGGCGCTTCAACCCGGTCATCCTGCTCGACGAAGGTTCGGCCAAGTGCCGGCTGTACGCCAAGCACCTGAAAGAAATTCCAGTTGACGGTCCGGCCTTGCAGCCGCGCGGCTTTGTCCACTCCCGTCAGGTTAAAAGTCTGGGATCGAAATCCCGCCATCGCTTCGAAGGATTGGGCTCGTGTCTTCCAGTCCACGTAGTTTGGATACGCAGCACCCAGCCGATTCTTGTTGCGGTCCTTCTCCGTCATTACGATCAGACGATCGGCCTCCGGAAAGGGAAGTGGGCGAAGCAGCACGGCGTTGATGACGCTGAAGATCGCGGTGTTCGCGCCGATCCCCAGAGCCAGCGTGAGCATAGCGACCAGAGTGAACCCTGGCTTCTTCGCCAGCGTCCGCACACCGTATCGAAAGTCTTTGATTAATGTCTCCATCATTCCCCCCCCGCCGATTTTGGATTTTCGATTTTGGATTTTGGATTGAAGACGCAAACGCTCGGTCTCTCGCAATCTAAAATCCAAAATCGCTTCATTCGTATCTCAGCGCGACCATCGGATCGACCTTGCTTGCGCGGCGAGCGGGCAAATAACAAGCTGCCAGCGCCACGCCAGCCAGAAGCAACGAGATCGCAACAAACGTGAGCGGGTCCGTCGCGCTCACGTCGAACAAAAGGCTCGACATCACTCGCGTCAACAAGAACGAAGCCGTCAGCCCGATCGCCAGACCAATCAAGGTCAGCCGCATTCCGTGACCGACTACCAGTTTGAGCACGTCAAAGCGCTGCGCGCCAAGCGCCATCCGAATCCCGATCTCATGCGTTCGTTGAGTTACGACGTACGACATCACGCCAAAGATCCCGACGGCCGCCAGCAGCAATGCTACGAACGCGAAAAGCCCGAGCAGCAACGTGCTGAACCTGGGTTGCGACAACGACCGACTCAACCGTTCTTCCATCGTGGCCACGTTGGTGATGGGCTGGCGCGAGTCGAGCGCCAACACCTCTTCGCGAACCGCTCCGATCACGTTTTGCGCCGGTGTTGTTGTGCGAACCGCCAGCATTAAGGAGTTGAACCAGCCCTCTCCTTTGCTTTGGAGATAAGGCGCAAGCACCTCCGGGTTCGAAGACTTCTCGAGGCTCGGACCCTTCACATCGGCGACAACGCCAACGATCGTACGGCGCACAAAGCGATTTATGGGGGCCAGGGAATCCGGCGGCAAGAGATTCTCCGGCGGGCCCATCCAAATCGTTTTTCCTATCGGGTCCTCGTCAGCGAAAAACCGGCGAGCCAGAGTTTCGTTGACTATCGCGACCTGCTGCGAATCCGCTGTGTCGTGTTCAGTGAACGCGCGGCCGCGCCGAACAGCGATCCCCATCGCTCGGAGATAGCCGTGACTCGTCAGACCAAACCGAACAAGCGGCACCTGGTCAAGAGATGCAGGCGCGGGTCTTCCCTCGACGCTAAAGAACTTGCCCCAACCGCGTCCCGCGCCAAGCGGCAGCACCGTGCTAACACCAGCCGATTCCACGCCCGGCAGCGCCGCAACGCGCGCCAGAAGCTGATCATAGAAGTTGATCGCAACCGGCGGCGGCGATGTGATCGTCGCCGGGACCGGGTACTTCGATTCGGGCAGCGGGATTCCCATCGTCAAAACGTTCTTTGGTGAAAAACCGGCATCAACGTTTCTCAACTTGAGAAAGCTTTGCGCCATAAGTCCCGCGCCGATCAACAACACAAGCGCCAACGCCATCTCGGACGCCACCAGCACTCCGCGCAGCCGGCTCCGCCTTCTGCCTGCGGTCACACTGCGTCCGCCGTCACCGAGAGCCTCGCGCACATCGGATTTTGTAGCTTGGAAAGCCGGAAGCAACCCGAAGATGGTGATAGTGAGCAAAGACACACCAAACGTGAATACCAGCACGTGGCTGTCGATGCCGATCCTGTTGAAGCGCGGTATCGTAGCCGGGAGCAACGTTACAATCGCGTCCACTCCCCACATTGCAAGCAAAAGCCCGGCGCCTCCGCCGAGTAATCCGAGCGGCACGCTTTCAAGCATCAACTGACGCACTAGCCTGCCGCGGCTAGCGCCCAAACTGGTTCGAACCGCGAGTTCTTTCTCGCGGGACGCGGCGCGGGCCAGCAACAGGTTCGCTACATTTACGCAGGCTACCAGCAACACAAAACCGACCGCGCCCAGCAGGACCAGCAGCCCCGTCCGTGTGTCCCCGGTGAGTTGTTCCGACAGCAGTACGACTTCCGCGCCCACTCCGTCGTTTTCCGGATGGGCTGCTTCGATGTTTGCGGCTATTGATGAAGCGTCGGCTTGCGCTTCCTTGATCTCGACTCCCGGTTTGAGTCTGCCGATCAAGTAAACAAAGTGATTGTTGCGGGAGTCCATATTGTCGCCGGAAGGAAATGAGATCGGGCGCCACAACTCAACCGGCGGGGTGTTGTCGAGGAAAGCCATGCCTTGAGGCATAACTCCGGCTACGTTACACGGCTCGCCACCCAGATCGATCGTCTGGCCGACGATCTCCGGGTTTGCGGCGTACCGCCTTTCCCATAGACCGTAGCTGAGCAACACAACGCGATGACGCCCGAACTGGTCTTCTTCCGGAAGAAACCCGCGCCCAATTGCCGGCGCCACACCGAGCACTGAAAAGAAATTCGGAGTGACAAACGCGCCCTGCACTCGCTCGGGTTCCTGGCGCTCCCCGGACAGATTGAAGTCTCCGTAGTAGAACCCGCCCAGCCCTTCAAAGACATGATTCTGATCGCGCCATTCCCGATAGTCGGGCAACGCGCTACCAGATTGAGCGAGGCCCTGAGACTGCATCGTGGACCAGAGCATCACCAGCCTGCCGGCGTCGGGATACGGAACCGAACGCAACAGCACCGCATCGACAACGCTGAAGATCGCAGTGTTGGCGCCGATCCCGAGCGCCAGCGTCACGATCGCGACCAGGGTGAAGCTGCGGTTCTTGAACATCATTCGAATGCCGTAGCGAAGGTCCTGAATAAGAGTTTCCATCGATCACTCCTCGATTTTGGATTTTAGATTTTGGATTTTGGATTAATGCGACGCGTGCTCGTTCTCGCAATCCAAAATCTAAAATCCAAAATCCAAAATTGGTTCATTCGTATCTCAACGCCACCATCGGATCGACCTTGGTGGCGCGGCGCGCCGGTATCAGGCAAGCCGCCAGTCCCGCCCCGAGCAGCAGCGCCGTTACTACCGCGAACGTTAGCGGGTCAGTCGTTCCGACTTCATACAGCAGCGTCTTCATCAATCTTGTTACAGCAAACGAAACAGCCAGCCCGATCCCGGTGCCGATGACTGTCAGCTTCATACCCTGCTGCAACACTAGCTTCATGACGTCATTGGAGCGCGCGCCCAGAGCCATCCGCACTCCAAGCTCGTGCGAGCGCTGAGCGACCGTGTAAGACAAAACGCTGTAAACTCCCAGCGTCGCAAGAACCATGGCTATCGCTGCAAACACCGCGAGCAGCGTCATGCTGAATCGTTGAGAAGCGACCGAGCGAGCCAGCGTCTCGTTCATCGTTCTGGCGTTCGCGATCGCCAGATCCTTATCAACCGACCATACCTGGTCGCGAATCGATCCGATCAGCGACGCCGGATCGCCAGTCGTGCGGACAGTCAGCACCATCGAGCGCCAGGGGTTCTGTGTGTGAGGCACGTAAACCAACCCTCGAAGCTTGTCATCCCGCCCAAAATACCGAACATCCTGCACGACTCCGACGATCTCGCGCAGCAGGTTTTCATCTCGCCACGACCTAATGCGCTTGCCGAGTGGGTCTTCACCTGGAAAGGCCATCTTCGCGAGAGTCTCGTTTATGATGATCACCTTGTTGCCGTCCGCTGAGTCTCGTTCATCGAAGGTTCTGCCCTGGAGGAGTCTTATCCCGGTCGTCTCAAAGTAGCCCGGTCCTATCACATTCCAATTAGCCGGATTGTCCGGGCCCGCGGGAGGTTCGGGGTGACCCTCGATCAGAAACACTCGCCCGAGATAGAAACCGCCTCCGCCAAGCGGCAATGCCGAACTGAATGCCGCCGATTCGACTCCCGGCGAAGTCGCGACGCGTTCGGCCACCGTCTTGTAGAACGCGACTGTCTTGGCGTTATCCGGGTATCGCTTGCTCGGGCAGTTGATGCTCATCGTTACGAGGTTGTTTGTGTTGAAGCCGGGATCAACACGTTGAAGCCGCGAGAAGCTTCGGACCATCAGACCAGCGCCCGCCAGCAGCACCAGTGAAAGGACTACCTCCGCGACAACCAGCGCGCTTCTGATGCGCCCGCCGCGCGCCCCTTCGCTGGAACTGCGGCCACCTTCTTTAAGCGATTCGTTTAAGTTGACCTTCGAAGCGTGGAGAGCAGGGACCAAACCGAATAGAACAGACGTGAGAACCGACGTGACTACTGTGAACGCCAGAACCCGAACATCGATTCGTATGTCTGCAAGTCTTGGTACATCGGATGGTGCAATCGCGGTCAGCAGGTCGACTCCCCAGAACGCCAGAAGCAGACCGGCTCCGCCTCCGATAAGCGCGAGAATTACTGATTCGGTCAACAGTTGACGTACGAGCCGAACGCGTCCCGAACCCAGCGCTACTCGAATTGCGATTTCCCGCTCTCTGGTTGCTGCCCGCGCCAGAAGCAGATTCGCTACGTTTACGCAGGCGATCAAAAGCACGAAGCCGACCGCGGCCAGCAACACCATCAACGCAAGCTGAAGCTGATCGCCAACGATGTAATCACGCAGCGGGACTGCGCGGTTGGTTAGACCTGTGCGCGATTCGGGAAACTCCTGTTCCAGCCGTTGGGCGATTGTTGCCATCGCTGCCGTAGCTTGTTTTGTTGAAACTCCCGGCTTCAAGCGGGCGACGGCCTGGAAGATCATGTTGTCTCGACGCATCAGATCCGGGCCCGGATTTGGGCCCACGGCCATCGGAGCCCAGATATCGAAGTCGTCAGGCCACTGTGAGTCTTTTGGCATGACCCCGACTACCGGATATGGGCGGCCGTTGAGAAAAACGGTCTGTCCCAGCACGCTCGGATCACCGCCGAACTTGCGCTGCCAGAGCCGGTAGCTGATGACCAGCGTGCGCGTCGAGTTGGGCTTGAACTCATCGGCCGAGAACGTTCGCCCGATCAGGGGTTCGACGCCCATTACTGCAAAGTAGTCTTCGGTGATTCCGGCGAGGTCGATTCGTTCCGGCTCGCCGCCGCCGGCAAGGTCAGCGGTTTGCGAGCTGAACAATCCTACGTTCTCGAAGATCCCGGTTTCATTTCGCCAATCGAGATAGTCGGCGTAGGTAATACTCCCGCGATCATAGCCGCGCGCCGGGTTGGCCGATACCGGAACGACCAGCCGGTCTGGTTGTTTGTAAGGAAGCGGTGAGAGGAGGATTGCGTTTACCACGCTGAAGATGGCGGTGCTTGCGCTTATACCGATCGCGAGAGCAAGCGCTGCTACCGCGGTGAAGCCCTTGTGAGTCAATAGCAGCCGAAACCCAAATCGAAGATCTTGAAGGAAAGTCTCCATGAGTCACCCCTTTCGATTTTGGATTTTAGATTTTGGACTTTGGATTAGTGTGTGCCGAACGCCCGGTCCGGCAATCCAAAATCTAAAATCCAAACCCGCTTCATTCGTATCTCAGCGCTATCATCGGATCGACTCTCGCCGCCCTTCGAGCCGGAAGATAAGAAGCAAGCAGCGCAACCGAAGACAGCAACACCGCAATTGCAGCGAACGTGAGCGGATCCGTCGCGCTGATTCCATACAACAAGCTCGCCATGACTCGGGTCAATGCGAAGGCAGCCCCTAATCCAATCAAGACGCCAATCAGTGCGAGTGCCATGCCTTGCTTTACAACTAGGGCAAGCACATTCGAGGTCTGCGCGCCCAATGCCATCCGAACGCCGATCTCGTGCGTCCGCTCCGAAACCGCGTAAGACATAACGCCAAAGATGCCGACCGCTGCCAACAGCAAAGCTACACCTGCGAAGACACCCAGCAGCATCGTGCTGAACCGCGTCTTTGAAACCGAATCGGAAACCCAGGCTTCCATCGTTCGAACGTCCGCCACCGGCTGATCCTTGTCGATCGCCAGCACCTCGCGACGGACAGCTTCCGCAAGCCCGAGCGGCTCGCCTTCGGTGCGGACCACAAGCGTCATCCCGGAATAGACCAGCTCCGGATATGGCCAATAGGTCATCGGGCGCACCGGAGTGTCCAACCCGACATACCGTGCATCGCGAACCACGCCGATGATTTCGCTTGGCACGTTCTCGTCTTTCATGTTGATCGTCACGCGTTTGCCGATCGGATCTTCGCCGGGGAAGTAGTCTCGCGCCATCGTTTCGTTGATGACCACTACGTGAGACTCATCGGTGAGCTCGCGCTCGCTGAAGGTCCTGCCTTGCAGCAACGGAATCTTCATCGTTTGGAAATAACCGCCGTCGACGACGCGCACGTCGCCAACCAATTCTTCGCCGGGCGGGAGCGGCGGCCTTCCCTCGATCACAACGCCAGTCGCAGCGCCTCCCCCAGGGGTGATCGGCAGATAGCTTACGGTGCCCACCGAACGAACCCCCGGCAAGGACTGCACACGTTCTGTGAGTTGCTTGAAGAAGGCCTTGCATTGCGGGTCCTCACCGTACCGTACCGGCGGGAGAAGGACCTTTGCCGTAAGAAGATTGTTTGAATCAAATCCCGGATCAACCGATTGCAGCCTTGCAAAGCTTCGGATCATCAATCCGGACCCGATCAACAGCACCAGTGCCAGTGCGATCTCGGCCACCACGAAAAGGTCGCGCAATCGATGACTGCGGCCGCCTGTTACGGCGCCTCTGCCTCCCTCTTTCAAAGACTCATTCAAATTGGGACGCGACGCCTCGAGCGCAGGCGCTAAGCCGAAAATCACTCCGGTTAGAACCGAAACTCCTAACGTGAATCCAAGGACCCGATAGTCGAGACCGACCCCCTGCAAGCCCAGCAGATCCTTTGGTGAGAGCGCGAGCAATAGATCAACTCCCCACAAGGCGAGCAACAGCCCAACGGCGCCGCCCAGTGCCGCAAGCACGGTAGCTTCGGTGAGCAACTGGCGAACGACTCGCCATCGGCCTGCGCCAAGGGCAGTTCTAATTGCTATCTCCCGCTGCCGAGTTGCAGCGCGGGCCAGGAGAAGGTTTGCGACGTTTGCGCAGGCGATCAGCAATACAAACGCGACCGCGCCCAACAGCACGAGCAAGGCGGGGCGAATCGAGCCGACCAGTTG
>Ga0134122_10000814_pt1 | contig 21840 bp, 18 predicted proteins | sample KB302_FD_96461 | JGI IMG/M metagenome (GOLD analysis project Ga0134122, IMG submission 96461) | Terrestrial soil microbial communities without Nitrogen fertilizer from Kellogg Biological Station, Michigan, USA - KB3-0-2 | ecosystem: Environmental > Terrestrial > Soil > Unclassified ... | reverse complement strand
CATACAATGTCTCCGTTGGACTAACGCTACCGGAACCCAATCTTACGACTGAATTTACCGTCTCCCACACGGGCCGGATGGTGATGGGTTGCGATTGCCGTCAAGGGCCGCCCGTCCGTGTTCAGCAAGGCTTATCGCACTCGTTAATGACCGGTAAACAAGCAATGCGCGATAAACCGAGGTTTCCACCTAGCACGTGGCGTAAAAGCCACGATGACAATCGAGTCGGGTCTTGAATTTGTGAGCATTTCTGCCGCGACGATTCGGTTGTCAACGACTTTGTATGACAAGCGCTTGCGATCGATGTGAGTATAAGGGCGCGTAGACGGGCCGGGGTCGCGCCAGCCCAGAAATGAGGCAAAGCATGGGGGCAAGTGAGGACGGCGAAACTGAGGCACAGATCGCCATCATCGGCGCGGGATTGGCGGGTCTTGCCGCCGCCACTGCGCTGAGCCAAGACGGCTTCGACGTCATCCTGGCCGCTCCCGCCTACGATGCGGCGGCCGCGGCAGCCGATACCCGCTCTTCGGCGCTGCTGCCGCCGAGCGTCCAACTGCTTGAAAACTTGGGCGTCTGGCAGGCCTGCGCTCCCCATGGCACGCCGCTCCTGGGCGCCCGCCTGATCGACGACCGCGGTGGGCTCGTGCGCGCACCGGAAGTCCTGTTCGAGGCGCGCGAGATCGGCCGGTCCGACCTTGGCGCCAACGTCCCCAACGCCCGCCTCAGCACGGCGCTCTACGCCAAACTGACCGTGGCGCCCGGCCTGCGCTGGCTGCCGACCGCGGGGGTGACCGCGGTGGAGCCGGACGCCGCCCAAGTCCGCCTTCGCCTGGCCGAGGGTGGGTGGATCCGGGCGGGGCTCGTGGTGGCCGCCGACGGGCGCCATTCCATCGCGCGCGCGGCCGCCGCCATCCCCGTGCGCACCTGGGATTATCCACAGGCGGCGATCGCCACCAGTTTTTGCCACACCCGCCCGCACGCCGGCATCACGACCGAGTTGCATCGGCGCCCCGGCCCGCTCACGACCGTGCCGCTGCCGGGCCTGGCCTCGAGTTTGGTGTGGGTCGAAGACCCCGACGAGGCCGCCCGACTTGCCAAGCTGTCCGAAGCCGATTTCAAGGCGTTGCTCGAAGAGCGGCTGCAGGGTTTGCTCGGCGCGATCAAGACCGTCGGCCCACGCGCCCTGTTTCCGCTCCGGGGCCTCAGCGCCGCCCAGATGGCAGCACGTCGGATTGCACTGGTGGGGGAGGCCGCCCACGTCATTGCCCCGATTGGGGCCCAAGGCCTAAATCTCGGCTTGCGCGACGTGGCAGCCCTGAGCGACTGCGTGGCGGATGCCCGGGCCATGGGGCGCGATATCGGCGGCCCCGAAACCCTGCGCGCCTACATTGAAGCCCGTGCCATCGATGTCGCGACCCGCACGGTCCTGGTTGACCTTCTCAACCGCTCCCTGCTGACGGACTTTCTCCCCGCCCAGGCCTTGCGTGGCGTCGGATTGCAGCTGCTGGCGCGGTCGGGCACGCTGAGACGGTGGGCGATGCGCGGCGGGGCCAACGCGCCCGGGCCGTTACCCCGCTTGATGCGCGCGCCGTCGCCCCGCGACCATGCAGCGCCGCCTCCCCCGGCTTAAGCCTGCGGCAGGGCCTTGACGGCCTGGCCTTACGCGGGCAAGTGCGGGCGCCGCGCCCCGCATAGCAACCGCCAGATGCAATGCCAAACCGCCTGAAAGACCTCCGCTACCGCATCGAATACTTGGGGCTGAGGCTCCTTGTGGCACTGGTGCGGGCCGCACCGATGGATGTCTCCGTCGCCGTTTCCGGCAAAATCTGGCGGCTGATTGCCCCCTACGATCGCCGCCACCAACGCGCGCTTGAAAATCTGGCCATCGCCTTTCCGCACATGCCCGCGCCCGAGCGCGAAGCCATCGCCCGGGCCATGTGGGAAAACCTCGGGCGCGTCATGGCCGAGACGATGCAGATCGATCGCATTCTTGCGGACCCGACGCGCATCGAGATCGCCGACGAGAGGATGTATCGGCGCTACAAGGACAAGCTCGGGTCCGCCATCGGTGTGACCTTGCATATGGGCAACTGGGAGCTTGCCGTCTGGCCCTTCACCATGGCCGGCAACAATCCGGCCGCCGTCTACCGCACGGTCAAAAACCCTTACGTTGATCGCTACATCAGGAACATCCGCCGGCATCTCTACCCCGGTGGGCTTCTGGGCCGGGGACGGACGCGGGATGAAGGTCAAACGACGGCCCGGCTGATCATGGACTTCGTGCGCCAGGGTGGTCGGCTGGGCCTGGTGTGCGACCTGCACGACCGCACCGGCATTCCCGTGCCCTTCTTCGGCCGGCCGGCGCGGTCCGTCGCCATTCCAGCCATGATCGCGCGCCGTGTCGGCGCCCGCATCTGGATGGCGCGCTGCCTGCGCCTCGGCGCGGAAAGCCGGTTTCGCATCGAGCTCAAGGAATTGAAGGTTCCGCGCACCGCCAACCCGGCCGACGACGTACGCTGGATCACCGCGGAAATGCAAAAGCAATTCGAGACCTGGGTGCGCCAGAACCCCGAGCAGTGGATGTGGAGCAATCGCCGTTGGAGTTAGGTCCCAGCCCCACCCGGTTCAGGCGCGCGAGGTGGGATGCGAACCAGGCCCAGCGTGCTTGCGTTTGACTCGGCCAGGCCCGAACTTACAGTGCTCTATCGCAGCGCAACGAAAGCCAGCCCATGTCCGCCACGCGCACGCCCGCGAAACATTTCACGGCCCTGGCCGTGGGCGCCCCCGAACCCCTGCGCCAGTTGCCCGTGCGTCTTGAGCGCATGATCCATTTCGTCCCCCCGCACAATGAAAAGATCCGCACCCGGCTCGGCGATTTGATCCCGCAGGTCGACGTCGTGCTGGGCAACCTCGAGGACGCGATCCCCGCCGATGCCAAGGTCGCAGCCCGCCGTGGCTTCATCGAAATGGCCAACGCCTTTGATTACGGCGCAACCGGCCTGTGGACGCGCATCAACGCCCTCAATTCGCCTTGGGCGCTCGATGACATCCTGGAGATCGTGCCTGCGGCCGGCGCCAAGCTCGACGTCCTCATGCTGCCGAAGGTGGAGGGCCCCTGGGACATCCACTATCTCGATCAACTCCTGGCCCAGCTTGAAGCCAAGCACAACCTCACCAAGCCGATTTTGATCCACGCCATTCTGGAGACGGCCGAAGGCGTCAACAACCTCAAGGCCATTGCCGGCGCCAGCCCGCGCCTGCACGGCATGAGCCTGGGGCCGGCCGACCTCGCCGCCTCGCGCGGCATGAAGACGACGCGCGTGGGCGGCGGGCACCCGGCCTACGGCATTTTGGCGGATGCCGGCGCCGGGGCCACCGAGCGCGCCTTCTTCCAGCAGGATTTGTGGCACTACACGCTGGCGCGCATGGTCGATGCCTGCATGGCCCATGGCATCAAGCCGTTCTACGGGCCCTTCGGCGACTTCGCCGATCCTGCCGCGTGCGAGGTTCAGTTCCGCAACGCCTTCCTGCACGGCTGCGTCGGGGCCTGGAGCCTGCATCCCAACCAAATCGAGATCGCCAAGCGCGTCTTTAGCCTCGACCCTGAGGAAGTCCAATTCGCCAAGCGCATCCTGGCGGCGATGCCGGACGGCACTGGCGCCGCCATGATCGACGGCAAGATGCAGGACGACGCCACCTGGAAGCAGGCCAAGGTCATCCTCGACCTCGCCACCCTGGTCGCCAGCCGCGACCCCGAACGCAAGGCCCTCTACGGCCTGTAAAAACGCGAAGAACCGGCCGGACGGCGGCATTGTCGCACCACCTGGGCGCTTGACGCATTGACGCGGCCCCCCGGAAGGGGCTAAGCGCCAATCATGGCGGACCTTCACGTGGGTGAAGTACATGGGCCAGGTCGGGCGCGCGAAGTTCCAGGTGGGCCAGGTGGTGCGGCACCGGCTCTATCCTTTTCGCGGCATCATTTTTGACATCGATCCGATTTTTGCAAACACCGAGGAGTGGTGGCAGGCGATCCCCGAGGAGGCGCGTCCGCGCAAGGACCAGCCCTTCTATCATCTGCTCGCGGAGAATGCCGAAACCGAGTACATCGCCTACGTTTCCGAACAGAACCTGCTGCCCGACAGCTCGGGTAACCCGCTGCGCCACCCGCAGGTGCGCGAGATGTTCGCGCTGAGAGACGACGGCACCTACCGGGCGCTGTTCCTGCAGCACCCGCATTAAAAGGGCGGGCGAGGTCCGCGCAAACGAAAAACGGCTGCCCTCGCGAGCAGCCGTTCGAAATCGGATCGCCGCTCAGCGGGCTGTTATTTCTTTGCCGGCGGGGCTGCCGGCACAGAGCCCGTGGCGCCACCTTCCTTGGCGGCTTGCTGCTTCTTGTACTCTTCGACCATCTCCTGCTGACGTTGGGCGATTTGCTGCATCAGCGAGCGCCTGGCCTCGCTATACTTCTGCGAATCCACCGGCGGCCCGGAATAGGATTGCTCGAAGCCAACCAGCGGAACTGGGAAGGCCGCGGGTGCGCCGGAGGCATTGATGGCAAAGACCATCAGACCACCGCCCTTTTTGAGTTCGTTCAAAAGGTCAGCCGTCGCCTCCGTCTCCGCCGTGCATCCTGCCGGATGGCACAGCGTATAGGCGAGGCTTAAGGGTTTCAGCTTCGATTCGTCGACCTTCTCGTTCTTTTGCGCCTTTTCCCACATGTCCTTGGGATAGAGCGTGGCGCGCATGCCCGGCTGCAGCATCATGCCGAGCGGCACCATGACCATGAAGGCCTGCTTGTCTTGACCTTCGACCTGGCGCACGGCGGCCGACACCAGCACCATGCCCGAATTGCCGTCGAGCCGCTCGTGATGGGTAAGACAGATGTTGAGATCTTTCTTCTCGTCCTTGCCGTCTTTGGTCTTTTGCGTTGCGGTTGCCTTTTCACACAGCTTGACCCAGGCGCTCTGCGGCGTGCCCGGAGGCGGTGTGGCAGCCGCGGCTTTGCCCGGAGCGGCCGCAGCCGGTGCCTTCGGCGCGGGGGCCGCCGCCGGCGGTGCCGGCGCCTTGTCCTTTTTGGCCGGCGGTGGCGCCTGGGCCCCCGCAGGTGCCAACAGCACGGTAATTCCCAACATCAGGGCTGCGACCAGCGCTCCTGCAGCGCGCACGTGGCCCAGTGTCATCGTGAGTGTCATCGATGGAAAAATGGACTGCCTCATATCGCTTTTGACCTCTCCCTGCACCGCCGGCCTCGGCCGGCCGGTTGGCCCACCCTCATCACTGCTCGCGCCTGATCCGCGCCCAGGTGGCAGTAAGGTTCGGATTGCGGCAATCCCGTGGCCGCAGCCCCAGGCTTTGCGCTTCAGCTTGGGCCTTGCCGGGGTAAACGTGGCGAGGCGGCCACGCTCGTCCCCCGCGCGCGCAAGCCCTGGCCGCGTCGAGCTTGTGCTAGAATGCCGCTGCACCGGTGCCGCCCCTGGTGCGGCCCCCCTCACCCCCCATCTCACGCCAGATGACGCACGCCAAGATCCTCCTGTCCCTGCTGTTGCTGATCGCCTGGCCGCTGAGCCCGAGTGCGGCCGCACCCGTGCACGCGATCGCCATGCATGGCACCCCCAAGCACGGCCCGGGCTTCACGCATTTTCCCTACGTCAACCCCGATGCCCCAAAAGGTGGTCGCCTGGTGCTCGGCACGCTCGGCACCTTCGATAGCCTGACCCCCTTTATCATCAAGGGCGTGTCACCGGCGAGCATGCGCGAATACGTCTATGCGAGCCTGCTCACACGCAGCGGTGATGAAGCCTTCTCCCTTTACGGACTAATCGCGGACAGCGTGGAACTGCCCGAGGATCGATCGCAAATAACTTTTTACCTGCGCCCCCAGGCGCGCTTTTCCGATGGCGCTCCGATCACGCCGGAGGACGTCCTGTTCAGCCATGAAGTTCTAAAGCAAAAGGGTTGGCCCTATCACCGCTCGCACTATGCCAAGGTTGCGCGCGCCGAGAAGATCTCAGAGCACGCCGTGCGCTTCACCTTCGATGCCGCCGGCGACCGGGAAATCCCCATGATCCTCGGATTGATGCCGATCCTGCCCAGGCACAAAATCAACCCGGATACCTTTGAGCAAACGACGCTGGAGGCGCCGATCGGCAGCGGCGCCTATACGGTGGCGCGCATCGATGCCGGACGCTCGATCACCTACAAGCGCAACCCCGACTGGTGGGGCGCCAACCTCCCCGTCGCGCGCGGACGTTTCAACTTCGATGAAGTCCGCGTCGAATACTTCCGGGACGCCGCCTCGCTGTTTGAGGCCTTCAAAGCCGGCGAAATCGACATGCGGGTGGAGGAGGACCCGGGACGCTGGCTCGAAGGCTACCGCTTTCCGGCGGTCACGGAAGGGCGCGTGATCAAGCGCGAGTTCGAAACCGGATTGCCGGCCGGCATGTCGGCGCTGGTGTTCAACACGCGGCGGCCCATGTTCCGCGATGCCCGGGTGCGCCGCGCCTTTATTCTTTTGCTCGACGCCGAGTGGATCAACCGCAACCTCTTCAACGGGCTCTATCAGCGCACGCAGAGTTTTTTTGAACGCTCCGAGCTGTCCTCGAGCGGCCGCCCGGCCGATGCGCGCGAGCGCGTGCTGCTGGCGCCGTTCGCCAAAGACGTGAAAGCCGACATTCTGGCCGGCACTTACCGGTTCCCGAGCAACGACGGCACTGGCGACAACCGCGCCAACATGCAGGCCGCCTTCAAGCTTCTGATCGAGGCCGGCTACCGCTTGGAGAACAATACCCTGGTGAAGGACGGAAGCCCGTTGAGCTTCGAATTTCTCGCCCAAACGCGTCAGCAGGAGCGCCTGATGCTGAGTTTTGCGCGCACGTTGGAACGGCTCGGCATTGCCGTCAACATCCGACAGGTCGACACCTCGCAATACTGGGCACGCCTCAAAAATTACGACTTTGACATGATTCAATGGACCTGGGGCGCCTCCCTGTCGCCGGGTAACGAGCAGATCAACCGCTGGAGCAGCAAGGCCGCCGGTATCGAGGGGACGCTCAACTATCCGGGGGTGGAAAATGCCGCCGTCGATGCGATGATCAACGCCCTACTGCAGGCGGAGGCCGCGGACGATTTCGTGGCGGCCGTGCGCGCTCTCGACCGCGCCTTGCTTTCGGGCGACTACGTCCTTCCCCTGTTCTACCTGCCGCGGGTGTGGGTGGCCTACTGGAGCCACTTGCGCTTGCCAAGTGTCGAGCCTCTAGCCGGCGTCGATGTCGACACCTGGTGGACGGAACGGACAAACTAGTCGTCGCTCGTTGAGGCGGCAGGGCAACGGCAGGTCGAGGCCGGCCTACGCATTCGCGAACGCAGCAAGGACGAACCTTGCGGACCCGGGAGGAGGCAACGGTGATGGCGATGACCCCCAAGATGTCGAGGCCGTGCTTGCGCACCTTGCTGGCGGCGCTCCTTGCCCTCGTGACGCTACTCGCCGCCCAACCCGCCACGGCGCAGGATCGGCCAGTCGACATCGATCTTTTTTACGCGCAGCTCGAACCTTATGGGCAGTGGTTCGAGCACCCGGTCTGGGGCACAGTCTGGCGGCCCCGGGTCGATCGGGACTGGCGCCCCTACGCCCAGGGCATGTGGGTCTACACCAACGAATTCGGCTGGTACTGGGAGGCGGAAGAGCCTTGGGGCTGGGCCCCTTTTCATTACGGCCGCTGGCTGATCGACGAGGATGGCTCCTGGATCTGGATACCGGATACCGAATGGGGTCCGGCCTGGGTGGCCTGGCGCAGCAGCGATGAGTACGTGGGCTGGGCCCCCTTGCCGCCAGACGCGCACTGGGGTCCGGACGGCGAACTTTTGTTCGATGCCGCCTTTTACAGCGCGCCGCGCTACCACTCGGTTTGGTGCTTCGTGCGCCCGCATCAGCTGATTTTGCCGGGGCTCCACCGCTATCTGGTTCCGCGCCGCCACGCCTATGTGGCGTTCAGCAGCTCGCGTCCATTCCGCGCGCACCATAAGTCTGACGGCCGCTTCGTCAATGTGGGCTTCGATGTCCGACGCTTCGAGCGCATGACGGGGCGCCCGGTGGTGCGCATGCACATCAAAGCGGTCAATAACCCGCAGGCCTCGAACCTCCCCCGGGTGCGCGCTCACGGCGGGGAAATTTCTGTGTACAAGCCGAGCTTCGTCGAACGACCCGAGGGGGGCGCGCGCATTCACCGCCCAGCAGCCGCCGACAAGGATCGTGGCACCGCCGGCGGCCGCCCAAGTGCACCCGACAGCCCCGATCGCGGCGCCTCGGGTGATCGATCCCAGCCCGGGCGCGCCGGGCCCCCCGAACCGAACGCCGCGCCAAGGCTCGGCCGCCCCGGCGGCCAACCACCCCAAGGCGCCGCCGCCATCCTCGACCCTGGCCCGCCTTCAGGCCGTCCGCCGGCGAGCGAGCCGCCAGGCGAGCGCCGGCCCGACGCGACCACCGGTGATGGGGTCAATCGCGGCCGCCCGCGGCTGCCGTCTGCCGCCGCGGGGGAAGCCGATCGCGGCAGAGGGCCGCCGCCCGGCCTTCAGCAGCGCCCCTACGGCGGCCCGCCGGTGGGGACGCCAAGGGCCTACACCTCGCCCGCGCCCACCGCGCGCCCAACCGCGCCGGCGGCGGGAGGGGCCACAAACCTGCGCGCGCCCCCACCGGCTCAGGTGCCTGTGGCGCGCCCGCCCGCGAGCGATCAGCAGCGGCGCGCACCGCCGCGCAAAGAGGACAACAAGGGACCGGGATAGGGACGCCGGCAGGCGGCCCCTCGCCCGCAGGGCACCGCCCACGTTGCAGCGCCGGTCGCGGCCCGCTATCAGGCGAAGCATGCCGCCCAAGACCAAAGCCCCCAAAGCTCGCAAAGCCGCGTCCGCCGACCTTGCCGCCCTCGTTGGGCGCATGCGGGACGGCGACCGACGCGCCACCTCGCGCGTCGTGACCGAGCTCGAACGCCTATCTCCCGACCTGCCGGCCCTGATGCAGGAGCTGGGGCCGCACCTCGGTCACGCTGAGGTCGTGGGGTTCACCGGGCCGCCGGGCGCTGGCAAGTCAACGCTCGTCAACGCCTATACCTCGCACTTGCGCCAAGCCGGCAAGAGCGTCGGCATTATCGCCGTCGACCCCTCGAGCCCCGTGTCGGGCGGCGCCATCCTCGGCGACCGGATCCGCATGCCGGCGACGCTTGATGATGATGGCGTGTTTATGCGCTCGCTGGCGAGCCGCGGCCACCTCGGCGGCCTCTGCCCGGCGGCGGTGCGCGTCATCGACGGGCTCGATGCGGCCGGCAAGGATGCCATTCTGCTCGAGACAGTCGGCACCGGCCAGAGCGAAATCGACGTGGCCGAGGTCGCCGATGTGCGCGTTGTGGTGATGGCGCCCGGTCTCGGCGACGACATCCAGGCGATGAAGGCCGGGCTGCTTGAGATCGCCGACATCATGGTGGTCAACAAGGCCGACCGCGAGGGCGCCGACCGCACCCTCAGTCAACTGGCCGGGGCCGCCTCCCTGCGCATGGGAACGCGCGCCAAGGCAACCGTGCTGAAGACCACCGCCACGACCGGCGACGGCATCGCCGCGCTTGCCGAAGCCATCGCCGCGGCGGTCGCGCGACGAGGTGAGGTCGATCACCGGGAGCGCCGGCGACGGCGGGCGCGCTATTTGATTGCCCGTGCCGCCGCCGATCACATCAGCGAGCGCATCCGGGCCGGGCGGCATCGCGGCCTCGATGCGCTCGCCGACAAGGTGCTGACGGGACAGCTGCTGCCGGCGGAGGCCGCCAGGAGGCTGTTGGACCCATAGGGCCCGTTATGACTGAGGTCGGCCGCATTGCAAATTTTTAGGCTATGCGGCAATGGAACGCGCGCCCGCCTGGCTCTTGCGTTTCGCTCCTGCCTCAATATCGTGATGGCCTGGTCGCACCCGCGGCCGCATCGGGGAGGGAAGATGCGCATGTGCCAGATCCGCTACGCCACGGCAATGATGCTCACCGTCTCCAGCCTTGCTGTCGTCGCCGCCGCTCCGGCCGACGCCCGCATGCGCTGCGAGGGCAACTACCAGATCATCAACGGTCAGCCGCATGCGACCCCCTATTGCCAGGATGAAAACCTGGCGATAGTCGCCCGCTCCTACGGCCTGCGCGTGTCGGGCAGCGTCATGCGCAACAGCCCGGGCGAAAAGCAGCGCGTGTGCGCATTTCTCGGCAGCGATATCCGCGTGCGCGAAGCCTGCCAGGGCTATGGGCAGGATGGTCGTGGCGGCCCGATCCTACGTTTCTAACGGGCCGCTCAAGCCGCGGCGGCGCCCGCCTTGAGAAGCTTGTAGGTGATCGAGTCGGTCAGCGCTTCGAAGCTGGCATCCACGATGTTGGATGACACGCCGACCGTGAACCAGCGCGCCCCCGTGCCCTTGTCCCGGCTCTCCACCAGCACGCGCGTGACCGCTTCGGTGCCACCGGTGAGGATGCGGACCTTGTAGTCGACGAGCTCGACGTCCTTGATGATGTTCTGGTAGCGCCCGAGGTCCTTGCGCAGCGCCTGATCCAGCGCGTGCACCGGACCGTTGCCCTCGGCGACCGACCACAATGGCTCCTCGCCGCCGTCGACGAACACCCTCACCGTGGCCTCCGACACGGTCACCAGCCGCCCCAGGGCGTTGTGGCGCTTTTCCACCATCACGCGAAAGCTGTCGACCGTGAAGAACTGGGGCACCTCGCCCAAAAGCCGCCGCGCCAACAGCTCGAAGGACGCTTCCGCCGCCTCGTAGGCATAGCCCAGGGCCTCGCGCGACTTTACCTCGTCCAACAGTCTGCCGACCCGGTCATCGCTCTTGCCAAGGGGAATACCGAGTCGTTCCAGCTCGAAAATTAGGTTCGACTTGCCGGCTTGATCGGACACCAGTACGCGCCGGCGATTGCCGGTGGTCTCCGGCGGCACGTGCTCGTAGGTCGCCGGCTCCTTCAGGATCGCCGAGGCGTGGATGCCGGCCTTGGTGGCAAAGGCGGCCTCGCCCACGTAGGGCGCGTGCCGATTGGGGGCGCGGTTCAAGATCTCATCGAGCACGCGGCTCGCGTGCGTCAGCCGACGCAGGCGTTCGGGCGTGACACCGATCTCGAAGTTATCGGCGAACTCGCTTTTCAAAAGCAAGGTCGGGATCAGCGACGTCAGGTTGGCATTGCCGCAACGCTCGCCCAGGCCGTTGAGCGCGCCCTGAACCTGACGCGCGCCTGCGCGCACGGCCGCCAGCGAATTGGCCACCGCGTTCTCGGTGTCGTTGTGGGTGTGAATGCCGATGTGCGTGCCGGGGATGCGGGTCGCGACCTCGGCAACGATCTGAGCAATCTCGTGCGGCAAAGTCCCGCCGTTGGTGTCGCACAACACCACCCAGCGTGCTCCCGCGCGATAGGCGGTCTCGGCCACCGCCAAAGCATAAGCGCGATTGCCCTTGTAGCCATCGAAGAAATGTTCGCAGTCGATCATGGCCTGCCGCTCGCCCGCGGCTTGCCGCACGGCCTCCACCGATTGCGCGATGCCCTCCAAGTTGTCCTCGTTGCTGATGCCGAGCGCCACGCGCACGTGATAGTCCCAGGCCTTGGCAACGAGGCAAATGGCCCCCGCCTTGGCCTGTAGGGTGGCTTGGAAGCCCGGATCGTTGGACACCGACCGCCCCGCTCGCTTGATCATGCCGAAGGCCGTAAAGGTCGCACAGGCGAGGTTCGGCTCGGTGCTGAAAAGCTGCGTGTCCGTGGGATTGGCGCCGGGATAGCCGCCCTCGATGTAGTCCAGTCCCAGCTCATCGAGCACGCGCACGATCAGCCGCTTGTCCTCAAGCGAGAAGTCGACGCCCGTGGTCTGCGCACCGTCACGCAGTGTTGTATCGAACAGGTAAAGCCGCTGTCTGGACATGTTGCGCCTACCACACGCCAATGACCTTTAGCGCGATCAGCACGCCCGCGATGAGGACGACGATCTTAAGCGCCAGGTAGTAATAGCGATGCCGCCAAAAGGGTGGCCGCACGCTGGGATCGCTCATGTCCTTCCGATCCGTCATGGCTCAATCTCGCCCCCGCGTGCCGATGGGCCGCGCCTTTGCGATGCGCCGCAAGGGGAGCGCAGGCCCTGCCCAATCGCGCCTCATCGCTCGACCTCGGTCGCCGCCGCGATGCTCAGCTCCCAGGTGGTGCGGATTTCGCCGGTGACGGGATCCTTCGCGTCCTTGAGCTGCACGCCCAGCCCCAACAGCTGTTCGCGAATGCCGTCGGCCTTGCGGAAGTCTTTGGCTTTGCGCGCCGCGTTGCGCGCCTCGATCAGGGTGTTGACCGCCTCCTCGTCGACCGGCGCGCGCCCGGCCACCCTGGCCAGCATCCTGTGGGCGTCGAAGTCCGCCAGATTGTCGATCCCGAGAAGGGCCAGCGCGTTGGCAAAGCGGGCGCGTGCCGTCTCCAAGGCTGCCTCGTCCACCGGGGCGCCCGCGCCAGCGGAGCCGAGCGTGGCGCGCGCCAGCCGATGCAGTTCCGCGATCGCCCCGGGCGTGTTCAGGTCGTCGGCAAGGGCCGCCAGGAACTCGCCCCCGTGCTCGGCGGGGGAGTGATGCCGGGCCAAATGCTGGCGCAGGCTGTGGAGCTCGAGCGCCGCTTCCACCATCCCCTTGCGCGTCCAGTTTATGGGTTGGCGATAGTGGGTCTTTAGCATGGCGAAATACAAGACCCGGCCGTCCCATCCCGCATCCAAGAGGTCCCTGATGGTCACGAAATTCCCGAGCGATTTCGACATCTTCTCGCCCTCGACCTGCAGGAAGCCGTTGTGCATCCACACCTTGGCCATCTGGGCGATGCCGTAGCCGGCGCGTGACTGGGCGATCTCGTTTTCATGATGCGGAAAGACAAGGTCGATGCCGCCGCCATGGATGTCGAACACGTGCGGCTCGGCCAGGCCCGTGGCCGTCAGCGTGCCCTTGGCCAAAACCCACAAGAACTTGTCGGCCATCGCCGAGCACTCGATGTGCCATCCCGGTCGGCCTTTCGTCGCAATGCCGCAGGGGGACTCCCAGCCCGGCACGCCAGGCGCGGAGGGTTTCCAGAGCACGAAGTCCATGGGCCCCTTCTTATAGGGTGCCACTTCGACGCGCGCGCCCACCTCCATTTCCTGCAGCGACCGGTTGGCGAAACGGCCGTAGTCCGGCAGGCTCGCTACGTCGAAGAGCACGTGCTCCTGCGCCACATAGGCATGGCCGCGGTCGACGAGGGCCTCGATCAGGGCGCGCATTTCCGGGATGGTGTCGGTCGCGCGCGGCTCCGCGCTTGCCGGCAAGACGCCAAGCGCCGCGATATCCTGGTGAAACTGCGCCGTCGTCTCGCTGGTCAGCTTGCGGATTGCCTCGATCGGCGGCAGGTCGCGGTAAAGCTCCGTTGCCCGCGCATTGATCTTGTCGTCGATGTCGGTGATGTTGCGGGCATAGCTGACGTGGCCGGCCCCATAGAGGTGGCGCAGCAGCCGAAACAGCACATCGAAGACGATGATCGGCCGGGCGTTGCCGATATGAGCGAAGTCGTAGACCGTGGGCCCGCACACGTACATGCGCACATTGCTGGGATCGATCGGTTGAAATCGCTCCTTCGTCCGGGTCGCCGTGTTGTATAGCGTGAGCATCATCTCACCTTGCCGCCGGGCGGGGCGTTTTCTCTGTCACCGATGGGCAAAGAAGCGGCCGCGCGCCAGCCTGTGGCTAGCTCGTTGCAATAATGCCGCACAGAGTATTGACGGCCGGTATCAAGCGGGTCGGCATGGGCCGCTTATCCCTCGCTTTCCCGGGCAGCGTCAAGGCCAAGTCGAACGCCCAATTTGCGCTGCATTGACCCGGTAGGGCAACACTCCCATAATCCCAGGAGGGGAAGTTTCGCAAGAATCAAGGCCGCTTGCAGAACCGGCGCCACTTGTAGAACCGCGCCGCCGGGGGGACCTTCGGAATTTTCCAATGCTGAACGGGAAGACGAGATCGCGCAGCCTGCGCCTCATCCTGGTCACCTTGGCCGTCCTTGCTGCCCTGGGACTTGGGCTTGCCGACGCCATGGCCCAGGGCTGGAACTGGTGGCCATTCGGCGGACCATCCGAGCCGCGCCCGATTCCGCGTGAGCCGCTCTACCGTGGCCCGGGACAACCGCCGCCGGGCTATCCTCCAGCAGGTGTTCCGGGCCAGGGACAGCCGGTGCCGCCGCCGGGGCAGCCCTATTGGGGCCAGCGCGGGGCCAGCAACATCTGCTTGCAGCTCGAGCAGCGGCTCGTCACGGAGACCCAAGGTAGCGGACAGAACCGGGAGTTGCTGCCCAAGATCGAGGCGGACCTGCGCCAGACCGAGCGCAGCCTGACCACGGCCCAGATCCAGCTCGACCGTGCCGACTGCTGGGATCAGTTCTTGTTCTCCAAGACGCTGCGTCGGACGCCGCGCTGCGTGCAGCTCAACGGCGACGTCGAAAGCATGCGGCGGCGCTTGGCGGAGCTCGACGGGCAGCGCCGGCAGATCCTGGGCACGCGCGATAAATCCTATCAGGACGATATCATCCGCGAGCTGGCGCGGAACGGCTGCGGCCAGCAGTACACGCAGGAGGCTCGGCGGCGGGATGCGGCCAGCAACCCCTTTTCCTCCCTCTGGTCCGATGAGGGCGACGCCCCGCGCGGGCCCGGCAACCAGTTCGGCAACCTGCCCTTCGCCACCTACCGCACCTTGTGCGTGCGGCTGTGCGATGGCTACTACTTCCCGGTCAGCTTCTCCACGCTGCCCAATCACTTCCAGCGCGATGCCGAAATCTGCCAGTCCCGCTGTGCGGCACCGGCCGAGCTTTACTACCACCAAAACCCCGGCGCCGCCGTCGAGCAGGCAATCTCGGTCGCCACCCAACAGCCCTACACCAGCTTGAAATCGGCCTGGCGTTATCGCAAAGAGTTCGTGCAGGGTTGCTCCTGCAAGGAAGCCGAATACCTGCCCGCTCAGGGTGCTGGCGAAAAGAAGGTCGATGCCGTACCGGCAAATCCGCCGCCGCGGTCGGAGGCGCGCCTCAGCACCCCGCGTTGAAGCGGGCCCTTCGGCGTCCGCCCACAAGGGTTGTTGCCGATTGCGATGCCGCCTAAGAGTTCATGGGTCTGATGCCGGGCATTGACCGCCGTCCCACCGGCACCTTGCCCGCCGGCATCGAAATCAGGCAGCTCGGGCTCGACGATTTCCCGGCGGTGCGCTACCTGCACGCTACCGTGCTGCGCGCCCAGACCGCCGACGCCCTCACGGAAGCCGAGATCGCCGCCTTCGCCAACCTGGTCAATTCACCCACCTATTCGGATCTGTTGCGTGAAGAAAATGAGATTTTCTCGGCGTGGCTCGCCGGCGAGTTGCTGGGGACCGCCGCCTGGCGCATCAACGCCGACGACGGCACCCAGGCCCGCGTCGGCTTCGTCTTTGCTCGCCACTCCGGCTTCGGCATCGGCAGCCGCCTGCTCGCCGAGGCCGAGGCACGGGCGCTGGCCTGGGGCTTCGATCGTCTGACCTCGTTCACGACCTTGAACGGGGTGCCCTTTTTCCAGAAGCGCGGCTACACCGTCGTCTCTCGCGGGGTGAAGGTCTTCTCGGCCGAATGCGCGCTCCCCGTCGCCTTTTTGGCCAAGCGCCTGGCCCGGCGCCCCGCCGGTGCACCGGCCCGCGCCCACTAGGGGCGCCGCGCCCAGGCCGTACCGCTGCCCTCCCCTCAGGCGCGGGCCGCCGCCGCGCCCAGGCCCTGTTCCTCGATGGGCGCCAAGCCCAAGGCCTCGCAAATGGCCCCGAGGTGGCGATGGTCGGTGCCGCAGCATCCCCCCAGGACGTTGATTTGCGGGTGGCGCGCCAACAGGGCGCGGTATTGTTCCCCGAATTCGGCGGGATCGCCGGCGTCGAGGTCGCGGGCCTCGTTGAGTTCCGCGTGGCTCAACCGCGAGGCGTTGGCGCGCAGGCCGCGGATGCGCTGCAGCCAAGTCCGATCGCTGGCCCGATCGCTGAAAAGGACACCGCCAAAGTGCGTGGGGTGGGCACAGTTGATCATGTAGTAACTGGGGGCCTGCCCCGTCGCCTGATCCACCGCCTCGATCGCCTCGGCCAGGCCCTGCCCGGTGGGCAGCCGACCGTCGGTCTCGAGTGTAAAGGAGATGGCGACCGGCAGGCCGGCGGCTGCCGCCGCGCGTGCGACACCCACGGCCTCGTTGGCGTTGGTCATGGTGATGGCGGTCACCATGTCGACACCCGCTTGGGCAAAGGCCGCGATCTGCGCCCGGTGATAATCGCCGGCCTCGTCGGCTCCCATCACCAAGCCCGGGTCATAGCCGTCGCCCCTGGGGCCGACGCAGCCGCTGACGACCATGGCGCTGCCGGCGCCGGCAAAGGCGTCGCGCAGCCGGGCCATGAGCGCAATGGCCTTGCCGTTGGCGGCGGCCAGCGCCGCGGCGCTGTAGCCGAGTTTATCACCCCAGTCGCGGCTCGCCCGCCAGGTTGGGCTTTCCAACACAAACCCCCGCCCGCAAGCGCGGGCCATGCTGGCATAGCGCTCATAGTAGCTGTAGAGCGCTGCCGTCCCTGCCGCGCTCTTAAGGAGGTCAAAGGCGGCAAAGTAGGGCAGCGCCAGTCCCTCGTGGAAAATCAAGGTGGTTTCGATGCCACCGTCGGTCAGGAACAGGCCGCCCCCGAGTTGCGGCAGCGGGGATCGATCAAGGCTCATGGGTCGCTCCGGATGCGTGCTGTTATTGGTCAGGCGATGGCGCATGGTGCCGTCACCGGCGCCGGCGTCCCAGCCTACCGGCGGTGCAGTCCGGGTCACGATTATTTTATGCACGAGATCAAATGGTTAGAGCCGCACCGACGGCCAACCCAAGCCGTGGTCTCGCGCATTGCCCGGGCGCAACTATACCGCTAGTACAGGAGCCATGGCCGATCTCCCATCCCGTCGCGCCAGTGACACGCGCGAGCGCATTTTGGAGCTCGCCGAAGCCTCCGTGCTCGACAAGGGATTTGCCGCCACCTCGATCGAAGAGCTGATCGCCGGTGCCGGCATCACCAAGAGCGGGTTCTTCTATCATTTTAGGGACAAGCGCGAGCTCGCCCGCGCCCTGATGCTGCGCTACATCGCGCATAACGACGCGGTGCTCGCCGACATTTTTATGCGCGCCGACGAACTCAACGAGGACCCCTTGCACGGCTTCCTCGTGGCCTTGAAGCTGTTTGCCGAAATGATGGCCGATCTGCCCGCGACCCATCCGGGCTGCCTCGTAGCCTCCTTTTGCTATCAGGACCGGCTGTTCGACCGCGAGGTCCACGAATTGACCCAGACGGGCGTGCGCGGCTGGCGGAAATTGTTTCTCGAGCGTCTGGAAAAGATCGCCGAACGCTATCCCCCCAAGGTTGATCTGTCGCTTGAGGACTTGGCCGACATGGCCAACACGCTGGTCGACGGCGGCATCATCATGTCGCGCGTGCTTGTGGATAAGACCATATTGCCACGACAGATTCTGCTCTACCGGGAATTTATCCGCACGGTGTTCCTAGGGGTCACCGCCGGGCGGGCGCCAAGGGGCCGGGGCGCCGCCGGCACCCAATCGTGAAAGGGCTGCAAATTTTTTCGGGCCTTTTGGGAATATGGTTTCCACTCATACGTTTTGAAGACGATCCGCACCCCCGCACCGCGGATCAAAATTAGGGCGTCCCGAAATCCCCGCACCTCGGGACGCCCTGATCTCTTCTTGCGTCTACACCCTGGCTTCGCCCCTCGTGTCTGGGACACGAGCGCATCGCTTTAGGCGATGCGGGCGTTTCCGCTTCTGGGCATCAAGTCGCCTCGACGGGCTCTCGAAACCTGTTCGTGATGGGATAACGCCGGTCGCGCCCGAAATTGCGCGCGGAGATTTTCACGCCGGGGGCCGCCTGCCGCCGTTTATACTCAGCCAAATATAAAAGGCGCTCGACCTTTTTCACGATCGGGAGCGGGTGCCCGCGCGCCACGATCTCGGCCAGCGACATCTCCTGCTCGACGAGACAGCCCAGAATGTCGTCGAGCACTTCGTAAGGCGGCAGGCTATCTTGATCCTTCTGGTTCTCGCGCAGCTCCGCCGTCGGCGCCTTCTGCAAAATGTTCTCCGGAATGACGAGGCCGCTTGGACCCCGGCCACCCTTTGGACGCTGTTGATTGCGCCAGTGGCCCAGGCGGTAGACCTCGGTCTTGTAGAGGTCCTTGATCGGATTGAAGCCCCCGTTCATGTCGCCATAAAGCGTGGCATAGCCCACCGACATTTCGCTCTTGTTGCCCGTCGTCAGCACCAGCGAGCCAAACTTGTTGGAGACCGCCATCAAGGTCGTGCCGCGCACACGGCTTTGTACGTTTTCCTCGGTGATGTCCTTGGCGCGCCCGGCGAACTGCGCCTCCAGCATCGCCCCGAAGCCTGCCACCGCCGGCGCGATCGGAATGATGTCGTAGCGCACCCCGAGCGCCTCGGCGCAGGCCGCCGCGTCCGCCAGGCTTTCGTTGGAAGTGTAGCGATAGGGCAGCATGATGCAATGCACGCGCTCGGGGCCCAGCGCGTCGACCGCCAACGCCGCCACCAGCGCCGAATCCACCCCGCCCGACAGCCCCATCACCACGCCCGGGAAGCGGTTCTTGTCGACATAGTCGCGCAGGCCCAAAACGCAGGCATGATAGGCTGCCGCCTCGTGCTCCTCGAGCACGCTCAACGCTTGTTTTTGGCAGTCCCAGCCGCCCGCGGAGCGCTTGAGCTCGACCAACCTGATGCACTCCTCCCAGGCGGGCAATTGCACGGCGAGGCTGCGGTCGCGATTGAGGACGAACGAGGCCCCATCGAACACGAGTTCGTCCTGGCCGCCGACCTGGTTGACGTAAATCAGCGGCAGGGCATTTTCGGTGACGCGCGCCACCGCCACGTTTATGCGCAAGTCAGGCTTGGGCCAATCAAAGGGCGAGCCGTTGGGTGAAATCAGCACCTCCGCGCCCGTCTCCTGCAGGCATTCACATACCTCCTCCTGCCAGATGTCCTCGCAAATGGGCACGCCGAGCCGAACGCCGCGAAAGTTGATCGGGCCTGGCATTGGGCCGACGTCAAACACGCGCTTTTCGTCGAACACGCCGTAATTGGGCAGGTCCACCTTAAAGCGCACGCCCACCACCTTGCCGTCATCGAGCAGCGCCGCCGCGTTGTAGAGCTTATCGTCCTGCGGCCAGACGCTGCCAACGAGAACGCCGGGCCCGCCATCGGCGGTCTCGACGGCCAAGCGCTCGATCAGCGCGCGCGCCGCGCGTGCAAAGGCCGGCTTGCGCACCAGGTCCTCGGGCGGATAGCCGGTGATGAAGAGCTCGGAAAAAACGATCAGGTCCGCGCCCTTGCCGGCGGCATCCTGGCGCGCGCGCAACAGCGTGGCGGCGTTTGCCTCGAGGTCACCGACCACGGGATTGAGCTGGGCCAAGGCGATCTTCAAGGTGTCGTGGGACCTGGGCATGGGTCAGATGTAGGCCGCGCACCTCGGCGATGCAATGCAGCCCTGGGGCGGCCCAGCCGAGGGGCGGGCCTTAGCAGGGCTGGCGCGCAAGACCGCTTTCGGGGCAAGTTGCCGCCAACCGAAACAGGCCCCGCACCCCAAGTCGATGCGCTCCTCCACCTCCGCCACGCTGTTGGGCTCCGGCGCCATTGGGCTGTGGAGTTCGCTTGCCAGCCTGACCGTCCTCAAGGGCGCGGTGCCGCCCCTGCAAACGACGGCCATCGCCTTTGCCGTGGGCGGCATCGTTTTGATCGCCGCCGCCGGCCTGCGTGGGCGGCTCTCTCACCTGTGGCCGACCCGCGCGTCGCTCGCCCTCGGCATCTACGGGCTCTTTTGCTACCACGCCCTCTATTTTGCCGCGCTCAGCCTGGCGCCGGCGGCCGAAGCCAGCCTCATCGCCTCGCTTTGGGCCCTGTTTACGGTGGTCTTCTCGGGCCTGCTGCCGGGTCAGCCGCTGCGCCCGCGGCACCTGTTGGCGGCGCTGATCGGGCTCGCCGCCGCCACGCTGCTGGTTTGGAGTAGTCTGGGCGTTAGCGTCCCCGGCAGCCATCGCCCCCTCGGATTCGTGCTGGCCTTCGGCTGCGCCTTGATCTGGTCGAGCTACTCGGTCGCCTCGCGGCTGTTTGCAGCCGTGCCCAGCGACAGCATCGCCGCGCCCTGCCTGATCACAGCGGGGCTGGCAGCGATGTTGAGTTTGGCGTTCGAGACCTGGGTGGCGCCCAGCGGCCTTGCCTGGCTGGCGCTGGTCGGTCTCGGCATCGGCCCGGTCGGCGCCGCCTTTCTGCTCTGGGACGTCGGCATGAAGGGGGGCGACGTGTCGCTCCTTGGCGTGTTGTCCTATGCCGCGCCCGTCCTTTCCACCGGTCTGTTGGTGCTGTTGCGTCTGGCCGAACCCACCCTCGAGCTGGGGCTGGCCTGCGCGCTCATGGTGATTGCCACGGCGATTGCCGCGCGCGCCTGATCTCGCCGCGCCGATCTGCGAGCCCTTGCCTGCCCCGAACCCGCGCGCGGATTTGGGCGGCAGGGGCGCTGCCAAACCGTTGTTATTCGGCGGCCCGTGGCGCCCGCCGCTCGGATGCCGGCGCCTTTTGCGCCTGCAGGCGCTCGGCCAGCCGGAACGACAGCTCCAGCGACTGGCCGGCATTGAGGCGCGGATCGCAACCGGTGTCGTACTGGCGCGCCAGGTCGGCCTCGGTGATCTTGGAAGCGCCACCGGTGCACTCGGTAACGTTTTGTCCGGTCATTTCGATGTGCACGCCGCCGGCGTGCGTTCCCTCGGCGCGGTGGATGTCAAAGAAGCTCGTCACCTCTTCGAGGATGCGGTCGAACTGGCGGGTCTTGTAGCCGTTGGTCGCCGTGATGGTATTGCCATGCATGGGATCACAGGACCACACCACCTTGCGCCCGGCTTCTTTGACCGCGCGCACCAGGCGCGGCAGATGCTTTTCGATCTTGTCGGCGCCGAACCGGCAGATCAGGGTGAGCTTGCCCGCCTCTTCCTTCGGGTTCAGGATCTCAATTAACCGCAGCAGCTGATCAGGCTCGAGCGACGGTCCGCACTTCATGCCGATCGGATTGACGATGCCGCGACAATACTCGACGTGGGCGCCATCGAGCTGGCGCGTACGGTCGCCGATCCACAGTAGGTGGCCGGAGGTGGCCACGTAGTCGCCCGTGCCCATGGCCTCGTCGCGCCGGGTCAGCGCCTGCTCGTAGCTCAACAGCAGCGCCTCGTGGCTGGTGTAGAAGCTGGTGGTGCGCAAGGCCAAGCTGTTCTCGGCCGTCATGCCGAGCAACTCGTTCACCTCCACGGTGCGCTTGATCTCGTCGGCCAGCTCATTGTATCGCCGCTCGACCGCGGTACCCTCCATGAACTTGAGTTCCCAGCGGTGCACATTGTCGAGGGAGGCGTAGCCGCCGTCGAGCAGGGCCCGCAAAAAATTCAAGGTCGCCGCCGACTGCCGGTAGGCTTCCAACTGCCGGCGTGGATCGGGGATGCGGTCCGCAGCCGTGAAGTCGGGACCGTTGATGATGTCGCCACGGTAGCTTGGCAGCTCGTGGCCGTCCTTTTTCTCCGTCGGCGAGGAGCGCGGCTTGGCGAACTGTCCCGCGACGCGGCCAATCTTGACGACCTGGCTGCTGCCGGCGAACGTCAAAATCAGCGCCATTTGCAGGAACAGCTGGAAATAGTCGCGGATGTAGTCGGTCTTGTGCGCCTTGAAGCTTTCCGCGCAATCGCAGCCCTGCAGCAGGAAGGCCTT
>Ga0134122_10000811_pt1 | contig 21867 bp, 18 predicted proteins | sample KB302_FD_96461 | JGI IMG/M metagenome (GOLD analysis project Ga0134122, IMG submission 96461) | Terrestrial soil microbial communities without Nitrogen fertilizer from Kellogg Biological Station, Michigan, USA - KB3-0-2 | ecosystem: Environmental > Terrestrial > Soil > Unclassified ... | reverse complement strand
TCACTCTGCGCGCGCTCGCCCGCCGCGGGTGGAAGGTGACGCTGCTGCCCGTCGACGCGACCGGCATCGTGAACCCGGAATCGCTGGCGCAGGCAATGACGCCCGACACCGCCGTCGTGTCGCTGATGCATGCGAACAACGAAATCGGCACGATTCAGCCCATTGACGAAATCGGAAGGATTGCATTAGCCGCCGACATTTACTTCCATTCCGATGGCGTGCAGTCGACCGGAAAAATTCCCGTCGACGTTAAGAAATTAAACGTCGACCTGTATTCGATTTCCGCCCACAAGATCCACGGACCCAAAGGTGTGGGGGCGCTTTTCATCAAGAAAGGCACGCCCGTGAAGCCCCTCCTCACTGGCGGCGGACACGAACGCAACCGGCGCTCGGGCACTGAGAATGTCGCCGGAATCGTGGGATTCGGCATCGCGGCAAAGATGGCGCGAGAAGGCCTGGAATCTGAAATGACGCATGTGCGCGAGCTGCGCGACCGGCTGGAGTCCGAACTGAAGAAGCGAATCGAGCTCATCCACGTGAATGCGGAAAATGCTCCACGGCTGCCGAATACATCCAACATCATGGTCGACTTTGCGGAGGGTGAAGGGCTCGTGATATCGCTCGACTTGAAAGGTGTCGCGGTTTCGACCGGATCGGCGTGCTCGTCGGGGTCTCTGGAGCCTTCTCATGTGCTCATCGCCATCGGGAAAACTCCGGATGAGGCTCATGGGAGTCTGCGCTTCAGCCTGAACTCCACAAATACTGCCGAAGAAGTGGATTACGTCGTTGACGTGCTTCCTCGGATCGTCGAACGTCTTCGCGAGTTGTCTCCGTACTACAAGCGGGCCTGATATGGCGTATGCAGCAAAGCTGATCGACTATTTTGAAAACCCCCGATGCGTGGGTGAAATCGAAAACGCCGATGCCGTCGCACAGGTGAGCAACCCCGTCTGCGGAGACGTCATGAAGCTATGGCTCAAAGTCGACGCTGGGACCATCACGGATGCAAAGTTCAAGGCCCAGGGGTGCAGCGCCGCAATCGCGACGAGTTCGTACGCAACAGAAATGATTATTGGCATGAATCTGACTCAGGCGCGCACCGTCACCAAGGAAAATATTGCAGATGCGCTCGGCGGACTTCCGCGCTCGAAAATGCACTGCAGCGTTCTCGCGTGCGATGCCATCCGCGAAGCATTGAAGGGGTTTTCATGATTGCGGTAGCCATGAGTGGCGGAGTCGATTCATCGGCGGCCGCGGCATTGCTTCGCGAACAGGGCGAAGAAATCGTTGGGCTTTCCATGCAATTGTGGAACCAGCGACGGGCGCCCGGCGCAGATACCAGTGACGAAGCCGAGATCACCCGCACGGGACGATGTTGCTCGCTCGACGATATCTGGGATGCGAGGCGTGTAGCCACGCATCTCGGCATGCCGTTTTACGTGCTCAACCTCGAAGGCCAGTTCGAAGAAACGGTTGTCGCACCATTTGTGGACAGTTACCTCCGTGGCGAAACGCCGAGCCCGTGCATTCTGTGCAACAACTTCGTGAAATTTCACCATCTGGTGGATCGCGCGGCCGCCATCGGTGCGGACCGCGTGGCGACAGGACATTATGCGCGCGTGCGTTTCGATGAAGCGCTGGGCCGATGGCTGCTTCTGCGCGGTAGGGATCGGAGAAAAGACCAGTCCTATTTTCTGTTTGGCCTGACTCAGAGCCAGCTGTCGAAAACAGTATTCCCTCTCGGAGAGTTGACGAAGCCTGAAGTTCGTGAAATCGCCCGGCGCGCCGGATTGCCGACATACGACAAGGCGGAATCGCAGGAGATCTGCTTCGTTCAGGGAAAGTCCTATGCGGAATTTGTGGAGAACTATGCGGGAATTGATGCGACATCGCCTGGACCGATTGTCGATTCCGAAGGAGCGGTTGTGGGGACCCACATGGGGATTCACAAATTCACCGTCGGACAGCGCAAGGGACTGATTGCCGCAGGACGGCCGCAGTACGTCGTCAAGATCGAACCGGAGGCGAACCGTATCGTCATAGGGGAGGATCGGGAACTTGGGCTTCGCCGATTCACGGTGAGGGATGCAAACTGGATCGCGATTGAAAAGCCCGGCGGCCCGATTCGCTGTGAAGTCCAGATTCGAAATCGATTTGAACCCCGGCTTGCATCCGTATGGATCGAGGACGGAGAGGTCGTCGTGGAATTTGACGCACCGCAGCGTGCGGTGACGCCCGGGCAGGGCGCGGTCTTCTTTTGGGAGGATGTCGTTATCGGCGGCGGTTGGATCCAGAGCGCCCATTGAACTACTTCAACTACTTCACCGAGATCGAAAACTTTTACCAATCCAAACGCGAGAGTTTTACGCTGATCTCGTCGCTCGACTGGGTCCTCATTGAAAACTGGAAAGAACAAGGCATCCCTCTGGAGGTCGTGCTCAAGGGCATCGACCGCGCATTTTCCCGTGCCAGGCGGAGAATCAACTCGCTGGCCTACTGCATTCGGGCCGTCGACGAAGTGCTCCATGAAGAAAAAGAAGTCCGTATTGAACGGCCGGAACTTCCCGAGATCCCGAAAGGCGAGATTCAGACGTTTCTCAATGACATCGCCGATAAAACCTCGGCGCTCGGAACCACCTTTCCAGAATTTGCGCCTCGTATTTCGTCGATCGCCGATGCCGTTCGCGCCGTCGATGCTTCCAATTTTCGCGAGGCGGAACAGACCCTCACGGCGCTTGAAGAGCGGCTCATCGCCATTCTGAAAGTGGCGTCGGACGAATCGACGGTGCTGGAAATCCAGCGTGGCGTCGAGGGCGATCTCGCTCCCTGCCGTGCGACAATGACGGCCGAACAACTTTCCATGCTCGAACAGCAACTCTGGCGCCGGAAGCTGATGGAGCGTTACAACCTCGCGCGTCTGAGCCTGTTCTATCTGATCTGATGCAAGTCAAAATCGAAAAAATGGTTTACGGCGGAGCAGGATTGGCACGCACCGACCAGGGCGTCATCTTTGTTCCGCACACTGCTCCCGGCGATGTTGTCGAAGTGGAGGTATTCGACAGAAAGAAGGACTACGCCTCGGCTCGTGTCACGTCCATCGTCGAAGCTTCGCCGGACCGCCAGACGCCGGATTGTCCAAATTACGAAACTGCGGGGTGCTGCCATTGGCAGCACATCCAGTACGCGCGCCAGCTTGAAATCAAGGAAGCCGTGCTTCGCGAAACTCTTCAACGCGCGGGCCGCATTGTGTGGGACGGACCGATTCCAGTCCTCAGCGGTCCCGACCGGAATTACCGTCTGCGTGCGACGTTTCATGTACGCGATCGACAGGTGGGGTTTATGCGCGAGCGGGGCAGCACGGTCATCCCGATTCAAGAATGCAGTTCTCTGGTGCCTGAACTGAACGCCTTCATTCCGGAAGCCAACAAGCTCCTCGTGTCATTCGATACGGTGGAAGAAATTCGCGCGGTGTCGGGTCCGGAAGTTGCGGCGACATTCGATGGACGATCGACAGGCATGGAGAATCCGCGAATTCAGGTGAACAACTTTGTGTTCGACATGAATCCGGAAGCGTTTTTTCAGTCGAACCGGTTCCTCCTTGCCAGGTTCATAAATGAAGTTATGGATCAGGCCGGCCCATCACCAAAATACGTATTGGATTTGTATTGCGGAAGCGGGTTCTTTTCGATTCCGCTGGCGAAGCGAGCGGTGGAATTGCTGGGCGTGGAATCCAGCCGGATCGCCGTGCGGGAAGCGCGGCTGAACGCGGAGCTGAACGGCATCGAGAATACTGAATTCGTGGAGCGCGATGTCAATGAGGCGCTGAAGGATGCCAATGTTAAACCGGATCTGGTGCTGCTGAATCCTCCGAGAACCGGATGCGGCAAGCAGTCGGCGGAACGGATCGCCGGCTTGAAGGCGCCCCGAATCGTCTACGTGTCCTGTAACCCGAGCACATTTGCGCGCGAGGCCGCTGTGTTCTTGACGCAAGGTTACAAGCTTGAACGCATCACGATGATCGACCAGTTCCCCAACACCTATCACATCGAAATGGTGGGGACATTTGCTTTGTAAACCTCGTTGAGCCGAATCCCTGTCCCGAAGCATAGTCGGAATAAGAGGGGTGGGCAAGGTCCAAGCGGGATTCCATTTCGCATAAAACCGGCTATATGTCGGAAACGTTGAGGAGGCGCCGGCGGGCACAACAGTTCCGTGGATGGGATTTGGCGGCAATCGGGGAAGTCACATCCGCGGCGGAAGCGACTGCAGCGCTTGAAGTAGAGTCCGATATCGAGATGTCCTCACTCGAAGGCTGCACTTCTATACTCTCTGAGGCGGGAAAGATAAGCGGTCGCCACTTTGCTGCCGGTGCAAGATTCCCAAAATATCGAACCTGGCGAGCGCGTGGCGTGGGCGCGAGCGCGGAAAGCTTTTCGATGAACTCGAGAGGTTCGAAAATCGCTTGGGTTGTTCCGTTGCGCCAGGGAGTTTTGAAGCGGTAGGCAAGCCGCCCATCGGGTAAAGCTTCAAGGCGATCCGTCGCCAAAGACGGGCGCGCCGTGTATCGGAACAGCCTTTCGCGCCGAAGGCGGTCCCTGGCAGCAACTGCGACATTCGCAAGTAGGCTGAATCCCGACACATTGGCGCAGCGTGGGCTGGCCGCAGCGTCTATTTCTTCCGGATCGATCCGATCTCCCGCTGTGGCAAAACGCCGGCCGGCGTTGGGACCCGTCGCAAGGCGTCCGCAAATCGAAGCGGCATAGAGATCCGCGAGCCAGAGTTGATCGCGAGCCAACGGGTCGGACGTTTCCGCATCCGCTCCCTGCGGGTCCAATCCCCTCCCCTTCAGCAGAGCTGGAATGCGGCGGGCAAGCACGCCGGCGAGATTGACGATATCGACGTTCTCCGGCTGATCTCACTTTCCGGGTTGCACGTCCAGCGAGGTTCCGAGCACCTAGTCGTACTGGAAATAGTGCTCGCCCGCACGTGCCGATGAGGCATAGGCGGCTATGGGCGCCAGTACGGGTAACGTCAAAAACGATCGGCGCGTCATGCCGCAAAAGGAGGGCGAAGAACTCATTGAAGAATCACTCCTTACGAAATGCGCCGAGGCTAGCACACGCTGGAGAACGGAAAGCTTTCGCGAACATGAACATTTGTTCATGTTCGCGGAGTCCCGCTACAGGAATGAAATTGCCAGGGGAAGGAGCCTGAGGTTCAGACACTGGGACGGGGGAACCGCCTAAAGGCGGAACTCCAAACGGGGGACTCGGGGTTCGGAGTTCCACCTTTAGGCGGTTCCCCCGTCCCAGTGTCTCAACCGCAGAGGAGAAGGGGCCATAAGCGTGGAGGTAAAACGCCTCAGTCGAAGGCAAGCGGAAGTCGAACCCCGATTCGCGCACCACCACCGGGTCGGTCCGAGATTTCGAGCGTGCCGCCGTGCGCACAGACCACGGCATCGACTAAAGCCAGGCCCAAGCCGTGTCCGGTGGAGCGTTCGCCCTTGACGAACCGTTCGTGAGCGCGCTCTCGAAGGTCTGGAGGAAAGCCCAACCCATTGTCTTCAATCTCCCGTAATCCTGATACCCTGCTACAGATTTACAATCAATTCGTGGCGTCGTTCCGCCAGGACCGGTTGGCAAAGATCCAGCATTTGCGTCCAGAGCCCAGACAGATCGATCCCCGTCCGTTCCATCTGCAAGGCGCTCCCGGCTGCCTCTGTGAGATCGAGCATCGTGTTCAGGAGGAATGACATCCGATTGAGTCCCTCAATTGCCTCGGCCACGGGTTCGCGCCAGGAGATATTTTCTTCACTGGAGACCGCGACTTCGAGACGCCCGCGAATCCATATGACGGGACTCTTGAGGTCATGAGCAACTCCGTCGCATGAAGGTGTCCTTCGGTCCTGGGCCCACCCACAGCGGTGGCTCACCTTCCGCCGTTCTGAGAATTGAGGTAAACCGGAGGAATCCTGAACTCGCCGCACGCTCCGGACGCGGTAACGTACGCCATACGGCCCTCTAATCTTGCGCGTCTAAAATGCTGAGAGAAGAAGGCGATCTGTCCGCTTGTCCCTCCGTAGGGGCGCCCCCCAATGCCCCTAGGAAGCGAGAGGACCTTCTCGCTCGATCCTCCAGCGACAGGGATGCGCTCGATTGCGTTTCCGTCTCGTGTCCAGAAAAAGATCCACTTTCCATCCGCGCTCCATCATTCACCGCCACCGCCATCTTCTCTTGCGCGTACTGGGAGGTCACGCTGGGGCCCTCCGGTCGAGGGAACGACTCCGACTCTGCCGGAAATCTTCACTCCCTCAACGCGACGCATACGGAAGTCCCCGGAGTCCCACTCGCGGAGGGAGAGAGGAAAGGATTGAAGGGGGTGCTCTCCCACGCCAATCCTGCCTATGCTCTGCCTAACTGAACTGCTACCGAAATGCCTATTCCCAATTAGCTGAACATTACGCGGCCGCAATAGTTGCTCAGACCGGCAAAAACAGCATTCATTGAATACAACCGACCATGCATGCGGCTTTCAATGCTGCGTATTGTTTGGATAGCTCCAGGCCCTTAGTCTGCAGATTTCCCCACAACACATTGAACTTCTCTTTCAGGGCGTTATACGAGCTTTTTAGGTAGGAGAGCTCTGACGAGTAATCTTCCCCGGTCCTCTTGAGCTTATCTTGTAGATAAGATCCTCTGTTCCTGAAATCACTGATCGCGTCCAGAAACGCCTGGGCCTGGCTACCCAACTCGCGCAAGTTCCCATCGTTAAGCCGACCCGGGGCATCTTTGGAGAAGTCAAAGATCGCGTTGAGGGCCTTGGCCATGTCATTGCTAGCGTTCAGAGCGGCGTCGCGGTTCTTCTCTTCGGCGTATTTAACCGTGGTGTTGAAGTAACTCGTGAAGTCTCCGAATGGCGCGTCTCTCGCACGGTCGATCTGAGCCGAAGCTGAAGTGGCGACGCCCACGACTAGTAGCAGCAACTGAAACGATTTTAACGGCAGAGCAAGTGGTCGTTGGCTTCTTGTGAATCTGCGCCCTGTTTGCGCGAATACAACCGAAAGTTTCCTAAACATCGACATGGTCCTTTCCTTTCTCTTTTTCTTAGAATCAACGTTACATGCGAACGATCTCTCCATCACATTAGTAGTAACAATCGAAACGACCTAGAGAGCATGGTTTCCTCCTTAGTTGTCAAAAATAAGCGAGCACGGACGAGCGAATGTATTCCGTCTTCGATGCTGCCTCTGTTATCGCCATTTGTTTTGTGTACCCTTACCTAGTAACGCCTGCGAATAGGCGTCGAAACTGTCAAGGTGGGCAGGATCAATATTCCGGCGAAGCTCCACTTGCCGAATTCGGCACCATAGGCATGATGTCATAACAGCGGAGGCGCCGGAGGCAATGGACCTGAAGGGCGCACCAGTAGAGAGAAACAGTGTTGCGGTCACTGAAGTCGCCCGTTATGAACGAATAGAACCATCGGGTTGCTGTATTCCCGCCCTGCCCCCTCCAACTTGCTGCCAAGTTCAGGCGATTGGCCGCATACCAATCCCGGCTGGACGTTCTGAATACACTGTCTCTGGTCTAGTTTTATGGAAATGCTGCTTCCCACTCCAAGCGCATCAAGCTTGTTCCACGCCTGGTCGATAGTGTCGCCCGTCAAATCAGGCATCCGCTCGGAATACCCAACGGCTATACCGTTTGCGCCATAAACTCTGCGCATGGGGCCCGGGTACCGCGTGGCCACTATTAGACTGACCATCGAAGGTCCCCTGCGAGTAGGTACGCCCTTTTCAGGACCTGTCGAGCAGACTTCACCGGTTTTGCACGCCACGAGTTCCACGAAGCGCACCGACACAGAGGTAAAGCCCTGCTCATCAAGTTTCTTCACCGCTTCCAGAAGCGACAACCCTATGACGTCGGGGACGAGTCCGAATGCGTCATCTAGTCTGTATGACCCCATCAAGTACAATACTATGTCAGTGTCTGAGGGATACGCCTTCTGGCGTAGGCCCTCTGTGGCGAGGTCGTCCGGGCTCGCGCCGCAAACGGTTCCTTCCCTGAGCGCTTTCTGCGGACATTCGCTGTAAGACATCGTTTTTGTGGTGATGATTCCAGTGAATCCGGCTCGCGCCAGTCGTTCTCGCGCTTGTGCCTCAGTCTGGAATCTCACAACTGGAAACCTAGCCACCGACACGGGGCGTCCTTCTTGGATAAACACCCAGACATCGAGATTAGCGGCCTGTTGCGCGCCAGGGGTTGGTGTCTGGCCACAAACGGCGTCAGGCTTTTCCTGTTTACGGTCGCACTCTTTGCCAGGGGTTTTCTGAACGTGTATCTTCCCGACGAAGCTTGTATCGATGAGGCGCTTTGTGGCTTCCTGTTCAGTTAGACCGTATAGCTCTGGCATGGTCGCCGCCTGCGCCCAACTAGCGGGCACCCAGACGAGTAGCCAGAGCCAAAGCGCCAAGACTAGTTTCTGAGCCTTCGGTACGCTTCCTTTTTTGTGGTTACAGTCGTTCCGTCTCGCATGAAAATGGAGCTTGTTACACGGAATTGCGACCTGAATTATGCGTAAATATCCGCTGGCCGGAGGCTGTCGGCCTGACGATGTTCGCGATAACTTCAGGTCGAGTTCGATCGCGTTCAGCTCCGTTGCTTTTTCATCAAGATTCTTTTTCATGTCTAACCACCTTTTGGCTGTTTGATCTACCGTCTCGTTTCAGGTGCTACTACTTCTACTTTAGAAACTGCGGAGACACCATGAGCGCGCGATGAGTTCTGGATGAGTTCCGGAGGTGGAGGAAGATTCTCGTCATCGGAGGCTATCTTCGTGTCCTTTCGGCAAGCGTGCGTGATTCTAGAGAGAGCGGATGGGTATTGTGTCCTGCTTATCCTTCCTACATTTACATGCCGAGATTGGCGATCGATTTGGTAATCGAAACAAGCACATGTAACAACGCACAACAGCCAACGAACATTTGACAACGGTGGGGACGAGGTCAGTCAAGTATGCGAGCCTCCCGAAGGGAAAGGGACTCGCTTCTACATCCCTCACAATCTGGTCTATAATCGCTTCGCCCTTTGCAGTTCGAACGAGGACTGCATGGTTCCTTTACTCTTTCCCCTGCTCTGCCTGATTCTGGGCATTCTTGCGGGTCCCCATCTGGACCCAAACCCCGTCTGGCTCTGTCTTCCACTGGCAATTCTGCTGGGAATAGCACGGCGTCGACTCCTTCTCCTTCCCGTCTTTCTGTTTGGAGCCGCACTCCGCGATGCGGTCCCAACCGTTCCGCCGGATCCCGGCGCCGATGCCGTCCGTGTGGTAGGCGAAATCACGCGGGCGCCGGATTGGCGAGGGATCGGGGTGTATCTCGACATCAGGGTACTCCGCATCGATGGCCGCCCATATCGCGGGCGGGCGCGGCTTACCGAATTCCTCGACGACGCGGACCGTCTTCAGCTCTTCAACGCTCTCGATATCGGCAGCGGAGACCAGGTCGAAATTCTTGTCGCTTTACGGCGGCCCTCGACGTATCACGATCCCGGAGTATTTGACTTCCGTCGGCACCTCGAACGCGAAGGGGTCTACTGGACCGGAACCATCCGAAATCCACGACTGGTCACGGTGCTCGGCCGCGGCTGGCATGGCCCCGACCGGGTTCGGCAGTGGATAGCGAATCGCATCTCGCGCCATTTTGAAGATGACAATGTTCGCGGACTGGTGATGGGAATGGTGCTTGGCCGCACCGCCGGACTTGCTGCGGAAACGGAACGTCAGTTCCAGTCCGGCGGTCTATTTCATCTTGTCGTCGTATCGGGATTCAATATCGCCGTAATCGCCGCGGCATCGATGTGGATTGCGCGATTCGTGGCGCGCCGGCGAGGCACCCGGCTACTTCTTGTTTTCGTGGGTGTCTCCTCGTATACGTTGCTTGTGGGTTGGCAAATGCCAGTCGCACGAGCAGCAATCATGGCGTGTGTCTTCATTGCCGGCCGCGCATTGGACCGCGGGCACTCCTCGCTGAACTCAACGGCGCTGGCTGCGTTTGTGCTTCTCGTCATCGATCCAACGGCGATTGAGGACGGAAGCTTTCAAATGACATTCGCGGCGGTTGCCGCCGTAGTTGGCATCGGGTTACCTGCAGCGCAATGGATGTTCGAGCAGTGGAATCTGCGGTTGCGTCAATTCGACAATGTCGACCGTGACGGACTCCTCGATCCGGAAGTCGCGGACTGGCGAGTGGCTCTCCGCATGTGGTGCGAACGGCGGCGCCTTCCTCACATGGTCGTCACCGCTCCATTGCGGTTGATCCAGAGTCTGGGTGAAGCGTTCATCACGACGCTTGGCGTCGAGGCCGTGTTCGTCTACTTCATGGTGGAATCGTTCCACCGTATCGCTCCGATTTCACCGCTGCTGAACGTGCCGGCGGGATTGATCGCGGCGGCGATCACGCCACTCGGATTGCTTCTGATCGTATTGCCCCGCGTCGCAGCACTGCCCGTGGCATGGGTGATCCGGATGCTGGTGCGCGTTCTCCTATGGACGCTTCGGACTGGTCTCGCATTTCCGCATGCGTCGATGCGCGTGCCGTCGCCGCCGCCGGAAATGTGGTTGTTGTATGGCGCAGTCGTGGCTCTGCTTGTCGCCGCGGTTTACCGGAGAATGAAATGGGCCGGCATCGCAGGGCTCATTCTTGCGATGGGAACCCTCGGCGTGATTACCGTTGCGGACTTCTCGCCGCATCCGCCCCGCGATGTGGTCGTCACCATACTGGATGTCGGACAAGGCGACTCAATCCTGGTGGAGTTTCCGGAAGGGCAACGAATGCTCATCGACGGCGGCGGCGTTGCGGCCGGAAGGTTTCTCGGACTGCGAGACGAAAGCACGTTTTCAATCGGCGAGGACGTCGTGAGTGCCTATCTGTTTTCGCGTGGCATCCGCCGAATCGATACCATCATCCTGACGCACGCGCACAACGATCATCTGGATGGACTGTTCGACGTGATCGCCAACTTTCAGATTGGCAATGCGTGGCTCGGTAAGAGCCCATTGATACCCGCATATGAGGCATTCGTCGCGCAGCTGAAACTACGAGGCATCCCGATACGAAGGGTGGCAACGGGCGACCGGATCGGCGCGTTCACTGTGCTGCACCCACCGGCAGACTATAAAGTGAAGAAGACGGCGCAGAACAATGACTCGGTGGTCCTCCTGCTGGATACCGGAAAACAGACCGCATTGTTTACAGGGGACCTGGAGATTGCGATCCCGGCGCCGGAGTTTGTGAATCTGCTGAAGGTGCCTCACCACGGGAGTGCAGGCGTAAAATTGAAGGTGCGTTCCGACGTCCGAGTAATCTCAGTCGGAGCGAACAATCCCTTCGGACACCCGGCAAAATCCGCGCTGCCCGCACTGCGAACCGACCAGCTCGGAGCGATTCAAGTGACTCTATCGGGACAAAGACCGGTAGTGGCAGAGGCGCATTGAGGAAACTCCGGTGGGGCACCCGGAATCATCGCCGGATTCAATCCCCAATTTCGTCCCTTTTTTGCTGAACTGCGATCCTCGATGTTCCACAGTGGCGCCCACCAATCGGGCATACTGCAATCCCAGAACTTGAAGCAACTCGCTGGATCCGAGTTGAGGCAGAATCTTCATAAAGAAGCTGCGAATCGGACGCGGGTTATTGAGGTGTTATTGAGATTGACTCGGGTTTGACCTTCGACTAATCTGGCCATGGTTTTTCTCCGCCACTAAGACATGATTTCTCAAGCCCTGTTTTAGTGGCTTTTCTATTAGGAGCATTTCTTGAAACTAGGCCACATCCTGATATTGACCGCAGCGGTACTGGCAAGCTCCTGCTCCGCGGCGCCGCCGAAGCAAGTACAGGTTGTTGCGCCGGTTGCGCCGATTATTCCGCAGCAAGCGCCCCCCCAGGCTCCTCCTCCTTTCGTAATGCCGGCGATTCCCCGGCCTGAAGTCACCGCAGCTCCCGTGGCAAGTGTCCTTCCGTACGAAAACGTTGTGGATCTGGTTGGGCTTTCCATCGTGGAAGCGCGCATGCGGTTTGAAAAGGGACAGGATCTTTACGAAAGCGGGTTTCTAAATCGGGCGAAGGATGAATTTGATGGCGCGGTCGACATCCTGTTGGAGTCCTCTGCAAAGAACCCCAACAATTCCAGAATCCAGCGCGAAATGCTGGATCTGGTGACAAAAGTTCACACTCTGGAATTGGCAGCAATTCGAAAAGGCGATGGCTTTACAGACCAGACTGGAGAACACGCGGCCATCGACGACCTTCAAAGTGTGACGTTCCCAACGCCGATCGATCCAAAATTGAAACAAGTGGCCGAGGATGAAGTTCGAGGCGTCACGCATGATTTGCCGATCGTGCTCAACGACAGAGTCCTCGGTTTTCTGGAGTATTACCAGAATGGAAGGGGCAGGAATTCCATTATTGCAGGTCTCGAACGAATGGGACTGTACCGCCCCATGATCGAAGGCATTCTCCATGAAGAAGGCGTGCCGCTGGACCTGATCTTCCTTTGCCAAGCCGAGAGCGCATTCATCCCTCGGGCGTTGTCCCGCGCCTCCGCCAAGGGGATGTGGCAGTTTATTTCCTCTCGCGGCGCTGAATATGGGCTTCAGCAAACCTGGTGGGTGGACGAACGTTCCGATCCGGAAAAATCGACTCGGGCTGCAGCACGTCACCTGAGGGATTTGTACGGACAATTTGACGATTGGTACCTTGCGATGGCGGCTTACAACGCAGGTCCCCAACGAGTCAAGAATGCTCTGGACAAGACCGGCGCGACAACTTTTTGGGAGCTGGCAGACCGGAAGGCACTGCCGAACGAAACAATCAACTACGTACCCAACATACTGGCTCTCGCCATAATTGGAGCCGACCCGGGCAAGTACGGATTCAAGATCACTCCGCAAGACCCTCTGGAAACAGACAGAGTCACCGTGGATCAGGCGACCGATCTGCGTGTAATCGCCGAAGCCATTGGAGTTCCCCTGGATGACCTGCGCAGCCTCAACGGCCAGATGTTGCGAATGACAACTCCTCCGAATGATCCGGATTTCGAGCTGATCCTGCCAAGAGGCTATGCGGAAGCGTTCGCAGAGAAGATCGCACTGATGCCGGCAAGCGACCGCGTCGTATACAGGTATCACGAAGTTCGGAAGGGTGACACCCTGTCGGTTATCGCGAAAAAATATGGAGCCTCCGTCACTGAATTGAGGCAGGCAAATAATCTGACTGCCACGAGTGTTCTGGTCGTAGGTCAGTCCCTGATCATCCCGATGAGTGGAATTAATCCGCCGAAGCCAGCCGCGAGTGTCACGCCGGCGGTTCAAACAGTGAACTCGAAAAGTACAGACAGCACCAAGCCAGCGGCTTCCGTGAAAACGACATTGAATAGTGTCTATACGGTTCGAAAGGGTGATAACCTTTCCGATATCGCGGCCCGGTTCCACGTGACTGTCAGTGACCTGAAGAAATGGAATAAGCTCAGCTCAAATCAGATCGCCGTTGGTAAAAAGCTGACAGTGGCACAAGCAGCTGCCGCTTCCGCCAGCGTGGAGCCGCACAAAGTCGTCCATGAGGTTCAAAAGGGAGATACTCTGGGCAAAATCGCCACCGCCTATAAGACAACTGTCGATAACATTCTTTCCTGGAACAAGAGGAACGACCTTTCCGTCTTACATCCCGGAGACCAGATTACGATCTTTGTCAGCGGCGCAAACTGACTGCTACCTTTCCAAAGGCATGGCGTCTAACGACCGTAATCATGGAAGCAATCTTGAGAAGGGCCGAACAACGCGCACACGATTCCGATGAAGAAAAGCTCCTGATTCAACAGGCGCAGAGCGGCGATCGCATGGCTTTCGAAGAGCTCATTCGAAGGCACGACCGGGAAATCCTCCGGCTTGCCTTCCATATGCTTGGAAATCGCGAAGAGGCGCGAGAAGTTTTCCAGGAGACCTTCCTGAAAGCATACCGGTCCCTCAGTCGCTTTCGCTTCGAATCAAGCTTCTATACCTGGATCTACAGAATTGCCACTAATGTAGGTCTCGACCACCTCCGCAAACGACAAACCTTAAAGGAAGAAGTTTCCTACGAGTCCGATAGTGAGGCCCACCCGGACCGGCCTGCTCTGAAGGACACTCTGGCCGCCACGACTTATTACAGTAATCCCGAACGTCGACTGTATGGGAAGGAGGTTGGGGCCAAAATTCAGGAAGCGCTAAAAACCCTTTCCGAAAAGGAGCGTCTTGTATTTGAATTGAGGCACTATCAGGGCCTTCGCCTCAAGATGATCGGTGAAATCATGGGAAGCACCGAAGAAACTGCTAAGAACTATCTCTTCCGGGCCACCCAGAAACTACGATCGCACTTGAGCGCGGTGTGAAAGCGGATATACGAAGATATACGAATAAGATATACGGCTAAGAAGGCATGAAAATGAATGTGACGTTGGGGACGGGAAATTACTGTTATGGAAATTATGGACTGTAGAGAGAACCAGGAACGGATTGTATTGTTCCTTTATGAGGAACTAACCGAGACCGAACAAGTCGAACTGGAAGCCCACCTTCAGGACTGTGCGCCTTGCAACGATTCCTTTGAACAACAAAAGATGCTCCATGCCGCTCTTGCAGAAGATTCCGGACCGTGGAGTGTCCCTTCGGACCTTTTGGTGGAATCCCGCCGGGCGCTGGCCAATGAGCTGGATCGTATTGAACGGAAGCGGGCATGGTGGCGATTACCGGCATTTTCGGTTGCATTTACGCCAATGCGAATGCTCGAGTGGACCACACTGCTGGCCGTCGGACTAGCAGCTGGCGTCTACATCAATTCCGCGATGATTCGCTCCAATTCCTCCGTATCCACGGCGGGGGCAGTGCCTGCGTCATCTGGGTCGGAGTCCGAAACCGTTTCCAATTTGCGGATCGTCAATTCGGACACCACAACCGGTAACGTCGAGTTGGCCGGAGACATGGTGCGGCCCATACATTTTCAGGGCAATATCAAGGACCCGAGAACGCAGCAACTTTTCGTTGGTGCGCTGCGGGACGGTCGGAATCCAAGTTCGCGAATGAGCGCAGTGGAGATGCTGTCTCAGAAGCCCGACAACCGCCAGGTAAGAGATGCCTTGATCCGTGCGCTCATCCAGGACGATAATGCCGGCGTGCGGCTCAAAGCCTTTCAAATCCTGAAGCCATTCGCAAATCAGGACAAGGACATTCAAGACGCATTCATGGATGTTCTCGCCCATGACGATTCCGCTGGAATCCGTATCCAGGCCATCGACGCGCTCAAGCGGTTTGCCAATGACGAATCGGTTGCGAAGACCGTTCGGGAAGTCACCAAGGACGACGACAACACCTACATTAAGATTCAAGCGATACAGTTCGGGGGGCACTGACCGTGAGATTTGTCCATAAATTACCAATTGCGACCGTTTCCGCACTCATTTTGCCTTTTCTTCTCTCACCAAACGTGCTTTTTGCGCGGTGTCCTATTCGGACAAATGGGACGCTGGTAATCGATGCCGCCGCCGGGAATCTGATCATCGACACATCCGGAACGGACAGCGTCGACTGGGATGTAAACGACAAACAAAACAACAAACAAATTGAAGTGAAAGAATTCTGCGGCAGTGAAGTAAAAATTGTAGGAACCGCTATAAACGGCACCATCCGTACAATCCCGGATTGGCACATTAAAGTGCCGCGAACGGTGACACTCGATCTGGTCACCCACGCTGGAAGTATCACCATCGGAAATTCCGATAGCAAGATTAACGCCCGCACGGGCGGAGGCGACCTTTCCATTGGAAATGTCGTCGGCGAAACGCTGCTGATGACGCAAGCCGGAAACGTCCGGGCGGGAAACCTCGGAAGCAATGTGGAAATCCGGATTTCTTCCGCAGGCAATATGACGGTAGGCGATGTGGGTGGCGATGTCAGTGTGTGGACGCTGGCTGGCGATATCACAATTGGAAGCGCTAAGAAAATCTCCAGCGCCTTTACGGGTGGTGGAAACATGCTGATCCACAAAGTTTTTGGCTCATTCTCGGGCAAAAACGATGCGGGAAGCATACGGATCGAACACGCCGGCTCGTCCGTCGATGCAGAAACCGGCTCCGGCAGCATCTACCTGAAAATGGTCCCGGACAAACAGACTGGCGATTTTCGCTTGAACCTTAAGGCGGGGACCAAGGGCGCCGGCGATATTACGCTATGGCTGCCTACCGGGATGAAAGCGGATATCCAGGCTACGGCTCAGGGCAATCAGGTTCATGCCGACTTCCCGCTGGTCCCTCAGATGGCGAGAGGATTATCTGGCACGCTTCCGCCCTCCGGAATCCCTGCACCATCTTATGTGACGCCTTATTCTTCGACCTTCGCACTAACGCAGACGGGTAAGCTCAATGGGGGTGGCAGTCCCATCAAGCTGCACACCACGGTCGGTAAGATCGATATCAAGCTGTTTAACTAGTTTTTTTTCGCACCGCGAACTACAGCCACTCGCAGCAAAGCGGGATCGAAGTACTTACGGACAGCATCCTGAACCTGCCCGGGAGTGACCTGGCGGATCTGATCGCTGTACTTCGCCACGGCCGCAACTCCCGCACCGGAATAAACGGCACGAGCATATTCCAGCACCATGGCGTTGTGGGTTTGCATCCCCATTTCCCGGTCACCCACCGAATAGGCGATGGCTTTCTTTACTTCCTCTACAGTGACACCGTCCTTGCGGATTCTCTCGATTTCCTGTTCAAGTGCCGTACGCACAGCATTTTCATTTTCGGGCGAAAAGGCCGTATACGTGTAAATCGCTCCACCTCGGGCAAAGAACGAATTCGCCGTCTGGACGGAATAGGCCAGACCTTGTTTTTCGCGAATCGTGTCGAAGAACCGGCCTCCCAATCCCGACACGATATTCTGAAAGACCAACAACGGGAGCTTGTCTGCGGCCGTCAATGTTGCTCCGGGGAAACCATACACCAACGCGGTCTGCTGACGATCGATAGACTGCACGGTTTCTCTGGCGGATCCGGGCGCCCCGGCCGGATTGGCTGCAGGAAGCTTTGAGATCACGCGCTCAGTGAGATCCACATTCGTCAACCTTTCGGTCAGCGGTGCGATCAACCCCGTCCCGTTCGCGTCACCGGCAATGACGATCAGGGGAAGAATCTTCCGCTGGTTGGTTTGAAACCAATTTCGAAGATCGTCGGAGTTCAGTTTTCCCACGGCGTCTTCGGTACCAACTGCGGGACGGGAATAGGAATGATTGCCGAATAGCGTTTGCAGGAACAGGCGCACTGGAAATGCATAATTATCGTCGCGAAGGTTCCGGATCCTGGCGAGCTGCAGATCCTTCTCGCGCTCGACAACCTGTGGATCGAATTTGGGCTGCTGCAACACCGCCATCAACACATCGAGTGCCTGCCCCATCCGCCCGCTCAACCCTTCGACAACGTAGCCGAAGAAATCCGGATCGTTAATCACCTGAATGCGCGCACCGGCATTTTCCAGACGGCGTGCGATATCGGCGGAACTGATCTGAGTTGTGCCTCGCAGCGCTGTCCGCAGCATGAGTTCGGTAATTCCGGAGTTCTCGGCGGTTTCGTAAAGGCGGCCGCCTGGGAAAAAGATGCCGAAGGACACCAGCGGCAGACGATGGTCTTCTACAATATAAACATCGGGTCCGTGAAGGATGCTCCGCTTTTCGATGGGTTTCACGCTTTCCACCATCAACGAATTGGCTCGCTCCGGAATCCGGCCACCGACGGGCAGCTCCGCCTCTTTGTGCTGCGGTGTCGCATCCGCAACCTTTGCAGAAATGTTTCGGCGATAGTCGTCCGGCGAAAGCGGAGTAGCCGGACTGGAATTGGGAAGGTACTCAAAGGCGCTCAGATTCGTTTCAATCAGATACTTCTTCGCGACATCGACCACTTGCTGCGCGGTGACTTTCTGGATTTCATCCAGATATGTGACGGATCTTTTCCAATTGCCCAGCGCTTCATTCAGCGCAAGATCTATTCCGATTCCATCGACGGTTTCCAGCTGCGACAGGTAGTCCTCGGCAATCTGCGCTTTCGCACGGGCAACCGCTTCGTTCGTCACGCCAAATCTTTTGATGCTCTCCAGTTCGGCCAGCACGCCGATCTGGGCTCCGGATGCATCCGCTGTCTCGACATCGATTTCGAAGAACCCAAGATCCCGGAACGCGTTGGTTGAAGCCGAGCCGCTCGTGATCAAACCCTTCTCATCACGCAGGTACTGGTTCAAGCGCCCAGACCGGCCTTCGGCAAAAACCGCCGCGAGAACATCCAGTGCATGGGATTCCGGCGCAAGGACTCCAGGTGTATGAAATCCAATGGCGACACGTGCCTGCTCAATCGGACCCGACTGCGATCCGACACGCAATCCAGTCTGCTCGGGCTCGGCCGGCGAAACATCCCGATCCACAGGTGTTGCTTCCTCCGCCGCCGGAGAGGCGCCATAAAGCCGGACAACCTCCGCAAGCATCTGGTCGCGATCGACCGGGCCGACGATCGTCAGAATGATATTGGACGGCCGATAGTACCGTTTAAAGAACGCCACCAGGTCGTCGCGCGTGAGCGCCCGAAGGCCGGATGGCGTGCCAATCCGCCATCGCCGCATGCGGTGCTGCTGGAATGCCACCTCGTACAACTTCTCAGAGACCACCGCGGAGGGATTGTCCAGCTTGCGATTGTTCTCCTGGAGCACCACTTCAATCTCGCGCTTGAGTTCAGCGGAATCAAAGGAGGAATTCCATAGCGCGTCGGCCTGAATTTCCAGAGCCTTAACGGCATTCTCAGCGGGAACAACAGTGAAGTAAGACGTACGATCATAGTAGGTGGACGCATTCAGATATCCGCCCAGAGACTTGGTTTCGCGGGCAATCTCTCCAACGGGTCGGCTGGCCGTCCCTTTGAAGAACATGTGTTCAATGACGTGCGAGATTCCACTGATGCGGTCGTCTTCGTCGAAATATCCGGCCTTGACCAATGTCGTGATGGCTGTAAGCGGGACGGCCGTGTTTTCGCGCACGATCACAGTAAGTCCGTTCTGAAGAACGACCTTAGTGGTCTGTTCCTGGTCCTCACGGAAGGTGTAGGGTCCTGGAGTTACCTGAGCATTCACCTGTAATAAGAGCGCCATTGCGAGCGTAAACATACGTGTATTCCGCCGGAAAATGCGTTAGCGAATCTCAATCTTACGGGAACGATCGTCAATGTATTCCAGAAATACCCTGGTCGCGCCCGAAGTTTCAAACTTTCCAAGTCTTTCGGCCCATTCGACAATCACAACGGCCTGGGGGTCGTCGAACAGGTCTTCCAATCCGAGACCATCCAGTTTCCCGCTTTCGACGCGGTACAGATCGATATGATAGATCTTCACCCCTCCTTTGCGCTGTCCTTTGTACTCGTTGACAAGAGTAAAAGTCGGACTCGATACATCATCGATGGCCTCAATACCGAATCCGGCGGCCAAACCGCGCGTAAAAGTTGTCTTGCCGGCGCCGAGATCTCCAAAAAGAAGAATATGCGCTGGCAACGGCATCGACTCGGCAAGTTGACGTGCAACCTGAAACGTCTCGTCTTCTGAAGTCGAAATCATTGCTGCAGTTTTTTCCATGCCGAAGAAAGGTATCGCAGGATGTCGGTGGCGATCATGGTCTCCTCTCCAAGTTCCTCGGCAGCGAGGTCTCCGGAAAGGCCGTGCAGATACACCGCCAGACATAACCGCTCGATCAGCGTTCCGAGATGTTCCTGGGCAATAATTCCGGCGATCATCCCGGTCAGAATATCGCCCGTCCCTCCGGTTGCCATTCCGGGATTCCCGGTGATATTGACGAATACCGACCCATCCGGAGCCGCAACGACGGTTCGAAAACCCTTCAAGACCACGAAGACGTTGTTGGCAACCGCAAAATCGCGCGCCACGTCGACACGATTGGCCTGAATATGCCCAATGTCTTTCCCAACCAGCCGAGCCATCTCACCCGGATGCGGCGTGATAATGACCGGACGCTCATCTTCGCCACGAAGTGCATCCGGCTGCGCAACAAATGCATTCAAGCCGTCCGCATCCAAGACTGTGGGAATCCGAGCCTTCGACAATACACTTCGAACCAAGCCTTGAATCGTGGGATCCGTGCCAAGGCCGGGACCAATGGCAAGGACGGATTTTCCCTCAAGCAAAGCGAGAATCCCCTCTTCCGTATCGGGCAAGACGACGGTCATCAGTTCGGGCATTGATGCCGCCACGATCGGAAGCACCGCTTCCGGGGTCGCTACCGTCACGAGCCCGGCTCCGGAACGTAGGGCGGACTGCCCCGTCATTGCCGCTGCGCCGCTCTTCCCTATCGATCCGGCGATAACCAGGATTTTCCCGAAGTCGGATTTATTTGTTTCCGGGGAGCGTGCCAGAGCCGCAGCTGCGAACTCTTCGGGCACAATCAAATCCATCTTCAAATCCGGCGAATCGAGCAACTCGGCTGGATTTCCGATATCGGCAAGAATGACATCCCCCGTGTTTTCCTGATTGGGAGGCAGCACAAGGCAGGGTTTCAGTGCAGTGAATGTGATCGTTGCATCGGCTTCCACGGCCGGACCGATGGGATGCGCGCTGTCGGCGGGAAGGCCGGAAGGCAAATCGATGGAAATGATTTCGGCCTTGGGAAAATCCTCGTGGATGCTTTCGATGACGGCAGCATAGAGCCCCGCCACCGGTTTCGTCAGTCCCGTACCCAGCAGTGCGTCCACGATAATGTCCGCATCGAGCAATTCCACTTTTTCCTCGTCCCATTCTTCGACATCACCAATCACGGTGGGCGGATATCCAATGGCCTTCAGAATATTGAGGTTCGTTCTGGCATCGCCGGCCACATCTTCTTCACGCCCAAGAAGAAAAATGAAGGGATAGGTTCCCTTCTGAATCAGCTGCCGCGCGACCACAAACCCGTCGCCTCCGTTGTTTCCTTTGCCGCAAAGGATGCCGATGGTGAGATCTTCGAGATCCTCGAATCGCTCCTCGAGGGCTTCCACCACCCGCATGCCGGCATTTTCCATGAGTAAGATGCTCGGAATTCCGTATTGCTCCGAAGAAATCCGGTCGATTCGGCGAATCTGATCAGCGGTGAGAATTTTCATAACGGTTTCGAGGATATGCCAATGTTTTCGGCACATGCAACAAACGCCTGAAAGCACTGAATATATGGCCTCCGATGGAAGACGGGTATAGGATGGCCGCATGAAAATCCTTGCAGTGCTCGCGATGCTGCTTGTTCAGGGGACACCGTCGCAGCTCAACAAAGGTATTGTGACAGGACGCGTATTGTCGGTGGATGGAATGCCGGCATCCGGAATTCGCATTGCGGCGATGTCTGTGCCGGAAGTTGGGACTGCCGCTGCAAATTCAGGAGCGCTGTTATCCATCGCAGAGACGGACAAGGACGGACAATATCGCCTCGAGAACATTCCGCCGGGCCGCTACTACATCACCGCGGGACTGGTGGATTCTCCCACCTACTTTCCCGGCACGCTGACGCCCGCGGTCGCCACCGAAGTGCAAGTCCTCTCCGGTAAGACAATCGACAAAATGGACTTCAGGATGCTCGTCCCCGTAGGACTCAAAGTCAGTGGACGCTTTGTGGTGAAACCCAGCAGCAGCAATGCAGCTTCAGTGACGCTTGTCTCTTCTTTGACGGGCGTCGTCGAAGCCCCGGTTCAGCCCGACGGAACGTTTCAGTTTTTAAAGGTGCTGCCCGGAACCTATACATTGCAGCCGTTCTTCGGGCTGCCGACGGTGCCGATT
>Ga0134122_10000810_pt1 | contig 21881 bp, 18 predicted proteins | sample KB302_FD_96461 | JGI IMG/M metagenome (GOLD analysis project Ga0134122, IMG submission 96461) | Terrestrial soil microbial communities without Nitrogen fertilizer from Kellogg Biological Station, Michigan, USA - KB3-0-2 | ecosystem: Environmental > Terrestrial > Soil > Unclassified ... | reverse complement strand
AGCTCGATCGCCTGCTCGAAGAAGACGAATCCAGTCTCGTCCCCCTGGGCGCCGCGCAACCGGCCCATCAGGGTGTAAATCTGCGCCAGGCGGCGGATCACGTGCCCGCCGATGGCCACCTGCTCCGCGCGCCGCAGCTCCGCCTCGGCTTCCAACAGCCGGCCTGCCTCGAGGTCCAGCTCCGCGAGGTTCAAGCGGATCGACAACTCGAGCCGCGCGTCTCGCGGCGCCCGTTGCGCCCAGGCCAGTGCCTCTCGGTACGCCGCCGACGCGGCGGTGTAGCGCCCAAGCTGCGCATCCAGCAGTCCCTGCTCGTTCAGCACGCCCGCCATCTCGTCCGCCGGGCCGGCGGCCTCGAAGCGCTCGCGTGCCCGCCGCAGGAACTCGCCGGCCGCGGCGAGATCGCGTTGCTTCCGTGCCAGCACGCCCAGCTGCCGCTCCAGCCGGCCGGCGCGCGGTGCGTCGTTCGCGGCCTCGGCGAGTCGGAGTCCCCGGCTGTACCACGCCTGGGCGCCGCCCCATTGTCCCTGCGCGAGGGCCACGTCGCCGAGCCCTTCGGACGCCGCGGTCGCCCCCGCCTGATCGAACTCCGCCTCGGCGAGCGCGAGCGAGCGCTGGAAGTGACGCGCGCCCGCGGCGTACTCGCCCATCGCGAGACACACGTAGCCCACGGCGCGGAGTGCCTCCACCTCCGGGCGGCGGTCCTGGAGCGCTTCCGCGACGCCGAGCGCCACCTCGTACCAGCTCCGCGCCTGCGTGTGCCGGCCCACCTCCTCCTCGAGCCGGCCGGCGCGCAGCAGGGCCGCCACCACGCCCGGCGCGTCGCCGCGCTGCTGACACTCGAGCGCCTCCACGTACGCCTTGAAGAGCACCTGCAGGTGCTCAGTGATGCGGTGGAACGCCTGCGGCATCCGGCGGCGCAGCTCGTCCGGGTGGACGCCCCGTTTCCCGAGGGTGAGATACGGACCCGAGCTCGACCACAACGTGGCCTCGTCCGGTCGCGCGATCGAGACCAGCAGGGCGCGCAGGGGCGCGAGCGCCTCGAGCTCGGGCATCAGCGCCAGGGCTTTCTCGACCCGAACCGGAGCGGGCCCGGTCACAGGCCGTACTCCTTCATCTTCCGCGTCAGGGTGTTGCGATGAATCCCGAGAATCTCGGCGGCCGCGCCGATTTGCCCGGTGGTATGGGCGAGCACCCGGGCGATGTGCCGCGCCTCCGCCTCCGCCAGGGTGAGGAGGCCGCCCTGGGGTCGGTCGGCTAGGGTGGTCTCCTCGCCCCGCAGCTCGTCCGGGAGGTGGTCGGCCCGCAGCGTCTCGTCGCTCGCCACGATGACGGCCCGCTCGATCACGTTGCGCAGCTCGCGCACGTTGCCTACCCAGGCGTGCGCGCGCAGCAGCTCGAGCACCCGGTCCGAGATCGACTGGATCTTCTTGCCGTAGCGCTCGGCGAACAGGCGGACATAGTAGGCGGTGAGCAGCACGAGGTCGTCTCCCCGCTCGACCAGCGTGGGGAGCCGGATCGTCACGACCGCGAGGCGATAGTAGAGGTCTTCGCGGAACCGCCCTTGCTTGATGGCTTCCTTGAGATCGCGGTTGGTGGCCGCGATGAGGCGCACGTCCACGGGGATCGTTTCGCTGCCCCCGACCCGCTCGATCTCGCGCTCCTGGACCGCGCGCAAGATCTTCGCCTGCAGCGCGAGGCTCATGTCGGCGATCTCGTCGAGGAACAGCGTGCCGCTCGCCGCCTGCTCGAAGCGACCGATCTTCCGCGTGACGGCGCCCGTAAACGCGCCCTTCTCGTGACCGAACAGCTCGCTCTCGAGCAGGTTCTCGGGGATCGCGGCGCAGTTGACCGCGACGAACGCGCCCGTCGCGTGCGGTCCGTTCATGTGAATGGCGCGGGCAACCACCTCCTTGCCCGTCCCGGACTCCCCCTGGACGAGCACCGTGGCGGAGCTCCCCGCGACCCGGGCCAGGAGCTTGTAGACGTCGAGCATGGCGGGACTTTGGCCGACCAGCGCGTACGGGCCGACCGCGTGCGGCTCGACGAGCGGCAACGCGATCGCCGTCTCGCTGGCCACGGAGCGGAGCCGCTCGAGCGCGCGCACCAGCTCGTCGCGGCGCAGCGGCAGGGAGAGGACGTCCAGCACGCCCGACTTCTCCGCCCGCAGCACGAGACCCATCGACGGCGCCTGCGCCACGGCGATGAGTCGTGGCGTGCCGGTCGCCCCTCGCAGCGTGTCGACCCACCAGGACAAATCGTCGTCCGGGTGCTCGCCCAGTACGGCCAGCACCACGTCCCACCGCTGGCCGGCGAGCTGCCGCACCGCGCGCGGCAGATCCGGCGCGGTGTCGACCTCGAGCCGGCCGTCGTCGGCCCATTGCCGTAGGTTTTGCAACAGACTGCCGGCGCTCCCGCCCTCGCCGGCGACCACTAGAATCCGCAAGAGCGCCAACTCCTCCTTACTCGGCACTGCGGACCGGACCGAGGGCTCCACGCGAACCTGTGAAGTCATCGCCTCGTCCCGGCGCCGCCCAGATACCGGGCGACCAGCACGAGCGCATCATCCGTGCCTTTGCCGTGACGAGCGAGGATCTGATCGGCGAGCTGTTGCGGCGACGCCTCGGGCGAGAGCCCGTCGGCGAATCCCTCCCGGATGCCGTCGGTGGCGAAGATGAGCGTATCGCCGGAGGCAACGGGGAGGACGACCGGGTGGAGCCGCGGCAGCTCCGATCCGACGATGCCGCCCCGCGTCACGAGACCCGCCCGCGGCGAGCCCGACCGCGCCGCGCCATCGCCGTACAGGAGCAGGCCTTCGACGTTGCCGACCCCGAGCCACGTCATAGACCGGTCGGATCGGCCGAACACCGCGACACTCATCACGACACCCCGCGTCCCCTGGAGTGCCCGGTGACAGCGCTCGACGAGCGGCACCGGCGATTCGGTCGCGTGCCGCTCGAGCGCGGCCACCGCGGCCCGTGCCGCCGTCGCCGCCTCGGCGCCGTGGCCGAGGCCGTCCACCACGGCCACGAGCGCGCCCGTCCCGACCTGCTTGACCAGATGCAGGTCCCCCGATTGCGCCTCGCCCGGAAGGGCCTGCGAGGCCACGCCCCACTCGATCAACGCGGGCGTGCCCACGGCCGCCTCAGGCATTCACGCGTCGCCATTTCTTCATCGTCACAATGGTCCCCTTCCCGACGGTCGACGCGACATCGAAGTCGTCCATCAAGCGCCGAGCGCCCGGGAGGCCCAGTCCCAGGCCGCCGGAGGTCGAGTAGCCGTCCTCGAGCGCCCGCGCGACGTCGCGGATGCCCGGTCCCTGGTCGCGCGCCACGACCACGACGCCCTGGCGATCGCCGTTGGTCACGACGCTCAACACCACTTCCCCGCGTTTGGCGTAATTCAGGATGTTGCGGGCGATCTCGGAAATGGCGGCGGCAATCACCGTCTGGTCCCCGCTCGAGAACCCCGTCTCGGCCGCCAGATCCCGCCCGCGTTGTCGGGCGGTGACGACGTCGACGTCGGCAGCGATCGGGATCAGCAGCTCGTCAGCCACGATCGATGCGTCCCGTTCCGCCCGTTCCGCGCTCGATGCGGAGCTGCGCCTGGTGGTCGAGGAACAGCAGGCCTTCTTCGAGATCCAGCGCGGTGGACACACCCTTCAGCGTGAGGCCGAGCTGCACCATGGCGAACGCAACCTCGGGTTGAATCCCGACGATCACGGTTTCCGCGCCGCGCAGCCGCGCCATGTGGGCGATGTCCCGGAGCGTACGTACGGCGAACGAATCCATCACGTCGAGCGCCGTAACGTCGACGATCACGCCCCGGGCCCGGAAGCGACCGACGCGCTCGATCAGCGCCTCACGCAGCTGGGAGAGATCGGCGTCCGTGAGCGCCGACTGGATGGAGGCGATCAGGTAATGGCCCTGCTTCAGGATCGGTACTTCCAAGCGCCCTCCGTCGACGGAGTGAGAAGCAGGTCACGCCTTCGGGGTCAGCTCTTCCAGCGGCAGAACCTTGTAGCCGAGCAGCCGCTCGGCCTCCTCGATGCCCCCTTGGAGGTCGCCGACCGTGGCCATCTCGCTCAGGTCCACACCGATCGTCACCAGCGTCTGCGCGATCTCGGGCGAGAGGCCCGTCACGATGACCGTCGCACCCAGCAGGCGCGAAGCCTCGACCGTCTGCACGAGGTGGTTCGCCACGTTCGAGTCCATGGCGGCCACGCCCGTGATGTCGATGACCACCACCTTCGCGCGGTTGGTGCGGATCGCGCGCAACAGCTGCTCGGTGAGCTGCCGGGCGCGCTGCGGGTCGATGACGCCGATGATCGGCAGAATCAGCAATCGCTCGCGCACCTGCAGCACCGGGGTGGACAACTCCCGGATCGCCTCCTGTTGCTGCCGGATGATGCGCTCGCGCTCCTGCACGAAGCCGACGGCCACCGTGTTCGCGATACGGTTGGCCGCCGGCTCGTAGGCGTCGAGGATGCGGTTGAGCTTGTCGAAGTCTTCGTGGTACTTGGCGAACAGCGAGCGGGCGAGCACGTCGCGCAGCAACAGCACGATACCGACGACTTCGTGCGTTTCGACGCCTCGCGGGATGATGCGCTCGGAGAGGTTGCGCGCGTACGCCTGCAGGGCCTCGAACGTCCCCGTCTCCAGCGCTTCGACGTAGTTGTCGTACACCGACGTCGCTTCGGCGAAGATCTCCTCCTCCGTCATCGCCGTAAGCAGCTGGGCCCGCGTGATGCGCCGCGCCCACTCCTCGCGCAGCTGGGTGCGGTTCTGTCGCAAGTGCGCCACCAGCTCGCGCAACAGCGCCGCGGTGGACTCGGATAGCGCCTGGGGATCGGGCGGCGGCGGCAGGGCGTCTTTGCCTTTCGTGGCCATGGCTCGCGGTCCTCGCGGGGTGGAATGTTGCTGCGGCGCAACAGCAAGGCTAGTGCCAAGGTGTCCCGCAAACTAGCACGTGCTAACTGCCTATGGCACAATACGTTGGTATTTCCAACAGGGGCGTGGTATGGCGTGAATGCAACAAGTTGATGCGCGAGGCTGTGTCGCCTGGCACAAAAAGAGTGCGCGGAGGTGGCCCGATCCACATCAGCGGATCGGGCCCACGCATCCGCAACCAATCACATCGCGGCGTTGCTGCTGGCGGAGCCCACGATGATCTCGCCCGTCTGGATCCCGGTCAACGCGTTCTGGAGTACCACGTGAATCAGGTTCACCGTGAGACCGCTGGTACGGACGCCGTCGCCGGAGGACAGCTGCTCATTCAGCACGACATACCCGACGCCCGGCAGGGTCATGCGGGTGTTGGGCGCGATGCTGCCATCGCCCGAGGTGAGTGGTACACCGTTCACGACCAAGTCTGCCAACGTCGAGCCCAGGGCGTTGCTCGTCGCCTGCGCGCCGTCGCTGGTGCTGCTCACGGTCGCGGTGAGGCTGCTCGCGGTAATCAACCCGTTTAGGAGGTTTACGTTGAACACGGTCGCCACGCTCTGCGCGGCGGCTGCGTCTCCAATCCCTCCCGACGTCGTGCCCGTGAGGGCTTCCGTCGTGAGCGTGCCCGGGACGCTCATGGCGTCGGCCGCGTCGTCGGCCATCGCGCCGTCGTCCGCGGTCACCGCGGGCAAGACAGCAACTGCGGACTGCTGTGTGCCGAGGGGGCTCTGCACGAAGGCGCCGTACGCCCTACCACTCACCGACTGCGCCTGTGCGACCGGCGCGAGCGCTACGGTGACGCCGATCAGCAGCCACAGCGTCCCCCCCAGCCACGCGGGTCGAATTGTGAAAAGTGACATTCTCATGGTTCTATCCTTTCAGGGCTGTCCTAATGAGTCGGGTGCGCCTGGATGTTGCCGCCAGTGAGATCCGTCAGCGGCAAGGAGCGTCCGTCACTTAGCGAGATGCCGTACTGGTCGGGACCGCGCCCCGGGCTGGAGCCCGGCTCTCCGTTATCGCAGGCGGTCGCCTCAAACCGCACGTTATAGTTCCACGGCCCATTGCCATCCTTCACGCGCGCCGGGCCGGCGAAGTGGGCGCACTGGCCGGGCCGTCCCGTCTTGCGATTGATGCGGCCCGACGCGTAGGACTCGAACGCGTCGATGCCGAGGCTGTGGACCAGCGTCTGCGTGGGGTGGTACACGGTCTGGAGCTGGCCCTTTATGGTTCCACGGGCGCTACTACACCAGTCCTGCGCGTTTACGTTGAACCCGAACGTCGTCTTCCCTTCTGTCGGATCAATCCGCCCGCCGCCGGTGAACTTCGGACCGGCCTGACAGTTTTCCGGGCCCGGCGTGAACCACAGCGACGGTTTCGGACCCGCCGGGGCCGCCGGTCTGTCGCACCCCCACGCGAACAGCGCGGCGGCCACGAGACCCGGGACGAAACTACGCGTGATTTGTCTGCACATGCTTCGCCTCCTCACAGGGTCATCAGCAGAACTCCTGCGGGAGACGCGATGGCAAGACGGGTGCCAATCGCCGGTCGTCGAGAATGTCTTGTGGTATCGAGAGATACGCGCGCTGTGGCAGTGCTGCGGCGCGGCGCGCGCATCACGCGTGCGGCGTACTTCGTGGCACGCGCACTAGAACGTGCGCGCTACACCCGCGCTGGTCGGGGTCGCGGCGCTGCAACACGCCGCGAGCGCCGCGGGGAGCGGCGTGCGGTCCGCTCCCCGCTGGTCGCTGCATCGCCCATTCGCACACCTCCTCGGTTACGCACGCTGCAACGCTCGTTCGCGCGGCCGTCTCAGTCGGCGCCCAGCGGTTGCGGGATGGCAACCGCCCGTCGCCCCGTTGGTACCGCCGCTGCGCCGTCCACGTCGAACCGCTCCTCGTCGCACACGACACGCGCGATCCGCTCGGCGGCCTGGCCGTCCCACCGCTCGATGACCGGCCGGGCCGGCGAGCGTCGCGCAAGTCCGCGCTCCGCCGCGGCGAGGATGGCGTCGCGCTGCGCCACCACTAGGCGGTTGGTGCCGTGGGTGCACGTGATCGGGCGCTCGGTATTCGGTCGCACCGTGAGGCACGGCACGCCGAGGAACGAGGTCTCCTCCTGAAGCCCGCCCGAATCGGTGACGACGAGGCCCGCCCGCGCGACCAGGCTGAGCATCTCCAGATAGCCGAGCGGCTCGAGCAGCCGCAGTCCCCGGTCAGTCGGCGGCCGCAGGCGCAGCTCCCCGATGCGCGCGCGCGTGCGCGGGTGCACCGGAAAGAGCACGGGGATGTGGTCCGCGAGCCGGGTCAGCGCCTCCAGCAGCTCCCGCAGCACGATGGGGTCGTCCACGTTGGCCGGCCGATGCAGCGTCACCACGGCGTAGGGACGCCCGCGCACGTCGAAGCGCGCGGGCGTGTCGACCGCCAGCGCCTGCGGCAGGGCCCAACACAGCGTGTCGATCATCACGTTGCCGACGAAGTGCATGCGGTCGGTGGCGATGCCCTCGGCCTCGAGGTTCTCGGCCGCGTCCCGCGACGGCAGGAACAGCAGATCTGATAGCCGGTCCGTGACCACCCGATTGATTTCCTCGGGCATGGTCCAGTCGCGGCTGCGCAGACCAGCCTCGACGTGACCAATGCGCACCTGGAGCTTTGCGGCCACGAGCGCGGCGGCAACGGTCGAGTTCACGTCACCGTACGTCAGGACGAGGTCGGGGTGCAGCTCGACGATCACCGGCTCGAGGCGTTGCATCACGGCCGCCGTCTGCTGCGCGTGCGACCCCGATCCTACGCCGAGGTCGTGGTCGGGCGCCGGGATCCACAACTGCTCGAAGAAGGCATCCGACATCCCCGGATCGTAGTGCTGACCGGTGTGGACGATCACGTGGTCCACCCCACGCTTCACGAGCTCGCGGTCGACGGGGGCGAGCTTCATGAAGTTCGGGCGGGCGCCGACGACGGAGAGAACGCGCATCGGCTTATCGAGCCAGTTGTCTGATGCCGAGGATCGCCACGGGCAGCCCTACGAGGATGCCGACGATCCGGAACGTGCGTTCCGCATCGCCGCGGCGTGGCACGACGATGCGGTCGCCGGTGCGCAGTCCCATTCCCTCGATCGTCAGGCCGCGCGTAAAGGCGTCCTGAAAGCCGTTCCCCACGAACAGTCCTCTGCCGTCCCGCTCGATGCGCGCGGCCGTGAAGTTCGCATCCTTCGTGGGCCCGCCTGCCGCCATCAGCGCGTCGGAGACCACGGCGCCCGAGAAGACGGTGTAGAACCCAGGGTGCTCCACTTCGCCGAGCACGCCCAGACGTACCATCACCTTGGCGTGCACGACGGGGTTCTTCAGGTAGCGGCCGAGCTGCTGGCCGAGATACGTCTCCACGTCGGCGCGCCGGACGCCCTTGAGCGGGATCGCCCCGATCACCGGCAGCGTGAGCGCGGGCCCTGGCCCGACGCTGAACGAGTGCGTGAACTGGCTGTCCCCCTCCACCTCGAGGAGAATCTGGTCCCCCTGCTCGAAATCGCCTTGCGGAGCCTGCGACGCGGTCTGACCCGCGAGCGGGCTCGTAATCAACACCAGCGCCAGAAGGCGCACGACCATTCTTTCGATCATGGTATCATTCGACCGTTACGCTTTTCGCCAGGTTGCGCGGCCGATCCACGTCGCAGCCGCGCAAGACGGCGATGTGATACGCCAGGAGCTGCAGCGGAATGACTGTCAGGACCGGCGCGATCAGGGGGGGACTCGCCGGCACGGCGACCTGGTGATCCGCGAGCCTGCTCAGATCGCCGTTGCCCTCGCTCGTGATCGCGATGATGCGACCCCCCCGGGCTTTCACTTCCTGCATGTTCGAAACGACCTTCGGGTAGACGGAATCCTTCGGCGCCAGGCAGACGACCGGCATGTTCTCGTCGATCAGGGCGATGGGCCCGTGCTTCATTTCGGCGGCCGGGTAGCCCTCGGCATGGATGTAGGAGATCTCCTTCAGCTTGAGCGCGCCCTCGAGCGCCACGGGGAAATTGGCCCCGCGGCCCAGGTAGAGGGCGTTCTGGGCGTCCGCGTAGCGCTCGGCGAGCGTCCGTACTTGCGGCTCGACCGCGAGCGTGCGCTCCACCAGCTCCGGGAGCCGGACCAGCTGCGACACCAGCCGCCGCCCTTGCTCCGCCGGCAGTCCGCGCTGGCGCCCGAGGTACAGGCCGAGCAGCAACAACGCCACCACCTGGGACGTGAACGCCTTGGTCGACGCGACACCGATCTCCGGGCCCGCGTGCAGGTAGATCCCGCCGTCCGCCTCGCGAGCGATCGTGGACCCGACGACGTTGACGAGACCGAGCGCCCTGGAGCCCGCGGCCTTTGCGGCCCGCAGCGCCTCCAGCGTGTCCGCCGTCTCGCCCGACTGCGAGACAGCGATGGTCACCGTCCCGGGAAGCCGCACCTGGCGGCGGTAGCGGTACTCGGACGCGTATTCCACGGACACCGGGATGCGGGCGAGCTCTTCGAGGATGTGACGGCCCACGAGGCCGGCGTGCCACGACGTACCGCACGCCACGATCACGATGTGTCGGATCTGGCTGCACTGCTCGGCGGTGAGGTTCAGTCCGTTGAGGCGCGCCGTCCCCTCGGACACCAGTAGACGTCCCCGCAGCGTGCTCCGCACCGTCTCGGCCTGCTCGCAGATCTCCTTCAGCATGAAGTGGGGGTAGCCACCCAGGGCAATGGCGTCGAGATCCCACTCGATGTCGTCCACGGCCCGCTCTTGCTCGCGGGCGTTCCGGTCCAGGACGCGATAGCCCTCCGCCGTCACCACCGCGACGTCGCCGTCGTTCAAGTAGACCACGGACCGGGTGTGCCCCAGCACCGCGCTCGCATCCGAGGCCACCAGGAATTCGCCGTCCCCGACGCCGAGCAGCACTGGAGAGCCGCGCCGCGCGACCACGATCTTTCCGGGATCCGTCTCGGCGACCACGGCGATGCCATAGGTCCCTTCGACGTGGTCCAGGGCCGCGATGACCCGCTCTTCGAGCGTGGCGCCGAGCGACTCCTCGATCAGATGCACCAACGTCTCGGTGTCGGTTTCGGTCACGAAGCGATGGCCGTCCTGCTCCAGGCGCTTGCGCAGCACGTCGGCGTTCTCAATGATGCCGTTGTGCACCAGCGCGAGCGTCCCGGTGCAGTCGGTGTGAGGGTGTGCGTTCCGCTCGGTCGGCGCGCCGTGGGTCGCCCAGCGCGTATGTCCGATGCCGCAGCGCCCGTGCACCGGCGTTTGCGCGAGCAGGTCGCGCAGGCCGGCGATGCGTCCCGCGAGCTTGCGGGTTTCCACCCCACCGCCGTTCAGTACCGCGACCCCGGCGGAGTCGTAGCCGCGGTATTCCAGTCGAGCCAGGCCCTCCACCAGAAACGACACCGCGTCTCTCGGGCCGACGTATCCTACGATTCCGCACATCGTTCAGATGCCCTCACGCTTGAGTTCAAGCAACGGGTCGCCGGTGATAGCCAGACCGAACCGAGTGAGCTGGGCCAGCGTCCCGTCAGCGGCGCCGAGCGTCAGATCCGGCAGGGGCACGATCGGCGCACCGCAGCAATCGCACTTCGCCACCGGGCGTTTCCGGGGGGGTCGCGGGCGCTTCGCCCTCTCCTTGATTCGTTTCTTACAGTCCGTGCAGCGCATACTCACCGGTCTCAGGTCACGCCCCTGCACTTCAAGTTTGAGGCCCGGGCGACGCCAAATCCCCTTGCGCGCTCCGTTATTCACCAGCGTGGCAAGGGGTTAACCGCCGTCCCCGGCGGACCGAAGGTTGGCGCCCGGTCGCATGCTGCGTTGCGCCCGCGCGGCAGGCCGCCGCAGCCGAGCGGCGCACGGCGGGCGCGTTTCAAGGCGAAGCCCGCTTGATGAAGGCCGCCACACCACGGCCCCGGGTTTGCAGGTGCTCCAGTGGGGCAGAAGGAGTTATTGCACACACGCAGTGGGGTGGAACGGGCTCATGACTGAGCGAGTGCCACAAGGTGGATTGCCGCTCGTGCTGCTGGCGGGCGACGGCCAGGAAGCGACGCGCTGGCTCAGGGGCCTGCTCGAGGGCGGTGGATACGCCGTCCTCCAGGAGCGCTCGGGCCACCATGCGCTCGATCGTGCGCGGACCACCGAGCCTGACGTGATTCTGGTGGACGCCGAGCTGCCCGACATGGCGGGCGTGGAGTTGTGCCGGACGCTCCGCGCCGATCCGCGCGTTTCGAGCAGCACGCCGATTCTCCTGACGATTCGCGATGCGGCCACCCGCGCGCAGCGGCTGGCCGCGTTGCGCGCCGGCGCGTGGGAGTGCATCACACCGCCGCACGACGCGGACGAGATCCTCCTCAAGATCGGTGCGTACGTCCATGCCAAGCTCGACGCCGACCGGGCCCGAACCGAAGGGCTGCTCGATGCCGCGACCGGGCTCTACAACCGGCAGGGGCTCGCGCGCCGCGCGCGCGAGCTGGGATCGCAGGCGTTCCGCGAACACGGCCCGCTCGCCTGTGTCGTACTCGCGCTGGACATCGAGCATGGCGGGACCGGCCTGGGGCGGTATGTGCAGGCGATCAAATCGGCGGCTCGGCTGTCGGACGTGATCGGGCGCCTCAGCGCGAGCGAGTTCGCGGTGCTCGCGCCCGGCACGGATGCGGGCGGCGCGCGCCGGCTGGCCGAGCGACTCGCCAGCTCGGTGTCCGCGAACACCGTCGCTTCGGCGGCCGACGCCGCATCCCCCGCACCGGTTCGCGTCCGCTGCGGCTACGAGGCCGTGGCTAACGTCGGCTACGCGCCGATCGAGCCCGTCGACCTCTTGGTGCGGGCCGCCGCCGCCGTGCGGACCGGCAAGGCGGACTCCGGTGGGTGGCTGCGGCGCTTCGACGAAGGCGCGAGCCCGGCCTCCTCCACTCCTTAGACGGGCACCCGCCGGCTTCCGCTTTCCTCGTCCGCCGCTTCATAGCCCGGCAGATAATAGGAGTAGTAGCGGTAGGCCCCACCCGCCGGCACGTCGTTCAAAATCGCCCCCAACAGCCGCACCGGCAGCCGTTGCAGCACCTCGAGCTTGGCCGCCGCGACGTCGCGGTGGCTGTACCCGGTACGCAGCACGAGCGCGAGGGTTCCCGTCAGCGTGCCGAGGATCAAGGGATCCACGCCCGCCCCGAGCGGCGGACTGTCGATCAAGATCACGTCGTAGCCAGAGCGCATGCCGTTGACCAGCTCCGACATGGCCGGCGATCCGAGCAGCTCGGGCGCGTTGTACGCGCGAGTGCCGCACCCGATCAGTGAGAGCGAGGGATACGGCGTCGCCTGCACGATGGCGTCGAGCGGAGTCTCGCCGCGGAGGAAATCACTCAGCCCTGGGCGGCGGCGGGCGTTCAGCCGGCGGTGCAGCACGCCGCGCCGGATGTCGGCGTCGATCAGGAGGGTGCGGTGCCCCCCATCCGCAAAGGTGTGCGCCAGGTTTGCCGCCAGGAACGACTTGCCGTCCCCGGCCCCCGGGCTCGTCACGGTGACGAGCAGCGGCGCCCGCCCCCCGTGCGCGTACACGAGGTTGAGACACACGCCCCGCAGCGCCTCCACGACCTGGTTGACGTCCTCGGGCACCCGGCCCCGGCCGTGGCGCCCCGCGTGCGGCAGGGTGCGCAAGTGCGGCACGGCGCCCAGGATCGCGAGCCCCATCTCGCGAGACACCTGATCGGGGTAGCGGACCCTCGGATCGATGCGGTCCAGCAGCACGGCACCGAACAGGCCCAGCCCCAGGCTCGCGACGAACCCGAGCATGATGACGCGCGGCGCCGTGTTGCGCACCGGACGCTGCGGCACGACGGCGTGATCCAGGATGCGCACGTCGGGCACGGTGCTCGCCTCCGCGAGGCGCGCCTCTTCGAAGCGCGTCTGCAACGTCGTGTAAAGGTTCTCCGCGAGGGTCAGGCCGCGGCGCAGCCGTGCTTCCTCGATGGCGCGCGCCGGAATGGCCCGCAGGCCGCGCGAGTCCGTGTCGAGGCGCCGCGAGAGCTCGGCATCGCGCGCCGCCAGCTCGCTCGAAAGCCCTCGCGCCAGCGTCGGGATCGTTTCCCGTTTCAGTGTCGCGATCTCTCCCAGCAACCGCTGCACCGGTGGGTACTGGTCCGAATAGCGGTACCGCAGCGTGCGCAGGTCCGCTTGCTTCGAGTTCAACTCCTTCAGCGCCTCAACCAGATCCGCGTTGCGCTGCACCGATCCGACGACCGCCAGCGCCTCGGCGGACAGCCCCGAGTCTCCCATCTGACGCAGCACGCGCTCCAGCGTCTCTCTGTCGCGACGCGCCTGGTCCCGGTCGAACTGGCTGTTGAAGAAGTTTCCGAACACCGGGTCGCGCCCGTTTTCACCAGCGCCTGCTACCCCAGCACTGCCCCCGGAGGGGGCGGGGACCGGGCGATCGGACGGCAGCGTGATGGTCGCGACCCGATAGCCCTGCAGCGCTTGCTCGGCGTCCTGGAGAGACTTCTGCGCGGCGCTGAGCTGCTCGTCCAGAATCTTCGTGAGCTCGGTCAACCTCTGACGTTTCAGGTCGGCCGCCACCGCGACGTAGCGCTCGACAATCGCATTGACTACGGCGGTGATCCCTTCGGGACGATCCCCCTGCAGCTCCATGCGCAGCAGATTCCCGTTCTCGGTCGTTCGCACGTCGATGGCGTCAGCCAAGTGCCGTGCTGAATCGCGCAGCGTCGCGAGGGAGAATTCGATCGTCCGGCCCGGGGCGATGGTCCCGGCGGACGGCGCCCAGAGGAAACCCAGCCGGACGCCGATGGAATCGCCCAGCGCGCCGTGGTCCAGTTCGATCCCGTCCTCCGTCGCCAGCGTGTAGCGCTTGCCCGTCCCGTCCACCGTCAGGCGGTAGGTGCCTGGCCGGTACTGATCCGCCACCCGGAACCGTTCCAGTACCGACGCGTCGGCGGGCGACTTGGGTGCGACGAACATACGCTGGTCCCGCACGACCTGATCGAGCACGACGTACGACTTGAGCAGATCGACCCAGGCCTCGGGCTGGAGCAACTGTCCGGGGCGGATGGGGCCGCGATCTGGGCCGTTCCGCTGATCGGGCTGGTCGATCCAGATCGTCGCCTGCGCGACGTATGCGGCGCTCACAAACCGCGTCGCCGCCACGCCCGCGGCCGTGCCGAGCACGGTTACCGCGACGATCAACCACTTGAAGCGCAGGACTGCGCTCAGCACGCGATTCCAGTCCAGCCCCCCTTCCTGCTCGGCGGAGCCCAGCTCAGTGCTGAGCGCCGACGGCGCAGGAGGAACCATCACCGGCGGGGCTGCGGACGGTGGAAGCGGTAAGTGGCTCGTGCTCATTGAAAACGTACCTCCCCGGGTTGCGTGCGGCGTCCCGCCGCCAGACGGCGTGTCGTCCTCGGACGTGTGGCAAGTCCGATACCGTGCGCCACGCGGAGACGGCCAGTCCCCATGCAGCAAATCGGTGCACCAGACCACGGAAAACGGATGCACCTTGGTGCGCGCAGGGCGAAGGTGCCCGATCACGGAGCCAGCTGTTGTTGCCCATTCCATGCGGGAAAACGAGCCGCGCTGCGGGCTCGCGACAGTGTGGCCCGAACCCTGCGTAGGCGGGGGTCGACCGTTATCCAGGACGAGCGCGATGTCCATGCCGATGACACAAGACGGCGTCCAGCCCAGCGACGGGCGTGAGCCGGCTGCCCTGCTAGCGATCGGGCCGGAAGCGAAGGCCCGCGTACGGATTCTCGTGGTTGACGACGAGCACACCCTGCGCGAAAGCTGCGCCGCGGTGCTGCGACACGAAGGGTACGACGTTACGGTCTGCAGCCGCGGTCAGGATGGCCTCGACTTGTTGAAGCGGCGCGCCTTCGACGTCGTGCTGGTGGACCTGTACATGTCCCAGGTCGACGGGCTCGCGCTGCTGCGGGCAGCACTCGGGACCAATCACGACACGATCGTGATCGTGATGACGGGGAACCCGAGTGTCGAGTCGAGCGTGGAGGCGCTGCGGCAGGGAGCGTTCGACTACCTCCCGAAGCCCTTCTCCGCCTCGCACCTGCAGGTCTTGATCGGCCGCGCGGTGCACACCCTGCTGGTCGCCCGCGAGACGCGCGAGCAGCAGGAAACGCTGGATCGGGCGCAGGTCCAGTCGGACAAGCTCACGCTGCTCGGCACCGCGCCGGCGTTCCGCCGGGCGATCGAGCTGGCCCGGAAGGTCGCGCCGACCGATGCCTCCGTCTTCATCACGGGGGAGAGCGGCAGCGGCAAGGAGATGATCGCTCAGTTCATTCACCACCATAGCCGTCGCTCGAGCCGCCCGTTCATCGCCATCAATTGCGCGGCGCTGCCGGAAGGGCTGCTCGAGTCCGAGATGTTCGGGCACCGCAAGGGAGCCTTTACGGGCGCGGTGCGGGACAAACCGGGGCTGCTCGAAGCGGCGCACGGCGGCACGCTGTTTCTCGACGAGTTGGTCGAGATGCCCAAGTCGATCCAGGCGAAGCTGCTGCGCGTGATCCAGGATGGCGTAGTGCGGCGGGTAGGCAGCGAGACGACCGACGCGGTGGTCAACGTGCGCTTCATCGCCGCCACCAACGGCGATCCCGAAGCGGCCGTCAAGGCCGGCGACATGCGGGAAGACCTGTACTACCGGCTGCGCGTCGTGCCGATCAACGTGCCGGCGCTGCGTGAGCGACCCGAGGACATTCCGCTGCTCGCGGACTACTTCCTGTCCACCTACTGGGTGCGCCATCGCCGCAAGGGCGCGCCGTTCCCCCGCTTGACCGACGCGGCGCTCCGCGCCCTGTGCGGCTACAACTGGCGTGGCAACGTGCGCGAGCTCCAAAACGTGATCGAGCACGTTGCCGTGGTCGTGGAACCGGGCGCCGAGATCCGGCCCGAGGATTTGCACCTCACGGGCGATGCCGCGGAGCCGGAGACGGGCGCGAATCCCGCGTCGCTGATCTCGACCCTGCTGGAGGAGAGCTACCACGCCGCCCGAGACCGGGTGATCGCCCAGTTCGAGCGGCAGTACCTGACCTGGCTCGTCAACCGGGCCAGCGGAAACATGTCGAAGGCCGCCCGCATCGCGGGCGTCGATCGGACCACGTTGTACCGGCTGATGGAGCGCCACGGACTGCAGCGCAGCCCCACCGCAGGATGGGTGGTCGAGCGCGAGCCCGGGCCGGCGGCGGGCGCGATGGATGACACGCAGATAGAGGTCCCGGTGGGTGAACCGGGCGGCCAGGCCGCGTGACACGCGGGGGAGTGATGCAAATGCGGACCAACACGGCTGAACGGCTCGACTGGCCGGTCGTCGCGACGGTGCCGAGAGCGGCACCCGAGCCGGAGCCCCAGGATCTCACGGCCTGCCTGGCGGGCCCGAACGGGCTCGATCTCGTCGTGGAGCTGGCGCACGACCTCCGCTCGCCGCTCACGTCCATCCTGTTCCTCGCCGAAGCGCTGCAACAGGGCCAGGGCGGCACGGTCACGCCGGAGCAGAGTCGTCAGCTCGGCCTGGTCTACAGTGCGGCACTCAGCCTGTGCGCCACCGCGAGCGATGTGCTGGAGCTCGCGCGCGGCGGCAATCGGCTGGTGGACCGCTCGCCCGCGCCGTTCTCGGTGGTCGAAACGTTCGGCTCGGTGCGCAGCATGATCCTACCGATCGCTGAAGAGAAGGGCCTGGCCGTGCAGCTGGTCCACCCGGTGCCCGAGCGGCGCGTGGGGCAGGCGCGCGCGTTGTCGCGCGTGCTCCTGAACCTCGCCACCAACGCGGTGAAGTTCACCGAGACAGGCTTCGTGGAGCTGGCCGCGCGACCCATTGATAGCAAGCGTCTCGAGTTCTCGGTTCGGGACACCGGCCCCGGGATCGACCCCGCTCTACTCCGCACGCTGTACCAGCCGGTGCGGCCGATGCCGACGGGCGGGCGCCACCACTTCTCCAGCTCCGGCCTGGGGCTCGCGATCTGCCGCAAGCTGGTGAAGGCCATGGGGACCGAGCTCCAGGTGGAAACGCGACCGAATTGGGGAACCCGGCTCTTCTTCGAAGTCGACTGTCCCTCGCCCGAAGCTGTGGCGTCATGACGTTGCCGCGTGTGACGTTGCCTCGGGTCGTGGCGCGCGGACTACAGACGACGCCGATTCGCCATGTCGCATCCGCTCCGCACGCCCACATGTCGCCGGAGGAGGCGGGTTCAGTCACACGTGCATCCGGCCGCGCCCGCGCACGGACTTTGCCAAGGGCTCCGGGCATGACGACACTCATTGACTACCAATCGACGCGACCGGCCCGCCCGAAGCTCGCCTTGATACAATCTGCGCCGTTCCGTCCGCGCGACCGTGAGCGGAGCGGCCGCCGCCTTTTCAATATCGTCGTGGCCGCCCTTGGGCTCATCCTCGCGTTTCCGGTGATGCTGCTCATCGCGGCGCTGATCAAGGTGACGTCCCGCGGACCCGTGTTGTTCACCCAGACGCGCGTCGGATTGGACCGCCGGGCGCTGTCGAACGCCGGCGGCAACACTCGCCGCCACACCGATCAGGGCGGTCAACCGTTCAAGATGTACAAGTTCCGCACGATGCGTCCCGCCGACCGCACCGGCAAGCAGGTGTGGGCGCAGGCCGACGAGGCGCGCATCACGCCGATCGGCCGGGTGCTGCGGAAGCTGCGGCTCGACGAGCTGCCGCAGCTGTTCAACGTACTGACGGGCGACATGAACATCGTCGGTCCCCGGCCGGAGCAGCCCACGATCTTCGTGTACCTGCGCGAGCAGATCGAGGGCTACCAGCGGCGTCAGCGGGTCCGACCAGGCATCACGGGCTGGGCGCAGATCAACCAGGGATATGACACATCGGTGGATGACGTACGCCGCAAGGTGCGCTACGATCTCGAATACATCCGCCGTCAGTCGACGCTCGAGGACCTGAAGATCATGTGCCGCACCGTGCCCGTGATGGTCCTGCGGCGCGGGAGCATGTGAGCGTCGGCTAGCCGGCGCTCTCCGCTCCGCGGCGCGTCGGCTCCCACACCGCAGTCCGCGCGCCGCGCAGGGCGATGACCCAGGCGTGCAGCGCAGCGAGATTCCCCGACACGAAATAGGCCGGTAAGGCGAGCAGACGCGGCACCGGTCTGCGCGCGGGCCAGTGCCAGCCCATGAGCGCCAGCCCGACCACACCCGCGGCCGCCGCGACCAACACCCACGCCCACCGCAATCCCTCGCCCGCCGCGAGCAGCGTCACGGCCCCCAGGCCGCCGACGAGCGCCCAGGGAACGAGCCAGCGACACAATTTGTGACTGAGCAGCATCCAGGCGAACGCGCCATACCGGGAGGGGTTCAGCAGCGCGCGCATATGCCACAGCGTGCGCAGGCCGCGCGCCATCGTGCGCACCTTGCGCCGGTATTCCTGTTGCAGCGTTCCGCCCCGCGGTACGAAGCAGATCGCCCCAGGGACCGACACGGCGCGGAGGCCGTGCCGCCGCGCCATCAGGGCTGCCGCGAAATCGCGGCTCAGGTCGTCGGGCACGAAGTGGCGGTGCAGCGCCGCCCGGATCGCATAGAGGCAGCCGGACGCGCCCACGATACCGGACACCCGGGTCTCGAGGTCCCGCACCCACATCTCGTACCCGACGTACGTCCCCTCGCCCCGGTTGGCAGCGGCGTCGAGCCGCGCGATGCTGACATCGCGCCCCGATGCCACGCCCACGGTCGGATCGCCCAGGGCCGCGACCAGGGCCTTGATCGCCTGCGGGTGAATCCTCACCGACGCATCGGTATTGACGATGATGTCGCCCTTCAGCACCGAGCGCGCGGCGTTTTCCGCGGCCGTCTTGCCGGCGCGACGCGGCAGCCGCAGCAGCTCCACGCCGCGAGCGGCATAGCGCGTGACGATGTCGTCCGTCGCGTCCGTCGACGCATCCGACACGACGACGATCTGGCGCCGCTCCGGGGGATAGTCGAGGGACAGAATACGCTCGATTGTATCCGCAATCGTAGCCGCTTCGTTATAGGCGGGAATCGTGATGCTGACCAAGGGCCAGACCGTGGCAGCTTGCAGCTCCGGCGGCACCCGGCGGCCGAGGCTCAGGAGCTTGAGGAGTGCGGGATAGCCGAAGTAAGGATAGAAGGAGAAGCCGAGCGCCACGGCGAGCGCGACGTCCGCCGGGACCGTCACGGCAGCACCGGCACCGCGGACCCAGCGCTGACGACCTGGTAGATCTCATCGTAGCGTTCGCACCAGGACTCTGTCCCGAAATCACGGCCCAGCCGTTCACGTGCGCGGCCGGCCCGGGCGCGGGCCGCCGCCGGCGCCTGGTACGCGGCTCGTATCGCGATCGCCAGCGCGCCGGGGTGGTCGGGTGGCACGAGCACGGCCTCCTCGGTCGACAGCATCTCCGGGACGCCTCCCACGCCGGCGGCGATTACCGGCACGCCCGCGGCCATCGCCTCGAACGCGACCATTGGGCTCCCCTCGGTACGGGAGCTGAGCACGAAGAGATCGAAGGCGGCAAACAGCGGCGCGGCGTCCGGCACGACGCCGTGCCAGCGCACTCGTCCATCCAGACCGAGGCGGCGGGCCTGCGCGGCGAGGGTGCGACGCTCCGCGCCGTCGCCGATCACCGAGGCGACGAGCGGCAGGTCGGCGACGTGGCCGAGCGCTTCGAGCAACACGTCCGGACCCTTCTCCCGACTGAGTCGGCCGACCCACCCCACGACAAACGCCTCCGGCGCGAGACCGAGCGTGCGCCGGGCGGCGACGCGATCGAGCGCAGGCCCCGACCGCCAGGCGTTCGGGACCACATGGATTCGCTCCGGGGCAATGCCCGCGCGCGCGAGCCGCGTCTTGAGCGGCTGCGACACCGCCACGACCGCGTCGAAGCGGCGGAAGGCGCGACACTGTAGCCACTCGTACAGGCGGTTCTTCCAGTCCCCGCCGGTGAACCCGTGCACGGTCGTGACCACGGGAATACCGGCGCGCCGCGCCACGCCTGCGTCCAACACGTCCGGCCGGTAGCCGTGCGTATGCACCACGGTCGGGCGCAACCGCCGGCACAGCTCCGCCACCGCGCCGCGCTCGCGCCGGTACCCCCGCGGGCCCGGCACCACCGCGTGCGTCTCTACTCCGGCGTCGACGAGCGGCGTGAAAAACGGGTGGTCCGCCACTGGTCGTGTCAGGATTGCGGCGACGTGGACCTTATGACCCGCCCGGCATTGCTCCCGGGCAAGTCCCTGCACGACGCGCTCGAGGCCGCCCACGTCGGACGGCGCCGCGACATGGAGAATCAGCACGAGATCATGCGGCCGCCCTCAGGCCAGGACGTCGGTCGCCCCTGCAGGCTCGACGTCGGCCTGGCGGCGCTCGTCGCGCATCAGCGCATCGATGAAGAACTTCGTGGCCCAGCTGAGAATCTGGTATGACCCGTACTCCGCGCCGACGGGGAACGACCCCTTGATGCCCCCGCGCACCCCGGGATCGCGGCTGGTGCGATTCTGCGTGGACTTGAGGAAGCGCAGCACCGGCTCGACGGGCTCGAGCCACTTGCGCTCCCGGGTGATTGCAAACAGTCGCAGCCAGATGTTGGCCATCTGCGCTTCCCCAGTCAGGCAGCTCCACGACACCGCGGGGCGCCACCCGGCCGCAAACCGGCCCGGCAGCATCCCATCCGGCTCTACCGCGAGTGCGACACGCTCGGCCGCGCAGGCCGCCGCGGCCATCAGCCGTTCGTCCTCGAGCACGCGACCGCCCTCCAGCAGACCGCGGATGGTGTACGCGATCGTGTGCAGCAGCGGTCGCCGTGGGTCGTTGAGACAGCAATCGGGAAACCAGCCGTCGTCGTGCTGCAGTCGTGCCACGGCGCGCAGGTTCCGCGCGGCCGCCGCACGGAACTCGGGCGCGCCCAGGCGTCGACCCGCCTCCGCCAGCGCCCACGCGACGCGAGCGTTGTACAGCGTGGCATCGGGGTCGGCGAAGCGAGAATTGCCCCGACGCCACAGACCATCCTCGTCGAGCGTGGCGATCAGATAGCACGCGGCGCGCCGCGCGGCGCCCGCGAAGATCCCCGACCCCGTTTCCGCGAACGCGGCGAGCCAGCCGAGCAGCACTTGCCCCGTGTTGAACACCGCCGGGGACGGACTCTCCCCCATCACGCCACCCCGCACCGCGCCCGACGGCAGCTGGATCTCGAGCTCCCAGCGCGCGGCGCGCTCGGCCCGCTGCGCGAGGTCCGGGCGGTTCAAGTGTCTCGCCGCCTCGAACAGCGTCGGGATGATGTATCCTGTCGTCTCGGGATATCCCGGCTGCCAGCCCTGTGACTCGAAGTACGGGTTCCACGCCAGGCTGTACCCCCGGGCAATCCCGCCGTCTCCGGTCGCATCCTGCGCCCGCACCACCCAGTCGAGCCCCGAGACGAAGTGCGGGCGGTGGTCCGGATCCACCGGGTATCCGGCGCGCTCCTGCCACGCTTCCTCGAACGCCACCGGATTGAAGACCGGGTGCGCGCGGACTTGACGGAGACGCGCCTGAACGGCGCGTGCCACTCGGGGGAACGGCATGGGAAGCGCGAGCGTGTCGTGAACGGGGCTCATGCGGACGGACGGATGCGCGCCGCCATCCAACCGACGACGCGGTGTGCCCGGGCGTGCGCGGGCCGCAAGGTCCAGCCCACGCTCCGGCAGGACACGACCTCGGCTCCGAAGCCGATCTTGAAGCGGTGGAGCCCATTCGAGGGGTCCCCAGGGTTTACCGCTGACGCGGGGGTGCCGCCCAGGTTGTAGTGAGTAAACCCCGTGTCGGCGAGGGCGCACATGATGCGCCAATGCAGCCACTGTGCGGCGTCGCGCTCGTACCCGGCCCGCGTGGAACCGCCGATGAGATAGAACGCTCGCCGGTTGGCCCAGCCAACCAGTGCCGCCGCCAGCGGGGTCTGATCGTGCCAGGCGGACCAGGT
>Ga0134122_10000807_pt1 | contig 21899 bp, 17 predicted proteins | sample KB302_FD_96461 | JGI IMG/M metagenome (GOLD analysis project Ga0134122, IMG submission 96461) | Terrestrial soil microbial communities without Nitrogen fertilizer from Kellogg Biological Station, Michigan, USA - KB3-0-2 | ecosystem: Environmental > Terrestrial > Soil > Unclassified ... | reverse complement strand
GAACCGCGCCGGCCGCAAAATACGCAGGCTTGCACCCTTTTCGGCGGGCAAGTTCAGCGCCGCCACGTCGGCGCGCGGAATCTGTGCCGCGGCGTCGCCCGCCAAGGCTAACGCTGCGCCTCCTCCCACCGTCAACCGGAGCGCATCGCGCCGCGTGATCCCCTGGGACATGGCTGCCTCCTTCCTCGATGTTTTTTCGCCTGCGTTTTAGAGGCGCAGGCCGGTCGTTTGATCGAACAAATGAACGTGCGCTGGATCGGGGGCGACGCAGAGCGTTTCCCCAGGCCGTGCCGTAATGCGCTCGCGAAACGCCGCCGTTAGGGGACGCGCGCCGACGCGCAGTTGCACCTGCGTCTCCGAGCCGGTCGGCTCGACCAGAACCACATTGGCGGCAATGCCCTGTTGATCGAGCCGCAAATGCTCGGGACGAATGCCGTAAAGCAGCGGTTGGCCGGCGCTGGCGGTTCTCCGCCCGGGCAGCACCCAGTCAACGCCGTCGCTGGCACGAAAATGGCCATCGACGATCTGGCCGTCCAGCATGTTCATGGCCGGGGAGCCAATAAAGCCGGCGACGAACACATTGGCCGGTTGGTCGTAAAGATCGAGCGGCGGGCCGGCCTGCTCGATAACGCCACTGTTCATCACCACGATTTTGTCGGCCATGGTCATGGCCTCGATCTGATCGTGCGTGACGTAGATCGTCGTCACCTTCAGGCGCTGGTGCAGCGCCTTGATCTCGGAACGCATCTGAACGCGCAGCTTGGCATCGAGGTTGGACAGCGGTTCATCGAAAAGAAAGACCTGCGGATTGCGCACGATGGCGCGCCCCATGGCGACGCGCTGACGCTGGCCGCCGGAAAGCTGGCGTGGATAACGGTTGAGGAGTTGTCCCAGACCCAGGATTTGTGCCGCCCGTTGCACCTCCCGCTCCATCACCGCGGCGGGAGCGTTGGCGAGTTTCATGGAGAAGGCCATGTTGTCGAACACGGTCATGTGCGGGTAGAGCGCGTAGTTCTGGAACACCATCGCCACGTCGCGGTCCTTCGGCGGCAAGGTATTGACGACACGCTTGCCGATGGCGATCTCACCCGCGTTGATGTTCTCAAGCCCGGCGATCATGCGCAGCAGTGTGGACTTGCCGCAGCCGGACGGGCCAACGAGCACCACGAACTCACTGTCGGCGATGTCGACGCTGACGCCGTGCAGAACCTCGACCGAACCGAACGCCTTGCGCACGTTGCGGATGTCGACGGTCGCCATTCCTCCCCCCAGTTTCTTTTACTCCTGCAGGCCTGTTACCCTGCGGGCTTGTAACCCTGCGGGCTTGTTACCCTGCAGGTCTGGGCGTGCTTGCAACGGGCAAGCGCTGCAGCACCCACGTGGCCGGCGACGGCATGCCGGCCCATCCACTATGAACGAACGGGGATCGATAGCAAGCGAGCCGCGCCGCCGCCCGCTCCCTTAGCGGCCAAAGCGCAAACCTCGGGGGCCTTTGCTGCACGTGCGTACAGGCAGGGCGTGCCGCAACGCTCAAGGGACCGTCACCCCTAGGCGGGGCTTAAGCCGCCGGGGCGATCTCAGCACGTGGGTAGGTCTCGCCCAAGAGCTCGTGCAGGTAACGGGCAATGCTTCCCATCCCGCGCCGACCGTCCTTGGCCTCGGCCTCGGGGTTGTAGTTGGTGTTGGTATTGATGTCGTAGGTATAGGCGCGACCCAGCGCATCCTCGATGAACTCGATGCCGGCGATGCCGATGTCGTTGGCCGCCAGAAAGGCCTGCCAGGCCGGCAGCAGGGGATGGGCAAAGCGCGGCAGGATCTGGAATTTGTCGCCCTGACCGACGGCCGGGCAGACGCTGGCGGGTGCGCGCTGGCAGGCATCGGCCGGGCAGAGCTCGAAGCCCTCCGAGGTGTCGACCCGCACGGCGTAAAGCAAACGCCCGCCGACGAACTCAACGCGCGTGATGAACGGCGCCGGTGCCGCGATGTAGCGCTGAACCAGCATAATGCCATCGACGGGCTCTTCGAAGCTCGCGCTCGCCAGATGCTCGCTCAGCGCCGGCTCCGAATAGATCAGTTTGACGCCCAGTCCCTTGCCGGCGCGATTGTGCTTGACGATGACGGGGTAGCCCAACTCGGTGACCGCGGCGGCAATCGCCTCGCGGCCAATGGCGGCGATGGTGGCGGGCACCTCGATGTCGAAATGGGCCAACGCCTGGTATTGCGCCACCTTGGAGAGCTCAAGCTGGAGGGCGCGTTCGCCGTTGACGATCCTGCGCCCGTGCCGCGTCAACCAAGCCAACACGGCGGCCGTATATTCTGGAGCGTAGCGATGGCCGCGCGTGTGGGAGGATGCGCTCATACGATTGTAGAAAATCCCCTGCGGAGGCTGCGCGCCGAGATCCAAGCTACCGCGGTCGAGAAACCACTCGGTAAAGGGAGCATCGCGCTCGGCAAAGGCGCGCCTGAGCGGCTCGACCCAGGTCGAATTCTCATGCAAGACGAAAATTGATGGCTCGCGGCCCAAGCCAGCGCCGACACGCAATGACATGCCAAAATCCTCAAGCTTCGCGCGGGCGCACGACCTGCGCCCCAGGCGTGATATGGCGCAAAATTCCAGGGCTTTGAAGGGCCGTCGCGCAAGGAGAAATCTCGTTCCCCTTGCGCGCGCTGGCGTGCTGAGCCTGTTCCACGTCCGCGGCTTTTGCGAGCATGCACGGCCTGGTTCGACCCGAGGGCCAAGCCCGCACGAGGCTCGATGACTGCGGGCGAGGGCTCGCTTGGGACTAGGCCGTGAAGTCATAAACGCGCAGCCGGAGGCGGATTGACGCCAGCTGGACGAACGCCAGGTAGTTGGTCAAGTTTATCGTCTCGAGTTGCGATGCGATTGCGTGCGCGATAGAGGTGAGCACTGAAGTAGATGGGCTGTCGGCGATTGCGTTTCGGGGGGATGTTGGCCCACACTCCTTGCTCGTTGACAAATGCCCTGGTTGCCGCGGAAACGACACCCAAGTATTTGACGCTCTCGAAGACGAGCAATGTATTCGTCGGGCTCGGTCATCCCTCCGTGCGCAACCGATCTGCCATCACCTCTATTGCCTTCATGCAGACCCCGTGTCCGCGCGTGGCTCCTACCTGCAGAGCGGCAGAACTTTCCAAGACAATGCGCGTGGCCCGCGCGCGCGACTATTGAAGTGCGACAGACGAGAAAAAGATCACATAGTCTGGCATAAATTGGGACGTATTTTCTTCTTTATCGTCCAGACGGCATAAACCATGGAAAAATATCCTCTCGCAGGCTAAGTCTGTCTATTGGCGTGCGCCGCTCAGGCGGGCCCTCAATCCGGCCAGGAACGCGTCATGGACGTCGGCGGACAGTTGGCGAAAACAGCTCGCTTTCCCGGATAGCGGCTTCGGAGACGGGTGCCTTATGGCCTTCATTCCCAGCTCAGCCCCGTTCTCGGCGGCCGACATCAACGCTCTCAATACCGTCGTCGCCAGATCGAGCCCGGAGCAGCGCGCCTGGCTGTCGGGATATTTGGCCGGGCTTGCGGCCGCATCTACGCAGCCACAGGTTACTGCACCGCCGGCACCTCGCACCCGTGTGCCGTTGACAATTCTCTATGCCAGCGAGTCTGGCAACTCCGAAAGTCTCGCCTTGGCGGCGAAGAAGGCGGCGGCCAAGCAGGGTTTCGAGGCGCGTGTTGTCGACATGGCGGATGCGGATATTGCCACGTTGACCAAGGCCCGCCACCTCCTCGTCTACGCCGCTACCTGGGGCGAGGGTGATCCGCCGCAGCGCGCCGCCGACTTTTATGCATCCCTGATGGCCCCAGATGCTCCGCGCCTCGACGGGGTACGCTTTGCGGTGTTGGCGCTCGGCGATACCGCCTACCAAAAGTTCTGCGCGACCGGACGCCAAATCGACGAACGCCTTGCAGAGCTTGGCGCCACGCGCGCCGCCGATCGGATTGATCTTGATCTCGACTTTGCGAAGGCGGCCGACGAGTGGACCGCCGGCACCCTCGCGAGCCTGAAGCCCGAGGATGACACGACTTCGGCGACGGTCGTGCACGTGGACTTCAACCATGGCATCGGCCCGAAGGAGGAAACAGCGCCTTCCTTCACAGCCGAGAAACCGTTCGAGGCAGAGATTGTTGGCCTCGTCAATCTCAGCGGCACCGGCTCGACGCGTGAGACCTGGCATGTGGAGCTCGCAACCGAAGCACCCGGCTTCACCTACCAGCCGGGAGACGCCGCAGGCGTCATCGCCGAAAATGATCCGGAGCTTGTCGCAAGCCTAGTCGATGCTGTCGGTGCTCCGCCGGATAATGCGCTCTTGCAGCATCTCACCCATGCCGCCGACATCACGACGCTGTCGCGCCCGCTCATCGAGAAATACGCAAAGTTGACCGGCCGCAACGATGTTGCATCTATTGTCGCCGATGCCGCAGCCTTTCAGGCTTTCACCGCGGAGCGTCAGCTGATCGATCTTTTCACGAGCTATCCCGAGCGCCTCGATGCCAAGCAATTGATGGGCCTCCTCAGGCCGCTGCCGCCGCGGCTCTACTCGGTCGCCTCGAGCCCGGCGGCGCACGCGGGCGAGACCCACCTGCTGGTCGGCGCCGTCCGATGGCAGTCGCACGGCCGCGATCGCAAAGGTGTCGTCTCGACGCTGGTCGCGGACAGGCGCCGGGCCGGCGAAACGCTCAAAGTCTATATCAGGCCGAACCGTCACTTCCGGCTGCCGACCGATCCGCAGCGCCCGATCATCATGATCGGCGCCGGCACGGGCATCGCACCTTATCGCAGCTTCGTCGCCGAGCGCGAGGCATTGGGCTCAAAAGGCCCGAGCTGGCTTATCTTTGGCGAGCGCAACTTCTCCTTCGACTTCCTCTACCAGCTTGAATGGCAGGAGTACCTGAAGAGCGGCGCGCTCTCGCGTATCGATGTCGCCTTCTCGCGTGACCAGCCCGAGAAGATCTACGTGCAGCAACGCCTATGGCAGCATCGCAACGAGGTCCGCCGCTGGATCGCCGATGGCGCCCACCTCTACGTCTGCGGCGATGAAAAGGGAATGGCGCGGGATGTCGAGGAGATGCTCGCTCGTATCCTGGCCGAGCCGAGGCCGGGAGATGCCGATGGAGGTCGCGTTGAATTGAAGGCCCTGGCCAAGGCTGGCCGCTATCAGCGCGATGTCTACTGAGAGCGGCAATGAGGGTTCCATCATGGCCGACACACCCGCCGACAAGCGTTCGCGCAACGAGCACATCAAGGAGGCGAGCCGCCAACTCCGCGGCACCATCGCCGAAGGCCTAGCGGCGCAAGCCACTGCGGCCATCTCTGAGGACGACCAACAGCTTGTCAAATTCCACGGCACCTATCTACAGGATAATCGGGACGTGCGCGGCGAGCGCGCAAAGAAGAAGCTCGAAAAGGCCTTCTCCTTCATGCTGCGCGTGCGTATCCCGGGCGGGGTCGTGACGCCTGCGCAATGGCTAGTGCTCGACCGGATCGCGGGCGATTATGCCAACGGCACGCTCCGGGTCACCACGCGCCAAACCTTCCAGTTCCACGGCGTCATCAAGTCGAACATGCGGCGCACGATGCAGGCGATCAACGCCAGCCTCCTCGACACTCTGGCTGCCTGCGGCGACGTCAATCGCAACGTGTTGGCGACCTCGAACCCGCACGTTTCGCCGGCGCACGCCGAGGCGCTAGTTCTTGCACGACGGCTGAGCGAGCATCTGCTGCCCCGGACGGGCGCTTATCACGAGATCTGGCTCGACGGCGAGAAAGTGACGGATAGCAGCGCCGTTGCCGGCGAGGGCGAGGAGCCGATCTATGGCGCCCGCTACCTGCCGCGCAAGTTCAAGACGGTTGTCGCGGTGCCGCCCGACAATGACGTCGACATCTTCGCGCAGGACCTCGGGTACATTGCCATTGTCGAGGCCGGCAAGGTGGTCGGCTGGAACGTCACGGTCGGCGGCGGCATGGGCATGACGCATGGCGAGCCCGACACCTTTCCGCGCACGGCGGATGTGCTCGGCTTCTGCCTGCCCGAACAGGCCGTTGACATCGCTGAGAAGATTTTGACCGTCCAGCGCGACTGGGGCAATCGCGAGAACCGCAAGCGGGCACGTCTCAAGTACACCATCGAGGACCGCGGGCTCGATGCCTTCCGGGCGGAAGTAGAGGCTCGCCTGGGTTACAAGCTGAGTCAACAACGTCCGTTCCGGTTCGCGCGCACCGGCGATTCCCTCGGCTGGACGAAGGGGACAAAAGCCCGCTGGCATCTCGGCCTCTTCGTGGAGAACGGGCGCATCGCCGACAGGCCGGGCCACACGTTGCGTACGGCACTGCGCGAAATCGCCGGGATGCACCGGGGCGAGATGATCTGCACGGCCAACCAGAACGTGATCATTGCTGATGTTACCGCCGCCGCGAAACGCCGCATTGACGCCATCCTCCGCACAAACGGCGTCGAGATCGCCACGACCTCTGGCCTGCGGCGCAATTCCATGGCGTGCGTGGCGCTGCCGACCTGCGGTCTCGCGCTGGCCGAGAGCGAGCGCTACCTGCCGTCGCTGGTAACGCGGCTGGAAGAGGTGCTCGCGCAGGTGGGATTGACTGACGAGGACATCGTCATCCGCATGACCGGCTGTCCGAACGGGTGCGCGCGCCCCTACCTCGCCGAGATCGGTCTCGTTGGTCGCGGGCCCGACACCTACAATCTCTATCTCGGCGCCGCCTTCGATGGGTCACGCCTTTCGAAGCTCTATGCGCAGGATGTGCGCGAGGGGGAGATCATCGCCCTGCTGACGCCACTCTTTGCGCGCTTCGCCGCCGAACGGCTGGAAGGTGAGCGCTTCGGCGAGTTCGTAATTCGCGCCGGTACCGTCGAGGCGACGCCGAATGGCCGCGAGTTTCACGACAAGGTTCGGCTCGCGGTGGCGTGATGTGCCTGGCTTGATTGATCCGCACTGAACGGCTGCACTCAAGGCAGAATAATATCGCCAGACGACAGCTGTTTCAGCAGAAATTAGCCCGATGGCCGCACAGACCGTTTCAGTTCACGGCGGTGCTGCACCAGCATCCCCTCGACCGGCCGCATCAATCCTCCGTGCGTTTTCTTCGCCAGCGCCAAACCTGATTGGTTATTGCCACCCTCGGAGCAAAGGAGAGCGAGCCGGCGTGGATCGGCGAATTGCGGGAAGGTGCGGCGTTACTGATATGAAGGTGGACGCGCCGCCGTTGCTTGAACCTCATTTGGCTGCCGGTCTCACTTCTGAATTTGTGGCACCTAGCCGACCACTTCCGCAGTGTGGAGATTTCGTCTGCTACCGGGGCCTTTGCCGACACGGCGCAGATACGGTCCCCAGACTACCTGGCCCAGGTTCCTAGTCGCTGCCGGCACTTCGATTTTATCAGTTCACGACCTAGTTGGTCGGCGCGCCGGTGCGCTTGAATTTCTGCACCCGCCGGCCCGTGCCGACCTCGGTGGTGTAGAGGTTGCCCTTCGAGTCGATGGCCATGTTGTGCACCCACTTGAATTCGCCGGCCATGCGGCCCGGCCGGCCAAAGCGCGCCAGCGTTTGACCGCTCTGGCGATCGAGGGCGCTGATCTGCATGTTGGCCCCGTCAGCGACAAAGATGTAGCGCTGGGCGCCGTCCTCCGACAGCACCAGGTCCCATACCGAGCCGTTCTGCAAGGTCTGGGGATCGACCTGGAACTCCTTCACGAAGGTGCCGTCCTTCTGGAACACCTGAATGCGGTCGTTGGCCCGGTCGCACACATAGACGAGACCATCTCGGGACAGGCGCACGCAGTGCACGGGATTGGAAAATGACTTCGACAGCGCGCCGAGGCCTACCGGTGTGTAGGCCGGCAGCTTGTCATCGCTGGGCTCCTGGGTGCCGTAGGCACCCCAGTGCCGCTTGTAGCCCCCGGTCTTGGTATCGAACACGACGATGCGCCGGTTGAGGTAGCCGTCCGCCACGTAGAGTTCGCCGGCGGCCTCGTCCGTCACCATATGGGCGGGGCGGCCGAGCGCCGTCTTGCTGTTGGACCCACCGGTCGCTGCGGCCTTGCCGATTTGCTGCAGGAACTTGCCGTCGGGCGTGAACTTCAGGATCTGGTGGTCATCCTTGCCGTTGCCGGCGAGCCAGACGTTGCCCTCCTTGTCGATGTGGATGCCGTGCTCGGTGCCCGGCCATTCGTAGCCGGCACCAGGGCCACCCCAGCTGCCCAACAGGGTCCCGTCGAACGCAAAGTGCAGCACCGGTGGTGCCGCCTTGCAGCAACGGGTTTCGGGTGGGTTCTTCTCCGCACCCTTTTCATCGTCGACCAGGGTCGAGGGGCGGTGGATAATCCAGACGCTGTCGTCGTTGTCGACGGCGACGCCCGCCACCTGCCCGAGGATCCAATTATCGGGCAGCGGTTTGGGCCAGAACGGCTCGACCAGGTACTGGGGAACGCCGTTGCCCTGCGCGGCAACCTCAACGCTGACGCGGGTGCTGACGAGGGCAAAGACGGCGGCGGCAGCCGCCAGCATTAATCGGCACATGATCCGATACATGGGCGTTCTCCGAGTTGGTGACGCTTGGCGCTCCAGGCGCCTCCTTTTTGATCCGCGCAACCTCCGTTGGAAAGTACGGCAAAGGCGGGGCTCCGTCGAATTTTTATGACGGCCGCCCGGGGCGGTGAACAACCACCTATCGCGACCGTTGCACGGCACGGTCGAACCATGGCCCGCCATCTGCGCGGCACGCCAGGCGATCGCTAAGGACCGCGCGCGCCGGTGACGATCGACTTTAAGATTTCGGCCGCCGTCGCCGCGCCGTCCTGGCACGGCGCGCGGCCCCCACCCCTAGGGCAAGGCCGTTGCCTGCAACGACGGCAGCTCGGACATTTGCTGGTGCCAGGCGGCAAGCCGTCGTCGCCCGCGCGTCAAGTCGCCGGGGCCTCGCTTGCGCGCAACATCGAGCGCTGCCGCAAGGATTAGGTGTGCCATACCCGGGGCGCCCGCCCATAGCGGCTCGGCGACCTGCCCTTCGAAGACATCGGCAAGGCGTTCGCTGCGGGCAACTTCGTGGGCAAGTAGCGCGGGTGAGCGCTCGTTGTCGGGGCGATGCATTTCGCGCACCCACACCGAGAGGCCGTCGCACAGGCTGCGCGCGCTTGCCTCCGCGCGCCGGTAGGTCCAATCGGCGCTGCGCACTGTGGCATGGAAGCGCGGCGCACCGTCGAGTGCGTCCAGATAGGCGCAGATGAGCTGGCTGTCTTCCATGCCAACGCCGGCGTCGTCGATGAGGTATGGCACGCGCCCCGACGGATTGATGGCGTAGTAAGGACTAGCCACCGTGCGCGTTTTCGCCTCGATGATGGCGACACGCTGCGTGAGCCCTTTCTCGATCACGAGAATGCGGGCAAGCCGCGCGTAGGGGGACGTGAAGGTAACGTAAAGCCGCATGGTCTTGCCGTGCCTTGCTGGGGTCTTGCGGGTTGTGCTCGCCGAAGCGACAACCCGCGGCTGGCGCTAGCCTCGCTATCGTGCGCGCACAGCTTGCACCGGATGGCTCGGTGGCGCCAGCTCGGAGGCTGGATTTGGCAGCCACGCCCGTCCGCAGATGCTCCGCCCTAGCACGGCACGGCCTTGCGCATCGCAAAGAACCTGCGTCCGGCGGGCGTTACCGTGACCAGCACACCTCCCGGCGAAACCATTTCACTCACGACCAATCCGCGGTCCACCGCCTCCTCCCAGACCGGCAGGCGGGCACACGTTGTGCGCCAGGCCTCCATCACCTCCGCATAGGGACGCGGCCCCGCCACCAGCCACTCGATGAGATCGAGCACCAGCGGGTCGAGGCGATGGTCGTGACGGTCCCTGCTCACGCGCGCAACCTCAAGGCCGAAACAGGCGAGGAGCGCATTGTGCCGCAAGCTGGCTTAATTCGTCTAATGCATTTATAGGATTGAATCGATGCAAAAAGGTAATATGCGATGGACCTCCATCAACTGCGCACCTTCGTCGCCATCGCCGACAATGGCGGCGTCGCCCGGGCCGCCGTCCGGGTCAATCTGAGCCAGCCGGCGGCCTCGCGGCAGATCCAAGGGCTGGAGGCGGAATTGGGAATGCTCCTCTTCGACCGCATCGGCCGCCGCATGCGCTTGACAGCGGAGGGCGAGGATCTGCTGCCGCGTGCCCGCCGGCTGCTGGCCGAAGCCCAGTCCTTGCGCGAGCGCGCGCGGGCGTTGCAGTCCGGCCAGACTGGTCAAATCAAGATCGGCGCCACCCCACCCATGATCGAGACGGTGCTCGCCGGCTTCCTCGCCAAATATCGCCGGCATCACCCGGGCATCGAGATCGCCGTCGTGGAGGATGGCGGCGCCGGCTTGATCGCCCGACTGGCACGTGGCGAAGTGCACTTGGCCTACGTTCCCGTCGGCGATGCGCGCTTCAGCGGGCGCCTGCTCTATCCAATCCAAGTCATTGCCGTGCTGCCGCAGGCGCACGCGCTGAGCCGCGCTCGCTGTCTCGACATCGCCAAGCTGGCGGATGAGCCGCTGCTGGTCCTCAACCGCAGTTTTGCCTCGCGCCAGTGGTTCGACGCCGCCTGCCAAACGGCAAATATCAAACCCAATGTGCGCCTAGAGAGCAGTGCGCCCAACGCGGTGCTTGGCCTCGCCGAGGCCGGCTACGGCATCGCCATCCTGCCCTCGATGGTGCGGTTTCCGCGCCGGGGCGTGCGCCCGGTGCCACTCGTCAATCGCCACACCTCGATCGGCAAGTGGACCAGGCTGGCATGGGATCCCCAGTGCTTCTTGGCGCCGCATGTGGCGGCCTTTCGCGAGGCCTTGGTTGATCATGCCCAGCGCGCCTATCCGGGCCGTGCTCTGATTGGGCGGGCGCCGCCGCTTGCGCGTCCTGCCGATGACGATGCCAGCTGAAGCGTGGGACACCTCTCTCAGCATTGGCCTCAGCATTGCCCTGCCCCGATCGCGCGGCCGGGCCCGCAGGCCTGAGACGCTTGGCGCCGCCGCGATAGGGGGAGCCGCCGCCGTGGCGGGCCCCCGCGCGACAGCCCCTACACAGGTGCGCCCCGCCGTGTCATGCTGGTTCGCCCAGCGTCAGCCAACCTGCAAAAGGACATGTGCGATGCCGATCCAGAAAATGGACCACTTCACCATCCTCACCAAGGACTGGAAGGCGACCGCGAAATTCTACGAGGAGATTCTGGGCTTCAAAGCCGGCGAGCGGCCCAACTTTGCCTTTCCCGGTTGCTGGCTGCACAACGATGGCAAGCCGATCTTGCACGTAATCGAGCGCCCGGAAATCCCCAAGGAGACGGGGCTGCTCGATCACATGGCCTACTCGGCAACCGGCTTGGCCGACTACATCGGCAAGCTCAAAGCGCGCAACATCAAGTACGACCTGCGGCGCGTGCCCGAAGGCGGCTATGCCGCCGGCGTGTGGCAGATATTCTTCCTTGATCCCAACGGTGCCAAAGTCGAACTCGACTTTGCCAAGGAAGAGACTGCGCCGGCCGACGCCTAAGCCGTCGCCTTGGGCGTGTGGGTGGAAGGAACTGGAGCACGCGCTCGCATTGCACGTCGAGATGGTCGGGCCCCTTCCAGGCATCGAGCACCTCTTTGTTGCGGAGGAGACGGGCGAGCTCGGTGCCGATCACGGCCGGATGCGGCGTATCATTGCCCGGGAGCACCAGACAGGGCACGCCCAATCGGCGCACGAAATCGCGCGAGACGCTGAAGACGAAGTCCCGATCCCACATATTGCGACCGAAGCTTGCCAGCGCCGCCGCATCGAGATCAGCGCGCGCCGCGCGCTGTTCTTCGCCCCAGGCCTGGTGGCTGTCCGGAAAGTAGGTCGGGGCGTCCGGATTGAGCCCGATCGGATTTTGCAGCACCGCGGCGCTGACCCGTTCGGGTGCCACCTCACAAAGCTTGAGGCAGAAGCTCGCTCCGATACAACCCCCGAGCGTGTGGAAGCGCCGGTGGCCCAGATGATCCATTAAGGCCACGTGGTCGGCGGCGTAGGTGTGCCAACCATGATCGGCGGCGATCGCAGCCCGCGAACGCCCCGCATTGCGCTGGTCCATGGCGATGACGCGATAGTGCGCGGCGAGCTTGCTGGTCCAATCGTTCCAGGCGCGGGCGGGTCCCGCTTGCGCAGCGTGCCACATCTCGATGCGCGACCTGAGGCCGCCCGGGGCGAACGACAGTACCGGGTAGCCGGCGCCGAACTCCTCGAAATAAATCTCGCCGTCGGCGCGTTTTAGCACGGGCATGGCCTGGTCTCCCTCAGCGTGCGTGCGGCCATTATTGGCCACGTCCTCGGCGGCGAGATAGGCCCACGGCGTCGTTCCCAGCGAGCTAGCCTTCCGGCATCGCTTCCAGCAATCGCCCCTTGCCAGCCAGCGGCGTGGCAATACCCATCGTGCGCAGGATCGCCCAAAGCGTTGCCTGATTGGTCGTCACCACGGGCTTGCCGAACTGGCCCTCCCAGGCCGCAATCCGATCCATGGTAGGAAAGTTGCCGCCCGGCACCATCAGCGCCTCGACCGCGGGGGAATCGACGCGGGCGAACGCGGCTTGCGCCGCGCCCGCGTCCATCTTGCCGATCGCATAGGCGTTGCTGGCACCAAGGCTTTCGCAGGCGACGACATCGATGCCGAATTTCCCGTGGTAGTAGCGCTTTGCCCGCGCGATGACCTCGTCGGAGTAGGGCGTCACCATGGCGATCCGGCGCGCGCCGAGCGCGCGCAGGGCCCGGCCGACGGCCTGGGCCGAGGTCAACGCCGGCACGCCCGAGGACTCCGTCATGCGCCCTATCGTCACCTCGTCGTAGTCGTCGGCAAACAGGCTGGCGGAGGTTTGCGCCAAGGCGATGACCTCGACGCGGGCCTCACCCAGCAACTGCGACTGGTAGACAACATCGGCCTCGAGACTCGGGGAAAAAGGCGAGCCCTTAGCTTTGCCGAGTCTGGCGGTGTGCACCTGCAGCTCCGCAGGCAACCGACAAAACTCAATCTCGCAGGTGGTGTTGGTGGAGGGAACGAGGATCCCGAAATGGCGCGGCATGACTGAACCCCCTCAGCATCACAACCCGGCCGAGCGGCCGGCCTATCGCCCAACTCCAGCAGCTTCGCCGCTGCGACGCAATGGCGCCGACGCTCGCTGGAGCCGCGGCAGTAAAACGGATGTTAAGCGCAATGTTAAGGCCGATCAGCGAATGCGGGCAAAGTCGCCGTGGCGTCCAAGGCCGCTTTGGAAGCGGCCCGCGCCCGCCACCCCGTCCGCCTTCAGGGCTTCACGCCCATTGTACCACTCCTGGATCAGCGCTTCGCGCACACTGAGCCCATGGCCCTTAATCGCCGAGCGCCGATCGGCGCGCACGCACACTTGCGGAAAGCGGGCGATCTCCTGCGCTAACTCCTCCGCCTTGGCGCGCGATCCGCCCTTGGGGGTCAGATATTCGCACAGGCCTATGTGCAAACATTCCTGGGCTGGAACCTTACGCCCCGTGAGGATGATCTCCAAGGCGCGGCCTTGCCCGACGATCCGCGGCAGCCGCACGGTGCCACCGTCGATGAGCGGCACGCCCCAGCGCCGACAGTAGACGCCGAAATAGGAACCTTCGGCCATCACCCGGAAATCACACCAAAGGCCCAATTCCATGCCGCCGGCAACGGCAGGACCCTCGATGGCGGCAATGACGGGCTTGTCCAGCTCGAGCCGCGACGGCCCCAGCGGACCGCGCGGAATTTCGCCGCCATTCCCCTTGGCACCGGCCAGCGGAATATCGAGCTCACCGAGCGGATAATCGGCGCTCAACGTGCTTACATATTTGAGGTCCCAGCCGGCACAGAAGGCGCCACCCGCGCCATAAAACACCGCCACCGCCGCATCCCGATCGGCATCGAATTCGAGAAAGGCCGCCGTCAAAGCGTCGGCGCTCGCAGGGTCCATGGCATTCCTGGTCTGGGGCCGATCGTGAATGACCGTCCACACCTGCCCGGCTTTCTCGACCCTGACTGTCATCGCCAATCTCCTACCGCCTGGCCGATCGGCCCTTTATATCGTCTAAATTCTAACAATGTTGAAAAAAACGTCAAGCGTGCTACTAGGAGCCATGGCGATCGAGCAACGAACCGGCCGGCAACGCGCCGTCAGGGACCTCAAGCGTGGGTTGATCCTGGACGCCGCGCGCAAGGTGTTTGAAGCCGAAGGCCTGGACGGCGCTTCCTTGCGGGCCATTGCCGCCGCCGCGGGCTACACGCCGGCCGCACTTTATTTTCACTTCGATTCCAAGGAAGCCATCTACGCCGAGGTGCTGCGCGCCTCGCTCGCCAATCTCGGTGAGGCCGTCGGTCGTGCGATTTTGCGCAGCAAGACGCCGAAGGAGCGGCTTCGCGCCGCGGCTATGGCCTTCTTTCGTTACTACGCCGACAATCCGCGGGACCTCGATCTCGGCTTTTACCTTTTTCGCGGCGGCATGAAACCGCAAGGTCTGGGCCAACAGCGCAATGAGGCCCTCAACGCCGCCCTGCTCGCGGCCTTGGCCCCGATCGCCGACGCCGCCTTGGCCCTGGGGGCGAGAGAGGATGACGCCAAGGTCTTGATGGTGGAGACCTTCGCCCACGCCGCCGGGCTTTTGCTGCTGGCGCACACGGGTCGCATGCGCACCTTCGGCACCTCGGCGCCGCACTTGATGGAGCGTTTCGTTGCCGACCGGATCGCGGCGCTGACGGCGAAAAACGAGCGATAATGCTGGCTGCGGGCCATTGGCCCGATCGCGAGGCCGCGCGCGGCAATCTTGCGGTTGGGCTGTGCCCGCGAACACAGCCCCCGCTGGGCTTGGCGGCCATAGTTGCGCCCGCGCCGCCCAGCAGGTGCGCTTGCAGCGGCGCGCGGGGTTAACCCAAGGCGATGTACCGCGAATACCACGCCCTTGGGTTTATTGCCGCCGCTTGCTTGCCGATCCGACGCTGGGGAGGCTTACAATTCTTGTTGGGGCTGCGCGGCGGAGGCCGCGCCTGAACGTTCGTCGGGGCTCGCGTTTCATCGCAGCAGCCGACAAGGGGGAGCCATGAAACGCATTGTCGTTTGCTATGACGGTACCTGGAATGCGCTGACCGATCCCGGTACGGTCACCAACGTGGTCCGGGTCGGCCAGGCCGTTAAAGCAGCCGATGAAAACAACCGAAGCCAAATTGTCTATTACAACGCCGGCGTCGGCAGCGGTGGCCCGATTGATCAATTGCTCGGTGGCCTGTTTGGCGTCGGCGTCAGAGGCAATGTGAAACGCGGATTAGCGTTTCTGACCCTCAACTGGGTTGAGGGCGACGAGATCTACATCTTTGGCTTCTCGCGCGGGGCCTATACCGCGCGCGCCCTGGCCGGTGTCATTACCGCAATTCGCGGCATTCCCCGGCAAGAGTACTTTCACCGCCTGGAGGACATTTGGAATTTTTATCGGCTGAACCCGCGCGAACGCTATGGCGATGAGGCCCGACGCACATACGACATCGACAAAATGGTGCAGGAAGTGCCAAGGCCCGCGCCGCTGGTCAAATGCCTGGCGGTCTGGGACACGGTAGGGTCCTACGGTATTCCGGCCGGCTTGGGGCTGTCGGGTCTGGCACGCAGGCTCACTTCCTGGACGCGCGGATTTCACGACAACATGCTGCACCCGCGCATCGAGGTGGCGCTGCAGGCCTTGGCCATTGACGAACAGCGCCCAGCCTTTTCCCCCACCACCTGGGTCGGCGACCCGACGGACGTGAACGACAACCAGCACGTCGAACAGGTGTGGTTTGCCGGTGCGCACGCCAACGTCGGCGGTGGCTACCTGCGCAGCGGCCTTTCCGATCTAGCCCTGATCTGGATCATGGCAAGGGTGGAGGCTCTGACCAAGCTGCGGTTCAGCGGAGACTACATCGCCAAGAATTTTTGGCCCTGCGCCGCCTGCTCGCTCTATCGCTCCAGCAGCGGTTGGTGGTGGTTCACCCGCTTATCTCCCTATCGAAGACCGCTCTTCCCTGAACCGAAGCTGATCGAAGCCTGGTTCAAGGGAAAGAAGGAAAAGCGCAACATGATCCCGGTCAATGAGAAGATCCATTGGAGTGTGATCGAGCGGCTTGGCAGGACGGCCATCCTCGATGAAAAGATCAGCAAGAGCTACGTACCCTCAAACCTGCCCTTGCGATGGAAGGGCAAGACCTGGTCCGAGGATGAACGATTGGCGGCGGAGAACGACCCGCGGGTGACGCCAAAGACGCCGGAGGAGGAAGCGCTGATTGATGCTTGCCGTGACCCAAAGCTCAATTCGCGTTTTCAGAAGTGCGCGCTGTTTTGCAGTTTGGACGCCAAGCAACTGGGCGAGCAAAAACCCTGGAGCGTCGCCGTGCGCTCGCAATTTTCTGCCAAGGATCGCCGGGCGCGTCGCCTCCTGGCCCTGCGCAGGATTTGGGGCATGGAGGACGCGGCACCTCGCTGAGGCTCAACCACCGGGGTCGACACTGGTCGCGGCAATCCCGCCGAGTTCTAAGCAGGTGACGTGGAGTGGGCGCGGTAGCAGTCAATAAAAGCCCGGCGCAGCGAGAGCGCGGTCGAACCGACCAGATCGCAAAACATCACCGTGAGCTGGCGGCGCTCTGGCGCTTGAGACGGAAAGAGCGCGCCAGCAAGAGGCTTCGCCTCCAAGCCATGATTTGGCGAGAAACTTATCCCGCCGTCGGAGCAGAATTTGGCAGCCGCAGCGACGAGGCATCCGCAGCGAGGGCAGGTGCGCGATACCGCACAACCGAACTCAGCGCAGACCTTGGGCGCAGAACTTGGCGCCGGCCGATACACTTGCCCCACAGGTCGGCCCGCCACGCCTGGCGATCTCGCCTCTCAACGCCGCACAATCGAGCACGCTGCCTCACGAACGCGCCTGCCTCGGCGTTGGTTGGCGTGGACCCTATAAAAGCGGTGGAGGGCATGAAAGTTGGCGCGAGCTGCCGACCCTAGGTTCGCCACCCCTGACCTTCATGCTCCGCGTTGCATTTACCGTGGGATCGCCAGCGACCCCATTGGCGACGCGAGCAGGACGCGCGCAGGCCGCGCAAAGGATGATTCACCGCTAGCTCGGCGCCCGCGGTGGCTTCGTAGGTGAGCCCGCCGCGAAGTCGATTGTCCCCAGCGAGCGTCTGGGCTATTCCATGGCGCTCGACGTTGGCGCCTTCACGCCTGGGCTAACGTAAATGGCATTGCCCAAGCTTGCGCGAATCGGTGCAAACTGCGCGATCCGCAGGTTTGGCACGGCCGGTCCGGCAAACGAGCGTAGTTCTCCCTCAAGCTGGGGATGCCAGAGCTGGAAAAGGGCACCATCTGAGGCCCAACCAAGCCGGCACGGTGCGTGCTCCGCGACGCCGCCGGGGTTTTGCGAGGCCTTACAGGGGGCAAATGTCAAATGATGCTTAAGAAACCCTTCGCATCAACGTCAGACCAGCTGCGGCATTCCCGTCCTCTCAGCCTGCTCGTGCTCATGGGCGCGACCTTGTGCTTAGCAGTCGCAGGTTTGATTTCACCTTGACCTCAGAAACCCTCATGCATACGTCGGGAAGGCACCCTAGAATTCGCCATTCGTGGTTCCAATAGGTCGAAACCTTGCACATGCCGCTCTCAACCCTGTTTCTCTCAAGCGCCTTGGTGCTGCTTCCCGTGGCTAGCGGCGCGCACGAGCTCACCAACGTGGCCGCGCCCAAGCTTGAGAGCGTGCCCGCGGCGACGACGGACCCGGCACCGCCCAAGGTCGGTGTTCGCCTTGGCTCGTCGTTGCCCCGCTTGGGTCGCGCCTTGCGCGAAACGGGGACGGCGAAAGTGCTGGCGATCGGCTCATCGTCAACCGCCGGTGTCGGCGCCTCCGCGCCGTCGCGCACCTATACGGCGCGCCTAGAGGCCGATCTGGAAACCGCCCTCACCGGGACCGATTTCGACGTCATCGGCCATGGCCTGTCGGGCGAGGTGGCGCAAGGCGCCGCCGATCGCATGAAGCGTGAAGTCGAGGACGTCAAACCCGAGCTGTTGATTTGGCAAGTCGGGACCAATGACGCCTTGCGCCACGTCGCCATCGATAGCTTCAAAATTTGCCTGAAGAAAACTCTGACTTGGCTCAAAGAGCAGCAGATCGACGTCATTCTCATCAATCCGCAGTATGGCGATCAGCTGACCAAGGACACCTATTACGAAGAGGTGGTCAACGCCGTTGCGGAGGTTGCGCGCGACGCCGGTGTGCTGCTGGTCGACCGTTTCCAGTCCATGCGCAAATTGCAGCACGAGCGCGGTGATCGCTTTTACCTTTCGACCGACAACCTGCATATGAACGACGAGGGCTACCGGTGCCTCGCCGAGCAGTTGGCCACAACCATCATCGCGGCTTTGCCGCAGGCGACCCATAACACGGCAAGTGTGCGGCAGCCGCCGGCACTGACCGGCCTACCCTACTACCCGTAGCCCGGCGCCAACGTCGCCCGCGCGCAGCCACCTGAGCGCTGGCGTCGGCCGTACCACCCCGCACCCCCGCCGAACGAACCTAAGCTCGCGCGACGGCGCCGGGCCTTGGCGCCTCGCAGCGCCCTCTTGACTAGCTGCCACGCCCGCCTCGCAGCAGAGCCGCTCGCGCCCCGCCGCCTCGTCGTGACGCGGCTTCGGGCTTGCGACTTCCCTTCGCCTTGCCGCCGAGGCTCGTGTAGCTTTGGCCTCCCGTTCGGAAAGGGCGCCGTGGCATGTCAACAGCGATGCGGACCCCTTGGTGGGCCTGGGTGTGGCCCGCCTTGGCATGGGCGATGATGGCGATCATCGCCGTTGTGGGTGCCGGCGGGCCAATCGCGATCCTCGCAGGGGCCGTCCTGATCGCCACGGTCTTCGCGGCAGTCTACCACGCCGAGGTAGTCGCACACCGGATCGGCGAACCTTTTGGAACGCTCGTGCTCGCCGTGGCGGTAACGGTGATCGAAGTGGCGCTGATCGTTTCCATTATGCTTGGGTTTGCCGCCGACAAGGCCGGACTCGCCCGCGACACGGTGTTCGCCGCCGTCATGATCGTCTGCAACGGCATCGTCGGGTTGTGCCTCCTCGCCGGCGGCGTGCGCCACCACGAGCAGGGTTTCCAACTGCAGGGCGCGAGCGCCGCTTTGGCCGTGCTCGCGGCGCTTACGGTTCTCACCCTCATCGTGCCGAATTTCACGACCAGCACCCCCGGCCCGACCTTCACCAATTCGCAGCTTATGTTTGCGGGCCTGGTTTCCCTGGTGCTTTATGGCTCCTTTGTTTTCATCCAGACCGTGCGCCACCGCGACTACTTCCTGCCGCCCGAAGCCGACAGCGATGACGTACACGCGCCGCCCCCGTCCACCACTGTGGCCCTCATCAGCGCGGCGCTGCTGGGCGTTGCACTGATCGGTATCGTCGGTCTAGCCAAGTCTCTGACGCCCGCCTTGGAAGCCATCATCGCCTGGCTCGGCGCACCCAAGGCCGTCGTCGGTATCGCCATCGCCTTGCTGGTGCTGTTGCCCGAAGGCGTGGCGGCGCTCCGGGCGGCCAGCGCCAACCGGTTGCAGACCAGCTTGAACCTGGCACTGGGCTCCGCCCTGGCGAGCATCGGCCTGACCATCCCGGCGGTGGCCGCCGTGTCGATCCTGCTGGGCCAGCCGCTCGCTCTCGGTCTCGGCGTCAAGGACATGGTGCTGCTTGCCCTCACCCTGCTGGTCGGCGTGATCACCCTGGGAACGGGCCGCACCACGGTGCTGCAAGGCATCGTGCACCTCGTCATCTTTGCAACCTTTTTGTTCCTTGCCGTGGTGCCCTAGCACCTGGGGGGCGAGACGCGCCGGCGTTCGCGCTGGAACCACGCTCGGCTGCCCCAGTTGGGGCCCCGTTGGCAGCGGCGCTAAGGGCGGCACAGGCTCGCGGGGCCCTATGCGCCTCGAGGGGCGGCTTTCAGTTCAGATGTTGGGGTACGGTTGGCCCCTCTCCCATCAAGGTTGTGCGCCTGACGTCGCGCGCTTCATCGTGCGGAAACGGCCGGGCACGATGCATGGTCGCGCGATTGTCCCACATCACCAGGTCGCCAACCCGCCATTTGTGAGAGTAGACGAACTCACGTTGGGTTGCGGCCTCCGTCAGGTCCATCAACAGCGCCTTCGCCTCGGGCTCTGGCCACCCAATGATCGTGCCCGCGTGCGAGGACAGGTAGAGCGATTTGCGGCCGCTCCTGGGGTGCACGCGCACCAAGCGTTGGCGTACTGGTTTGAAGCGTTCACGCTCCTCGGGCGTGAAATCGCTAAAACCTAGCTTGGCGCGCGAAAACATCTGCGAGTGCTCGCAGATCAGCGGATCAATGAGATCCTTGGTGTCTTGATCGAGGGCGTCATAGGCGGCCCGCATGTCCGCGAATTCGGTATTGCCGCCCTTGGAGGGAATCTGGCGGGCGTGCAGCAGCGAGTATTTCGCAGGCACGGCCTTGAATGAGCTGTCCGAATGCCAAAGGCGGTTGCCAATGGCAAAAAGACGTCGGCGGTCATCGCGGGCGAACGGCTTGTTGTGCTGATCGAGATTGGAGACGTCGGCGAAGGTCGGGGGCAGGCGATATTCCTCCGGTCGGCGCAGGCTGGTGCCGATGGCGAGCTCGATTGAGCCCAGGCTTTGCGTGAAGGCCAGTTGCAGCTCGTCGGTAAAATTCTGATCGTGGAAGATCAGCACGGCGTAGCGATCCATGCCCGCATGGATGGCGTCAATCGCCGCCGCCGACAACGGCTTGGTCAGATCAATGCCATCGACTTCTCCGGCAAAGCAGGGGCCAACCTGTTGGATGGTAAAGGGCATGACGGCATTCTCCCTCGAAGGTGGCACTGGCCGCAATTGTAGGTTTAGCGAGGGTTGCTGTCACCCGGCCGGCGCCGTCTCGGCTGCGATGGTGATTGGATGATTGGATTGATGCGGCAGCCCAGGCATTATGCCGGCAACGACGACCGCGGAGATCGTCGAATTTCAGGGAGGACCCCTCATGCCTTACCTTGCGCGCATTTTGCGGGCGGGCCTGCCGAGCACCGCTTGGCTGAGCCGACTTGGGCTGGCGACGGCCCTCTGGGCGGTAGGCTTGCCAATGGCCGCGCCGTTAGCCCAGACCTGGCCCGAACGCAGCATCACGCTGATCGTGCCCTTTGCGGCCGGCGGCGCCTCGGATGTTTCATCTCGCATCATGGCCGAGGCGATGTCGAAGCTTCTTGGCCAGAGCATCGTCATTGAGAATGTGGCGGGTGCCGGTGGTGCGACCGGCTCGTTGCGCGGCAAGAACGCCAAGCCAGACGGCTACACGATCGGCTTCGCTCACATGGGTACGCATGCCGCCTCGGTTTCCACCAACCCCAAGTTGCCCTACGATCCGCGCACCGATTTCGACTATCTCGGCATTCACCTGCTAACGCCACATCTCATCGTGGTGCGCAAGGACTTCCCGGCCCAGACACTGCAGGAATTCGTCGCCTACGCCAGGGCGAAGGGCAAGGATCTGAAGATGGGCCACAACGGCGCAGGCTCGCTGGCGCACTTGACTTGCGTCTTCTTCTTTCAGCTTGCCGGCGCCGAGCCCACCTATGTCGTCTATCGCGGCTTCGGTCAGACCATCAACGACATTCTGTCGGGCTCCATCGACGGCACCTGCGAGCTGATCGCCTCGGCCCGCGAGCACGTTGTCGGCGGCTCGGTTAGAGGGTTCGGCGTGGCGGCCGTCGAGCGCTCGCCGTTGTTGCCGGATGTGCCGACCTCCAAGGAAGGAGGCCTACCGGAATTCATTATCGAAAGTTGGCTGGGGCTCTACGCGCCCAAGGGTGTGCCG
>Ga0134122_10000805_pt1 | contig 21911 bp, 20 predicted proteins | sample KB302_FD_96461 | JGI IMG/M metagenome (GOLD analysis project Ga0134122, IMG submission 96461) | Terrestrial soil microbial communities without Nitrogen fertilizer from Kellogg Biological Station, Michigan, USA - KB3-0-2 | ecosystem: Environmental > Terrestrial > Soil > Unclassified ... | reverse complement strand
TCCGGCTCGACCGGCTCGCCGTCTTGGAGCACACCCGGAGATTCGGACTCGCCCGGCGGGGGATCCGGCGCCGCGCCGAGCCAATGCGCGAAGCGCTCCCAGCGCCAGAACACGGGGGGCTTGGGAAGCGGTTTCTCTTCAGGCTCCGGATCGGCGAAGCCGACGACCGTTCGGCCTTCGAGAGCGCCGCGCCCCCGGAAACCGCCGGCCCGGGCGCCGTCCGGCAGGTCGCGCGGCGCCAGGCGGCGAAGCAACGCCAGATCCGCGTCGCCGAACAGGACGGCATCGCGCGGCGAGGGCGCGAGCCACGACGCGACCTCTTCGGAGCCCTCCGCCAGCTCGCCGAGCAGCGGCCCGTGGACGGGGATCTTGAGCAGCTCGGCGAGATCCTCCTCGGGGCAGGTAAACGCGCCGTCGATCGAGGCCATCCGCGTCCGCGCCGCGCCGGCCAATATGCCGGGGGGAGGAAACGGCAACGAGGCGAACGCGCCGACGGCGGCCGGCCGGCCGTCTCGGGCGATCAACGGATCGCGCGGCTCGATGAGGAAGAACGTCTCGTCGCTCATGGGTGTTTCCCGGGGGTTTCCGGAGGGACCCCGCGGCCGGACTGCACCAGCGCCTCGCCGAACAGGCGGGCGGCGATCAGACGATCGGCGAACGCGGCGATCGAATCCGAACGGTCGAGCATCTCGCGGAGAGTCGCCTTCACCTCGTCGCTGTGCCCTGGGGCTGCCCCATGTTGCGGCTGTTTGCGGGCGAGGATGCGCACGGTTTCCTTCTTCGCCATCGCTTCGAGCCGGCCGCGGTCCTCGCCTTTCGTCCCTTCGAGCAGTCGGGCCAGCTGGCGCAGGTCGAAACCCCCTTTGTCCGAAATCTCGTCCTGAGCGTGCAGCCCGGCGAGCGTCTGGAGATCCGCATCCAACGTGCCCCACCTACCGGAGAGCGAGAGCGTCGGTCCCGACCGTTTGTCGATCCGCAAGGCGAGAGCGTTTTTGCCCGGCACCCCCTTGGCGTCTCTCTCCGCGCCGCGCGCCAGGTCGAGCGTGCGGCTCAAGGGAGCGAGGAAGTGGGCGATGCCCAGGCCCACGGAGAGGGTGGGGGTGTGACCCTCCCCGTCGGGAAACTCGGCGACCAGCTCAAAGAACGCCTCGGCCAGCTCGCGGGCGCATTCGATCGCCGCCTGGAGCGGCACGAACGCGAGCACGTCGTCGCCCCCGGCGTAGACCAGTTCGCCGCGGTGCTTCGTCTCGACGATCTCCCTTGCCCGGCCGGCGAATTCCGTGAGTTGACGGGAGAGATCCTTGTGCCGTTCGAGATCCTCGATCTCTCCGATCGCCGCCCCCATCCGGTCGCCGTCGGCGTGCAGGATCGCGTAGTAGGGGAGCGGGGCGGGCAGGTCGGCGACCCGGAGGAAGGCGGCGAGCTTTTCCCGCGGCGGCTGCGCCTTGCCGCGTCGCTCGGCCGAGCCGAGCGGTCGCCACCCGCCCGCGCCGTCTTCCACCGTCTGTTCACGGAACAGATCGGCAAGCCGCGCCTCGAAGAGAAGGCTGCCGTCGAACCGGCCGAGAATCGGATGTTCGCGGGTGAGATAGACCTCGTGGTCGGCGAGCGTGATGCCGGCGCCGGCCATCGCCTCGGGGAGCGCCTTCCAGCCTGCTTCGAGCCGGGGTCGAACCTCCGCGTCCCGGGCCAGCTTCTCGATCCGCGCCATCAGCGGCCAGGCCGCGACATGGCCGGTGCTCAAGAAGTGATGGTCGAGCGGGTGGTTCTGCCGGAGGCCCAAACGCTTCAAGAGCGACACGCCGTCGAGCCGCTCGGTCGGGCCGACTCGGAAAACGCGGTAGAGCTTCTCGGCGCCCCAGCCGGATTTCCGATCGAACAAGGACTCGTCGATCACCGACTCCCGCAGGCCATCGATCGCGGATTTCGGCACCGGCGCCGCCCACTTCGTCGTCGGCTCCCAATCCCGCGTGTTCTTGCGCGCCCCGAGCGACCGCTCGGCGGCCCGGCGCGCCGCGGCGTAACCCGTCGGTCCACCGACTTCCGGCGCGCTCGCCCACTGGATCTCGATCAGATCCTCGATCTGCGCAAGCGCCGCGGTGTGATGGAACTCCCCCTCGGTGAGCTTTCGCTTTTCGATCGGCTCGAAGGCCGCGACGCGAAGTTCTTCAAGGCGCCTCCCGATCGCCGCGATCGCCGCACCCGCGATCCCTTCCGGATCATCCGGCACCCGGGCGAGCAGCTTGTTGGCGAACGTCGCGTCGGGATCATGCAGCCATCCCGCCGCGGGAAAGATCAAGCTCCTTGGAGTCCGCGTCTCGATCGCCAACCCCGCCGCCCGGGCCAGCTCCGAAAGCAGCCAAGACCCGAACCAAAGGTCCCGCGTCCGGCGCGCCGCCGCCAGAAACTCCTGGACCGGCCCCAAATGGATCGCGAGAACGTGGCTCATGCCCCTCCTGCCGCCCGTGACACCGCTTTTCGAGATTGGAGCAACTGTCTATCACAGCGCTCGCGCGAAGGACACCTCGACCGAGGCGGCTACCGAAGGGAGACGCGAGAACGGGCGGGGGAAGGGGTCGGGGGGTACTGTAATCCCTCCGTCCAGCTCCACCTTCTCCAGAAAAGCCAACGCCCCACGTCGAACCCGAGAGCGGCCGGCGCCAGTGATGCCGCGAGCAGCGGGCTCCAAGGCCTCAGAATCCGCCCGGAGGGTCCTCTCAAGCGGTTTGGTCAGAGCCAGAGCCAGAGCTTGCCCTCCGTGAGGTCTTCGCCCCAAGGTGTACACTTTCCTGAATTCCCGAAAGGAGTCGTGGATGGTCATCGAAGAGAGGTGGCTTCAGCTGGTGCTGGCCCTGGCCGGAGGGCTCGCCGCCGAGCTGCTCCATTGGTACGGCTTGGCGCGCAAGCCCGGTGGGATCAAGGCCTACCAGAAGAAGCCGCTCTATTGGGGAACGACGCTCGGCATGATCGGGCTTGGCGGCTTGATGCCGGTTCTCTATATCAGCGGCGCGGCCAACGCGCTGCTTTGCTTTCATCTCGGAGCGGCGACGCCCCTCCTTCTTCAAAAGCTGGTGAATTCGGTTCCGCAAGCGACCCAGTCCATGGGGAGCACGAACCGGTTTGGGCCGGCAGGGGATGGGACGTCACTTCGCGAGTTCTTCACCTGGTAGCGAATGGCAGTCGCCACACCCCTGGAAGCGTTTACCTTCGTCTCGCTCGGCGGTACTCCGCCGAGTGATCTCGGGCTCGACCCGCTTCCGTCCGCGCGTTCGACCTTCGAGGTGCTCCTCCCCGCCGTCAAACCCTTTCTCGCATCGCAGGGGGAGGCTCGGTTTGTCGACGATCTCGCCGAGACCTTCCCGGACAGCCCTCCAGGCATCCATCTGATCTACCTCATGGGCCACGCCTGGCCCACGATCGATGGACTCGCCATGGCGGTGATCGAAGCGGGTGAAAGCCGCGTCATCACGGGACGAGAGCTCGTTGAGCGCCTCGAACGCCTCGGTCGGCCCGAAGAGACGATCCTCGTTCTGGACTCGTGCCACGCGGCGGCCCTCCGAAAGGACCTGGAGCATTACGGATCGGCGCTTCGCCTGCTGGTCACTGCTTCGGGCGAGGACGAAGCCGCGATCGCATTGCCGTTCGATGGCGCCACCCGGCTGGCCCTGGCGCTTACCTCAGGCCTCGGTCGGGCCGGTCCGCAGGTGGATCTGGTGCGCCTGGTGTCCGATGCGGCGGAGACCTTGGCTCGCGACGGAGTCCTTCCCGGCCAGACTGTGGACTACTCTCTTCAGGGCTCGCGGCTCCTGCTCCAGAGGGTCGGAGCAGGAGCCGGCGTTCGTCGCGGGCGGACGGTAAGAATCGTCCGCAATGTCCTTCTCGCCACCGGTGCGGTACTGGCTACCGCTGCGATCCTTCTCGGATCGAAATACCGCCAGGGCGCGCTGATTCTGATCGATCTCGGGGACCTGAGGTCGATCGCCCGTCCGCTCGTTGTCGAGGTGTGGCAAGAGATCCCGGAAGAAAACCGTAACGTGCGATTGCGGCGGATTCCAGCGGACGGCCGGTATCTCCGGGCCTGGCTGCCCGCGACCGATCTTATGGTCCGGGTTGAGGCGCAATACACTGATGGTCTGCCGCGCGGGCTCGCGCATCATTTCGTCCTCTCCCCTCAATGGAGCCCTGTCGGCAAGAGGATTGATCTGACCTTTCCGCTCGCAGCCGAAGTCGAGGCACACCCTGGCATGGCGTGGATTCCTTCCCGGCCCTGGCTTCACGATCGAGACGTGAAGCCGCGAAAGCCGCTACGACCGTTTTGGATCGACCTCGAACCGGTCACGGTCGCGAGCTACCGACCCCGCGTCGAGCGCTGGCTCGCGGAAGGCAAACTCCAACGCGACGAGTCGATGCTTCTGATGTCCGAACAGAGTCGGCAAGGCCTCGAAAACGTCGGACTCGAGCAGGTCCACTCGCTTGGACGCAACCTCGCGGACATCGTCGAGCTAGTCGAGAAAGCGAACGCCGAGCGCCTGACCGGAGGAGGAGAACTTGCCGCGGGCTTGATCTCGGAACCCTGCGACGAATGCCCCGCTCCGATGACCCGAACGGAAGCCGACCTCTACTGCGCCGAGCGAGGCGAACGCCTTCCCACCAACCTCGAATGGGAACTCGGAGCCCGCGGAGTCGATGGTCGGGTCTATCCCTGGGGCAACGGGTTCGTGCCCGGCTGGGCCAACGTCGGCCTACCGAACAAGGGCGATCCGCCCCAGGGCCTGCGGCCGGTGCGGGAGCACGCCGATCACCCAAGCCCCTTCGGGCTGATCGACTTGATCGGCAACGCGGGCGACTGGGTGGTCAACGACACCGGCTCTTATGAGCGGGTATTCATGGGCGCCACCTATCGCTTCGACCCGGAGGACGCCACGACGTTTCTCATGACCCCGGTTACGGACGATAACTTGACGATCAAGGAGATCACGGTGCGGTGTGCGGGAGCGACGCCTTAAGCGATGCGGGTCTGAGGGTTGTGGATCTCGAGCATCAAGGCTCGCCGGCCGCGCTGCGCAGAGCCAGTGGGGGATGCTCGAGCCTGGGGAGAGGGGAGAAGCCTCTCGAACCCACGATCCGCGACGACAGGATCCTCCGTGGCGCCCACCACGCTTTTCCTTCGGCCTGGTTGCAAGGCAACACCGGGTCCTTCGTCATGGCAAGAAGAGCCCGGGCCCCGCGTGGTCAGAGACCTCGTGCATGTACAGAACCATCTCACGCGAGAACCGGGAGATCCCGGGTCTACCCGGGGCAGATGGGGCCTCGGGTCGCGCTGGGAAGTCCAAGGAGGAAAGCCAGCGATGAACGGACTCGGGAAGTCAGACGGGCGCGTAGTACCGACGAAGTCCCCGAACAAAGGTTGGGAACAGAGGAAGCCAGGCTATGGCCAACCCTACACGGGCACGAAGGCGGAAACGCCGGAAACAGACAAGGCGAGGCCTACGGCGGAGGCGACCGAAGTTCGCCAACCGGCGGAGGGGATGGAGGGAAGGCGCTCGGCCGAGGGGAACCTGCAACAGCAAACCATGCACCGGACTCAGGGCCGGGCACGCATGCAACAAGAGCTGGAGCGGGTGCGTTGGGCAGCAAAGAAGGAAAAGGGGTTGCGGTTCACGGCGCTCGCGCACCACGTCTACAAGGTTGACCTGCTCCGGGCGGCGTACTTGCGCCTGCGGCGGAGTGCTTCACCTGGGGTGGATGGGCAGACGTGGCAGCAGTACGGGGAAGAGCTGGAGGTCAACCTTCAGAACCTCTCCGAACGGCTGAAGCGAGGAGCGTACCGAGCGAAGCCAGTCCGCCGAGCTTACATACGGAAGGCGGACGGGGGCCGAAGGCCACTCGGAGTCCCCACTCTGGAAGACAAGATCGTCCAGGGAGCGACGACCGAGGTGCTCAACGCCGTCTACGAAGTGGACTTCCTCGGGTTCTCGTATGGGTTCCGTCCTGAGCGTAGGCAGCACATGGCGCTGGACGCGCTCTGTGTCGGAATCGAGCGGGAACGCGTGGGCTGGGTGCTGGACGCAGACATTCGCGGCTTCTTCGACACCATCGACCACGAGTGGCCGATCAAGTTCGTCGAGCACCGGATCGGGGACCAGCGCATCGCACGCCTGATCCTGAAATGGCTGAAGGCGGGTGTGCTGGAGGATGGAGAGCGCAGGCGGAATGAGGAAGGAACGCCGCAAGGGGGCAGCATCTCGCCCCTGCTGGCGAACATCTACCTTCATTACGTCTTCGACCCTGGGCCCACCAATGGCGACGTAAGCACTGCCGGGGCAGAGTGTGCATCGTCCGGTACGCTGACGACATCGTTCTTGGGTTCGAGCACCATCGGGAAGCCAAGCATTTTCTCCACGCTCTCGGGCAACGCTTCGCCAAGTTCGGGCTCGAGCTGCACCCGGACAAAACGCGCCTGATCCAGTTCGGTCATTTTGCTCGGGAAAGGCGCGGGCGACGGGACCGGGGAAAGCCTGAGACCTTTAACTTTCTGGGGTTTACCCACCTCTGTGGGCAGAACCGCCAGGGAAGATTTCGGGTGGAACGGCGAACCATGGCGAAGAGGGTGCGCGCGAAGCTGGCCGAAATCAAGGTCATTCTCAAGCGCCGCAGACACAACCCGGTACCAATTCTCGGAGCGTGGCTGCAATCCATCCTGCGGGGCATTACCGGTACTACGGAGTGCCATTCAATTACGCGGCTCTCCACAGGTTCCGGCGGCAACTCAAGATGCTGTGGCATCGAACACTCGCGCGCCGGAGCCAGAAGGGCCGCCTATCTTGGGTCCAAATGGAGCGGATCGCGGAGCGATGGTTGCCACCCGCTTCGATCCACCACCCTTATCCGTCTGTTCGTTTCGACGCCCTCACCCAAGGCAGGAGCCGAGTGCGTTAGCAGCGCACGCTCGGATCTGTGCGGGGGGCGCCGGGTAACCGGCGTCCCTACCGCGATTCCCCGGACCGGACGCCGACAGTTTGGCGGAGGACCGGAGATGTACCAGAGAGCCCGACCCGCAGCGGAGCGCGGGTCACGCCCAAGCGGCCAACCGTTAGAGACTCCGTGCTTCAGATGGTTCGACTATCGCAGTTAGGGTAGAATCAGAACTCACTCAACTGGAGGCTGTGATGAAGAAGCAGACAAAGAAGCTGGTGCTGTCGAAGGAGACCGTGGGGAAGCTCGACGAGCCAATGACCTTGGATAAGGTGGCAGGCGGAACCTCCGCATCCGCCTATTGCTATACTGACACCAACTGCAACTCTTGCCACTTCTGCGATTACGATCCCATCCTCGGCCCCCCCTTACCCTAGAACTGGCTAACGCCCCACAGGTCAGACGCCGATGTCTGGCGGGCCTGTGGGGACGGTGTAACGGTCACACCCCACCCCCGAAAGGCCCTCTGTCGCGAATTTTCCGGACCCTACCCCCGGAAACCGGGAAAAGATTCGCTGAGAAGAGCCCTTCGGAATCGTGATTCTGTAATACCGGAGACGAATAGCGTCGGGGGCCGAACCCCGGAAGGCGCTAGAATGGCGCCATGGAGCAAAAGGTTCGACAGTCCGGTGTCGAGTGGTACCTCAACGAGCGTCACGCGCGCCGCGCGCCATTCGGTATCGCTCATCCGGTCGGACGATCCCGAGCAGCTGCGCCAGGCGATCCTCGAAGAGATCCACCTCGGCCCGCCGCGGCGAGGTGGCGCAGCTCCTTGGCCACCACTGCCTTACCTGTAAAAGGTCCGAACGCTGGATCCAACTCCTCGAAGAGCAACTCGCTTTGCAGGGCAGCTGAGTTGAGGCCGGCGGCAAGAAGCTTGATGGAAGCCTCGATCGCCTCGCAGCTCGACGTGGAGCGAGAGCGCGTTGATGCGCGCCAGGCCGTCCCGAAAACGGCGGACCTCCCGTCCGGACGTGCCGCAGTTGAAGGCGCGGAGGTAGTCGTTGAGGCTATCGAACGTGACCACGTTGCTCGTATAGCCGAGCGTTAAGGCCCAGAGGAGAACGGCGCGGTCTGCGCCAAAGGAGCAAGGGAAGGTCCGATCGGTCGCCATGGCAACCGGCCGGATGCGGCCGACCGAGTCGTGGCGTTCGATCGAGCGCGTGGTGGTGGGCTCAACGGGTAGGGCAGTGGCGGCGAGAGCGCGGCAATGCACCATCCAGGGCCGAAGGTCGTCCGCGGCGGTGGTGGTGACGAGCGAGAGCTTTGTATTGGGGCTCGAGGGTACATTGCGGACATTGATGATAGGAGGGCGTGAGCTGGGGTGAGAGGAGGTAGAAGGAGTCAAACGGCGCGGTGGATTGAGCGAGACTGGTGGCTTTGCCGCTCATTACCTCCCCGACATCGAACAATCCTTCGAGCGGAGCCCTTGGGTTGGTCGGAATACCGTACCGCCTGCCAGCCCGCCGCCGCGAGGCGTACGTCGAGCCGTTTTCCTTCCGGCATCGACGGTTAATCGGCTATTGATAGATTTTTATACGGTGCGTGCGACGACACAGAGCTGTCTAATGCCATCAATAAATCGCATGAGTCTCATAACATCTCCCTCAATCCTAATTCGCCCTCGAAGAACTCCCTCGATCGGAGAGAACTCACCCATGATAAGTGATTTCCAATTTGACATGGTCGCAGAGAGTCGCAGCCCCGCCCGAACTTGCATCGCAGAAACCGCAACCTTGCCATCGGATTCCCAGGTCAGCGCGACGTCCGTGAAAGTGTCGGAAACGTCAACCGACATCTCACCTAGTCCGGCCAAGCAAGACATATGATCAGACGAATTCCAAATAACTGCGAACTTCTCCCACCAACTAATAGAGAGAAGCCCACACTCCAAGTCGCGATTGCCGGGTTTTTCAGACTGCATGGCGTTGTAGACCATCCTTGCAGGGCCTCTGACCGCTCGATGGGCACAGGAAGTAACAGGGGAGCCATTGCCAACTTGTCGTCCCTCAGAATCGACTCTGGGTCATGGGGAACGCCCATGACCCGAGAGTTGGCAGCGAGATATTGGCCCTTCACTTGCTGAAACTAGCTTCTAATCCATAGGCAGGATTGTCAATGCTCTCCCATCAACGATTCCTCGCGGGACGTTGTCATCATCGTACAAGAGTGCCGAGAGGCAGCTGCACAATGCCTGAAATGGTGGAATTGAATCGACGGTTGCAGTTATTACCACCTGTGCTCGGTTCTGGAGCCTGCCGTATCCTGGGATCTCGAACACTTGGAAGACGGAAGCTTCCAAAGTCGCAGGAAAGACCTGGTTAGGCACGTTTGGTCGAATGACGCCAGTACTCATCAATTGCGGGCTTCCAACCACTTTGATCTTACCGACTGGCGAGTCCCCCTCACCCTTCATGTTTTCAATGTACCACGGAAGCATATACAGAGGGCCGATTCCCTCCACTGTCGTGAGGATCTGAGGCTGCGTGATAACTTCCATTGTACCGTAACTGATATAGCTAACATATTTCGTAAATTCTCCGTTTTTCAGCTTTGGATCCTCCAAGAATAATCGGCTGTTCGTTTCGGTCTTCACCAAGTTGCGCATGTTCTCGTAGCCCTTGTACATGTCCACGATTGCTCCTTTCTTGTTGGTCGAGATGGCAGGAGATCATTTGCTGCAATCTTAATCTAGATCTGTGAGAGCTGGCGTGTCAACTGCGCGGAGATCGCATGGCACCAGAATGTGCAGAGATTACATCAGTACGTTAGCTAGCGAGAGGACCTGGCATCCTCTTCTGGGGGCGACCGACAGACGGTGAAGGCGGCTGTTGGGCGTCCGGTTGAGCAAGATCCCCAATCGGTCGCGAGCCGTCCACACGTATAGGTCGCCCAGAGCCTGAAGCGTGTTGGCCTCGCCGAGCCGAGACTCAATGGACCGAAAGATCGGCAACGCTTCGCCATAGCGCGCCTCGGCCTCGGCCAGGCGAGCGGTCCGCACGTACAGATCGCCCAGAGCCCGAAGCGCGTTGGCATAGAGACCCCGTTCCTCTCGGCTCTTCTGGTCCGCCAACAGCCGCTGCGCGGCCTGGGGCCTGGGCCTGGGACAAGAGCAACCGGTGGGCGTCGCGCAAGATGTGCCAGTTCCAGCCATCCCTCAAGATTCGGCCGCCCACCAGAATAGCGCCCTGCCTTTCCTCGCCCTCGGTCAACTCCGCCAGAGAAAACGCCAGCGGGCAAGCGGCAAGACTGCAGTCGTCTACTCTTGCTAGTGCGCGACGGCGATGTTCTCTCCGAGGTCACCGAGGTCCGTGACGCCATGCACCTGCTCAGCGCTCGCGCCAAGGATGAGGAGGTGGTAGAGGCCCTGATCCGCGAGATGGACTGGGGCGACCACTACCTGGAGCGTGGCCATAGTGACCGCAGCGCGAACACCTCGCCGGGCAACAAGGCCGGCGGCCTGTCCAACATCGTGGAGAAGTGACCCTACTGGCGAGAGATCAAGGTTTTAACCGTTTCTGAGATTTCCCGGCTGCTCTAGGGAGAGGCGCCGGGAGAGCTGCCCGAGGATCTTCTGGAGATGCGGAACCGGGTGCTGCTGGGGGGGGCCTCTAGACGAGGCGATGCCCGCAGGAGTTTCCCCGTCTCGGCTTCGAGGCACCGCGAGCTATGCTGCGACCCACGAAGGGCTTCGTGGGAGCTCTCGGCCTCGGAGAAGGTGGGGGAGCGCGTTCAGCAGGGACGGCGAAAGTCTCGAACATTCCGGATTCAGCGTTCCCGCGGGGGCGTAGCCGAGAGCGTTCCGGCGTGTGGCAAGGAAGCATGAGTGGCGAAGCAGAATCGGCCAAGAGATGATTGGGTCAGAGACATACAGGGAAAGTAAGTTTGACGCGTAGTGAAATAAATGTGTATTCGAACCTACCGTGGCACAGTCGCGTCACAGTCCCGGAAAACACCTGGGAACACGTGGGAACACGAAGCACTGGGTGAAAGCGCCCCAAAACCCTGATTTCAGGGCGGTTCAGGCCACTTTCGTGTTCCCACGTGTTCCATCGTGTTCACCGGAACCGACTTTTAATCCGTGGGTCCAGGGTTCGAGCCCCTGACCGCCCACCAATAGAATCAAAGAGTTGCGCCGTGGTTTCCGAGGCGACGCCTGTCCGAGGCCGCGTATTTTTAATTGGTCATTAGAAGTAGAATGGCAATAAGGGCAACGCTACCGAGCACGGTCGCCGTTAGAAGGAACCTTCTGCCTATCCTTAGAGCGTCCTCCAATTCTCCTAGCTTCTTCGATGTGCTCTCTCCAGTGTTCTGCTCGAAAGATAGTAGCTGATGCAGCCGGGCAGAAATCTCCTGTAGGAGCGTGTCTGCGGTCAGCATCTTGGCTGCGACCTGCTCACTGCTACTAACGAGGTTCTGTTCCAAGTAGCCTATCTGCTTACTCGTCTGGCTTTGCGTAGCTTCTAGTTCCTGACGGACAAGACCGCTCTCATGAGAAAGGCCCGAGAGGATAGAAGTAGTGGCGTCGATAGTTGTCCTCTCAAGCTGGTGTTTGATGGTTGCGAGGATTCCCTCTAGTTGCTGCGCCTTTTGGGTCGCCAAGGAATCTAAGCTTTCTAGGTGCATCACTGTGCGATCCTGTCCGGAATCCAGTGCGGCTAGACGTTCCGTCACCTCTGCCAGACCTTGAGCGCGACGCTCGGAGTCCGTGTCGAAGCTGCTTTGAAGGTTCTCTTCAGCTCGGACGATGTTTTGCAAGCCCGATTCCAAGAGCTCGAAGCCCGAGCCCAATTGCAGGGAAAGCGCTTGGTGGTGCTCTGTACTTGATCTCGCTTCTTCGTCGAACCTTTTTTCCCACTGCAGATGGAGGTGGCCAAACAGTTGTTCCAGCCGTTCGGCTGCCTTCAATTGGGCCTCCGCCTGGTTTGCAGAATCAGCCCGTAGATGGTCCAATAGTCGATCGCCCGAGGCGAGGACATACCTCTGCAACGACTCGGACAACTCTCCAAGAAGCGAATTTACGGTCTCAATCCGTGCTTTGGTCTCTAAGCGTAAGGCCTCCAGGGAATGCTCTTGGTCCTCCGAATGCGTCTTCCAGCGTTCATAGATCGATCGCTCGAATGTCGGCCACCGATCCTCGAGACCGGCTTGGAGCTCAGACAACCGGCCTGCTAGCTCTCGGGCCTGGGTGAGGGTCTCGGTGCCTGCGCTGATCTCAAGGTGGAGCTTCTCCAGGGCGACAGAGATCTGTTGTACGAGCTGCCGCCGGTCGTTCCCTTCTTGGACAAGCTCGTCGAGCCGCGACCCAACGCCGCTGAGTTCGTCGGAAACGCTCTCCAGCGTGTCGACCGCCCGCGTTAGGTTAGCGGTGAGCCTCCCGTCGAGATTCTGCGCCGCCCGGACTAGATCCTCTTTCGCAAGCATCAACTCGCCCGCCGGGGCGGCGAGCGCCTCAGTTGCGGAAGCCCGTAATCCCGCGATGGGCTCGGTCACGGTCTTCGACATCAGCGACTGAATGAAGTCAATATACTCCTGATCGATCAGATTGAATCGTTTCGCCGTCTGCGACATGGAATCTCCTCCGCCTTCCCTTTCAGTCCTCGGTGTGAATGGCCGCGTACTCCTGGAGGCAACGCTCCACGAAGGCGAGCTGACTCTTGGTGGCCGCAAAGGTCGCTTTCTGCTCGCCTCCCGAGAGCCCTTGCGACGCCTTCCAGGAACGTTCCTCGATCGCCCGTAGAGAGGCCTTGTATTGCGATACCATCCGGTCGAACTCCTGCGGAACTTGCTTCTTCGCCCGATCTCGCTCAACGATGAGGAGCTCGACCAGCTGTCGAGTCTTCTCTTCTAACTGGGGACGGAAGGAGCCCCACCAAGCCCGGTCCACCGGCTCCTCTGCCTTGGAGTAGACCCCAGTCAAGTCGAGTGGATTGAACTCCGGTCGAACCGATTGAAGCATGAGGCTCATCGTTTCATCAGGGAAGCTCTTGAGCAAGTGCGATTTTAGGTACCTGTGAAGGGCGCCGCTCGCAAACTTCAAATTTTTGCCAAGCTGCTGGTCTAAACCGCGCAGGGAGTTCACGAGCTCCTGGATCTCTTTGAGCTTCAGGTCTCTCGTCGCCTGGCGGAGGGCGCCACAGTCGAAAGCGCGGAGGGCTTGAATGACACCCTCTATCTCCTTTCCAAACGACTCCGAGTTCCCCTTCAGCACCTCGAGGCGATGCTTTCTCGCCTCGTCTGCTAATTGGTCCAGTAGGTTCCCGATCTCCGCGATCTTTCGTTCAAGATCGGCAAGCGCGCTTTCCCGTTGTTTTCCCTTCAAGGCTAGATCCTTCAGCTGCTTGGCGAGCGCCGCTTTCCAGTCCTTCAAGGGGGCTTCGATCAGTCCCCGGCCTTGCTCGCGCAGTAACCGGGTCCGGTTGCCATCGACGAACCGTCGCAGGTCCGCGGTCAGACTCTGCCACTCCGAGTCCTCCGGATGCTCTCGGGCCTCGATCGAGTCCACGAGGTAGACTCGCTGGTCACGCCAGCCGGCCTTGTGCAATGCCTGTCGCACTTTTTGACGGACCTCATCCCGCTCGGCGGCAGAATCTGGCCGCTTGGTGACCACAAAGAAGGTCCGGTCTGCGGCCAGGTCACGGAGGAAGCCGAGGTTCTTTTCGTCTTCAAGGGAACCCACCCGTTTGCCATCAAAGCAGAAGAGAACCGGAGCGCCCGGTGTCTTACTGATATGGCTGCGAGCTAGGTTGTGGTGATGGGAGATCGCCGAATCCGTGCCCGGAGTGTCGACAAAACGCAACCCCTGGAGAACTGGGAGGTTGCGCAGGAACTGTGCGTTGTTCACCCGCAATGCGATCTCAGGCCGCTTCAAGAACTCCTGCACGTCCCCGAAGTCGGTGGGAGCATTTGGCTTCCGTAGGAAACGGAGGTTTTCTAAGTGGACCAGCGGTCCTCTCTCCACAAGCTCCAGCTCATCGCAGAAGTACTCGGGTCGATTGAGGAACTCGGCCAAGAGCTTTACAGCCTTGCGATCGAGCTTCCCGGCCTCGTATTCCGTCTTCCCACCACTGCGCTTTGACCTGGTGGTAGAGAGCGTCCACGCCCGCAAGGTTTCGACTTTCAGCGCCTCCTCCTCAAGCCAAGTGAGCAGCGCCTCGATCTCGACCTTTTCGATCTTCCAGCGGTCTCGTTCCGTGTCGGGCCGCAGGCTAGGGGGGCTGAAGAGCTCGAGGTCGAATCCATCGAGGTAGGAAAGCTCCACACTTTCGATGGGGGAGGGGGAGTACCGGAGGATGTTGATCGTCGCGGTTTCTGGCTTGCCTCCGGTTGGCAGGGGGTGGTCGTCGTCGGTGAGCCCAAGCAGAGTATTGAGAAAGGTGCTCTTGCCGGCCGAGAAGGCGCCCAGCAGGATTGCAGAGACCTCCGCCCCCAAGTCCTCCGCGCTCTTCCGGAAGTATGCAGCCTGTTGTTTGAATCCGGTCTTTTCCATCTCTTTCTGAAGCTTGGCGCAAAGGGCTAACAAGCGTTGCCGGACTCGCTGAAACTCACGGGAGAAACCGACGCCAGTCTCCGCCTTCCAGCCGTAGCTGGCGAGGCGCTTGTCGTTGAGCATCGCGGCAACTTTTTCTGTGTTTAGGACGAGTTGCCCCAGACTCGGCCGAATACGATCGAGCTCACGTGTGAGGTCCGCCGCCCGCCCGATCAGCTCGCGCCCTTGGTTCGCGTCGCTGTGGAGGTCCCAGAACTCGTGCAGTTTTGTGATCGCCAGATCCTCTTCCTGGATCTTTGCCGGGCGGCTCCCAAGTGCTCGAATGCGGTCTTCTATCCCGGTCACCACCCGAGAATCCCAGGACTCTGCCACCTCCTGCCAGGTTGAGAGGTCGAGCGAAGCGATATAGAGGAGGGTAGAGCCGAGGAGCTGGGCGACGGCGTGTCCTCCCTCGTCCTCCCCCAACGTGCCGGAGCGGCCGTCGAAAGCTACGGAGAGAACGGGGACATAGTAACCCGAGATGTTTTCTGGCTCTTCGGCCCGGATGGGCTCTCCCCACCGCTCGAGATCTTCCCTGGGGAAGAGGCGGAAAGCGAAAAGGGAAGCCTCCCCGAGGGCGCTTCTCTGCAGGTCGATCCATTCCTGGAAGCGCTCTCCCCGGGGCTCGAAACGGTCCGCGGAAAACAGGATCCAAGCCGCGTCGAAGCCATTCTTCGGAAGGTCTTGCATCACTGCTCGGGGGGGAAGGAAGCGGATACGGGAGAGGCGGAGGTGGGGATCGAAAGAAGTCTGGACGGCCTGAAGAAAGCGCAGGGCCACGACCGTTCCCGATTCGGGGACGATCGGCTGGATGAGACGAGATCTCAGGGTCGGTACGAGCCCAGGGAACGTCCGCCGCAGCGGCTCCTCGAGCGCCGCCAAGCGGGCAAGAACGTCAAGGCTACCAATTTCGGTCATACCCCACCTCTTCGTGCTGCCTCGGCCTGCCGTCGCCATGCGTCCTGCAAGCGGTCGAGCTCGTTACGGGCCGCGGCGGCAGTCAGCTCCGCGCGCTTCGCCGCGAGCCGGGTTCGCGCGCTTGCCGCGAATCGTTCGATTGGCCCGTCACCTTCCGGGCCGGACTGGAAACGTCGTGCGGTTTCCCGCTCCAGAGTCTCGATTGCCAGACCGACGGCCTTTCGGGCAGACGAGGCCACCTCCGCGAGAAGTGCATCAAGGAGTTCCTTCTCCGACTTTGGTCGGCTGAGGCCCTCTATCTGGGCTCGGGCGGAGGCATACCCGGAGTCCTCCACCTGGACCAGCGCCGAGGGCGGTAGAGGCGCTAGTCCCTCCAGCTCCCACGGAGCCAGCTCGCTACGGTAGCGCTCTCGGAACTCCTGCATTTGACCGACAAGGCTCACCATGAGCCGCTGGGCGAGAGCAACCTCGGCAGTCTGCACGTGTTCGGCGAGAGTGCTCCACGCAGCCCAGACATCCGCGAGGGATTCCCGCCAGTCTCCCTTCGGCTTGCGCAGCCACTCTGCGAACCGGGCGGCTCCGGTGTGGCAAGCATCGGATAGATCCTCGAGAGCCGAGCGCAGCCGGTTGGCCCCCGCCATGCGCTCCTGTGAGAGGATGTCCCCAAGGCGGCCGATCTGATCGTCCAAGTGCCCGGCAATGAAAGCGAGGTCGGCGTCTATCCTGGAGTCGGCAGCCACGCGTAGGGCAAGCGCCTCGGTCATCTCCGCCATCCATCCATCGACAACCCGGGCGAGCTGTCCAAGGTGCTCGGTGTCACGGTGGCTCTCTACCCAGGTGGCCAACCGATCGCGGAGATCGCCCTCGTCTGCCCCAAAGACTTCGAAGGGACCAACGCGGCTGCGAAGTGGAGCGATCTTGAATTGCTCGAGCTCCTCGCGGAAGGCAGCCCGCTCGGCAGGGTCTCCTTCCAGGCCGGTCACGAGCAGGCAAAAGCTCCGGCCTTGACGATAGAACAACTCGATCCTGTCGGTCTCGATCTGGCCCAAAAATGCCGAGGCCGGCGAGACGATTCCCACCAAGTCGGCCAGCTCGCCTTGGCTATCAGAGACTCGTGGAGGCTCAACTCCTACGGCTCCAAGGAGAAGTACCGAGACCTGGACTCCGGAGAGACTGGTGCCAGCTATGGGATCGGCGATCTGGAGAAGGACATCGTTCAGGCGAGATCCCACGGGACCGAAGAGCACCATCCGGTGCTCTTTGCCATAGGCTGCTTGCCAGTATTGAACGTTTTCCGGCAGCGGCAGGGACTCCCGCCGGGCGAAGGTGAGCAGGTGGGAAAGCCTCTCCAGAAGGGAGATTTCCGCCACCGATGGAATCGCGACTCCTCCTTCTTTCTCGATCACGGCAGCACGGGCTCTGTCATCGGTGGTGTCAGCTGGATCTCCCCTACGCTTTCAAGTGCGGACTCCACATCCCGACTGGTTCGCTGGAGCCAGGCGACGCATTCGTGAAGAGCGACTTCCTCACCTCCAGCCTCCTCTAGTTTGGCGGTCATGGCCTCCCGGGCACGATCTGCGAGCTCGTCATTGATCTTGAGAGCATCCGCCTTCATCTGGAGCTTGATTTTTACCGCCATGTTCTTCACCTGGACATGGATCTTCGCCCTCACCCCTTCAACCGCACCTTCCGCTTTCTTTGCGTGGTAGAGGGTGAAACCCTGGGTTAGGAGGAGTAAGATTTGCAGGATCTGGCCCCCGGGAATGAAGGACAGCACCAACGTTCCGGCCAGGTAAGCGCCGAGACCGATCGCAAATTTCTTCACCGCAGCCTGTGCCTCGTCGAGAAGTCCTGTCAAATCAGGCAAACCCATCTGCGAATGGATCTCGTGCAAGTCGCGGAGGATCATCTTCCATTCGCGGCGCAGAAGGCTGAGGATCCGCCTTCGGACATCGTCGGCGAAATCTTGCATTCGCCAATCCGGAAAGGCTTCTTGGAACTCCTTTTGCATTCGATTCGCGATCTCGTCTTGAGGGCGGAAGAGCTGCAGCAACAGCTCGATGGTTGATCGCTTCTGCACTACGGACACCATCGCCTCTTCGATTTCTGTGGTGAAGGGCTGGAGACAATCGCTGATAAGTCGCTCGATCTCCTGCTCGAGACCCTCGACCTTCCCAGCGAGCTCGTATTCCTGCTGGGTCAGGACTTCGGAGTCTCGCGAACGAGATTCCGCTTCTCGCTTCTCGCCGTTTAACCTTTCTTTGTCGAGTTCCTGTGCCAAGGCCGTGAGGAGATCAGAGACGTGCCCACAAGAGGCTTTTACCTTGCGCTCGACAGCCTCGCTGGTATTCGAGAAATAGCGCTCGCGGATAAAGTTGACCACTCCGCGCCGTAGCTCGGGCTCACGGTTCCCCTCCTCGTCGTCGCGTGCGTAATATCCCCAGCGGGCAAGGGCTGACACGGCGGAGCGCCTCTCTTCCTCCGTGGCTTGCGGCCGTTTGAGAGCGTCGAGCGCCTTCCACACCTCTGTGGCGGAAAACCGGAAGATCAACCGCTGGCCAGACCGTCCTTTGACCAGGGTGAGGAAGTAACGGCGTAGGAATTCCTCGGGGCCTGAGAGCTCGGCCTCGCTGAGCATGCCGCCGTGGCCATCGTCGATCTTGTTGAGCAGCGCGACGACATCGCGCTTAGCGCGCGCCAGCTCGTCGGCGATCAAAATCTCATGTTCCGCGCCAGTACGGTCGGCCGAGAACACCATGAGCGCGGCGTCGACTCGACCGAGAGCCTCAAAGGCCTTTACATCGCCGACCTCGCTGCCACCGAAGCCAGGAGTGTCGAGCAAGTTTACGGTGCGCAGGATATCGACATGAAGATGGAGAATGATCCGCTGCAGTTCCTCCTGCTTAAGCCTCCTCTCATCCTCGGGCAAAGCGGAATACTCGACCGAACGGATGTCGGTAAGGTCGAGGCCGCGAGCGACGGTCATCTCCTGTGTGCGGCCGTCCCGGTACAGGGCTACGGCCTTCTCGTCGCCCGGTTGCACTGCGAACCGGAGCTCGGTGAGGACGGCCGTAGCCTCGGTCCTCCCTTCCTGGAGCACCTTGCGCTGTAGGAAGGAATTGATGACGGAAGACTTGCCTGACTTGAACATTCCAACAATCCCAAGCCGGAACGGCTCTTCCAGGTTGGCAGCCTCCTGGCGGACCACTTCGGCGGTACTACGGAGGCGCTCCAGAATCTCGAGTGGCAGCGTTTCCGGCGAAGTGCGGGATCTCTCGTCGAATGCCTGGGAGATACCGCGCAGGAGAGATGCGATGTCGGTCCTTTGGCCTTCCGTAAGCATATGAATTCTCCGGAAGCGGAAGTCCATCCGCTTTGAGATGCACGAGTTGCCTTTGGTTACTGAGTCAGCTTTTTCCAGATGTCAGCGATTCCGTCGAAGAAATTACCGGGCGGGTCGGCCTCTTTTAGGAGGTCTCGAGCATGGTTACTCCCTGCCTTGCTCGCCTTTTCGAGCCACTCCCGAGCCTTCACAGAATTCCGTTCCGTGCCAATTCCATATCGATAGAAGATCCCGAGGCTGCACATCCCATTGGCGTCGCCGCTTGTCGCGGCCTTCTGAAACCAGCTCTTAGCTTCTGGCAGATTGTCGTAGCGCCAATAAATTAGACCGGCACTGTTCATCCCCTGCGGCGAGCCCGCGCTGGCTGCTCGTAGATACCAGTTCAACGCTTCTTGGATGTCGATCTCGATTCCGTCGCCATACTGGGATCTCCACCCAAGAGCGTTCATGGCATGCCAGTTTCCCTTGTCCGCGGCGTTTTGGTACCAGGAGTACGCTGCCGACTTATCTTGCGAGACGCCATTTCCGTTGTAGTAGGCCGCAGCGAGCTCACTCATCGCGGGGCCATAACCGAGGTCTGCTGAGCGGCGATACCACCGAACAGCCTCGGCAGAATTTCCCTCCACGCCTTTACCTTCGACGTAAAACTGGGCCAGCTTGTAAGCAGCCTCCTCATTTCCGGCCTCGGCGGCCCTTCTGTACCAGAACGCCGCCATCATCGGGTTTTGCTCGCGTCCGAGACCACGTTCATAGACTATGCCGAGATTAGCCATGGCAAAATTATCTCCGAGTTCCGCTGCTTGGCTCCACAATAAGAATGCCATTTCGTAGTCTCGGGGTAGAGAGTCCCCGTCGGCGTAAAGAGCGGCGAGAGATCTCATTGCAGAGATGTCCTGCATTTTTATTGCCTGGCGAAAGCACTCGACAGCTTTGCCGTGATCTAAGTTGACTCCCTCCCCTTTGAAGTAAGCCCAGCCTAGATTTGTGATAGCGGCGCTATCTCCGTGATCCGCTCCTCTTTGATACCATTTGGCGGCAGAGACGAGGTCCCGTGGAATTCCCTTTCCGTCTTTGTAAAGGTTGCCGAGGGGACTCATCGCTGGAGCGTACCCACGGATCGCTGCCGCCTTATACCAGTTGGCTGCCCGTGAGGGGGCAGGGCTCACACCCTCGCCTGACATATAGCGCCCCGCCAGATTTGTCATTGCCAAATAATTTCCGCCTTCCGCTGACCGTATGCACCAAGCGAGTGCGTCCGAAGGATTTACACCACGGTCGAAGAGTGTGCCGAGGCAGTTCATGGCTACGAGATCGCCCTTCTCAGCAGCCCGCCTTAGAAATACAATCGCACGGACGAGGTCAACTTCACGGCCAATCCCCTCAAGGCACGCATATCCAAAGACAAGCGAGGCGTCTAAATCGTCGTGGTTTGCATTTGCCTCGATCGCTATTAGTTCTTGTTGCCCTATGGATCTGGCCGCAGCCGTATCGCGTGGAAACGAGCAATAGCCCTGAGTTTTGAGGCGTGCAAGCCAGATTCGAGGTATGGGTTCACCAGTCTCTGATGCTGCGAGGAATTTCTCCTGTGCTGCGAGGACATCTACTGGGTCCCAGAAGCCATACATGAGGCGCATACCTTGCCGAAAAAGGCTTCGCCAGTCTCCGTTATCTGAGACCTCAGTATCCCTCTCTGCCGATTTATGGAGGAAAAGGGCATCACTGTTTACGATAACATTGCCGTGTTCGGTATAGATAATGCCACGCGTGGAGTAGAGGTCTTGTATCCTAGTGCTGGAATCTCCAGTTGTCGAACGATGCTCAGCTGACATCGGCGGAATCCACGGAGTGCGCCCAGATAGTCTTTTGGCAGTTCATGGGGAGACTCTCTCAAGGTGAAGAAATGGAGTTATTGGTTCAGCCCCGGCGGCCCCAATGGTCGATGTGTATATCCCCACCACCTTCCGAGTAGATGCCGACCTCACCATGAAAGTTTTGGGTGCGAGATGTGTGCACACCTTCAGGGCGGCTGTCACTGGGCTCATTTGATCTGCCAGGCAAAGCAACGGGAAACGCCTCCGCCTCGAATTTGAAGAACGGATGTTGACTCTTCCCAAGTCTTGCCGCGGTAGCTTCTACGCTGGGTCCGATATGGGCCATGAGATTGGCGATCGTGACATGCCTTGCTCCTGCGGGAGTGCCGGCTCCGTTGAACGCTTCGAGAAGGTGATGAGTGAAGACGCTCAAACTTTGGTCCGGGAGAATCCAGGAACTTTCTTCTCCCAGGCACGAGCTGAACACGGCCCGACTCGTGCCTCGGACGATGGTTGATGCAACCGCCTCAGGGACGGCGTGAGGGTGAAATCCGTGGAGTGAGATTTCCTTCGCTGTCGCCATGCCTTCTGCGTGGCAAGTGTCGAGGATCACAAGAAGGCGTTGGGAGTGGATGACTCTCAACGCTTCGATAAATCGGTCGGCGGAAAGGGCCGTCTCTGCCAGGTTTTCGATCTGAGCATCATGGGGAATGAGGAAGTATCGGCCCGACGCATCGAGCCAGCCGTGCCCCGTATAGTAGATCAAGAGGTTTGCTTCGGAGTCGTTTGCGGCGTAGTCGGCAAGGTCTTGAAGGGAAGAAAGGATCGCGTGGCCGGTGGCCATTTCGTTCACCAGCATTCGCATGTTGGGGGGATGTGGGGGGTATCCGCATCGCTTGGGATCGACCAAAAGGTGATGAAGGGCGTAGACGTCGTTGACCGTGACTGGAAGCGACCAGTTCGGGTTGGAGTGCTTGCCGACGCCGATCAACAGGGCGTAGTTGTGGTCGGAGGGGAAGGTAATTCCCATTCCGGTCTTGGTTTGGGTATCTTCCCCTGTGCCTGTACCGCCGGATTTCGAATTCAAAAGAGCGTTTCCCATTGACATAGATTCTCCTCGCGCCGTCAGCTCATGCTGCTCGGCGGTTCTTGGTCGAGTCGATTGTCGGACCAGCCCCGTGTCGGCTTCGAAGGAGTTAGTTGCCGTCCGCTGGGAAAGGTTGGGTAGGAAGTGGACGCCAGTCGCCTTCGAGAACAAAGGGCGCCCAGAAGTACGGTTCTTCCCAGCCTTTCTGGTGGCGCAGACAGAGTTGAGCGTGGCGAAGCGCGGCGGCGG
>Ga0134122_10000804_pt1 | contig 21930 bp, 26 predicted proteins | sample KB302_FD_96461 | JGI IMG/M metagenome (GOLD analysis project Ga0134122, IMG submission 96461) | Terrestrial soil microbial communities without Nitrogen fertilizer from Kellogg Biological Station, Michigan, USA - KB3-0-2 | ecosystem: Environmental > Terrestrial > Soil > Unclassified ... | reverse complement strand
GAAATGGGGGCCGGCATTGCTGCCAGCCCCCACTGCGCCGAGCGAAGGATCTGCCGGTGTTCGTAACCTGGTCAAAAACCCGAAGGCCCAGACCCGCTCTCGATCCTGGCTCACCAGCTCAGGCGTCGCTTCCGATCGAACAACTCCCTCTTGCGAGGAGCCCGACTGGCCTACCGAAGCGACGACCCGGAGGATCACCGTCTCTTTCGACCCGTCCGGCCTGGCGATGGGAACCGAAGCCCCCGGCCAAAACCGTCCGATGTTCTGCGGCCCTTCTTGGGTCGATCACTCTTGGCGTCCCGCTTTGCTCTCCACCCCGAAAGGCCTCGAGCCGCGTCGCGCTAGAGAAGATTGACTCTTCCGGCGCCTCATACCGACTGACAGCGCCTCCGCTCCGAAGAGCCTTGGCATCGCCTGCCGGCGGAGATCGGACCTTTGGTCACCTGCCGCTTCCGCCTGCCGTTGCCGGCTCTTGGAGAGGCCGGGACCGCCGTCCCGATCACCTGCTCACCTTGCACAGGCCATCCGAGTCGCAAAAGCGAAAAATAACGTGAGAAGCCTGTGGATAACGGGGATATCGGGAACAAGCGTCGGAACCTTGTCACAGTCCGCGATTCGCGACTCGGAGGGCTCGGCCGCGGTTGCCGTTCCGTTCTCCGCCGCTTACTTCGGCCCAAGTGCCTGAATCGCCAGCCCTGAGCCCGGAGCCCGCCTACCTCGCCGGCCTCAATCCGCCGCAGCGCGAGGCGGTGCTGACGACCGAAGGGCCGGTCCTGGTCCTCGCCGGCGCGGGCACCGGCAAGACCGCGGCGCTGACCGCGCGGCTCGCCCATGTGATCGCCGGCCGCCTCGCCTGGCCGAGCCAGATCCTCGCCGTCACCTTCACCAACAAGGCCGCGCGCGAGATGAAGGCGCGGGTGTCCGCCATCTCGGGCGGCGCGATCGAGGGCATGCCGTGGCTCGGCACCTTCCATTCGGTCGCGGCGCGCATGCTGCGCAGCCATGCCGAGCTGGTCGGGCTCCAGTCCAACTTCAATATTCTCGACACCGACGACCAGCTGCGCGTCCTCAAGCAGTTGATCGCCGCCTCCGGCCTCGACGAAAAGCGCTGGCCGGCGCGCCAGCTTGCCGGCCTGATCGACCGCTGGAAGAACCGCGGCTGGACTCCGGTCCAAGTCGACGCCGGCGAATCGGAGGCCTTCGCCGCCGGCCGCGGCGCCGAGCTCTACGCCCAGTATCAGGAGCGCCTGCGCACCCTCAACGTCTGCGACTTCGGCGACCTGCTGCTCCACATGCTGGTGATCTTCCGCAAGCATGCCGACGTGCTCGGCGGCTATCGCGAGCGCTTCCGCTACATCCTGGTCGACGAATATCAGGACACCAACCAGGCCCAGTACGAATGGCTGAAGCTGCTCGCGGAGCCGAAACGCAACCTGTGCTGCGTCGGCGACGACGACCAGTCGATCTACAGCTGGCGCGGCGCTGAGGTCGCCAACATTCTGCGCTTCGAAAAAGATTTCCCGGGCGCAAAGATTGTCAGGCTCGAACAGAACTACCGCTCGACCTCGCACATCCTCGCCGCGGCCGACGGCCTCATCGCCCACAATGCCGGACGCCTCGGCAAGACCCTGTGGACCGACGCCGGCGACGGCGAGAAGGTGCGGGTGATCGGCATCTGGGACGGGCCCGAGGAAGCGCGCCGGATCGGCGAGGAGATCGAATCGCACCAGCTACGCGGCGGCTCGCTCGACGACGTCGCGATCCTCGTCCGCGCCCAGTTCCAGACCCGCGAGTTCGAGGAGCGGTTCATCGCCATCGGCCTCAACTACCAGATCATCGGCGGCTTCCGCTTCTACGAGCGGGCCGAGATCCGCGACGCCATCGCCTACCTCCGGCTGATCCAGCAGCCGGCCGACGACCTCGCCTTCGAGCGCATCGTCAACCAACCCAAGCGCGGCCTCGGCGACAAGGCGATCGCGGCGATTCACAAGCACGCGCGCGCGAGTCGCCAGCCACTCCTCATCGCTGCCGCCTCGATCCTCGGCACCGACGAGCTGACCCCCCAAGCCCGCCGCAGCCTCGGCAACTTCGTCGCCGACATCGCCAAGTGGCGCGGGATGCTTTCATCCTCCCCTGCATTTGCAGGGGAGGGGGACCACCCGGAGGGTGGTGGAGGGGCCTTACCGCACCCGGAACTTGCGAGAATCATCCTCGAAGAATCCGGCTACACCGCGATGCTCCAGGCCGACCGCTCGGCCGAGAGCGCCGGCCGGCTCGAGAATCTCGCGGAGCTCACGCGCGCGATGGAGGAATATGAATCGCTCCAGGCGTTCCTCGAGCATGTCAGCCTGGTGATGGACAATGACGAGGCGCGCCAGGGCGACCGCGTCACCATCATGACCATCCACGCCGCCAAGGGACTCGAGTTCGAGATCGTCTATCTGCCCGGCTGGGAGGAAGGCGTGTTCCCGTCGCAGCGCGCGCTCGACGAAGGCGGCCTCGCCGCGCTCGAGGAGGAACGCCGCCTCGCCTACGTCGCCATCACCCGCGCGCGGCGCAAGGCGACCATCCTCCACGCCGCCAACCGCCGCATCTACGGCCAGTGGACCAGCAGCATCCCGTCGCGCTTCCTCGCCGAGCTGCCCAAGTCGGAGATCGAGGAAGAGACGACGATGACCGGCGGCGAGAGCCTGTGGCGCGCGCAATGGTCGGAGCGCTCCGACCCCTTCGCCCACGTCGCCCGCCCCTCGCGCGGCCCCGGCTGGCAGCGCGCCGCCCGAATCCCCTCTCCCCGGCGGGGAGAGGGCGACTCGCGCTCCAGCGCGAGCGGGGAGAGGGCAAGCCGCTGGACCAACCAACCCCCCCTGGAGGTGAAGGCCTCCGCCATCAGCCTCGGCAACAAGGGCCGCGACGACCTCGCCCTCGGCCAGCGCGTGTTCCACGGCAAGTTCGGCTACGGCACCATCGCCGCGATCGAAGGCAACAAGCTCGAAATCGACTTCGAGCACGCCGGGCGGAAGAAGGTCCTCGACAGCTTCGTCAGCGCGGGATGACCGCCTAAGTCAGCCACAAATACAATCCGACCACGATTGCACCGGCAACCGCGATGACAAGCAGGCATCCGATCCAAAGGAATAACGGTGAACTTCGGGGCGCAGCCGGAGATGCCGCAACCTGACCTCGGATCATTTTCTCTGGAGGCTGGGCCATTGCGCCTCTCCCATTGAAAGCCATGCTATGGTCCGAGCATGGTCGATATAGCCCAATTTGAGCCGATGCGCAGATTCGAGCCGGCCGTGCTTGCCGAGATCATTCGCGAGGGCGAAGCAAGGCTCAACACTCAGCTCCAAATTGCCAACGCGGCCGATGGACGAGCCCTATCCATCGCGGGCTTCGAGACGACTGCGGCGACGGCCGCGCTCGGCGCCGGGATCGCGCTTGCTGGAGGCGACCACAAGGACCTGTGGCTTACGATCCTGGCACTCATCTTCTCAGTGGTCATGGTGGCAACCGCGATGCTGGCGGTCTCCACGGTCAGGCCCGCCAGGTTCAGCGTTCCCGGCAACAACCCGAAAAACTGGCTGCCCGATCAGTGGCTCGGAAGGCAGTCCGGCGACTATTCGCTTATCCAGGCGAGGGTCGAGCAGGCCGCCTGCCTTGAGGCCGCGATCGCAGACAATATGCGGTGGATCGAGAAGGCCGGCATTCGGGTTCGGCTGTCGATCGACCTTGCCCTTGGCGCGGTCGCCGTTGCCGGCGTCGCTATGTTGGGAACTCTAATCGTCCGCAGCATGTCATAAGCGGGACCGGCGGCTTCGCAACGCTGCGCTGAATTCTCGCACCCTTTTGTCGAACGGCGCTGGCGGCCGCGCCGCGCGCTGCCTAGACCCGGGAGCGGCAAGCGGGGGAGCTCATGAAAACGCTGCTCGTCTTCATCCTCGGATTGATCGCCGCGCCGATCCTGCTCGTCGCCGCCGGGCTGCTCGGCTGGCTCGGCAGCACCGGGACCGGCGAGCCGCCCGGCTGGGAAGTCTCGCTCGGCGGCCGTCTCCTCGACTCGGCGCTCGAGAAGCGCGCGAAGGGCCTGAAGAACCCGATCAAGGGCGACGATTCCGCGGCGCTCGCCGCCGGGCGCAAGCTCTATGCGATGAACTGCTCCGGCTGCCACGGCACCGCCCAGGCGAAGAGCGACTGGGGGAGCAAGGGCTTCTACCCGCGCGTCCCCCAATTCTGGCAGGGCGACGGCGCCGACCTGACCCCGGAGGAAGCCTATGCCGCGATCCACGACGGGGTCCGCTACTCCGGCATGGGTGCATGGCAGGATCTGATGAAGGAAGACGACATGTGGAAGGTCGCATATTTCGTCGCCCGCATCCACGACCTGCCGCCGCCCGCGAACGGCAAGCCCCGCACCGGCGGGTAGGGTAATTTCGCCGCTCGCCCGGTAAACCGAGTCGCATGACGACGGACCGACCCAAGGGCGATCGGGGCAGACCGCGGCACGACGACGTGCTCACCCCGGCCGAATGGAAGGTGGCCGAGCTGGTCCGCCACGGCCTCACCAACCGCCGCATCGCCGAGCGCATGGGCGTCAGCCCGGACGCGGTGAAGTTCCACGTCGGCAATGCGCTGTCCAAGCTCGGCTTCGCCAGCCGGACGGAGCTGCGCGGCTGGGACGGCGTCGCCAAGGGCACCGCCCTCCACCATTTGAGGAGAACCGCCATGGACGCGATCGCGCGCGACGACAGCTACATGATGCTCGGCCAGGTGGCGCGCACCTGCCGCAGCGTCGCGGAGTCACGCGGCTGGTACCGCGACACCCTCGGCCTGCCCGAGCTCTACGCCTTTCCCGGCCTCGCCTTCTTCGATCTCGGCGGCGTCCGCCTGATGCTGACCGAGGAGGAGGGCGACGGCCCGGTCGCCGAATCGATCCTCTATCTGCGCGTTCCCGACCTTCATTCGGTCAGGGACGAGCTCGCAGGCCGCGGCGTGAACTTCACCCACGCCCCGCACATGATCCACCGCCACGAGGACGGGACCGAGGAATGGATGGCCTTCTTCGAGGACAATGACGGCCGCCCGCTCGCCCTGATGACCCAGGTCCGGACGGAGGTGCGCTGACCGGGCGAAACGACTACGGCCGCATCATGCCCGACACGCCAACCCCTATCGTCCGCGACAATCCGGACAAGCATCGCTTCGAGATCGACCTCGGCGACGGCAGCTTCGCCGTCGCCCAGTACACGCTGCCCGAAGGCAAGATCATGTTCACCCATACCGAGGTGCCGCCGGCGCACGAGGGTCAGGGGTTGGGCAAGCTGCTGATCCGCACCGCGCTCGCTGCGGCCCGCGAGCGCGCGCTCCAGGTGATCCCGATCTGCCCCTTCTTCGCCGTCTACATCAAGGCGCATCCGGAGGAGCAGGACCTGCTCGACCCGGCTTGGCGTCACATCCTCGGCGCCTAGCGGTCGCGCTCTTCGCCCAGCGTCCAGCTCGGCGGGTCGCTCGCCGGAAACGACTCCTCGTCGGCTTCGTCGACCCGATCGCTGTCCGGCTCCTCCGCGCTTGGGCGTTGCCGCCGCGAGGCCCGCATCCAGCGCAGCACGGCGAACACGCTTGTTCCGGCGACCAGGGCGGCGATGGTGGTTTTGACCCCCGGCTTCATGGCCGCTCCATAGCACCGGATTCCCGCCTGACGAGAGGCAGATTTGCGGGATTTGCCGGTACCGCGCGCTCCGCGGCATCACTATATCAGCAATAAGAAACGGAACCCGACTCGGGTGCCGAGCATTCCCGCAACAAAAGTCAACAGAAAAATCAAGGTATTGAAAATGAAGCAGCTAGCCCTCGCGCTGGCGCTGACGGGATCGTGCGTTCTGACGACCTCGCTGTCCTCGACGCCGGCCCTCGCGCTGGAAACCTACGAAGCCAAGATGGAAGCCGGCGACGCCGCGTCGCAGGCCCGGGTCGACATGATCGACGCGTTCGGGCCGAAGTTCCTGAAGCCCGGTCAATATGTGTGGCGCAACGTCCCGGACGAGGCGGGCGCCGAGCGGGTCGTCATCAGTCTCTCCGACCAGCTCGCCTACCTCTATCGTGGCGACACCCTGATGGCCGTTGCCACCATCTCCACCGGTGAGCCCGGCCGCGACACCCCGACCGGCATCTTCGCGGTCCGCGGCAAGCAGCTGATGTACCGGTCGAAGAAATACGACAACGCGCCGATGCCGTTCGCGCAGTTCATCGACCAGTACGGCATTGCGATGCACGCCGGCTACAACCCGGGTCATCCGGCCTCGCACGGCTGCATCCGGCTGCCCGCGGCCTTCGCCAGGAAGCTCTTCACGACGACCGGCGTCGGCACTCCGGTCTACATCGGGTCGTGAGCCGTGGCGCGCTGGCCGGTCCCGCCGCGGGACACCCGTTTACCAACCCCGGTGACTCATTCTGAACCTTGTGACCCGGATACTCGTTGTAACGGCAAGACTCTGAATCCCAAAGGATTTGACGTGGTTACACGATTGCTTGCCGGCGCCGCCTGGGCGGCGCTGATGACCCTTGGCGTGCCCGCTGCGGCCGCCACTACGCCCGAGGCGCCACCGGCGGCGCGCTCCTTTGCCATGTTCGGCGATCCCGCCGTCAGCGCCTTCTATGCGGCGCGGCGCGGGGCGCCGCTGTGGCTCGCCGACGGGCCCGGCAGCCCCGCCGCGAGCGAGCTGATCCGGATCCTCAAGCGGTCGGCGGCCGAAGGCCTGGATGACGGACCTGGCTATGCCGTCCAGGCCGAAGCGCTGATCGCCCGAGCGCAGAACGGCGACTCCTCCGCGCTGCTCGAAGCGGACCGGCTGCTGTCGACCGGCTGGGTCCAATATGTCCAGCTGCTGCATCGCCCGGCGGCCGGCATGATCTACGCCGAGCAATGGGTCGCTCCGCGGCGCGAAAGCGCGAGCGACATCCTGAAGCTCGCCGCGGCGGCCCGCTCGCCCGAAACCTACATGCGTTCGACCGTCGCCGTGAACCCGATCTACGCGGGGCTGCGCGACGCGGCGTTCAGCCAGCTCCAGGCGACCGGATCGCCGCCCGATCCGCGGGTCATTGCGAGTCTCGACCGCGTCCGGGCCTTCCCGGCGCGCGGCCGCTATGTCGTGGTCGACACCGCCGGGGCCCGTCTGTGGATGGTCGAGGACGGCCGCATCGCCGATTCGATGAAGGTCATCGTCGGCAAGCCGACCAGCCAGACGCCGATGATCGCCAGCGCGATCCATTATGCGACGCTCAACCCTTATTGGAACGTGCCGCCGGACCTCGTGCGGACGATGATCGCGCATAACGTGCTGAGCCAGGGGCCCGGCTACCTTAAGGCCCACGGCTATCAGTTGCTGTCGGGCTTCGGCGACGACCCCGCGGTGCTGTCCGCCGGCGACGTCGACTGGAAGGCCGTGGCCGAGGGCACGGCCCAGGTCCGCGTGCGCCAGCTTCCGGGGCCGGGCAATTCGATGGGCCATCTCAAGTTCGGCTTCGCCAACGACGCCGGCATCTATCTGCACGACACGCCGAAAAAGGAGCTGTTCGCGAGCGACGACCGCGATCTTAGCAACGGCTGCATCCGGCTCGAGGATGCGGAGCGGCTCGGCCGCTGGCTGCTCGGCCGCGATCCCTCGACGGATTCGTCGGAACCGGAGCAGCATGTGCTGTTGCCGTCGCCGGTGCCGGTCTATGTCACCTACCTGACGGCCCAGGCGACCGATGGCCGGCTGACGTACGCCGACGACATCTACGGTCGCGATTCCGCCGGGGAGCTGGCGGCCCTGCGCTAGGCGCGAGTGATCGGGATCTTCAGGTAGACCGAGCCGTCCGGCTCGGCCGGCGGCAGGCGGCCGCCGCGGATGTTCACTTGGATCGCCGGATACAGCAGCTTTGGCGCGCACAGGGTCGCGTCCCGCGCGCGGCGCATCGCGACGAACTCCTGCTCGGACGTGCCGCCGCCGATGTGGACGTTGCGGTCGGCCTCCTCGCCGACCGTCGTCTCCCACGCATAGCCGTCGCGGCCTGGCGCCTTATAGTCGTGGCACAGGAACAGGCGCGTCTCGCGCGGCAGCGCCAGCAGGCGCTGGATCGATTGGTAGAGCCGGGCCGCGTCGCCGCCCGGAAAGTCGCAGCGCGCCGTGCCGTAGTCGGGCATGAACAGCGTATCGCCGACGAACACCGCGTCGCCGATCCGATAGCTGACGCAGGCCGGGGTGTGGCCGGGCGTCGCGATCACTTCGACCGTCAGCTCGCCGAGCTCGACCCGGTCGCCGTCGGCGAAGCGGCGATCGAAGTCCTCGGTATCGAGGTCCTTCACCCCGAGCATCGGACCGAACACCTGCTGCACAGCGCTGATGGCGCCGCCGATCCCGACCCTGGCGCCGGTCCTCTCGCGGATTACCGCCGCGCCCGACAGGTGGTCGGCATGGACGTGGGTTTCGAGCACCCACGCGATCTTCAGCCCCCGTTCGTCCGCCGCGGCGAGGATCCGGTCGACCGAGCCGGTGGAGATCCGGCCCGACGCCGGGTCGAAATCGAGCACCGGGTCGACGACCGCGGCGGTGCCCGTCGCCGGATCGGCGATGAGATAGCTGACGCTGTTGGTCGCCTCGTCGAAGAAGGCGGTGATCCCCGGTGCCGGCCCCATCGGGGCCAGCTTATCGCCTTACACCGCGACCTCGTCCATCGTCTTCAATTCGGGCTTGGGCAGGCCGTTCGCCTTGAACGTCTCGGTCAGCTCCGCCTTGCGCGCGGCAAGCTCGACGCCGAGCGCATCCATGTCGAGCCCGGCCTTGCGCGCCTGGGCGAACAGCCCCTCCATCCGTTTCTCTTCTTCCTCGACGTGGTGCTCGATCTCTTCCTGCAGCACCTTCACTTTGGAATCGAAATAGTCGTCGGCCTCGCCCGCGCCGGAGGCGATCTCGGCGATCAGCAGCTTGGCCGCGTCATGCTCGACGTAGCTTTCCTTGAGCAGGTCCTCGTCGACCTTGCCTTCGCAGGCTGGATAGAAAATCTCCTCCTCGATCGCGGCATGGACGCTGAGCTCGAGGCAGATCTGGTTCGCGAGTGCCTCCTTGCGCCCGTCGCCGCGGGCCTTCTCGAACTGCTCGAACAATTCCTCGACCGTGCGGTGGTCGGCTTTCAACAGGGCAATCGCGTCGCGGGACTCAGGCATGGGTACGCTCCTTTGAACTTTCGCGAAGGAAACCAATCGCCTGTCGCGGATGTTCCAATAGCCATGGGCCATCCGCACATTACCAAGCCGGTGCTCCTCTTCGTCGACTGGAAGGGCCTCGGCTATCTCGTCTCGATCCTTAGCGTGTTCCTGCTCGGTGCGATCGCCTGGCCAAAGCCGGAGGATCCGCGCTGGCACTTGCCGATCCTGCTCGCCGGCATGGTCGCCTCGATCCTCGGTATGGCCCTGCGCTACAAGGCCCACCTCGACCAGCAGCGCGAATTGAAGAAGGCCGAAGCCGAGGCGGAAGCGAAGCGCTAGCGGCGCCGCGGGCGCTTGCGCGATGGCCCGCCGTCGCCGCTGCCGACCTCGTCAGGCTCGGTCTCCATCGCGCTCGCCCCTTGCCCCTTGTTCAGCTCCAGCCAGTCGCGGAACGGCAGGTGATAGAGCATGTCCATCACCTCGAACTCGAGGCCGCCGGGCTGCCAGGTGTCGCTGTTCCACAGCGCGACCACGCCGCTCTTCTTCGCCGGGTCGAACAGGATGAACGAGCGATAGCCTTTGATCCCGCCGCGATGGCCGACGACGCGGTGCCCGGCATAATCGTAGCTGCGCCAGCCGTAGCCGTACCACGCGGTGCCGACCCGCTCGAGGAACTTGCGCAGCCGCCCGCGCTCGCCCGGAGTGACCACGTAAGGCGCGTGGATGGTGTCGAGCACATGGCCGTCGAGCACATCGGGCATTTCGCCCATCTGCGCTTCCATCCACAGCGCCATGTCCTTGATGTTGCTGTTGACGCCGGCCGCTCCCGGGACCTTGTAATAAGTGTCGACCATCGGCCACGGCCGCCGCCCGGCGCTGTGCGGCCGCGCCCAGCTCGCGTTCGATTGCAGGCCCTCCATCGACACGCTGCCGCTGGTCATCCCGATCGGATTGAACAAATAGCGCCGGACCGCCTGCTCGTACGACAGGCCGCTGATGCGCGACACCATCTCGCTCGACGCATCGTAGGCGACGTTCTGATAGTCCCAGCAGGTGCCTGGAGCGCACACCGCATTCAGGGTCGCGAGCTGCGTCCGGAGGAAGCGTGGGTCCTGCCCCTCCTCGAGCTTGTTGGCGAAGGCATCGCGATAGAGGCCGAGGCGATGCGACAGCAGGTCGCCGACGGTCGCGCGATACTCGGCCTGCGCCGGCAGCTTGAGGTCCGGCGCATAGTTCACCACCGGCGCCTTGAGGTCGATCTGGCCCTGTTCGGCGAGCTTGGCGACCATCGTCGAGGCCACGCCTTTCGACACCGAGGCCCAGCGGAACACCGTGTCCGGAGTGACCGGATCGTTCGATCCGGCCAAGGTCTCGCCATAGCCGCGGAGGAAGGTGATGCGCCCGTTCTCGACCACGCCGACCGCGAGGCCGACCATCGTCGGCCTCGTCATCAGCTGCTTCAGCCGCTGGTCGAGCAGGGCGTAGTCGACGTCACGCCGGGCCTCGGGCGACAGCGCCGCGAGCCGGAGGTGCGCCTCGGTCGGCTTGGACGCGTCGGAGCGGGTGCTGTGCGGCCGCGTCGCGAGCAGGGAAGCGGCCATCAGCAGCGCAATGGCGCCTAACGCAATTTTGGCCGATGATTCCAAAAGTGTCTCTCCCCGCCCGCTTCCCCTCTGGCGCGGCGGTCAACAGCCCTCAATCGCAGCGTTACGCGGTTGCGACAGAGCGATTCAGCAATGCGACGAACGGGCTTCTGGCGTTCGCGGTTCCACTATCCTAAGAGCCGCGCCCGGGAGACTGGCCGGTAATGCAATTTCTGAAGACTGTGTTTTGGGTGCTGGTCGCTGTCCTCGTCGTGCTGTTCGCGACGCGCAACTGGACCCCGGTGACGATCAGCCTGTGGGCCAATCTGCAGGCCGACGTCAAGCTTCCGGTCCTTCTGCTGATCGCCTTCCTGCTCGGCTGGATGCCGACCTGGCTGATCCACTGCGCCCGGTTGTGGACCCTCAACCGCCGGCTCTACGCGTTCGAGCGGCAGCGCGCCGCGCCGGTTCCGCAAGAAGCGCCGCCGGCGCCGGCCGATGAACCCGAGCTGATGGCATGAAGCCGATCTTCGTTGCCGTCGATACGCCCGACGTCCACAAGGCCGCGGCGGTCGCGCGCAAGGTGTGCGGGATCGCCGGCGGTGTGAAGCTCGGCCTCGAGTTCTTCTGCGCCAATGGTCGCGAGGGCGTGCTTCGAGTCGCCGAGCACGGCATGCCCATCTTTCTCGACCTGAAGCTCCACGACATCCCCAACACGGTCGCCAAGGCGGTCGAGGCGCTGGCCCCGCTCGACCCGGCGATCCTTTCCGTCCACGCCGCCGGCGGCATCGAGATGATGCGCGCGGCCAGGGCCGCCGCGCCGCGCCGGACCCGGGTGGTCGGGGTCACCGTGCTGACCAGCCTCGACCAGGACGACCTTGCCGCCGGCGGGATCGCCGGCTCGCCGGCCGAGCAGGTGGCGCGCCTCGCCGCGATCGCCCGGGAAGCGGGGATCGACGGCATCGTCTGCTCCGGCGAGGAAGTCGCCGCGGCGCGCGCGGCGTGGCCCGAGGGCTTTCTGGTCGTCCCCGGCGTCCGGCCGGCCGGCGCCGAGGTCGCCGACCAGAAGCGCGTGGTGACGCCGCGCCAGGCGCTCGACGACGGCGCCTCGGTGCTGGTGATCGGCCGCCCGATCACCGCCGCCCTTGATCCCGCACGGGCGATCGCCGACATCGCCGCCGACCTTACGCAAACCCCGGAAGAGGCGAGGACCTGAATGAGCTGGCTGAGCCGAGTCCGCAGCGGCATCCCGTTCCTGCCCAAGCGTCAGAGCGCCGAGAATTTGTGGCACAAATGCTCGAAGTGCGGGACGATGGTGTTCCTCAAGGAATGGGAGGAAAATTGCCGCGTCTGCCCGCGCTGCGATTTCCACGACCGGATCGGCCCCAAGGCCCGGTTCGAGCAAGTGTTCGACGCCGCCAGGTACGCAATCATTCCGGTCCCGGAAGTCCGCGAGGACCCGCTGCGCTTCAAGGACAGCAAGCGCTACACCGACCGGCTGAAGGCCGCGCGCTCGGCGACCAATGAGCGTGATGCGCTGATCAACGCGCGCGGCAAGATCGACGGTCACAAGGTCGTGCTCGGGGTCCAGGACTTCGCCTTCATGGGCGGATCGATGGGGATTGCCGTCGGCGCAGCGTTCGTCGCCGGGGTCCGGGCGGCGATCGCCGACCACTGCCCGTACATCGTCTTCACCGCCTCGGGCGGGGCGCGGATGCAGGAAGCCGTGCTGTCGCTGATGCAGCTGCCGCGGACCACCGTCGCGCTGCAGGAGCTGCGCGAGGCCGGCCTGCCGTACATCGTCGTGCTTACCGACCCGACGACCGGTGGCGTGACCGCTTCCTATGCGATGCTCGGCGACGTCCAGCTGGCCGAGCCCGGCGCACTGATCGGATTCGCCGGCCAGCGAGTGATCGAGCAGACCATCCGCGAAAAGCTGCCCGAGGGCTTCCAGCGCGCCGAATATCTGCTCGAGCACGGGATCATCGACATGGTCGTCCCGCGGGCCGAACTGAAGGCGCGGCTGGCCCTGCTCGTCTCCTATCTCTGCCCCGAGGCAAAGGCGGCGGCGTGACGAGAAAGTTCCTCCCCATCGCGACGCGATGGGGAGGGGAACCATGCGGAGCATGGTGGAGGGGTAACTGTCGCAGGCGCCTTCTACCCCTCCACCATTCCCTCTGCGGAGAATGGTCCCCCTCCCCACCCCCGACCAAGTCGGGGGCAGGGAGGAACTAACCCATGCCTGACTTCGCCCGCTCGACCCACCCGGCGGTCCAGGCCCAGCTCGACCGCCTGGAGAAACTCTCCCCGGCCGGCGACCGCCTCGGGCTCGAGCGCATCAGCGCCCTGCTCGACCGCCTCGGCCGGCCCCAGGACAGGCTGCCCCCGGTCTTCCACGTCGCCGGGACCAACGGCAAGGGCTCGACCTGCGCCTTGCTTCGCGCGGCGCTCGAAGCGTCGGGCCACACCGTCCACCTGTTCACCAGCCCCCACCTCGTCCGCTTCAACGAGCGCATCCGGATCTCCGGGCGGCTGATCGGCGACGAGTCGCTCTCCGGGCTCCTGACCGAAGTGCTCGATCACAGCGCGGGCATCGAACCGAGCTTTTTCGAAGTCGCGGCGGCGGTTGCGTTCCTCGCTTTCGCCCGCACCCCGGCCGACGCCTGCATTCTCGAGGTCGGGCTCGGTGGCCGGCTCGACGCGACCAACGTCGTCGACCGCCCGGCAGTGTGCGGCATCGCCAGCGTCGCGCTCGACCACCAGCATTTCCTCGGCACTACGCTCGCTGCCATCGCCGGGGAAAAGGCCGGCATCGCCAAGCCCGGCGTGCCGCTGATCAGCGTCGCCCAGCCCGCCGAGGCCGAGGCCGCCATCGCGGCCGCCGCCGCCGAACGCGGCGCGCCCCTGCTCCTCGAAGGCCGCGACTGGGCGCTCGACTCGTCGCTCAAGCCGGCGCTGGCCGGCCCGCACCAGGTCCGCAACGCCAATCTCGCCCGGCAGATGCTCGCGGCGCAGTCGATGCTTGCGGTCGACCGGTCGGCCTTCAGCAAGGGGCTGGAATCCGCCGATTGGCCCGCCCGCTTTCAGCGCCTGCGCCAAGGTCCGCTGGGTGGTGCGGCGACCTGGGTCGACGGCGCCCACAATCCGGCCGCGGCGGCCGCGCTTGGCGAGACTCTGGCCGAGCGCGGACCGATGCATCTCGTCCTCGGAATCCTCGCCAACAAGGACGCCGACGCGATCATCGCCGCTCTCGCGCCCCACGCGCTGTCGCTGACTTTCGTGCCGGTCGCGGATCACGCGCACCATGATCCGCGCGATCTCGCCGAGCGGTTCGGCGGGCGCGCCGCCGCCTCGCTTCAGGAGGCGCTGGCGACCCTGCCCGAGCCGCGGCTGGTCGCCGGCTCGCTCTATCTCGCGGGCGAAGCGCTCGCCGCCAATGGTGAAGTCCCGAGCTAGGTCCGGAGCGTGGTCAGCTCGTTCATTGCCCAGTCGTACATCGGGCCCTGCGACGCCCGCGTGTGGCGGTCGATATATTTCATCCGATGCTCGACTTCCTCGAGCACGCGCCGGGCGTCGCCGCGGCGGCCGACCTTGAGCAGCAAGGCGGCATAGCGGCAGCGCGCCTCGTCGCCCGCCATCCGGTCCATGACGTCGCCGTACAGCGCCAGCGCCTCGTCGCTGCGCCCCATGTCTTCGAGGATCCGCCCGCGCAGCAGCTTGGCGCGGTCCTGGTCCGATTGCGCCGTTACGTTGGGCAAAGCGTCGAGCACCGACAGCGCTTCGTCCGGCCGGTCGTTGAGGAACAGCGATCGCGCCAGCTTCTCGCCGGTGCGGAAGTCGGGGCGCGGCCCGGCGCCGCGCTGGTAAAGCGGCAGCGCGGCCGGATGCCGGCCGAGCTCGGTCAGCGCATCGGCCACGCGAAGGCGGTTGGCCATCGTGTCGGCGACGTCGAGCGCCTGTTGGGCGGCGCGCAGCTCGCGCTCCGGGTCGAGCTTCTCGACCACCGTCTGGCGGGCGGCGCGGACGTGACGGTTGTGCTGCAGCGTCGGCAGGATCTCGACGATGAAATAAGCGAGCGCGCCCACCACCGGCAAGAATATCAGGGCCATGATCCAGATCGTGTTCCGGCCGCGGCGGATCACGTCGACGACGCAGAAAATCTGCAGCGCGATAATGGCGAGATAGACGATCATTGCTTCGCCGGCGTCTCCTCGTCGGGATGCTCGGCGCGAACGTCACCGCTGCCGGTCGTGCCCGCTGTCCCGATCGACTGGTCCACCAACCCAGTGCGCATCATCCACCAGAAGAGGATGATCCCGGGCACTGCGGCGGCGGTCGTGAGCAGGTAGAAGTTCACATAGCCCATGGCCTCGATCAGGGCACCTGCGGTGGTCCCAGTCAGGAACCGGCCGACGACGCTCGCCGCCGCGGAGATCAGCGCATACTGCGCGGCCGTGAAGCGCAGGTCGGTGAGCGCCGAGAAGTAAGCGACGACCGTCACTCCGCCGATCCCGCTCGCGAAATTCTCGAAGCCGATCGCCCCCGCCATGCCGAGGTTGCTGTGCCCAGCGGCCGCTAAGGCGGCGAAGCTGAAATTGCTGACCGCCATCAGGACCAGGCTGATCAGGACCGAACGCTTCATGCCGAGCTGGGCATAGAGGATGCCGCCGACGAAGATGCCGATGAGGTAGGCCCAGAAGCCGACCCCGACGTCGTACAAGGCGATCTCGTCGTTGGTGAATTTGAGGTCGTCGAACAGCAGCCGGAAGGTCAGGTTGGCGAGCGTGTCGCCGATCTTGTGGACGAGGATGAACAGCAGGACGAGCAGCGCGCCCTTGCGCATGAAGAACTCGACGAACGGCTTCCAGATGGCCTCGACTGTTCGCGAAATGCCCTTTTTCTCGGCCGGGTCGCGGTGCCGCGCCGGCTCGCCCATGACCAGCGCCGTGATCATGGCGGGAAGCGCCAGTGCCGCACAGACGAGATAGGCCGCTTCCCAGCTGGCACGGGCGGCCACGACCAGCGCGACCGCGCCGGCGCCGGCCGATCCGATCCGCCAGCCATATTGCGACATGCCCGACCCGACACCGAGCTGCCGGGGTTCGAGCAGCTCGATGCGGTAGGCATCGATGACAATGTCGAATGTCGCCCCCGCGAGCCCGACGAGAATAGCCGCGGTGACGGTCGACCCGATGCTCGCGGCCGGATCGACCAGCGCGAGGTTGGCGACGGCGGCCATCACCAGGACGCCGGCGAGAATCATCCACGACACGCGCTGTCCGAGCCGGCCGAGCACCGGCAGCCGAACTCCGTCGACGACCCACGACCACAATGGCTTCAGATTGTAGATCAGGAAGGCGAGGGTGAAGGCGGTGATCGTCGATTTGTCGATCCCGTCCTGCTTCAGCCGCGTAGTCAGGGTCGCGCCGATCATCGCGTAGGGAAAGCCCGACGAGATACCGAGGAACAGGGCAGCAAACGGGGCGGCTTCGAAATAGGGCCTGATCCCGGCGGGAAGGGCGCTGCGCCAGCCGTGCGTGTCGTCCGCTGCAGTCGCCATATGCCCTCCGCTCGCCTCGCCGAAGGGTCAATCCTAGCACCCGCGATGCGTGTGGCTAGCGGCTTATTCGCCCCCGCCCGGATAGAGTTCGAGTCCCTTGAGCGGCTTGACGCTCTCGCCCTGGAGGTGCCGGTCGACGTTGTCGAGCGCCTGCTTGAGCATCCGCTCGGTGTAGGGCTTGCGGAGGCAGCCGAGTGCATGGGTGCTCGGCGGCGGCAGGTCGTGCCCCGTCGCGAGCAGGGTCGGAACGCCCCGGACCATTGCATTGCGGGCGAGTTCGAGACCGAGGTCCTCGCCGTGCAGCCGGATGTCGGCGATGACCAGATGGACCTCCTCGCGCTCGAGCAGGCCGAGCGCCTCCATATGATCGTCGAGCGTAGCGACCACCTCGTAACCGAAGTCGGCGAGCATCGTTTCGGTGTCGAACGCGGTCAGCGGCTCGTCCTCGACGATGAGGATCCGCTTGACGACCCGCTTGCGCTTACCGAACAGCATCGACACTCCGAGCAAACAACGATGAACTCACCTCCGCAACGAACGAAACAACGGCGAGTGCCGACCCGGCGAAAAGCCCCACGCGCAGCGGCCGCTGCATCGCCGGAACGCGAGGCCGGACCGCAGCGCATCGCCAAATTGCTGGCCCGCGCCGGCATCGCCTCGCGCCGCGAGATCGAGCGCATGATTACGGAGGGGCGCATCGCGCTGAACGGCGAAAAGGTGACTACCCCCGCGACCCTGCTCGATGACGTGACCGGCCTCACCGTCGACGGCCGGCCGGTGCGCCCGGCCAAGGCGGCGCGGATCTACCGGTTCTACAAGCCGCCGGCGACCCTCACCGCGGCGCACGACCCCAAGGGCCGCGCCACTATCTACGACCGGCTGCCCAAGGGACTGCCGCGACTGATGCCGGTCGGCCGCCTCGACTATATGACCGAGGGGCTGCTCCTGCTCACCAATGACGGCGAATTGAAGCGCCAGCTCGAGCTGCCGCGCACCGGCGTGGTTCGCACCTACCGCGCGCGCGCCTTCGGCACCGTCACGCAAGCCCAGCTCGAAGCGTTGGCCGAGGGGGTGACCATCGACGGCGTCCGCTACGGCTCGATCAATGCCAACCTCGAGCGGCGCACCGGCCGCAACGCGTGGATCGAGCTCAGTCTGGCCGAGGGCAAGAACCGCGAGGTCCGCCGAGTCCTCGCCTACCTCGGGCTGCAGGTCTCCCGCCTGATCCGCACCGCCTACGGCCCGTTCACGCTGGCGGACCTCGAGCCGGGCGCGGTCGACGAGATCGACGCCGGTGCGCTTCACGCGTTCCGGGGGACGCTCAAGTGAGTTCCTCCCTGCAAGCGGAGCTTGTGGGGAGGGGGACCATTCCCCGCAGAGGGAATGGTGGTGGGGTAGAGGGCGCTTGCGTCAGCTACTCCGCCACCAGCTTCGCCGGTACCCCTCCCCATCGCGGCGCGATGGGGAGACGCTGATGGGCATCATCGCCGGCGAATGGCGCGGGCGGCCAATCGAGGCGCCGGTCGGCCGGGCCACGCGTCCGACCGCCGACCGCGTCCGCGAGACCCTGTTCTCGATGCTCACCAGCCGCCTCGGCTCGTTCGAGGATCTGCGCGTCGCCGACCTCTTCGCCGGCAGCGGCGCGCTCGGCTTCGAGGCGCTGTCGCGCGGTGCGGCCAGCGCGACCTTCGTCGAAAGCGATCCCGCCGCCCAGGCGACCATCCGCCGCAATGCCGATACGCTCGGCGCCGCGCACCGCATCCACATCCTCGGCGGCTCGGCGCTTGCGCTGGTGCGCTGCGACCCGTTCGACCTGGTGTTCGCCGACCCGCCCTACGGGCCGACCGCCGGCTCGGCCATCGTCCACGCGGTGCTCCATGCGGACTGGCTCGCGCCCGGCGGCTGGATGAGCGTCGAGACGGGCGGGGACGACCCGCTCGATCCGTTCGGCCTCGAGGTCGATGTGGTGCGCGACGTCGGCCGCGCCCGGCTTACCTTTTTGCGCCGGCCTTAGCGGCCTTCGCCGCCTGCTTGATCTCGGCGATCTCTTCGGTGAGGCGCCGCCCGACCGCGTCGGCCGCCGCCTTGCCGGCGCGCTTGACCGCCTTGCCGGCGCGCTCCCCGGCCGGCGCCCCGCTCTTGCCGAAGCCCTCCTGGGCGAGCGCGGCGAGCGCGGCCGTCGCGGCGACCGCGACCAGGTCGGCGACCAGCGGGCTCTGGAGCAAGGCGACGAACGCGTCGCCGGCCTGCGAACTGCGGCGAGCCTTGCCGCCGGATCGCCGATCGCCCTTGCGCCGATCGCCGCTGCGGCGCTCTCCCTTGGCCTTGCCTGTCGCTTTCTTCGCCATCGCGCCTGGTCTCCTTTCGACGCTCAACTCCCGGGACCACTGCCGTATCCGCGCCGCTCGCGCCAGCCGGCGCGCACGCGGCGCCTCGCCCTTCGGTTGACTCCGCCGGGGGATCAACCGAGATTCGACCCCGCCGAGTCGCCGTCCAGGGGCACCGCCTATGGTTCGGCTGAAATGCGCGCTCGCGTTTGCCGCCTTGCTGGCGGGCGGGTGCGACACATATTCGCGACTGGCGATGCAGCATCACCTCGGGCTGCTCGAAGAGCGGGACCGTCTCCAGGCCCTCAAGCGGCAGCTCGCCGCATCGCCCGACCTCAAGGCGGGTACGATCGCCGAGGCGTTCGTCAGCACCGCGGCGATCAATCAGGTGTTGAGCGGCGCCGACGGCCGCGACTTCGCGCTGCGCCGGTCGCCCGGCACGATCATTCATTTGGCCTCGGTCCGGGCGGCATTCGAGGACGGCTACCCGCGGCTGCTGGTCGACGCCACGGCGCGCCGCGGGGGCACGGAGATTCGGTTGCGCATGGAGGCCTATCTGCAGGCGGTCATCGATACGGCCGACCTCGACTCCGCGGAAATGAAAGTGCGCCTCATCGACGTCGTGCCCGACGTCAAATCCGGATCGTTCGAGTTCAACTTGAGCGGCGTCGCGAAGGATATCGTTAAGGCCAGGCTCTACGAATACGAGTCGAGCCTGCCGTCCTTCACCATCCCGCTCCGGCGCGAGTTCCGGATCGATCAGGCGGCCGGCACCCTCGACGCGATCGTCCCGATCGGCGGCGCCAACGTGCCGGTCGCCATCCTGCGGCCGGCGGTCTCCGACTCTCCGGCGCTGAGAGCAAAACGGATCGTGTTCCTGAGCGACGGGATCCACGTCTTGCTGGCGCTGTGAGCATCATGATTCGCAGCCGCCTCTGTCTCTGCTCGGCCCTGACCCTCGGCGCCTGCGTCTCGGCGCCGATCGACGACAGCCGCCTCGATACCGAGGTCGGCCAGCTCCGCCGGGACGTGAGCGCGGCGGTCCAGCCGGTCCTCGTCCGCGATGCCGATTGGCGCGTCCGCGCCGACGGCGCCCTGTTCCGCGAGATGTTCCGCCGGATCAACGCCCTGCCGCTCGACTCGCGGACGGTGAAGCTCACTCAGTCGGCGGACGCCTCGGCCCCGCTCCTCACCGGCAGCCGCGGCCGGATGAGCTGGTTCGTCGAGATCCCGCCAGGCCGCCGGCTGTGGCTGCAGACGCAGTTGGTCGGCATCGAGGCCGACTGGCTGCACTCGGGCCAGCTGCAGGTCCGGGCCGACCTCGCCGTCACCGGCGAAGTGCCGCTTCACGGCGTGTTCGACCCTGGCCCCGGCAAGGGGATCGGCACCACCGTACTGTTCAACGCCAGCGGCCGGGCGCGGGTCACCGGCACCGCGGCCCTCACCCAAAGCGCGATCGGGAAGGTCCATTACCGCCTCGCCGCGGCCGAGCCGACCACCCTCGCGCTGCAGGTCTGCGTCCGCGTCAAGCTGGTCGGCAACCTCTGCCGCGACGCCGAGCTCGATCCCAAATTCGCCAATGCGCTCGAGGGCGATTTCGACCTCGGCGCGGAGACCACGGGGACGCTCAAGATCCCGGGTCAGGACCCGCTCGGCTACCGCCTCAAGATCCACGACGCGATGCTCACCACCGATTCGGCCGGCGTAACGACGCAGGGCAAGGTCACGATCGAATGGAAACCGCTGAAACCGCCGCTCACGGCTTGCGCCGCATCGCCCACACCAGCGCGGACAGACTGCTGATCAGCGCGGCGAAGCCGATCATCAGGGCGGGATCGAGGATGAGCATCACGAGCGACTCCGGCTAAAGCGCAGAGTTTGTTCCCTATCTGTTCCCTAGATGCAATAGGTAAATTCCTATGCCCTCGCCGCCTCGAACGCCGCATGCGAGCACCGGTGCTTGAACGGCGTCTGGTAGGCTGGCGGGCGGGACTGGCCTTTTGTTTTAGCGGTCTAAGGCGATCTCAAAGGATCGCCTCAATCCCCTTTTTGTCGGCCAGGTTGAGCAGCTTCAGCGAAGGCCCGCTCGGCTTCTTCTCGCCTCGCTCCCACTGGCTCACCAGGGACGGCGTGACGTTCAACGTCAGCGCGAAAACCGTCTGGCTCATGTGCGCCGCCTCGCGGATGCGCTTGATTGCTGTCGGTTTGAGTTGATCGATGTCGGTCAGACACGCCTTGTCGAAGCGCCGCATCGTCTCCTTGTCGATGACGCCGATCGAGCGCAGATCGGCAACGGCCTCATGGACCGACTGCAAAACCTCGCTGCGATACTTCTTCTTGGTCATGCTCACTCAATCTTTCTCCAGCCTTCCTCGGCGACCAGGCGGTCGAGGTCGACATCTTTTAGTTTGTCCAGTTCGGCCGCGAACTCCTGCAAGACCGCGAGCTCAGTCGCACTGAGGTTCGCCTGCTTTGACTTGGCGAACATGTGCACGAAGATCGCCCGTTTCTGCCGGCGATAGGCTATGATCGTGCGAAACCCACCCGAACGCCCTTCGTTCGGCCGGGCGACCCGCTGCTTGATGAGCCCGCCACCCAGATCGGCATCGACAATGCCCTCCTCGGCTCGGTCCACCGCTTCCCGCAGATCCTCGTCAGCGACGCCTTGCTTCCGAGCCTGCCGGGAGAAGGTCTTGGACAGATAGAACTGGTCCATCTCGCATTCCTCTTAAGTGTCTTCTGTGGTCCATGCTTCCTGTCTCCTGCCTATTGGGTAGGGTGATCCGCATATATAGCACTGGGTGCTATGTTTCAAGGCCGCTATGTCTCGCCCTTGCCCCGTCTCCCTCCAGTTTGGGGCCGGACGGCGGACCCATCGTCTAGCATCTCCGCGGCCCCGCTCTTTGCCCGGGAAACCAAACTCTCTTCGCGCCTTCGCGGCTTCGCGTGAAACCACTGACCTTGCCCCCCGCCTCCCTCTAAGCTAAGGCGCGCCCCGTCCGGCGAGCGGCATTTCCCGCTTGCGGCAGCCCGTCCTTTGGCGAGCGCGTACGGTTCAGCGGCCCTTAGCCGGAACCGGAACGCGCTTTTTGTCATGCGGACATACGGCTGTTTGACGGACGCCGCCCCCGGATGAGCCGTGGACGGCAGTGCATTTGACCAGGTCCGCATGTGAAGGCCCGCCACGGTGGCGGCCACGCGGCAGGCCGAAGTGGGTCCCCGTCAAAGTACCACTTTGATGGGCTCACATTAGTTACGAGAGACGACACAACCTAT
>Ga0134122_10000803_pt1 | contig 21941 bp, 15 predicted proteins | sample KB302_FD_96461 | JGI IMG/M metagenome (GOLD analysis project Ga0134122, IMG submission 96461) | Terrestrial soil microbial communities without Nitrogen fertilizer from Kellogg Biological Station, Michigan, USA - KB3-0-2 | ecosystem: Environmental > Terrestrial > Soil > Unclassified ... | reverse complement strand
CTTGTCGAGCAGCCAGCCTCTTATCGCCACATCTCCTCCGAGAGGAGTACGGCGATGTCCACGCGCAGGCTCAGATCCTCCAGGTAGCGCCGCTGCTTCGCCGCTCGGAGTCCGCGTTCGGCGTCGGTGCTGTCGGCCGCACGGCGCAACGCCTCCTCCACGGTGGCCCGGGTCGTGGCCTCACCCAACGCATGCTTGGCTCGGTCGAGGAGGTCCTGATCGATCTCAATCGTGGTGCGCTTGGTCATGCATAGATAATATCAGCTCAATCTCACGGGCACGCAGGCCCTACAGCTCCGTCAGCAACTGCTTGCGCTTCTCCTCGAACTCGTCCCGGGAGATCAAGCCGTCGTCGAGAAGGGCCTTGAGCTGGCGCAGCCGCTCGGCGCCGGAGGGACCGGCGGGCGCGGCGAAGCCGGCGCGGCCGGCGGCGCGGTACTGCTCCGCCGCGGCGGCGATGGCGCGCTTGAAGTCGAGCGGCTTGGAGATGTTGTGGAACACGGCCATCCCCGTCTCGCTCGCCGTGTCGATTTCGACGTCTCCGAAGCCGAGGAGGCGGCCCCAGAGGGTCTGCCGGTGCTCGATGTTGTTGATCTTGTCGAGCCGCGAGTCCATGGACTGCTGGTTGAGGATGCCGGTGTTCCGGATCACCCGGTGGTTGGTGAGCACGTACTCGTTGGCGCGCAGGACGAGGAGCTTCCAGCCGAGCACCGCTCCTACGATTAACGCCGCCGCGAGCGCCACCACGGCCCCGGGAGCGTTCTGCAATCCGAACCAGGCGAAGGCGGCGGCCGCCAGCACCAGCGCCAGCAACGCGAACCACGGCGCCAGGGTCAGGCGGGTGATGTGAGCGCGGTAGAGGATCTCTTCGCCGGGCTGGAGGTGGTCCTGGAGGCTCATAGACAGTAAAGGATGCTACTCCAACCCGCTCAGCGCTGGAAGGCGTAGGAGATCTTGAAGAACAGCTCGCGACGCGCCGGCTCGAGGCGGTCCGACTCGGAGAGGGCGCGCTCGTCGCCATAGCCGAGGAAGAGCACGGTCTGCCAGTTGAGCTTGTAGGCGAAGAGGGCCGAGCCGCTGAAGCTCTCATCACGCTTTGGAACGGAGAAGGTGTAGAGATCCGGATCGAAAACGGTACGCACCCGCTGGCCGATCAGGCGCAGGAAGGCGCGGGAGGTGAAATTGTAGGTGGCCTTGAGGCGGGCCACGTCGGCGGTGAACAGCCGTTGATCGCGCGACCCGCCGCCGGTGGGCGAGACGTCGAGCCAGCGGCGGTTGACGTTGAGCAGCAGCGATAGATGATCGGTGGGACGGATGGTGAACCGCGTCGCCACCGTGGTGCCCCGGGCCGGCCGCTCGTTGTCGACGTCCACGTCGTCGCCGGTCGTGAGATCGATCCCCACGACGGCGATCACGCCGGGAGGGCTCATCAGGGCCGAGGCCACGAAGTAGTCGGAGTCGAAGAGATGCGTGCCGGTGCGGATCCTCTCGGTGCGATGCTCGACGTTGAAGTAGCTGTTCCAGAAGCCCTGGAGATCGCAGCCGGGGATGATCCGGCTCAGGAGGAGGTCTCCATTCGTGTCACGGACGTCGCGCCAGCGGACGTACGGATGGATGCGCCGGAAGAGACCCGTCTCGGAAAAGAACGTCCGGCCGAGGAGCGCGTAGCCGTCGCGTTTTCCCACTTGGGGGATGAAGCCGAGATCCGCCCGAAACTCGTCGCCGATGTCGATGTACTCCGCGTACCAGTCCCAGGTGTCCGTCGTGTGGCTCCAGTTGAGGTAGGCCGCGTGGGAGCTGAGATCCTGGCCGTTCCACTCGGTGGCGAGATCCGGCCGGTTCGGGGTCTGCGAGTCGCCGAGCAGGAATTGCCCCTGGACGGAGTCCTTGCCGGTCGGCCGCCACAGGAAGTCGGGCCCGTAGACCCGGTTGTGTCCGCCGCCCTCGATCTCGCGATCGGTCAACAGGAAGCTCGCGAAGGAGACGCCGAAGTCCCGCCGCACCCGGCCGACGGCCACCCGCGAGGAGAAGTCCTGCGGCGCCAGGCCCGAGAATTCGGGGCCGGGCAGGATGACGCTCCCTCCTCCCCGGTCCTCGGCGACGAGGAAGGTGTAGAGAGTGTTACCGAGCTGACCCGTGGACCGTGCTCCCCAGCGCGGCGAGGTGATGGTGCGGGTGTAGACCGCCTGGATGGGCGTCGCGAACAGCTCCAGCTCCTCCAGGAAGAAGGGACGCTTTTCAGGGTAGAAGAGGGCGAAGCGCTCGTTGGCCGAGATCTGCGCCACGTCGGATTCGATCTGCGAGAAGTCGGGATTGACCGTGGCATCGATCGCCGTGTCGGCGTTGGGGGTCCATTTGACGTCGAGACCGCCGTCCCAGCCGATCCCGCCGTCGACCAGCCGGCTGCCGAGGCCCGCTTCGGGCGTCCGCGCCTGTTTGCCCGTCGCGTACGGGGCGAGCACGACGTGGTTGCCGGCCGGCAGCCCGGTGAGACCCACCAGTTTGCTCTCGTGGCAGATGAAGCAGTTCGAGCCCCGCGGCAGCTTGCTGGTGAACATCTGATAGCGGAAATCGCGGGTGCGGTTGCGGTAGAGGAAAATGCCCCAGGTCTGGGGGTCGGCTCTTTCGTAGCGCAGGGACGAGAAGGGAATGCGGATCTCCAGGGTCCAGCCCTCGGCGCCGATATGGGTCGCCGAATCCCAGAAGAAATCGGGCGAAGAATCTTCGTTGCTGGAGTCGCTGGTGATCGCGTCATATTGGATGTTGCGGGGATTGACCAGGAGCAGGGTGGCCGTCTTGCCGTCGTTGCGGGTGTCGAGGATCAAGCCGCCGTAGTCGGTGTAGCTCGGCACCACGTCGCGGTCGTCGAAGGGCGCCCGGATGCTCTTCGGGTCGGGGTCCGAGAACTCGAAGGCGGCGTAGAAAAAATGGTCGTCGTAGGCGAGCCAGGCGACGGTCTTCACCTTCGGCTCTACGTTGTCGCCGGGATTGGTCTCGTAGAAGGTCTCGATGCGGCTGGCGCCGCTCCAGCCGGGATCGTCCAGGGAGCCGTCCACCTCGATCGGCCCGGTGGCGCGGGAGATGCGGATCTCCGGTCCCGGCTCCGGCTTCTCCTGGGCGCAGAGAGCGGCGCCGGCGCAGGCGAGCGCCAGCAGGATCGAGACGAAACGCACCCGGAGGGTTCGAAGCATCGGCATGTCTACGGCTCCGGCCGGGAAATAGTTGCGGCCGGGAAGGCAAAAAAATACCACGGGAGGGCCGGGGAGCGTCCCCGGGGTGGCTCCCGTGGGGATGGGAGGATCGTCAATCTCTACAGGCGACGGAGAGAGGCGCGACGTTACAGCTTTTCGCTGGCTCGCCCTTTGCACCGTTGTCTCGGCGCTTTGAGACCCCCCGCGCATCGCCTGCTCGTCGTCTCGAACCGACTGCCCATGGTCCTCGCGAAGCACGATGGCGGCTGGACCCTCAAACCGGGATCCGGCGGCCTGGTGAACGCCCTGGCGCCGGTGCTCTCCCACCGCGGCGGCGTATGGATCGGCTGGCCGGGCATGCCTCTGGAGCGGGGAGGGCCTTGGGAGGCCGTGCTGGCGGAGGGCTATCGCGAGCGCGGATACGACATGGTGCCGGTGCTCCTCTCCGAGGAGGAGGTCAAGGGCTTCTACGAAGGGTTCGCCAACGCCATCCTCTGGCCGCTGTTCCACGACCTCCTGGGGCAATGCAACTTCCAACCCTCTTTCTGGTATGCCTATCTGGAAGTCAACGAGAAGTTCGCGGATAGCGTCCTCCGGCATGGCCGGCGGGACGACTTCCTCTGGGTCCAGGACTACCAGCTCATCCACGTGGCCGAGATGGTCCGCCGCAAGAGCGAGGCGCTCCGCATCGGCTTCTTCCTCCACATCCCGTTCCCGCCGCTCGACATCCTGCTCAAGCTCCCCTGGCGCGGCCAGATCCTCAAGGCATTCCTTGCCTACGACCTGCTCGGCTTCCAGACGCCGCGCGACACCCGTAACTTCCTCGCCTGCCTGCGGGCTCTGCTGCCGGAAGCGGAGATCGCCGACGACCATCCCGTGATCGAGGTGCGCCTGGGCTCGCGGACCGTGAAGGTCGGGACCTTCCCCATCGGCATCGACTTCCAGGCGTACGAGGAAACGGCCAGCTCGCCGAGGGTGGCGCGCCGCATCGCCGAGCTCCGCGGCCAGATCGGGCCTGCCCACCTCATCGTCGGCGTGGACCGCCTGGACTACACCAAGGGGCTCCCCGAGCGCCTCGAAGCCTTCCGCAACGCCCTCCAGCGCCACGCCGAGCTGCGCGAGCAGGTGATGCTGTTCCAGGTCGTGGTGCCCAGCCGCGAGGGGGTGCCCGAGTACCAGGCGCTCAAAGCTCACGTCGAGCGGCTGGTGGGAGAGATCAACGGCGAGTTCTCGACGGCCGGCTGGGTGCCCGTCCACTACCAGTATCGGAGCCTGAGGCGCCACGACCTGATCGCCCTCTACCGCATGGCCCGGATCGGTTTCGTCACCTCGATCAAGGACGGCATGAACCTGGTGGCGAAGGAGTTTTGCGCCTGCCAGATCGAGGGCCGGGGCGTGCTCGTCCTCTCCGAGTTCGCGGGCGCCGCGGCGCAGCTCCAGAGCGGCGCGCTGCTGGTCAACCCGCACGACATCGAAGGCATGGCCGACGCCCTCAAAGCCGCCCTCGACATGAGCGAGGAGGAGCGCCGGTGGCGGATGGAGGAGATGCGGAAGATCCTTCGCGAGCAGGACATCTTCTGGTGGGTCGACTACTATCTCCAGGCCGCACTGGGGACCGTGCCCGACGATTTCCGCATGCCGGCGGAGTACGTCCCGCCCCTGGAGATCGAAGAGTACTTCTAGCGATGCCCCCCGAGCCCCTCACCTCCCCGGCCCTCCTCTCCCCGAGGGAGAGGAGGGAGAAAAGCAAAGAACGGATCGGAACGCCCTCGGCCCTCGAGCGCTGGGACGAGATCGCGGCTCGCCTCGATGGACGCCAGCCCGCGCTCTTCCTCGATTACGACGGCACCCTTTCCCCCATCGCGCCGCGTCCCGAGCTGGCGACGCTGCCCGGCGGCACCCGGGAGGTGCTGCGGCGGCTCGCCGCGCGATTCCCGGTGGTGATCGTCTCCGGCCGCGGCCGCGAGGACGCGACCTCCCTCGTCGGACTGCCGGGCCTCGTCTATGCCGGCAGCCACGGCTTCGACATCGCCGGTCCCCCTCCTGCGGCGGGAGCGCCGCCGCTCCGGCTGGAGATGGGCGCGGACGTGCCCGAGCGGATCGACCGCGCGTCCGAGCGTCTGCGCCGCGATCTTTCGGGGATCGCGGGCGTCTTCGTCGAGCCGAAGCGCTTCTCCATCTCGGTCCACTTCCGCCTCGCCGGCGAGCACGACCTGCCGCGCGTCGAGCGCGCGGTGGATGAAGCCATCGCCGCCGTCCCCGGTCTGCGCAAAGCCCACGGCAAGATGCTCTTCGAGCTGCGTCCCGATCTCGACTGGGACAAGGGCCGCGCACTCCTCTGGCTCCTCGACGCCCTGGGCCTCGACCGTCCCGAGGCCCTCCCCCTCTACATCGGCGACGACCTCACGGACGAGGACGCCTTTCGCGGCATCGCCGGCCGCGGCATCGGCATCCTGGTGGCCGAGGAGCCGCGAGAAACCGCGGCGGAATACCGTCTGCGGGATACCGAGGAAGTTCGGGAGCTGCTGGAGCGGTTGGCGGAGGTTTAGGAAATCTCCAGCACGCGCCGAAGAAACCCAAGGTCAAGCGGCATAGAGAGCTCTGGCGGTTCCGAGGATCTCCTCGCGGCGAATCCAATTCGGGCTCCGCTCAATAGCTGTCCGACTCACGAGATCCACCTCCCGGCCAAGCAAGGCGACCAGCTCAAGCTCCATCCTCATATGATCGAAGAGACTCCAGCGCGCGTCGGGAGCGAAGCGCACGAGGAAATCAACGTCGCTGTCCGCGCCGGCACCGGCGCGCGAAGACGGCGGGGACGCTGCTACACTCCCGCGGCTCCCCGCCGCGGGAGCGCGATTCTGATGAGAGGCCCCGTGAACGACCCCCGAGCCGCGCTGACCGTGCTGGAGAACGCTCCGCACGAGAACCTCAGCGAAACGCCGCCGCCGGAGGTTCTCTCCGTCGAGGAAGGCATCCCGGGCTCGCTGGCCCGCATGAAGCCCGGAGAGGTAAACCTCCTCGGTCCGTTCGCCGTTCCGCACCTCGCGCCACGCCTGATCCGGATCTATTTGCCCCGCGCCTACGATCCCGAGAGGCTCCACTTCGGCCTGTACCTCTTCGACGGTCAGAACATCTTCGACGACGCCTCCTCGTACTCCGGCGGCTGGCACGTCCACAAGGTCGTGGAAAGAATGGCGAAGCCGCGACGCCAGGTGCCGGTGGTCATCGGCATCGATCATGCCGGCACCGAGCGCATCCGCGAGCTGTCTCCCTTCGCGATCGAGGGCGAGCCCGGGCAGGCCCGCGTTCTCCTCGACTGGATCACCCGCCGCCTGATGCCGGCGCTCCTCGCCGAGCTGAATCTCATCCCCGGACCTTTTGGCGCGTTGATCGGCGGCTCCTCGATGGGCGGTCTCGCGGCCTTCTGGGCTCACTTCCATTATCCCCAGGCCTTCGGCGGCGCGCTGGCGATGTCTCCCTCTTTCTGGGTCGCCAACCAGGCCATCCTCGCCGACGTCGCCGCTCAGCCCAATCCGATGGTTTCGCGGCTCTACCTCGACGGCGGCCGCCGCGAAGCCCGGGGCCGCGTCGTCGAGGCCGTCCAAAGAATGGCGGAGCACCTCGGCGAGCGCGGCTACGGCCCCGATCGCCTGCTGTGGTGCGCCGCGGCCCGCGGCACGCACTGCGAAGCGAGCTGGCGCCAGCGGCTGCCCAAGGCTCTGCGGTTCATGTACCGCTAGTGGGCCTAGCCGCTGCCTCCCGCCGGTGCGCAACCACTCTGGCCTTGTGCCGAAATATTGCCCGGACCCGCTGGGCGCAGGAACGGTCGCGGCCGGCCCCTGTCGATCGGCATCTCCAGCAGGTCGGCATAGACCTCGAAGTCCGCCTCCACGCGCGGCGCCGAGGCCGGGTCCATGCCGATGAAACGATCGATCTCCATGTTGGCGATCCCGGCCTGCATGGCCTGCAGCTCGTCGCCAAGGGCGGGCTTCAGCACGAGGCGGCTCTCCGTCCTGATGCCATTGCGGTTCGCCACCATTCGAATCGTCACCGTCTTGTTGAAAGGCACCTCGAGCTCGAACGAGGTCGCGACGCGCCGGTTGAAGCTCGAAGGACCATCCGAGCCGCCGATCGTATAGGCGAGATCGGTCAGCTCGCGGGTCTTGAGACAGCCCTGGGTCAGTAGGACCTTGGCCAGGATGGGCTGGTTGGAAGCCGGCACGGTATCGATCAGCTTTGAATTGATGACCCCCCGCTCTCCCAAAGTATCCGTCAGGGTGACCATCCAGAACAGGGATTCCTGCTCCTGCGGGGTCAACAGCGGGTTGGCCGGATCGGCCGGCGGGACCTTCGAAAACTCAACGCGGGAGCGTCCGACCTCCTTGCCGTCCGGCAGGATCGCGAGCTCCTCGCCGTTGAGCAGGCACACTCCCCTGGTCATCCTTCCCTCAGCGTCGGGAAAGCAGTGGAAATCCGCCTTGCGATCACTCTCCGGCTGGCGGTCCGCCAGATTGAATTCGAGCAGCGGGAAGTGCTGGTCGAGCACCTCGGGCTGGAGGTTCACCTGGTGCGCGAGCGGTCGCGCCCGAGTGAGGCGCTGCAGCAGGACCGTCACTTTGTCCACAGCCGAATCCGCCTCCTGGAGGGGCGGATCGAAGACGAACGTGCAGAGTCCCGAAAAAGACAATCGAAGCATGGGCATGTCAGATCCTCCCTTAAGGCAGACCTTCAGCGCTCGCGCCGACGACCTCGAAAGCCGCCCAGGCCCGTGGAGACCGGTCCTTCTCGTTCCGGCTCCGCAGCATCTCGAGCTGGGCTGCCCGGAGGGCATCGACAGGATCGCCGCCGGCCAGCAGATTGCGATGAAAGGCGTCGAAAAGACGGGCGGTAGCTCCGTCGTCAACGCTCCAGAGACTCGCCACCACGGTAGGCACCCCGGCGGCGAGGAAGGCGCGGGCGAGGCTCGTCACTCCCTCGCCGCCGGGCACGTACTCATTGCCCGTGTCACACGCGGCGAGAATCACCAGACGTGTGCCGTGGAGGTTCAGCGAATAGATCTCCCGCGCCGTGAGCACTCCCGTATCGCCTGCCGCTCCGGGCGCGAGAATGAGCTTCGAGAGCAGCGTATTGCTCGGATCGATCACCGCGTGACCCGAAAATTGAATCCACTCCGTACGCTCCGCTGCCGCGAGGAAGGAGGCTTTATCCGCGGCTCCGCCCGTGAGCAGCTTGGCGCCCGTGCGGTCCGCCAGCCAAACGGCTTCTTCCCTGGCCGCCGGCAGCGACGAGAGGTTTCCGAACAGGTTGCGATCGATCGCCGGCTCACCCACGACGAGGCCGGATGCACGGTTGATCCCGCCAGCGGCCTGACTCTCCAGGGCGTTGACGTACAGCGTGGCGCTCGGCGCGATGGCGAGGGGATGGGTTTCGATCAGCGGGCTGCCGGTCGAGCGGTCCCGGAGGGCGGCGAAGGCCACCCGGTGAAGGACCTTGTCGGGAATCAGCACGATCCGTTCCCCGGCTGCGACCGCCGGCAGCCAGGGCCGCACGAGACCGTCGAAGAGGTCCTCCGAGGCTTCGACCCAGTCCTCCGCGTCGAACCCTCGCAGCCGCGCCACCCGGTCCTCGAGCTCCTGCCGGCGGATGTTCCACTTGAAGAAGCCACGATCGTCCCGGCGCAGGCGCCAGATCAGGACACGGTCCGGAAGCACGGAGAACTGTACCAGCGTGATCCCGGGAGGCAGCCGCCGCTGGATCTCTTGCAGAGGAAGGGGCTCGGGCTCGGCCTCCAGCAGCCGGCTCGTCTCAGCCGGTGCGCCGGTCCAGAGCTTCGAGGCACTGCCGGGGAGAACGCGGGTGCGGGCGCGATCCGCGTAGGCGAAGGCACGCTCGTGATCCCGCTCCGCCTGGAGGTCCACCAGCTCGTCGAACACCGAGTCCGTGCGCTCCAACAGCGCGAGGCGGCGGTCCTCGTTTTCCAGTCGCTCTCCCATCCGGTCGTAGAGGTTCAAGGCGGCGGCGAAGTCGCGCTCTGCCCGCTCGTCATCACCGGCCTGCCGGTACGCCTGGCCGCGCGCCAGTAGCGTCGCGAGGGAAAAAATGAGGTTCTTCTCCGCCGTGTACACGGGAAGCGCCGCGCTCAGCAGCTCGGCGGCCCTGGCGGGATCCTCCCGCGCGATCATCAGACCCTGGGTCATCGCGAGATCTGCCCTGCGGCGCGGCCGCGCCGATTCCTCCAGCTCGCCGACCCGCCGCTCGGCCTCGCGCAGCGACGCCCGGGCACCAGCGCGATCTCCCAGTTGGTGCTGGAGGTGGGCGAGCCAGGTGAGAGCCTCCACCGTGGCCAGCGGATTGCTCAGACGCGACTGCCGGACCCGCTCCTGCTGGAAGACAAGAGAAGCCTCGTCCATTCCATCTTCGATCGCGGCGTTGCCGGCGATCACGAAGAGCGTGGCGAGCTGGCCGGCGTCGCGGAGCTGCGGCGAGCTCCGCAACGCGTGATAGATGTACTGCCAGGCCTCCTGCCGGCGCCCGCGGGACACCAGGACCTCTCCCAGCCGGCAATCGATATTGGCGGCGTTCTCGCTCTCACCGAGACGCTGGAACGCCGCGGCGGAGATCGCGTAATCCTCGATCGCCTCCTGCGTCCTCCCCATCGTGGTTTCCGAGAGAGCCTTGATCCAATAGACATGTCCCCGCAAGGCTCCGTAAGGCAGGCCCCTGATCCTTCGGCCGAGCCGTCCGGTCAGAACGATGGCGCGCGGGTAGCGGCGCGCGATGTAATCGTTGCTGGCCAGGAAGAAGGCCGCGCGGAGCGCGAACGGACTCCCGGCCCGGGTGAGCGCCTCGTCGGCCGCCTCGAGCTTCGGCGCGGCACCTGATGTCTTCCGGGCGTCATACTCTTTATAGCCGTCGCGGAAGTCCCGCATTCCTTGAAGAAGATCCTGCCAGCGCTGTGAATCGCCGCTTGCCGCGACCGCCTGGATATCGGCGACAGTGTCGTGAACCAGATGCTCGCCGCTGGTGCGGACCAGCGCGTTGCCTATCGCTTTCAGGACGCGCAGCTCGCCCGCCGCAAGGTCATCCTGCCGCGCCGCCGCAGCATCGGCCCAAGCGCCGAAGAGCCTCTGCTCGGCGTACTCTCTCGCCGCCTGGCGGTATTCACCGACGATGGCTTCGACCCGGCGGGTCTTTCCCATGAGAGCGGCTTGATGGAGGAGCCTCTCCTGCTCGTCCCAAACTCCTCCGGCCCGCCTGCGGCGCAGAAGCTCCGACCTCTTGCCAGCCTCTTCGGCCCAGCCGGAGCTCCGGTCCAGCTTCCGGTACTCCTGCCACGCGGCTATGGCAGGATCCGTCAGATATAGCCTTTCCAGGGCCAGAGCCTCGTTGAAGCGTGCCTGCGGCAATGAGCCGTCCTCGCGCACCGCCCGGCTCGCGGCTTCGTAGGCGCGCAGCAGGTCCCGCGGATCATCCGCTTTCTGCGCGCGCACCAGGTAGACCGCCGCGAGATCGCTCCAACCCGATGCGTCATCAGGATCGCCGGCGGTCGCCTCTTCCAGCCGGCGCGCGGCCCGGTTGAGCTCGTCCACACCGCCGGCTCCCAGAAGATCGCCGAGCGCGATCTCCCGGCCGGTCTCTTCCGCACCCGCGGAGTCCGCGCCGCCGCGGAGAATCTCCCCGGTCGGCGGCGGAGCCTCCTTGAATAGGGTCCGGTGCCGGCCGCAGATCGCGTCCGGCACCAGGTCCGGCGCCGCTTCATCAGTCCGGCAGGATGCGTACGTGTCCTCTTCCGTCAAACGCGGCTCTACGGGCCTGGTCTTTTCCGTATGCGGCGTCTCGCACGCGAGGCAAGCGAAGCCGGTCAGTCCCAGGCACAGCACCAGGGCCCGCCGCCCCGTCATCGGCTCCTCGAAGCTGCAGAGTGCATATCCATCTCCCGAAGCAAGGATCGGAGGATGGTAGCAGAGGGCCTGCAGCAGGCTGAGGAGTAGGGCTAGCAGAGCGGCGATCATGAGGCCATGTTCCAGTTGCGCGTTGTCTCCGATGGACGGACGAAAAACCGCGTTTCCGGGATGGGAAGACGGCGAATGGTTCCGTCCAAAGAGACGATCTGATCCAGGGAGGAACCAAAATGGCAAGAATCGACACGAGCAAGCTGCAACTCAAGTCCTTCAGGCAGAAAGACGAGATCCAGTACGATCCGCACCTGCAGGAAGAAAAATGCCGGGCCGATGCCGAACGAGCTCCCACCCGCAACAAGCGATATGTGGACGTTCTCGTCAAGCTCAAGAGTCCCGGCGCTACCGTGGAAGGGCTCATCGTCACGGGACCCCCGGAAGGACGGATCGTAACCGGGCGCGTGGCCATCGAGGATATCGAGAAAGTACGCGCGCAAGTCGACAGCTTGAAGGCCGCCACCGAGCTGCACCTCTGCCTCTACAACTCCGTGCCGGTCATCCATGCGGACCGCGGAGTCCTCGACCAGACGCTCAAGACCGCCTCCTTCGAGCCTAGCGAAGGGATGCAGAAACTGGGGCTCGACGGTTCTGGGGTGATCGTCGGCGTTGTCGACATCGGCTGCGATTTCCGGCACGCCAACTTCCGTGACGAGGGAAATAAGACCCGGCTTCTCTATCTCTGGGACCAGTCCGCAAAAGTGAGTGAAGAATCGGACCAGGAACCTCCCTTCAATTACGGGCGACAGTTCACCTCGGAGCAGATCGACAATGCGCTGAAAGTCGAAGGCGTGGATGGAAAGAACGCTGCCTATAAGGAGTTGGGCTACGCCCCTCTGCCCGGCGCGCACGGAACGCACGTCCTGGACGTCGCGGCCGGCAATGGCCGCGAGCTCGCCATCTTTCCCGGCGGGCAGAAATCCTCCATATCGCAGTCGCCTCCCGGTATCGCGCCCAAGGCCGACCTCATCTTCGTCGAGCTAAAGTCCTACGACGACGGCTCCCTGGGGAACTCGCGCTATCTGGTGGAGGCGGTGGAGTACATCTTCAAAAAGGCCGAGGAGCTCGGCAAGCCCGCCGTCGTCAACGTGAGCCTCTCGACAACCGGGGGACCCCACGACGGCACGGCCCTGGTGGAAGAGAAGTTCGACGAGCTCCTGCGGGTGCCCGGACGCGCCATCGTGGTGTCAGCCGGCAATTCTTTCAATCAGCGCAGCCATCTCAGCGGCACTGTCTGTCCTGGAAAAGGGATGGAAATCCTGTGGCACACCGATCCCCGCCAGACCACCCCCCCTCCGAAGAACGAGATGGAAGTCTGGTACTCCGGCAGTCAGGAGCTGCAGGTGACCCTCGTAACGCCTGACGGCCACGAAGTGGGGTCCGTTCCGCTCGGCGAGACAAGGAACCTTGCCGATGACACCGACAGGTATGGGCGAATCAGTCACCGTAGGGACGATCCCAACAACCGGGACAATCAGATCGATATCCGACTGCCCCATCTCGACGGTGTGGAGGCTCCATGGCGGATCAGACTTTCAAGCCCCAAAGGCGGGGAAGTGCCGTTCCACGCTTGGATCGAGCAGGACGAGCGCGGGCAATCGCGATTCGAGGGACCGACGGATCCCTTCTTCACCCTCGGATCGATCAGTTGCTCGCGGAAGGCGCTGACCGTCGGCGCCTACGATACGACCGAGAAGGCGAGCCTGGCTCCCCCCCTCGAAGCTACGTCGGCGGGACCCACACGGCCGAGTCAGCGAGGCATGGTCAAGCCGCAGGAAAAGCCGGAGCTGAGCGCTCCAGGCCTCGGCGTCGTCGCCGCCCGCGCGCATGGAGGCGTGACGATCATGTCCGGCACCAGCACGGCCGCCGCTCACGTGTCGGGCGTCGTCGCGCTGCTGTTCGACCTGGCGCAGCGAAGAGGCGACGATCCACTTCCCATCGATGTGACTCGGGACCTGCTGATCAAAGCGGCCCGCGGGAGGTCCCTCGAATCTCCGCTCGCGATCGGCGCGGATCCAGTCGAGCGGGAACGGCGGCTGGGCGCCGGAAGTGTCGATGCGGCCGGAGCCATCCAGGCGTTGCTCGAATCGAAGATTCAGCGCCGAGACTCGGTATCTCTGCAGGCCCCACTCCCCGACCGTCCGAACATGGAGACGAGAATGGAGGAAATGTCCGATCAGCTCAAAAAGGTTTCCGGTAAGCTCGCGCGGATGATGCGGATGGTAGACAAGCTCGCAAACAACGAACCGTTTATTATTCCTCCTCCCAGCATCAGCGAGCAGCCTTCGCACCTGCGGCGGAACGGGAAGAAACACTAACTGAACGGCGGAGAATGAGCCCCGGAGAGCTGTCGTCTCGATCTCCCGCAGGACGACGTTCTCCGGCTCGCAGTCGCCCACGATCACGCCCCTGGAGCGCGCCGCCGGCTGCTCGGCCGGGTTCCGGATGCCCCGAGAGCGCTTTGACCTGACGCAACGCGGCTCTTGCACCCAGGACCCCAACGGCATATTATTCAGTAAATCGCGCGAAGCAACGGGGCCAATCCGCACCCGGAGAGGTGCGCTCCCACGGCCGCCGAAAACGACCGTGGCTGGCAGACTCGGGGCAGCGTCCGATCCGTGGCTCCCCGTGCTTCGCCATCCGACCCCTCTTCCTGGGAGGAATGAAGATGCACAGGGACATGCTCACGCGAACCGCTGTCGCCGCCGCCGCTGGTTGCCTGGCGCTCTCACTGGCCCAATGCTCGCGGCAAAAGGAACCCGACATCCAGTCCGGGGCGGCCGTTCCCGGTGCGGTCAGCCGGGTGGTCAACCTCGATCAGGGCTGGAGCGAAGAGGAGCAGCAGAGCTTCTGGTTCGATTCGCAAGGCTCGCGCCTCCTGCCCTACGACTGGTTTCTGGCGCTGGAGCAGGCGTCGAGCACAGAGCCGTTCCGGTCGGACAGCAACATCGAACAGTACCGGTTCCTGCCGGCCGAGCCGACGGCGCGGAACCCGCAAGGCCTGCCGGTCGGCTTTGCCAAGGACACCGACAAGCAAGGACAGAGCTGGGTCGGGTGGACCTGCGCCGCGTGCCACACCGGCCAGATCAACTACAAGGGGACGGGCATTCGCATCGACGGCGGCCCGACGGCGGCCGATGAGTCGCTCTTCCTGACCGGACTCATGCAGGCCCTGCAGGTCACGGCTGACGACGACGCGAAGTTCGGTCGCTTTGCTCAGAAGGTCCTCGGCCAGAACCAGACCGGCGCCGACGATCTGCGCAGCGCTCTCCGCACCAGCGCCGACGCCCTCCGGACGCGGGTGCACTGGGACATGCCGACGACTCCCGTCCCGGCGGGGTACGCGCGGCTGGACGCCTTCGGCTCCATCTTCAACCAGGTGTTGGCGGTCGACCTCGAGCTGCCCGAGAACTACAAGCTGGCCAACGCCCCCGTCTCCTATCCGTTCATCTGGGACACCGGCCAGTCCGACCTGGTGGAATGGAACGGCGCCGGTTTCAGCGCGGGAATCGGCTCGCTGGCGCGCAACACCCTGGAGATGCTGGGTGCCTTTGGAACCGTGACGGTCGATCCCCAGAACGGCCTGCGAGGCTATGAGTCCTCGGCGAAGGTCGTCAGCCTGGGCGATCTGGAGAAAACCCTGGACAAGCTCTGGTCTCCGCTCTGGCCGACGGAGTACCTGCCAGCCCTCGATCAAGCCAAGGTGGAACGCGGCAAGGCGCTCTATCAGCAGAGCTGCGCCAATTGCCATGCCTGGATCGACCGCACCGATCCCAATCGTCGGATTACGGCCGTCATGACACCGGTCACCGACCTCGGGACGGATCCGACGATGGTGGACAACTTCCTCGCGCGCACCGGCAAGACCGGCCGATTGGAGGGCAGCAAGACGTTTTACCTGCTGGGCGAACGGATCGGATCGGAAGCCTCGGGTCCCGACATCCTCAACAACCTCGTGATCGGTACGATCGTGGGGCAGAAGATGGAATCCATGGAGGCGGCCGTCGACGAGTACATCAAGGTCAAAAAGCCCGAGACTTTCGATCCCAGGTCCTACAAGGGCCGCCCGCTCAACGGCATCTGGGCCACCGCGCCGTTCCTGCACAACGGCTCGGTGCCGAGCCTCTGGCAGTTGCTGCTGCCGCCGGAACAGCGGGTCAAGCAGTTCTACGTCGGCCGCGAATTCGACCCCGTCAACGTCGGCGTCGACACCGCGCCGACCCCGGGCGGCTTCAAGCTCGACACGACGCTGACCGGCAACTCCAACGCCGGACACAGTTACGGGACCCAACTGCCCGAAGCCGACCGCTGGGCGCTCCTCGAGTACCTGAAGAGCCTGTGACCGCTGAAGCCTCGATGGCACGCCGGATCGCCGGCGTGCCTCAGCTCAGGAGAGGGTGATACGCCAGGCTCGAGCCGATCCAGGTCCGGTCTTTATTGAAGTCGACGCCCATCATCGTGCCCTTGCTCATGCGGACGAGGTTGTTGACGAGCCGCGGGCGGTCCTGCCAGAGGAACATCATGCGGATCTCGCCCTTGGCAGGCTCGTCGGGAGTCTCGAAGGCAGGGGCATAGGCGACCTTGCGCTGGAGGATGAAGTCCTCGGGACGCGTGAGCGAGCGCAGCCGCTCGCGAGTGGGCCCCATCTCGACTCCCAGGCCGGCGAAGGAGAAGAGAGGCTTCAGCACGTAGTTCTCCAGGTCCTCCGGCGGCTCCGCGAGATCGCTCACGAAGTACGCCGGCGGGCACCAGCGGCTCTTGATGAAGGGAAGGGAGAACTTGCTGATCTTCAAATACCAGTTCGGGTGCCCCACCCAGGTGACGTCCAGCTCGCGGCGGAAGATGTGCGAGAGGTCGATGCCCTTGCGCTCCAGCTCGTCGAAGATCACGCGGTTGTAGATGCGGTGGATCGGCACCTCGCGGCCGCCGTCCGGGTAGAAGAGCCGGCCGCCGCGCTCGACGACGCCGGTGGCGCAGACGGTCTTGATCCCCAGGAGCTGCTCGGTGGCGCAGAAATCGATCCGCGTCTTCTGCCGCTCGGGCTCGATCTCCAGCAGGACGACGTTCTCCGGCTCGCAGTCGCCCACGATCACGTCTCGCAGGAGGGCGGGATACGTCTCCGAGTCGAGGCCGCCGAAGTACGGCGTGAATCCTTCCGGGATGGCCGGGAAGTGGGAGCGGAACTCCTTCTCCAGGAGCCACTGGAAGCCATAGAGCGAGGGGAAGCCCTGGAGCTCGATCAGCCGGGGGGTGAGATTGCCGTCCTCGCCGCGCACCAGGGCGAAGTCCACCTGGAGGAAGATCGTGTGCTCCTCCTCTCCCGGCACCGCGAGCCCCGGCGGCACGGCGCGATCCGCTACCTTCAGATACTCCTCGGAGGTCACCGCCGCCAGCACGTCGTGGGCGGCCTCGATCAGCTCGCCGGTGAGCGCCGCGGAGAGGAACAGCGGCGTCTCGCAGATCCTGAACCCGGCCGGGCAGCCGGCGTCCCGCTCCAGATCGTGCATCAGCGCCTCATAACGGTCGAGGCTGAAGGCGGCGTTGTAGGCGTGGCGGATGTCGGGAATCATGGCGGGGCGGGATTGTATCGCGGAGAAGGGCGGCTTCCAGCGCTCGAATCCGGCGGCTATGCTGTCTCCCGGCATGCCGTCCACGATCAGCCCGTCGAGGCTCCTCCGCAGGCAACCTCTGCGTCTCCTCCGAGCGGGCGTCGGGGCCGGTGCGTTGGTGGTACTGATCGGATGGGGCCTTCCGAACATGCTCTACCGATCCGGCCGTCTTCTCGCCGATGCCCGCCGTTGGGCGTCCCTCGATGCCTTGGAAGCTCGCCGCCGGACCTTCGGAGCGGCTTACACCAAGGCCATTGACACCATCCGGCGCGAGCTTCCTCCCAATGCGTCATACCTTCTGGTTCCGGAGAACACGACGGCCGCGCCGGGCTGGGAGCTCTGGGTGCGCTATGACCTCGCGCCGCGGCGGCCGATCTTGATCCAGCCGCGCGGCGGCCATGGTCTGCGTGGACCTAAAGGCACGGCCATACCGAAGCGGATAGACCGGGCTGTCGTCCCCGGCGACGGCGGCGTCCCCGTGCTGTTGAGGCGCGACGAGCTCCTGGCCAGGCGGAGAGGTCGCGATGACCGCAGATAGCGCGGCAGGAGCTCTCCTTGCGATCTCGCTCTTTCTCGGCGCCGGAATCGGGTTGACGGTCTGCCTGCCGGGATTCGCCAGGGCGGGACTGGCGCGGCGGCTGGTTTTCGCCTACCTCCTCGGAGTGTCATGGATCGGTCTGTTTCTCTACCTCGCGTCCCATTTCGGCGGGATGCCGATCGACGGGCCGCTCGTGTTTCTCGCCGCCTTCGTTCCGCTTCTGGCGGGTGCCGTCGTGGCGGTCCGCCTGTTGATCACGAGGAAATATCTCGCATCGCCGGCGCGGCCTCCCCGCCGCCCGGTACAGGTTCTCGGCTGGCTGGGGCTCGCTCTTCTCGCAACCCTCGTCTCCGTGGCGGCCTTCGCGAACGCGCTCACCCACCCGCTCGAAGACTGGGACGGACGGATGACATGGTCGGCACAAGCGATCTTCATCCGGGAGGCGGGCAGCGTGGATGCGGACGTCCTGAGATCACCCAAGAGCTTCGTCAGCCATCCTCGCTATCCGCTCCTCATGCCGCTCGCGCAGGTCGCCGCTCTGGAGGCGGCGGGGAGCGACGATGAGCGCGTTTTCCGCGCCGTGTATGCGGCCTTCTTCCCGGTCCTCGTGCTCCTGGTCGTCGACGCCGGCCGGCGATGGGCGGGCGGGCGCGCGGCGCTCCTCACGGCTTTCGTTCTTCTCACCATCCCCTGGATACCTTTCGATCGCGAAGGAGGAGCAACCGGCGCGTACAGCGACCTTCCCCTGGCCTGCTTTTCCGGAGCGGGGTTATTGCTGCTCATCCAGGGCCGTCCGCGAGTTTCCAGCGGGATCGCGGCCGGCTTGTTGCTCGGCGCGGCGGTGCTCACGAAAAACGAAGGGCTGCCCGAGGTTGCGGTGACGCTCGCGCTGGCCGCCGGCATCACGATCACCGCCCTCCGCCGCCGCTCCAGATCGGCCAGGGCGCGTCTGCTCGCAACAGCGGCGGCATGCAGCCTCGTCCTCGTCGCCCTCGTGCTCCTGCTGCATTGGCGCTCCGCCATTCCCAACCGCTACGACGAATCCTACTTCGAGACCTTCGGCGTCCTATCCTTCGCACGCAAACTGGCGTCGGTGCGCGCCTTCTCCACCCTGCCCGTGATCGCGGCACGAATGTTCAGCTCGGAGCCCTGGGGTTTTTTCTGGTGGCTGGCTCCCGTCCTCGTTCTGGTCGCGGCTCCACGCCGGCGGCGGCCCCCCGCCGCCCTGCTGGGCGTCGCCGCCGCGGCACCGCTCCTCGTGGCCTGGGCCGCCTATTCACAAGTTCCGGCAGCGGACTACTACGCGGGGGTCACCTGGAACCGGATCCTATTGCAGGCTTGCGTACCTATCTTCGGTCTTCTGGCGCTGTCAATGAGAAGACTTCTCGAGATGGCTTCTTCGCCCGCCCTCCCCGCGGCGCCGCGCTCCTGATTACATCCCTACCGGGCCAGGCGAGCGGACAGCGCCTCAACTCCCTGCGATGTAATCCGGTAACGTTGCCGCGAGCTCCGCGGTTTGTCCGGGATGGTCATTTCGATCAACCCTGCGCCGAGCGTTGGCACCAGGAAGACCTTGCGAAAGTGCTCGGCATCGCTCAAGCCCAGAGTCGCTTGCAGCTCCTGCCGGCTCATTTCCCCTTTCAGAGCCCTTAGCAACCGGACTTCCGGGGTGACTTCCGGGGTGACTTCCGCGGCAGGCGTGGCCAGCGGCCGGAAGATGGCGGTGAAGAATCCGGTAGCTTCGAACGTGGGCGCCAGACTGCCGTGCTTCTTGGCCTCTTCTCGCATGCGCCGGATTCCCGTACCCGCCTTCTCGATGAAGTCAATCCGCTGCAGGAGGTCGGCGATCAGAGGATTGCGGCGCACGCTCTTGCGGCCGAGGTCCGAGGGGACCATTCCCGGCGGCAGGCCGCCAGGGTTGGAGACCTCGATGCGGTCCGCGAATATCTCGACGAAGACATTGGCGCCCTCGTTGTGGGCGCGGCGCATGTCGGGAAGGAATCATGGCGAGGCGGGATTGTACCGCTCCTGTCTCTGGCGGGCCTTCCATCTGATATTCTCAAGTCCACGATGCCTCGGCCAGCTCAAGCTCTGATCAAGAGGGTCTGCGGCGATCTTGCCGCGGGTTCCATTGAGCTTGCGGAGCTCTCCGCCGGCGGCGCATCCGAGCGGCAACTGGATCTCCGCACGCCCGAAGGTCTTCAACGGTATGCACGGATCCTGGGCCCGCGCATCGAGTCGGCGCTCGCAGAGACGAGGCGGGAGAAGCTGCTGATCATCGCCTTGCTCATCGGGCTCTTCCTGGTGGCGATCGTCCTGACGATCGTGGCTCATTTCAAGGCGAGCACTCCTCTTGCCTCCGCGGCGCCCATCGCGGGCCTGGGCGTAACGGCTGCATGGCCGATCCGAGCTCTCACCAATAGCCGCCGCGACGAGCTGCGCTTGCGGTTGCTGCCTCAACTGCTCCCCCTGCTATCGCAAGGCGAGGCCGATCAGGTCTTGCGAGCCTTCCTTCTCGGTTAGGGACGATGCTCGATCGCAGACTCCTCGCTTGTTGCGGGCTCACGGCCCTGCTCCTCTTCGAAAGGGTCCAACCGGCGCTCAGCCAGGCGGGGGCCGTGGTGGGCGAAGTGATAGTGCGAGAAGCTGCCGGGGCCGCCCTTCAAGGATCGCTGCGCAACGTGATGGCAGAGGGGGCCGCAATCCGAAGCGTCGCGGTCCCTAGGCTCTCGTGGTGGACCGATTCTCAGCTCGGTCTCGGTTTGGGTCTCAGCGCCGCAGCGGCGAGCGGATTGCGTTGGAATGCAGGAGTGTCCCTTTCCGGGTACTTCCCTTCAGAGTCCGACTCTGAATTGGTCGAGAAAATGATGGCAGGCCTGGATTCCAGCGAACGGCGCCAGTTGCTGGAGCAGCTCGATCCCTTCAACTCGCTCTATCGCCTCGGTTTGGGAGCTATCCAACCCAACTTGGCGCAGGAAGCTATCGACCGCTCCTCGGAGCAGCGAGCTGTCGAACGCTACTTGGAGCGAAAGGCAAAATTCCTGTTCACGGAGTGCTTTCGGTGGCCGCACGATCGGATCGAATCCGAGCTCCGGAAGGTGCCTCGGCGCCAGCGCAGGACTGAGGACAGGTACTGGAGTCTCGACCTCCCTTCGGAACGATCTTATCTGAGTCTTCTCGAGAGCCAGTTGATGGAGCTCGGGCTCACCCCCGACGAGAGGTTTCAGGCCGACGTCGTGCTTTCCCTCGCGAAAGCGGAGCTGCACGCACTGGCCAAAGGGGAAACCACGCCGAGATCTCCCTTCAGCGAGCGCTACGGCGACGCTCTTCTCGCGATCGCACGCTCCAGCTACCACGACGGCGACTGGGATCGAGCGGACAGCGCCTATGACGCTCTCGCTTCCATATCCTGGCTCTACGGGGAGCTCCGAGCCGAGATCGAACACTTTCGGAAAGAGTGGCGAGAGGTCCTCCGCCGCCGAGCCAACCTGGAAGACGCGCAACGCCTGCCGGCTCGTGCCGTGCTGGTCCGCTCCCTTTCAGCAGAAGGCGATGCGTTCCGCTTCCATCTCGGCGATGCCGAAGGCCTCATCGATCTCGTCCTGATGGAGAATGGAGTGGAAGCGAGCGGAGGCGCGAAGAATCTGCCGGCGGCCCTCACGAAGCTCCGTTCAGCACAGACGATCGTCGTCGGCAAGGAAGCAGCGGACAGCGACACCCTGGCCGCGCTGCGGGAGCTGTGGCCGCGAGCCCTGATCGTTCCGGAGCACTCTGCCGAGACCGTGCAAAACATTGGGGAGCTCGCAGGCCGCACGATCCGCCCCGAGAGCCTCGGCACCGCCGTGCTCCTGCCCAAAGATCAGCGCCAGCTCGTCAACATGGGCCTTCGCGGCCGCTGGTCCGAGTCGCTGCGGCGGGAGGTCTGGGCTCAGGCGGAGCGATTCGTGAAATCGGCGGACCTCCGCCTCATCACCTCGCGAACGAACGACACCGGTTTCCTCAGCAGGTTCTGGGACTGGCGGGAAGAGGGCCGTGGAGCGGAACGTCTCCTGGCGGCGCTCGAAGAGGAAGAAGGCGTACTGATCGTCTACGCTCACGGGAATCGGGACTCTCTCTTTCTTCCCGATGGCTCTCGGCTGACGGTACAGGACATCCGCAAGCGCCGTTTCCCCAAGCGCCCTGTCGTCATCCTGGTGAGCTGCGAGGGCGGCAATGTCAGGGAAAAGGCACCCGAAGCGCTCGCCAGCGCGCTGCGGGCTTCAGGAGCGCGGGCCGTCCTCGCGTTCGAGACACCGGTGGACGCGCGGGAAGGGATCGTCCTCGCGACGAAGCTCGTCGAGGCCCTGGAGCGAGGCGCCAGCATCCTGCAGGCGTTCCGGGAAGCAGCGGCTGTATTGAGACCGCAAGAGCGGGTGCGCACGCGCCTGATCGCGCGTCTCGAAGAGCCCGGCTTGGAAGCCCCGATCTAGAATCCCCGATCTAATTTTCGGCTCCACCCTGCGGACAAGGCTCGAGAGGCGCCTTCCGCTGCGGCTCCTCCGGAGCCGGCTCTCCGGGGAGAAAAACCGGCGCCCCCGCGCAGCGACCTCATCCCTCCTTTCTCGCGTACTGCGCCTCCTGGTGGGCCTTCCCCGGCCGCACGGAGCGG
>Ga0134122_10000801_pt1 | contig 21961 bp, 24 predicted proteins | sample KB302_FD_96461 | JGI IMG/M metagenome (GOLD analysis project Ga0134122, IMG submission 96461) | Terrestrial soil microbial communities without Nitrogen fertilizer from Kellogg Biological Station, Michigan, USA - KB3-0-2 | ecosystem: Environmental > Terrestrial > Soil > Unclassified ... | reverse complement strand
TGCCATTTCGCTGGGCTCCGGCCTGGCCAGATCCCCCGCTCGATCCGGTCTGATGAATGCTAGCGCGCAACTTCGGTAGTTTTGGGTCATTCGCGCCGGTTTGCGGTGATGGCTGCGACGACAACACACCTTCCAGAGCGGACGTCTCCATAGGAGGCGGCATCGCTATCATCACCTTGGCCTACTTCCGCACATGTATAGCCGGGTCAGTCAGACGCTCAGCTGTCATGCCTGGCGACGGCCGGAGTGATCCGATAGCCGCTGTCAGGCGGCTGTCGCCACTTGCCAGAAGGTGACATCAAGGTTGAGTTGATCAGTTGTTCACACGGGCGTAGAGAGGGTTGAAGCTCGGCAGGGAGGCCGCAACGGTGGCGCACGACTTCCGCGGTCGTCGGCACTTAGCGTTTCGGCGATGTTTAAACCTGTGCCCTCATTAAGGATTGCTCCTTCCTTGGACAAGGCGCCACTTGTCATGTTCCTCGGCGGGCTCTTGTTCATGGTGACGCCGAGCGATGCACAGGCTCCGCCGGATTGGATGGTGTGTACCGGCAAAGTCCCTTTTCAGCCGGATCGACAAGTGGCGGCATGCACGGCGCTCATCGAGGCAGGCCGGGAAACAGCGGCCAACCTGGCTGTCGTCTATTGTGCGCGAGGCGTGGCGCATCAGGCCAGGGATATGATTGGACCAGCAATTGCCGACTACGACGCCGCCGCCAGGATTGCTCCAGCGGGTGCCACCAAGCATCTGTGCCGCGGATATGGCAACCTTGCTCGCTCCCTCGTCGATGATGCAATCACCGAGTTCAATGAGGCCATCGCGCTCGATCCGAGTTCATCGCGGCCCTTTCTTGCGCGGGGTCGGGCCTATCGTGCAAAAGGCGACGTCGGTCGGGCGGTAGCGGATTACGACGAGGCGATCCGCCGAGACCCAAATAATGCGGTCGCTTTCAACAACCGCGGCGTAGCGCTGAGCTATATGCGTAACGAAGATCGGGCGCTCGACGATTACAATCAAGCTATCCGGCTCAACCCCAACTATTCGGAAGCCTTCAACAATCGCGGCCTGGTGTACGCGCATCGGAAGGAGTACGAGCGCGCGATTGTCGACTTTACCGAGGCTATCCACCTCGACCCGAAGAATGCGTCTGCCTACACCAATCGTGGCGTTGCTTATCGGAGCAGCGGAGATAGCACACGGGCGAAGTCTGACTTTGAAAAAGCAAGTAGCCTCAAGGGAGGGTAGGCTTTCGGCTGCTTTGGGTACAGATCCTGTGCAGCATAAGCGGCACCGTATGGGTCCGACAAGTGCCAACGGCATCGCAGTCGACGTGCTGCTCGGGTCTTTTGGACAGGCTCGCTGCACCGCCGAAGAAGCCCGTCTCGTGCCACATTCGGACGTAGCAAGGGTCAAGCGGAGGCAGCGATCAGGGCCGTCACCCGGCTGACGATCTGCGGATCGCGCAGAGCACCGGACCTCTTCACGAGATGGATCACCTCGCTCATGATTTGATGCACCGTCGCATCCTCAGCTGCGACGCGCTGCAACGCTAAGTTGAACTTTGAGCGTTGATGAAAATCATTAGGGCGCTGCCCGCGCGTCTTCTCGTACATGAAGTCGCTTTCGGTTGCCGCCCATGGGACAGCGAGAAAGTCCTGGATGGCCGCAAAGAAGGACTGCGCGAGTCCCTGGAGCGGATCTGCATCCAGGACTCGCGCTTCGATCAGTCGCTTCAACACACTTACTTCTTGCGCGGCCACACTCATTCCTTGACCGAATACCGGATTGAATCGACAGATCACATCGCCGAGTGGCAGCAGATGGTCTGGAAAGCTGTCAAGTCTCTCAAAGTGTCGCCGTATGCTCCCTGGAAAGCCGAATCGGTGAACTGGACCGACAGGTACTGCGTTATTGATCGCGTCATGGATAGTCTGCGTTCGCAGCGTCTTGGCAAAAGCGACAAAGTCTGCATGGCTTTCTGGCACGGGTTGACCATGCATGTGGGTCAGATTGACTTGCCAGCAATTGTTTTCGACCGGAACGAGCAACCCGCCGCGGCCACTTTGAGCGCCGGGCCGGTGAAGTACCGCGCGCCATTCACGTGGTGCAGAAGGTGGAATCTCGAACAGAGCGGTAGCGTAGCGCAGGTCGATACCGATTTCTGTCTCTTGGGGCCTCGGCAGGCCCATCTTGTCCAGCATTTCGACAGTCAGTGCGCCACGAGATGATGCGTCTACGATAAAGTCAGCCGCCAGTTCTTTGGTTTGGCCGTCCGCATCGTGATAACGAACGCCCGTGACTGCGACCCGGTTTGGCGATTCCAGAAATTGAGTAACGCGGCAGCGCGAGTTCAGCACAACATTGCACTGCCGTTCGACAGAGCGCCTTACAACGAATTCAGCAAGTGGCCGCGTCATGCACAAGTAATCAAAACCAAGATCGCGCTGTGGAAACGGATCAAAGCCTGGAATTTCGAGCAGAGACTCAGAACCGACCCGTACCCGAACAGCACCCTCGCGCTCAAGTTCGGCTTCGAGATTTGGGAAGAATTCGACAAGCGCATCGAGACCACCTCGAAGGAGAACATGAATTTGCCGCGCTTGGGGTGTGCCGGTGCGCACAATCGGCGCGGCAGGCAAGGCATCGCGTTCGAGCACAGTGACGTTGCCGAAATATGAAGACAGGGCCTTCGCCGCGGTGAGGCCGCCAATGCCAGCTCCGACCACGATCGCGTGTTGCCCGAGCAAATTTGTCATGGTAATCGCCCAACCCCATCGACATTTGCGGCTACCAAGGTATCTGCCAGAAGATGCGAGCGCCAATGTGAAGCATGTCTCACGCGGGTCGTGTGACACGGAAGCGTCGTCTGTGTATTGGCGGCGCCCAACTGTGCGAGTGATGAAGGAGGGCCCTTCGGGGTCGGCAATCATGAGCTGATCTCAAGCCACCGCAAGCTGCTGTGGCCAAATACCATGTTGGTGAGCGTCTGCGGAAACGCCGGGGCAAGATCCCGGCAGGCACGGTTGAGAGAGGTGAACGCAAGTAAACCGCCGATGAAGTGTCGAAAAGAGATCAGGCGATGTCAAAATCGAGGGCTGACCCTGCCTTCGAGACCAGTTCGAGGGATGGCATGATACTGCCCGAGCGGCATCCCGCATGTAGGCGGCACGAACCTCAGACTCATGCACTGCAGCATGGACCGCCCTACTCAATCACCTTATCGGCGTGCAGGAGGATCGGCGGTGGGAGGGTGATGCCGAGGGCGGTCGCGCTCCAAATCCAAAAGGCTTGGCGAGCGAGGGTGGGTGGCGGAGAGGGAGGACGCCCATTCCCTTGGTGAAACTGAGCGAGTGGCTTAAACTCCGACACACCTTGACGCCAAGTCGGCACCGGGGCCCGACTCTAACCGCGTTGACGGGGCGTACTGCCCTTCGAGACGGTTGGCATGGCGATGAACCAGCCGCCATTCGCCGTCCTCAAGTCGAAAGACGTGCGTAACCCTGTTCGACCATTGTGTCGGCCGATCCATGTTGGCCACGTGCGCATTGAAGGTCTCGATATCGGTGGTGTAGGCCAGCTCCGCTGTCACCACGGCCGTGACATTTTCATAACTGACAGTGCCGCCCTTAAACTGTTGGCCAGCCCAATCCCAGCGCCTCGACACAGCGTTCCAGCCCTTCTCATATCCGCCCCAGCCATAGAAACTACTGGCGTCGTCGGTTTGCGTATATAGGGCTAGGATTTCTGAGATGTCGCCATTCGCCACTTTGGCCATCGCGGCATGTAAGCGGGCAATTGCAGCTGTGAAGGACTGGGGTACCCCTTGTGGTTTCATCATCAAGAACCCTTGTTCGCGCCGCAAGCATGTTCAATCTTCATCTGCCGCACCTCAGCTTGCGACTTTTGTCAGTCCGCAAAAAGGAGCGACTGCCAAAAAAAGCCCGCTGCGTTTCCGCGAAACGCTACCCGATCATCAGCCAAACGAATAGCGTGAAAGGTTCCATGGAACCGAATCTACGTGCCAGCGTAGCGGCGCGGTGGCGATACCCTGGTCGGCGGCAGTATGGGTCGTGAGATCATTACCGAGCGGGAGAGTAGGCCGGTCGGTCGGGTCAGTCACTAGTGCCAGAGTTAACTGAATCCACGAACTTGCTACTCACTAAGTACGTTGTCGGCCCACGCAACAAGGGCCACCAAATCCGGAGGCGTGACGAAGCGAGCATTTTTTCCATCAATGTCAGACTGGGCGACCGCACGGGCCAGCGAGCAAGCCGTTCATATGTGGAGCGGGATTTTATGCTGTATCGTTTTGGGAATTGTCTCAGATAGCGGAGGCCAACCAACTGGCACGACCGAATTCATAACAGCATCCTTCATCAAGGATACAGCCTCTCCAAGTAAGAAGATCTGGACTTCGTGGCCGGCCTCGGCAAATGCATTCGCATGAAGGAATGCAAAAGCTGCCTTTGTGGGATCATCTGAACCCCAAGCGCTCTTGACCAGGATTTTCATACGGGTCTCCCCGATGTTCTTGCAACACACATCAAGTCGCGCCGCTGTTGCAGCTCTTTCTCCTTCATAAGATATCATGCTTCCAGAGCGAAATCGACCATGGCGTCGGGCGACCGGGACGGCAACGGGTTCATCCAGGTATCCGAGCTGGCTGCTTATGTGCAAGGCCGCGTGCCAGGACAAACGGGTCAAGGGCCGACGACCATCGTCACTGGGACGGTCACAGCGCGCGACAGCTCCACCCCCAGCGATGGACCAGGCTTGGAAATTCCAGTGATTGGCGCTCGTGCCAAGACCGTCCACTCGCATTACGGCAGTCTGCCAATAAGCTCGCCGATCTGCTGCGTCGATTTGAGCCCGCTGCCGGTCAAGATAATTACAGTGGTTTCCGCAGATCGGATGACGCCAGCGTCGAGTAGCTTGCTGAGTGCTGCCGCGCCGCTGGCTGAGGTTGGCTCGACGTAGAGGCCCATCTGGGCGAGTTCGCCATGTGCGGCCACGATCTCGCTTTCCGAGACAGTAACGGTTGTTCCGCCGGACCTACGCACGGCTGCGAGAACTTCCCGCGTGCGCACTGGCTTTGCGATAGACGTCCCCTCGGCGATGGTGGACTTGGCCTCGATAGCAACCAGATCGCTTCCGCCGGTCAGGAAAGTCGCATGAAGAGGCGCGCAATTTTCCGGTTGAACAGCGAAGAGTCGCGGCAGGCCTCTGATCTCACCGCGGCGCAGCAGCTCGCAGAAGCCAATATCGCAGCCAAGGACATTGCTGCCCGCGCCTGTTGGGATGAGAATATTATCGGGTGCTCGGAAGCCGAGGTCCTCCCAGAGCTCATACGCCAGCGTCTTCGTGCCTTGGAGAAAGAAGGCTTGCCAGTTGTGGCTGGCGTAGAAGATGTCCGCGGCCTGCCATTCAGCTGCGTCGGCCGTGTCTTGCCTGGTTCCCGGTATCAGCTCTACCTCGGCGCCGTGAGCGCGGATCTGTACAGTCTTTCCCGGTTGGGTGTAGCCGGGAACTAATATCTTGGCGCGCATGCCGGCTGCTGTCGCGTAGGCCGCAATGGCCGCGCCTCCGTTGCCAGAGCTGTCCTCGAGCACACGATCGATCCCTTGCTCGCGAAGCGTCGAGATCATCACTGTCGCGCCGCGATCCTTAAAGCTGCCGGTCGGCGCGAACCATTCAAGCTTGAAATGCGGCCGTGCATCGCGCCAGGCAAGCTCCACTAAGGGCGTTAGTCCCTCGCCCAAAGAGACCGGCATTTTGACCCGAACAGGTAACGCCGCCGAGTAGCGCCAGAGCGAGCGGCGCGTCGTCTCGATGTCGTCGCGGCCGATCCCCGGCAGCGCCGTGATCATAAGCGGCCCTCCCGTGTCCGAGCACCATCGTGGCCGGTTGAGTGGGTAGGTCTGCTCGGTCGAAGGATCGATGTAAGCTGGTGGGGATGTAAGCTGTTCCGATTGCATGCCAAACTTTCCTACAAAACGAGCGGCTGTCACACTTCGCTGGAGGCAGTGCCTACGAGCCTAAAGAGCGGTATGGCGCCTACGCTTGTCAGAGAAAAGGTGAGGCGCGATAGTCCGCATTGGGTCAGTCGCGTCGTGCGGCAATCGTCTGACGGAAGGTATCATCGGGAAGCAGACCCAGAGTCTAGGGCGATTGTCGTCCAGCGAGCCGGGAAAGATCGAAAATTTGCCAGCCACCCGTCGTTATGACGCGATACCTCAACAAGCGGACTTGGTTGGCGGCGGCCAAACTTCGCCGATCGCGGATTGGTCGAGGACCGCTAATGTATAAATCTTGACTGAACCATACTCGGCCAAGCCGGCCCTGCTCTGGGCCGCACTTGTGGTGGCTGGAAGGTATTGCTCAGCTCTCGCTAGGCGTCGACAGTTGGGCGTCGACACTTCGAGTGGCGGGGGGTGTTCCGAAGTGTCGACGCTGAAGTGTCGACGAGCAGGTGTGGGCCCATCTGGCAGGTGTTTCTCGGCCCTTATTGGCGCCAGAATGATGCGGGAACGGTCGAGCTGACGCCTGAGGAGTTGGAGCGCCTTCGAGCGGAGGCTATCTAAGACGGCAAGAGCCGGTGGGGACCCCCGAGCACAACCGCGGAAAATTCGTCGGCTGTCAGCCCCTCTACGTCTTGGCCAGCGACCGACCTCCAACTGCAATCGTAAGTGAACGAATTGTCTGGGAGCGACGATCATCAACGGCTCTTCGTCGCCTCTTCCGCCCTTTGCGACAGCAACATGATCGGTAGTGTGAATAGCACCATGTTGGTCTCGGCCGCTTTGTTGTCAGTTGAGGAACTGATGATATCCGCCGTCAAGCGTGCACTATGGAGCCGCTGACTCAGCACGAAGGACTTATTCCCGTCGGCAAGAGTGTCGACTCGCCGCGACTTGAACACGGTAAAGATCCTGTCTTTCGTCTGCTCCGGCGGATCGAAACTGATAGTCGATCCTGCAGGCGCACGGCTTCGCAAAGCCTCCGCCAGCTTCGCTCGCTCTTCTTTATAGCGCTCGAAGGAGGGATTGGAATTGCCAGGAGCGAGTAAGTAGCTGACGCGAGAACCCGACACACATTTCACCGCTTCGCACACGTTCATATGCGTGTGAGGGGGAATGTGCTGATATCGAAATCCACCTACAGCAACAGGTGGCGCATTCTGTGCTTCAACCCGATCCTGTGCAGTAGCGGCAGACGCAGCTAGCAGAATGGCCAGCGCTGCAGCACCGCTTCGCCGTGTGTCCCTGGGCACATTTTCCTCCGTGTGTGTTTTGGCAAGATAAGAGACGCCCCTGGCCACATTGTGGTTCTCCGGAATTGATGACCGGACCTGTCGTAAATCGCACTGCTGTCCGTGATAGAAGTCTCGGCATGCGCAACAATGCACGTTGATAGAAGTGCCACGGCACTCGCGTTTGGCAGCTTCATGAATCTGTTCAAAATCTGATCACCTTCGCCTAAACTTCAATGGCGGCTGTTGGGGCGGCTCTGGCCTATAGAGGAGTTCGAATTGATCGGGAGTAAGTCGCTTCTTGTTCAAATCCTTCTGCATCCGAAATCGATCGTGAACGACCAGCGTCAGTGCCGGTAGTTGAAAGGCATCAAGCTCTAGATTCCGCGCACGAACAAAGGCATCAAGGGCGTCACACCATACGTAATATGCTTTGGCGCTTGTTGATGGCGGAGCGATTTTATGAATGTATCGACCATATTGGGGGTGCCCAGAATTTCGCGAACCAAGTCGTCAAGATCAGCCCGTGTCATAAAGTCGACGAGAGACTAGGGGTCGTAGGTTGCGACATCACCCGCGCTTGAACAATGCGGCGGCAAGGCGTCCCGGGCGCCGGCTGTTGGGCTCAAAAGCAGCAAGATACCGAGACCTATCGCCAGCTTCATCTTTCACTCAACTCAGACCCGCTTCCGCCCGGGCAAAGGCAGCCCCTCACCAGGACGCGTGAGCGCAGGTTGGAGCATGACCCAGTCGCGCAGCGTTTGGCGGTCCATCCCTGCCGCCGGCTTGGTCCAGATTACGCAACTCGTTCGAGGTTGCAAGCACGTCAGCTAGACTACCCGCTGCGGACGCGAAAGCCGCCGCAAATTGCGCGCGTGCGTACTTGAATTCAATGTCCGAAATATATACGGCCGGACTGCCGTCGCTCATCTTGAGTAGCATTGATGCGATGACGACGTAGGAGGATGCTGCCCTGCGGATGGAGGCTCGTCACCATCTGCTATAATCACGAGCTTCAATTGCTACACTGGGAAACGAAATGACAGAAGCACAATTGCGCGAGCTGTTGTCGCAGGAAACTCTCGCCTGGGCAGAGAGGTTGCCGGTCGACATCGTTGCTGAGCTTGCAAAGCCGCAGACCTATCGCCGAGGTACGGGCGACACCTGGCACGAAATTGAAGTGACGCTTCTCGAAGCCACCGACGACTACATCCACGTCAAGACAAGCATACATGATGGCGGCCTCGTGTGGGCTCTCAAGCCAATATCGTCGAGCTTCCTCATTTATCGCGACGGGCGTATCGAGATCTGATTGTTGCTCGAAGACGCGTGGCGCGGCGCGCCCGCGGCACGCGACGGCTCACATAGCGGACATGCTCATTGATGTCCGCTAATGTGTAGGCGGGCGGGTGCGCAGGACATCAGCGGTGCTGTCGCCACGGCTGCAGTGATCCGAAACCAGCCTTAGCGGTATCGGGGATCCTTGCAATTATTTGCCTCGCTGAAGAAAGGTGGCGCGCGTTCCTTTCCCCAGATGACGTTGCCAGCGCGGCGCGCGTTCTTCGCGAACGTAGCGTTTCGCTCGCGGAAATGCCGATCGATTGCACGCTTGCATTCGTTGGCCGATTCGTAGTTGCTGTTGTGAATGACCGCACGGGCCTTTGGCGGCGAACCAGTCTTCGGCGACAGCCGCGACGGTGTTTTGGCTGCGCAATGCTGCCGCTCGGGCAGCTTCGGCCTCGGCTTCGGCCTCGATGACGACGGGATCGATGCCCTTGGCGATCAGGCTCTTCCACTCGCCGGCCGTACGCCGCGCCTCTTCCAGGCTGATCGCGCCATAGACGCCGATGGAGCGGCGGCTCGGGCCGCTTCACGTTGGAAACGCGCGTAGAGTTGGAAGGTGATCTTTCCGGCCTTGCCGCGCCGTTGCGGGTCGCGGTCTTCGCGATCAGAGATACGCAAGCCAAAACCTGGCTCGCGGCTATCCCAGATTTCGCTGCGCGTGCTCTTGGGTGCTGGTCGCAGCGATTTGAGCAGGCGGTCGGTGATCAGGCGGCGGTCACTCATGGCATGTCTTCCCAGTGGGCTACGCCTGGGCTACAAACCTCGCGCGTTCGCCCGCAAATATGCGCAAACGGCTGCGCACGCATATAGCGCGAAAACATCGATGATAGAAGAGGTTATGCGGACATCTGCAAACGGGCGCCAATGGCTGAAAACGCCGGTTAGGTGGAAGTTGCCAACTTGGTCCACATCGGCCGGGTTCGGGGTCGTGCCCACAACTTCGGAGCACCATACCAAGAAGGCTTCATGACCAGAAAGACCGATTACATCATCAAAGACACGCATCGTGGGCTGCTCTACCGCGATGGTGCTTTTGAGCGAATTCTCAGGGCGGGTCGCCACGTCTTCAAGACGTCGCCTTGGACAAAGGTTTTTGGCCAACCGGAAGTCATTGAGGTTGTGCTCGTGGACATGCGCTCACGCGAATTGATCATCAAGGGACAGGAAATCCTGACCGCTGATAAGGTCGCGCTGCGCGTCAGCATTGTGGTGCAGTTTGCGGTCATTGATCCCAAAGCCGCTGTGCACGCGGTGGAGAGTTATGAAGACCGCCTTTACAGCGATGTTCAGCTTGCCGCCCGGCGGGCCCTCGCGCGCATGACGCTCGAGGAAATCCTCACGAACCGCAACCGTTTGAGCTCAGAAATCCTTGAGGACGTCAAGGAGATTGCGGCTGCCTATGGGGTCAACATCGCACGCGCAGATGTACGGGATTTATCCTTCCCAGGTAACGTGCAGGAAGTGATGAACCGGGTGCTGACGGCCGAGCGCCAGAGCCAAGCCCAGCTCGTCGAAGCGCGGACAAAGGCCGAGGTGCAGCGGATAGAAGCGGAATCGAAAGCCGAAGCGGCTCGGCTACAGGCGGCCGCGACGGCGGAGACCATCCGACACGAGGCGACCGCGCGGGCAGCTGCAACGGAAACGGCCGTTACCGCTGAGACCCTCGCACTTGAGCGCCGTCGCAGCAATGCCGCTGCCTATGCCGAACATCCGGCTCTTTTGCGCCTTGAAGAACTTGCAACATTGCGCCAGCTGGCAACGAACGCCAACGCCCGGCTTTACCTTTCTTTGCCAAGCGATGCTGCACGAACGCAAGACAAGAACGAGTAAGCGAGGTTCTTGTGACTTTGTTGGAGGAGAAGAACGGACGCCGCTGATTTTGACCTGGTCACGCGCGGTGTCGCTGTACTGCCAGCGAACAATGAGGACGGCTGATCATGGGGCCGCGCTCTGAAATCTGACATAGGAACCCGACACAAAAAGGCAATTTCCTGGGAGGCCTCGAACGCAAGCCGCTCTGTCTCTCAACCAAAGCAGACAGACTATGGAAGACGACCAGCAGGCTGCCGGCCCGCTCGCCGCATGTTTTAGCTGCCCGCCGTGAGGACGAATGGCTTCGCGCTCGAATGCGCAACCGTACGACAGACGAAGACTTACAGGGCCAAGCAGTTTGAACGCCAGTCCGTCGATGAGTATTCGTGCCCGTCCAGCGAAAATCCTGGCGCGTTTCTGTTCATCGGTTGCGATCTTTCGCGCGGTTTGATCATCCGGCAATATGCCAGGCTGGTCGATTGCTGGGTTGCGAACATTGGCGCCGGCGTTGGCTTCAGCAAAGGAAGGACCGGATGACGATCTCCACACCTGCAACGCTCCCGAATTCCGCCGACAGCGACCCGCGTGCCCTCGGGTGGATGACCGGCTTTCCGCCGCCACAGGATAAAGCAGTCATTTTCGCCGATGGCTCCTTTCGCAAGTTTCCACAGCTGCGCTGGTCGTGGAGCAATATCCGCCAGCTCGTGCCTACAGTCGGGATCTGGCGTGGTCCGGGCCCGGCATCGGTGCTGCCCCGTGCCGAGCGGGACCTTGGTAGCGTGAAGCTCACGACAATGGACGGGCGGGTGATTACGTTCGGTCAAGCTCTTGAGGAGACCTATGCCGATGGCATCGCGGTCTTGCATCGCGGGCGCATTGTCTTTGAGCGCTACTTCGGCGCCCTCGAGCCGCATAAGCAGCACATTGCCATGTCGGTGACTAAGTCGTTCACTGGCGTGCTCGCTGGTATGCTCGTTGCCGAAGGCAAGCTCGATCCGGCCGCTCCGGTGACGGCCTATGTGCCGGAGCTCGAGCCGAGTGCCTTCGCCAACGCGACTGTCGAGCAGGTCATGGATATGACCACTGGCCTCAAATACACAGAGGTCTACACCGACGCGAACTCTGACGTCTGGGCGATGCGACGTGCGAACGGCATGGCGCCAACTGAGCCCGGGGCACCGCCAATCTCGTTGCTGGAATATCTGGCGACACAACAGAAGCAAGGCGAGCACGGTCGCGTGTTCGCCTACAAGACGGTCAACACTGACGTCCTCGCCTGGATCACCCGTCGCATAACCGGAGAGACCCTTTCGGCGCAACTTTCAACGCGCATCTGGCAGCCAATGGGCGCGGAGGAGGACGCCCACTACACCGTCGACCGTCTTGGTATCGAAAGTGGTGGTGGCGGTCTTAACACGACTTTGCGCGATCTCGTCCGGTTTGGAGAGGTCATGCGCAATCGCGGTCACTTCAACGGCCGTCAGATCGTACCTGCCAACGTCGTCGACGACATCGCAAACGGCGGCGATCCGGAAAAATTCACCCCTGCCGGCTACGCCACATTGCCGGGCTGGTCCTACCACAATCAGTGGTGGGTGAGCCACAATGCCCATGGCGCCTATGGCGCGCGGCATCCATGGCCAGTCGATCTATGTCGATCCCAGGGCCGAGATGGTGATCGCGCGCTACGCCTCTCACCCAGCTGCCGGCAACGTCAACAACGATCCCGTGACGCTCCCAGCCTTCGCCAGGGTGGCGGAGGCGTTGATGCAGTAGGAGCGTGTTGTTGAGTTGGCGCCAGGACGCCGGTTGTTTCAGGAGGGCAGTGGAGGTCGGACGTCGGCGAATTGGTGCCTCGTAACCGTTGCCTTGCAATGACAGCTGGGTGTCACGCAGCGATATCGCTCCCAGTTTTGCAGGCGTCATCCGGTCAGCTGACAGATTGTTTGTCACGCTCCGGAGCCGTTCGATCAATCCCCATGGTAGCGCGTCTCGCCCCGTTGTACTCGCCGTCCGGTCGGCAGGGCGCAGCGACGGTGGCGTGGCCTTTCGGTTTTTTAGTACACCAAGTCTCCACCGAAACGGGGATGAGCGACCAGGCGGCGTCTGTTTGAACCCACCCCGCGCGAGGTAAGGCCTGACCCCGCAACCGCGCTGGCCACGCCCTGGGTGAGGCACCAGGGCGGGCCCCTCTTCAGTGTTCTGACGGATCTGCCATGCGGTCTTGTATCCAAACGAACTAATGGACGCCTCTATCCTCTCAAGTCCCTGGCGCACCCCTAACCACGCATGCGTCAGCGACGTCGCCCCGACGGTGCGGTCGACAATGCCGCAATGTCGCTTGTTCAGTCGGCGCCCTTTTTTGCAGCACCCGGCCCCGATGCGACAGATGCAAATGGTTCCGCCCCGTTCTAGTTGTTTTGCGATGGCGTTGCTAGGCAACCCATCGCACCCGGCTCGTAGGTGTCACGGCAAACTTTGCAGCGATCGCGGGGGCGGGCGGATGTTCTTTACCCGCGAGTTGGCGGCCAACCCTAACCAACTGATCCCCCGAATTGGGCAGTGAATCTTGCAGGAAACGGTCGCAGCGATCAGAGGAGTGCTGAAGATCGCGCCTCATCTGATATCTTCGCAAAAAATAGTGAGCGGGAGGAATACGTACAATGAGCATTGACGACATCACTAGCTTGATCGCCCTGGTCGGACTGACCGCCTTGCTTGCGTCACTGGTGGCGTTTCAGAACACAGTCGACATGACCCTCCTTTGGATTGGGCCAATCGTCCTCCTCGGCTGCGCGGGATGGCTGGGCTATAGTATGTGCAAGGGTGCCCACTCAGTCTGGAACAAGCCGCCCAGCTAGAAGTAGCTATCGTGTTTCAACACTACCGAGTTTTGAGTGCGGATGGAGGAAGTCTGGCGGGTCCGTCGAATGGGGTAAAACGGCAAGACTTTGTCGTGCGCGGAAAAATTCCTGCTGCGAATGACCATGCCAATTCGGTGATCCATCACTTCGACTCGCACTGGGACCACGTTGACTTGAGCATAGTGATCTCCGGCTTGCGAACCATTCGGAGCGCTAGATCAGTAGCCCGATGACGGAGGTTTCTTGCTGGCTTGGACCGCGCCGCGTTTGCTGGGCCGTCGCCGGTAGCTAGCTAAGCGCCATGGCGACTGCGATCATCATCACCGAGCAGTGGTGGCTCAGCTAGAGCTGACAATCAATAAGGCAATTTCGAAACGCTAGCGCAACCCTTCGGATTGTGCGCACTGTGCGAGCAGCGCTTCCCTGTGGGAAGTAGGCTTGCAGACCGGAGGCGTTGCTGGAAGCAGCCGACTGACGTCCTGGAAGTGCGCACACCAAGCGCGACCCCGTTTTCCGCGGCTTGGATCCGTTTAACGCAAGTGTCAGGGTCCGGTGGTCATACCGGCGATTGCCGTCCCCTCGGCGATGTCGAGAAACGACGGGGGACGCACCGTCCCCCATCAATGTCGTCAGGAACTCCTGTTTCATTGCGTCAGACTAGCTTGGCCGGGAACGGGACAGGATTTCAGTGGTTTACGAAGTGATCATTTGCCGACGACGAAGGAAACGAATTATGGCGACTAGTACGGTGCACCCCAATCATCAGCTTATCTCGAGCGAGGATGTTGAAGGTACCAACGTTTACGACATGAAAGGCAGCAAGATCGGCGACATTGACCATCTAATGATCGACAAGATCTCCGGTCGGGTCACTTACGCCGTAATGAGCTTCGGCGGGTTCATTGGCCTCGGGCACAGCCATTACCCGATCCCTTGGGCCGCTCTCAAATACGATCTGAAGCTCGGTGGCTATATCACTGGCATCACGGAGCGGCAACTCCAGGACGCACCGGCCTTCAGCGATGACTCCTGGGCCGACCGAAATTGGGAGACCCAGACCTATAAGCACTACAACGTAGCGCCTTACTGGCCGTGAAAAATGCGGAGGCGGGATCATCGATCGCGCCTCCCGACTTTCCGATTGCCGCCTTGGTCCTGGGGCGGTGCGGTCTAATAGGAGGCATTTCGCTACCGCGGGAATATGGCTTGGTACTTCGGGCACCTTAGAGTAGGACTGGCTCTGACTGTGTAGCCGGAAGTGGATGAGAGCTGCGCTCTTCAAACGGGTTGATGTCCCGCCGTTTTGTTAAGGTGTCGCGCGCAGGACATTCGTCAGAATGTCCAGGATGAGCTCCAGTGACAGTAGAATGCAGCCCCCTAGGGCGGCCCTGCTCACGAGCTTGAGGCGGTCAGACGCTTTGCCCGCTTGGTCCAGCAACATTCGCTGCTCCCGTCGCAACTCTCGCACCTCTTCGACAAGCAAGAGGAGGGGATCTCTGCCCCCAGGCGGCTCGAATTTTCGGATTTCATTCATCTTCTTGTGCCCTGGTTTTGCCTAGGCAGCAGTAGGCGTTTGTAATTGTCGGTTGCATCCGGAAGCGACTGGAAACCTATGCCCAATTCGGTCGCACACCAAGGACCTACCCAACAGGTAAACGCGTGCCTTGGACTTAGCTGGAACACCCGCTCGGCCGCACGTTCGGCGTTCATTGATCGGCCAGCCGCTGGGCTCCTTCGCCTCACCCGGAACTCTTCCTTGCACGCGATGATGGCATGGGCCTCACACACGCACTCCCTCCTGGTCTCGATCCGTAAAAGCCTCTGCCGTGCCATGCGTTGAGCGAGAGTGAATGGGAGCTTCGGGGCCTTCAACCAAGCGGAACGTCATTTGGTCCCGATGCGGCTGCGTGGCGACTAGCTCTTTCTGGGCGGACAGCTCAGGTTGGGCGGCTCGGAGAGCCATACCACGTTCATACCGTTGCGGAAGATTGGACGCAGGCCGGGAAGGCGGTCGAAGTCGCGTGCGCTTCCGAATACCCAGGTCCTGCCCGCGCACAGCGCTCCCGGTAGTTGCGACGGCGCAAGCAAAAGGTGATTCGCGCCCTCAATATCGAATTTGCCGGCGTCGTGGAGCTCTCTGCGCCAGTTGTCCCGCAACTGCACCGACGGCGCCTTCCAGTCCTCAATCACGGTTATGGGCTGCTCGGAACGCAAATAAAACGACAGGCTAAATGGGTACTGCGAGATGGCAAGCAGTCGATCGCCAGGGCGCACCTGCGGGCGGACCGCGGCTGCCATTTGCACAATGCCCTTACGATCGTAGAGGCCATAACCCCATACACCAACCAAACCAACAGCGGCGGCGGTCACGGCGTTCGTAACAACGTTGTGACGGCTGCCAATCCAGCTGCCAGCGTGATTCACGATCGCCAGTGCGACCAAGACAGCGAGCGCTGGGGCTGCGGGGAGCACATAACCTACGAGCTTCGAGCTTGGAATTGAGAAGAAAGCAAGGGTCGCGGCCAGCCAGATCCACAGAAGCCGACGCAGATCGAGGCCAATCCTGTCTTCGCCTGCTTTGCGGAAAGCCCAGGGAAGGAATGCGGACCAAGGAAGTGTCACGGCAAACAACAGCGGCACATAGAACCAATATGGCTGCTTGCCATTGAAGTCTGACGATAGGAAGCGCTGCACATGATGATGGATAAAGAAATAGTCCAGGAAGCCCGAATACCAGGATTCCATTAGCGCGAACCAAGGTATCGCAATCGTTGCAAAGAGCATTATTCCCGGCCATGAAATCAGACGCACGATCAAGCGTGCATCGCGCACTGAGACGAGCCAGAGGCTGACGACAAGGGCGGGGATTACGATCGCGATCAGTCCTTTGGCAAGCACGCCAAGCGCCGCGAACAGGTATGCTCCGACAAGTGTCAGCGCTCGCGAACTTTGCCGATGCCGTAACGCGAGCACCACGTCGGCGGTGCAAAGAATTGTGCCGGTTATGCAGGCGGCGACCAGCAGGTCGAGGTTTGCGAACTGTGCTCCCACGAAAAAATAGGGCATCGTGACAATGACAAGAAGGGCGGTGAGGGCGGTAGCCTGGCCCGCCCATCGCCGCAGAAAGCAGAAAACTCCTATCACGGTCGCGGTTGCTGCAAGGAGTGATGGCAGGCGGGCAGCCCATTCGTGGTTGCCGAAAGTTGCGATGGCACCAGCGCTGAGCCAATAGAAAAGCGGCGGTTTGTGAAAGAAGGGCAAGGTATCAAGCGTCGGTACAAGCCAGTTGCCCGATCGTACCATTTCCCATGCTACGCCGACGTAGCGACCTTCGTCCGGCAAAGCCAGCGGACGCATCCATGCGGTAGCTGCCAGCCAGGCAAAAACCATTGGCGCAACGATACGGACCGGCAGGTGCAGCCGCGTGTACAAATGGCCCCGATCGGGCGTAGATTCCACGTGCCGTTGCAATCTCTGGTCGTTCGCTCTTGACTTATTGCTTCCCTGGGAGGCGGCCCAGATTTTCGCTCACCCTTGCTAGCCATTGCATCAGTTGCTTACAGGAAGCTGTCTTTGCTTTCGCAACGATGGGGCCAGGATTGGTGCGCCTGCCCTACGGTGCCGGTTCCACACAAGGAGGCCCCGTCCATGCGCATGCTACTCCTGGAAGACAACGCGCGCCTGCAGGCTGTCGTCAGCGACAGCCTGCGCACAAACGAATACCTCGTCGATGCCGTCGGAACGGCGGCCGCTTTTCGCAGCGCTGTGGCATTGGTTGGCTATGATCTGTTCATCATCGACCTTGGGCTTCCCGATGGCGATGGCCTTGGGCTCATTCGGGAGCTGCGCGTCGCCGGCTGTGAGGCACCGATTCTCGTTATCACCGCGCAGGCTGCGATTGATGCGCGGGTAAGCGGTCTCGAAGGCGGCGCCGACGATTACTTGGTCAAGCCGTTTCACCAGGCGGAATTGCTGGCCCGCATTCGCGCCCTTTTGCGACGCCCGCGTGCACTGCGAACGCCTGTTATGCATGTGGGTTCGCTCAAGGTAGACGCAGAGACCGGTGAGGCGCGCGTCAATGATCAAGTGCTCGATTTGCGCTTGCGCGAACGCCGACTGTTGACCTTGCTCATGCGTCGAGCGGGAAGCGTGGTTGCGAAAGCGGTCATCGAAGCCGCATTGTCGGATTTCGAACACACGTTGTCCGGTAACGCCATCGAAGTGATCGTCTACCGCCTGCGCAAGGCCCTCGATGACAAGTCGAGTAGCGTCACGATCGAGACCGTCAGGGGTGTCGGTTACGTCTTAAAGGAAGTCCACTCATGAACAATGGGCCGAACGGCGAACGCCCAAGCCTCGCCAGGCGTATCTCCATCCAGGTCGGCGTGATTGCATTTATCACGAGCATTGCGCAATTGACGGTGGTCCTCGGTCACAACTATTTCGACTACGAGGACCTATCTTTGGCGCACGTCAGGCGTGAAGCGCGTTCGCTGCGCAAAGGCTTGTCGGCTGGACCGGCCGGACTTTCCTTTACGCTCCCGGCAAGCCTTGCCTACTACCGCAATGTCCATCGCTCCCACTATGCCTTTCGGGTGCTGGACAGCGCCGGCCGGGTGATCGCGGCGGAGCAACCATCTCTGTTGGAAAAGGTATCGCCATACCGCTCTACGAGCGGCGCCGCCATGCCAGGATTCTGGTTTCGAAAACTCCACGACACGGATCGGTTCTATTTTGCCGGGGGTCGTCGCTTTCGCGTCGGCGCGGAGGAGGTGTTGATCGAGATCGCCACCCTCGGCGACCCGGCGGGTGTGCATTGGCGCGTGGTAGCCTACGAGAGCTTGGAGGACATTTGGCTGCCAATCCTCCCTTTCGCGTTCCTAATACCGATCGTTACGCTATTTGCGGTGCGCCGCGCCCTGAATTTCCTGGCCCGCGCGGCCCAACAGGCGGAAGCGATCGATCCCGGGTATCCAACGCAACGTTTGCAGCTCAGTGACATTCCGCGCGAAGCTGAAGCCTTTGCCGCGGCAATAAACCGCCTGCTTGAGCGGGTCGGTGCCCTCATCCGCTCCAAGCAGATTTTCATGGCGAGCGCGGCGCATCAGCTGCGAACACCGCTTGCCGCCATGTTACTGGAGCTCGACAAGATCGGGGGTGAACGAGCACGAGACATCGAAAAGGATGTCGCCAATTTGTCCGAGACCGTCGATCGGCTCCTAACCCTGGTCCGCCTACAAGCAATCGAGTCGCCCGATTTTGTCGAGTTCAACATCGGGGCCGTGGCGGAAGATGCGGTGCGAGGCCTGCGCACGTGGGCGGAAGCACAGCAGCATTCTATTCAAATGCTTGCGCGAGAGCCGGGCAACCTGCACGGAGACCCCGTGGCGGTGCGCGAGGCTTTGGTCAATCTGGTGGAGAATGCCGTCAAACACACCCCTGCGGGGACCGCCATCCGCGTCACCGCCGGACCGGGCCGGCGCGCCACCGTGGAAGATGGCGGGCCGGGACTTTTGCCCGGCAGGTCGGAAGACTTGTTTCGTCCCTTCTGCAAAGGCAACGGCACGACAGGGGGCGTTGGCCTCGGGCTGGCGATTGTTCGCCAGGCCGTCGAGTTGCACGGCGGCTCTATTGAGATTGGAGATTCGCCGCTCGGAGGCGCAATGTTTTGCGTTCAGTTTGGTTAGCAACCGCCCGAGCGCGAAAAAGCGGGCAAGCTTCGCGGGTACAGGGGCAGACGCGAACGCGACCGGCAATCAGCTTCCTGAAAGATGACAGGCGTAGGGCGGAGCGAGGTGCGGTCACAAAAATCATGGTGGCCGAGGTCTCGGCGAATGCCTCGTTATTTTTTTCATATCCGATGGGGACAAGCAAGCATCCTTGACCGGCAGGGTATCGAGCTCGCCAATATCGACGAAGCCGTAAAGGAAGCGGTGCAGCGCGGGCGAGACATCGCGGCGCTCGATATTGGCAAAGATGTTGCTGCCAGCGGCGGAGTGATCATCGACGCTGAACTTAGGGACGGTGCTGGAATTGTCGTTCAGGTAGACGAGCAAAACGTTGTGGGGAGCGGAACAAATCTGAGGTTGGCAGCCCGACCCCACTCGATGCCTAGCCGCCGCGACGCACTCCCAGCCAATCGACATTGACCAACGGCCGTGCGCTGAGGCTTTCGATACCCGACGGTTTCGGGGTATGGTTCTCGCTTGAGATGGGACGCGACGGCTCAAAGGTCGCGCAAGCTCGCTCGATTGGCACTCTGGCCCCGCGCGGGCGTTCCTGCTTGAATTGGATAGCGTCTCGCCACATCGCGTTATGAAAGGTTGCATCATGGTCAATCACATGAAGTTCTACATTGACGGTGCTTGGGTCAATCCGATCGGCAAGAACACCCGCCCGGTGGTCAACCCGGCGACCGAGGAGGCCATGTATGAGATCGCACTGGGCTCCAAGGACGATGTAGATCTGGCCGTTGCTGCTGCTCGGCGAGCATTCCCAATCTTTTCGCGCACCAGCAAGGACGAGCGCTTAGCACTGCTCACGCGTATCGTGGATGCCTACAAGAAGCGCATCAAGGAGATCGGAGCCGCCATCTCGGATGAAATGGGAGCGCCTATGGCGCTTGCAGAGCGGGCGCAGGCGGGTGCTGGTCTTGGCCACATCATGACGGTGATCGATGTGCTCAAGACCTATAAGTTTGAAGAGTCGCTTGGCTCGGCAACGGTGGTGCGTGAACCGGTCGGCGTCATCGGCATGATCACGCCGTGGAATTGGCCACTGAATCAGATCGCATGCAAGGTGGCTCCGGCAATCGCGGCCGGCTGTACGATGCTCTTGAAGCCATCGGAATACACACCCACATCGGCGTTGATCTTTGCGGAAATATTGCACGAGGCCGGTGTGCCCGCGGGCGTATTCAACCTGATTAACGGCCTTGGCCCAGAGGTCGGCGCGGCGATGAGCGAGCATTCCGGCATCGACATGATCTCCTTCACAGGATCAACCCGGGCCGGAATCGACGTCGCCCAACGGGCGGCCCCGACTGTCAAGCGCGTCAGCCAGGAACTCGGTGGTAAGTCTCCGAATATCATCCTCGATGATGCAGACCTGCAGAAGGCTGTTGCCGGTGGCATCGCCCATTGTTTCAACAATTCGGGACAGTCGTGCAATGCGCCAACGCGAATGATGGTGCCGCACGCGAAGATGAAAGAGGTGGTCGCCATCGCCAAATCGGTCGCGGAGAAGGCCAAGCCCGGCGATCCGAAGGGTGAGGCCACGACAATGGGTCCCGTAGTCAACAAGGTCCAGTGGGACAAGATCCAAGGCCTCATCAAGAAAGGTATTGACGAAGGCGCGACCCTTGTCATCGGCGGTCTTGGGCGCCCGGAAGGCTTGAACAAGGGTTTCTATGTGCGACCGACGGTGTTTGCCGACGTGACCAATGATATGACAATCGCGCGCGAGGAGATCTTTGGCCCGGTGCTGTCTATAATTGGCTACCGAGACGAGGTCGACGCGGTGACGATGGCCAACGATACGCCCTACGGGCTCGCCGGCTACGTTTGGTCCGGTAATGTCGAGCGTGCGCGAAAGGTCGCCGGTGAACTCCGCGCGGGCAACATCAACCTCAACGGCGTACCCAATGAACGCAGCGCACCCTTCGGCGGCTACAAGCAATCGGGTAACGGCCGTGAGTGGGGCAAATTTGGCCTTGAGGAGTATCTCGAGGTCAAGGCCATTGCCGGGCCGTCGCCGGCTTAGATGGCTGAGGTAATTGCGATCGATAGAAGGGGCCTTCAAACGAAGGCCCCTTCGCGTCAAGGGTGCGCTAGGGCCGCGACGCACCAGGTCCCCTAGAAGCATCATGGCGTTAGACGCCAGGGCGATCCGCGCGTTGTTAAAGACTCCTGCATGGGCCCAGGCCTAGCTCGCCGTGGTGTTGCAAGCTCCGCGAGCCCAACCGGTCCTGCTTCTCGACGGCACCGTCGCCTTTCAGGTGATGTTCTGATCCGGCGACCGTTCCACGCCAAAACGGGGGCAGGCGTCTCCTCAACGCGCCTTCGCTCCTTCACCGCGCCCGCCCGGCGCTGCATCTGGTCTGGGTCTGCTACGATATCAGTAGTCGTAGTTGCAGGAATTTATCCAAGCGTAGCCATTCCAGACCGGGTAGCAGTAATAGTAAGAGTCACCGAATCCGCCAATGAAGACCTTGCGGCGGTGGAACCGGTGAGCCACCACATGCCTGTTGACGTGGGCGCCGTGCCAGGCACCAGGCATCGCTCGGAATCCGACGGGACCCGTATGAACGGCGCTGAAAGTCCGCCCGGTGTGTCCGCTCGAAAATCCGCCGGAAAATCCGCCGTGGCCTCCACCGAAACCACCGCCACCGTGACCGCCGCCCCCTCGAGCAAGTACGGCACTCGGAGCCAGGATCAATAGCGTGCCTGCAAGCGCGATGCTAAGAGTAATAGCTCGGTACATGGTTACCTCCATGCGTAAGGGGTTTTCCTTGCGTGCGAGCTGGCAACCGAGGCCCGATCAAGCAATCGGGTGATACCATTACTTTGCTGGGAGCAATTTACCGAACGGGTCGGCTCAATGCTGAATGCATCGGCGCAAACCCGCTGGCCACCTACTACCCTCCAGGCTCAAACTTGGATTTTCACTTGGGCGCCTTCGGCGTTTTGGCTTTCT
>Ga0134122_10000800_pt1 | contig 21978 bp, 16 predicted proteins | sample KB302_FD_96461 | JGI IMG/M metagenome (GOLD analysis project Ga0134122, IMG submission 96461) | Terrestrial soil microbial communities without Nitrogen fertilizer from Kellogg Biological Station, Michigan, USA - KB3-0-2 | ecosystem: Environmental > Terrestrial > Soil > Unclassified ... | reverse complement strand
GACCTCGAGCCGGGCAAATGGGTGAAGACGCAGGGATGGGGCGATGCCGGGCAAGCCAAGGAGCTCATCCGTGCGGCCATCGAGCGGGCCAAGCACGCCGGCAGTTGAAAATCGGGAAGTCGTACCGGCGTGGGTGCCGCGCTTCGGCGTTGGAGGTTCCCGCTCAACGCGTCGGGTGTGGTTTGGCGGAGGTACCGTGTTGTCTCAGGTACGTCAGCAATTTCCTCGCGTGCGATGGCAGCGATGGCAGGCTGTGCACGCACAGGGTGAGTGAGATGCCGCACCGCCCAAGGATCCGTGAGGGCGGCGGTGCGCAGGGCCATGAAGCGTTGCCGCGTCGCGATGCTCGAGTACCTACCCCAGCTGCTGCCCCGATTTTTGGCGCTGCGTGCGACTGCCTCCGGCTTGCTCGTCTGGGAGAATGGCGAGGACGAGACCCATCCGCCAAGACATATGACGGGCGTATCGCGCGCCCGAGTGCTCGCTCTTTGGCTCCTACTCGCCGATGGCGATGTTGCAGCCGTCGACGCCAAACCCTGGCTGCCGGGCTATGGACCATTTTTGCAGGGTGCATGATTTCGGGCGTGGGCGCGCTGGTGACGGCACGGCGAGGCCGTTGTGGGGGGACAAATGTGCGCGTTTTGTTCGAGACCGGTCTCGCCACTTCAAAACTCGGACGACCCTCGACGTGGCGTACGAGCTCGGCAAAATCAGCCAGGACAGCGCCCTTCCTGATCAGCACTCTGTGAGGCCCAGCGGCTTTGCGCCTTCAAAGGGCGCGGCATCAGACCGCCCTATGTCGATTAGGCCCTGGCGCTCGTCCGCCCGCAAGTAGCCGAACCGGAACGCCTTTTGGGCGATGGCGCGGGGTCTCCAGCATGGTTTGATAGACACTGGCACTGAGGCTTTGCGCGGCCTCAAACCCGCCTGACCGTCAACACTCGAGCAAGCGATCCACGCTTGCCGCGCCCTACGCGGAGAGGAAATCGTAGGCCGACAAGGCGTGCGTTCGCACGATGTGCAGGAAGTCGTCAATCTCGACGTGCTCGTCGAATGAGCCCATGCCGTAGGGGAAGGGGCCATAAACACAAGCCTGGATGTTGCGATAGCGCCAGAGTCGGGCATCCGTGCCGCCGAGGCTGACAATCGGCTGCGGTCTGAAACCGCGCAGCTCCTCGACGTTCTTCTGGACGATGCGGATGATCTCGCAGTCGGGATCGACCCAAGACGGCAGACTGCAGTTCGTCTCCTTGACGCTGGCTTCGGGAAACGCCTTGATGATCTTGTCCACTTCGGCCAGCACCTGCTCACGCGTTACCCCCAGGGGCAGGCGGACGTCGGCTTCGAAGGAGGCGCTCGATGGCACCATGTTGACCTTCACGCCACCTTTGATGGTGCCGATGTTGAGCGTGACCTTGTCGACAATAGCACCGGCGCCGGTACCCATGGCGCGGTCCATCGTGGCACGGCCCGCGTCGATCGCCGTCCGCACATTGTCGGAAAGCTGCGGCTTGATGTTGCCGAGCTTCTCCAGCTCGGCGGCGATTGCCATCGCCGTTTTGCTCGCACTCTTGCTGGCGTGCGTATAGGCGCCGTGTGCACCGGCCGTGTTGACCGTAATCTCAAGCCACAGCGGACCCTTCTCGCCGAAGCGGACGCTGAAGGGGCTCGACGGCTCACCGTTGAGCAGCGCATCACCGTGGACCTCCGGATGGTGCTCCATGAGATAGCGAGCGCCGAACGGTCCAAAAGTCTCCTCATCGGAGACGGCCGTCAGCGTCAACTTGCCTTTGAGCTGGTGCCTCAGCCGATAAAGGTAGGCATAGGTGAAAATTGAGGCCGTCGTGCCAACCTTCATATCGGCAACGCCACGCCCGTAAATCTTGCCGTCGGCGATCTCTCCACCCCACGGGTCCTTGCTCCAACCGGCGCCATCATCGGCGACGGGGAAAACGTCAATGTGGCCGTTGAGCACGAGATGCCGCCCTGGGTCGGTGCCGTCGAAGCTGCCGACGATATTGGGCATTTCCGGATGCGGTGAGATGATGCGATAGGGCAGCGCCTGCTGGTCGAGGAAGGCGGTGATGAACTTGGCGGCCCCGCGCGTGTCGCCGGGAGGATTGGGACTCCTTTGGCGGACGAAGGCCTGCAGAAAACGCACGAGGTCATCGCGGTCACGGTCGATCCAATCCAACAGCTGCTTGCGTCCCGGGTTCACTCGCCTCTCTCCTACCTTAGTGGTTGCGATGTCGATGTTCTAAATCGCGCGTCGAGCTTGAGCGCACGCGTCCAGTCAGCGGCATCGCCCGTGCCGGGTGGCGAACGCGGCAGCCGTTCATGCCGATCGGTCTCAAGCATATGCTCCGCGCCCGATTGCCATCAAAGCTGTCTCGCTCAAGCTGACGCATCTGCTGCTCGCATCCGCTCTGCCGGGAAGTCGCCGGCCCCTCGTGTGGGGACTTGCGCACGCGGCTCACGGCGCCTGGAGATAGCGCACCGCAGCAAGCACATGGGTCTTGAGAATGTGCAGGTAGTCTTCGATCAGGACATTCTCGTCGGCCGCCGCCATGGTCTCCGGAGAGGCCCCGTAGATGTAGGCGGGAACACCGTTGTAGCGCCATAGGCGCGTGTCGGTGGCACCGAGGGTGATGACGGGCACGGGGCGCCGGCGTCCCAGGTCAACGACGGTGTCCTGCAGGATCTGCATCATCTCCCCGTCAGGATCCGACCAGTTGGGCTGGTCATGGGGTGGAGACAGCTCCTCCCAACTCGCTTCCGGGAAGCGAGAAACGATTTCGGCGATGATCGGCCGCATCTCGTTGCGCGTCATGCCGACGGGCAACCGGATATCGGCTTCGATGCGGCATTCGCTCGGCAGCACGTTCATTTTGAGCCCGCCCGTCATCCTGCCGATGTTCAGCGTGGGCTTGGAGATGAAGCTGGCATGTCCGAGCCCGCAACCTTCGTCAACCTGCGCGGCGATTCCCGGATCCCGGAACATCGCCACCAGATTGTCGGGCGGGCGCACCGGGGCTGCCGTCACCTCTTCGAGTGCCGCCACGAGCGCGCCGGCAATCTTGGTGGCACTCTTGCTGGTATGGGTGTAGGCACCATGACCGCCCGTGGTGCGGACCGTGATCGCCACCCAGATTGGCGATTTCTCGCCGAAGCGCACGCACAGGGGGCTCGACGGTTCGCCCGACAGCAGGCAATCCCCCATCATCAAATCCCGCTTGTGCTCGAACATCCAGCGCGCGCCCCAGGGACCGAAGGTTTCCTCGTCCGAAACCGCGGTCAAGGTCAGCCGCCCCTTGAGCCGGTCACGCACCGCATAAAGGTGCGTGAAGGCTAGTGAGATGCTGGCTAGTCCACACTTCATATCACAGGCGCCACGCCCATAAATGCGCCCATCGACGATCTCGCCGCCCCAGGGAGCCCTCGTCCACTCGTCCTCTGCGACCGGGAACACGTCGATGTGGCCATTGAGCACAAGATGTCGACCCGCACTGCCCCCGTGAAAGCTGGAGACGATGTTGGGCATCTCCGGATGTGGCGAATGCACCTGTGACTGCAGACCCGCCTGGCGCAGTGCCTGCTGCAGAAAGCTGGCGGCGGCGCGCGTGTCCCCTGGCGGATTCGGCGAGGGCACGCGCAAGAGATCGCGCAGGAAGGCGATTGAGCGGTCGCGGCTGGCATCGAGCCGGGCGAGCAGCTCTTTCTCGAGTGGGGTCATACTTGTCATTCTCCCTGCGCTGCCAAGTAGGCGGCGGCGGTCAGTGCGTGTACGCGCACGACGTTGAGAAACTCCTCCACGCCCACGGACTCATCGTAGGTACCCATCCGGTCCGGCGAGCAGCCGTAGATGTAGGCCGGCACCCCGGAGAGCCGCCAGAACCTGGCGTCTGTGGCCGCCAGGGTGATCACCGGCACCGGGCGAACCCCCGCGACCCGCTCGGCCGCGTCCTGGATCAGCTGCAACATCTCGCCATCCGGATCGCACCAGTTTGCCTCATCTCCCGAGCTCGACACCTCCTCGACCGTAACCTCGGGGAAATCCTTCAGGATGCTGTCGACTTCGGCTCGGATCCGGGCCTTGCTCACGCCTACGGGCAGGCGAATGTCAGCTTCGACCTTGCAGGAACTGGGGATCATGTTGGTCTTGAGGCCGCCATCGACCATGCCGATGTTGAGTGTGACTTTGGGCACGAGATCCGCCGCGCCTGTTCCCAGACCATCATCGAGTGCCTTGCGCACGGCGGGGTCGGCAAGATTACGTGCCACCGCCGTGGGCATGTCGGCAGCGATGCCGGTCAGGCTTTCAAGCGCCGCCATCAGTTGCGCGGCGATCTTGTTGGCGCTGGCGCTCATGTGCACATAAGCCCCGTGGGCTCCGCGCGTTTTCACCGTGAAAATGAGCCAGTGCGGGGTTTTCTCGCCGTAGCGCACCGTGTAGGCCGAGGAAGGCTCGCCGTTGAGACAGCAGTCGCCCGCGACCTCGTCGCGGTGGTTCGCAAACAGGTATCCGGTGCCCCACTTACCGCCCGTCTCCTCATCCGAGACGGCGGTCAGCGTCAGGCGGCCGGCAAGGCGATCGCGAAACTCATGTAGCAGGGCATAGGTAGCGAAGCTGGCGATCGTGCCGCACTTCATATCGGCGGTGCCGCGCCCGTAGAGGCGCCCCGCCTCAAGGCTGCCGCTCCATGGTCCGCCGTGGCGCCAATTCTCATCGCGCCCTGGCGGGAACACATCGATGTGGCCGTTCAACACGAGATGCCTACCCGGGCGGCCCGTTTGCCAAGACGCAAGCAGGTTGGGCATCTGTGGCCGCGGTGCGATCACCCGATAGGCGAGTTCGTGCGCCTTGAGGAAATTCTCAAGGTAGGCCGCGCCATCGCGGGTATCGCCGGGTGGATTGGACGTGGGAGTGCGCACGAAGCCCTGAAGGAAGTCGACCAGCTCGGCTCGGCGGGCATCGATGGCCGCTAGGATTGTCTCTGCGAGGCTCGTCACGTGCGTGTGTCTCCCATCAGATAATCGAGACTGGACAGGGCCTGGATCTTTATCACCCCCATCCACTCTGCGATGTCGGTGTGTTCGTCTGCCATGGCGACGTTGGTCGCGGTCGTGCCGTAGGTAAACGCCGCAATGCGGCGTTGGCGCCAGAGCCGTGCATCCGTGCCCGCCAGGCTCGGGATCGGCCGAACCTCAAGTCCACACACCTCGCGCGCGTTGCGACGGATCAGCCGCACCATGGGATGGTCGGGGTCCGACCAGGCCGGTTCCTGACTTGACAGCACGCGCATGCGCGCCGCCGGGTGGCGGGCAACAATGGCTTCGACCTTTGCAATCAGGTCGCGAGAATGCAGGCCCCATGGTAGCCGGATATCGACCTCGATCGTGCAGCGTCCGGGCAGCATGTTGACGAGCGAGCCCCCGTTCCAAGTGCCGATGTTGAGCGTAACCCGCCCCATGTTGGCAGCCGCGCCCGACAAGTGGATGCGATCGATTTCTGCCGCGCCCTGCGTCAGGGCACGCGACACCGCCGGCGGCAAAGCAACGTCCATCCTCTCGATCTCGGACAGATCCTCGATCAGGGCCGCGGCAATCCTGGTCGCCGATGGGCTCTTGTGTGGATAGGCACCGTGGCAGCCGACAGTCTCGACTTCGATGGCGATCCAGAGAGGCGACTTTTCCGCAAATCGCACGGTCGTGGGTGCGCCGGGTTCGGCGTTGAGCAGGCAGTCGCCCAGCACCTCGTCTGCGTGCTGCTCGAGAAGGTAACGCGCGCCGTTTGGGCCAAACCGCTCCTCGTCGGACACCGCGGTCAGGGTGAGCCGCCCGCCGAGTTCGGCGTGCAAAGCGTGAAGCCAGGCGTAAATGGCCACCAGGGCAGCGGTGCCCTGCTTCATGTCGCTTGATCCCGTTCCCCAAATTGCGCCGTCGGCAACCTCCCCGCCGAAGGGATCACGGGTCCATTGCGAAGCGGCGACCGCCGGGAAGGTGTCGATGTGGCCGTTAAGGACGAGGTGCGGGCCGGGTCGGGCACCCTGAAAGCTGGCGAGCAGGTTCGGCATCGTCGCATCCGGTCCGACGACACGATAGGAAACGTTGCGCGCAGCCAGCCAATCCGTGAGCACAGCGGCGGCCGCGCGCGTGTCACCCGGGGGATTAGGTGAGCGCGCCTGCACCAAGCGTGAAAGCAAGTCTATGAGGGCGTCCCGCTCGGCGTCGACCATGCTCAGCAGGCGCCGGCGCAGATCCGTCATGACCGCGCCTCCGCGTGCAGGTACGCATGCGCCGCGAGCGTCAGGGTCTTTACCACGCCGAGCCATTCGGCAATGTCCGTATGCTCGTCCGGCATGGCGACGTTGGTCGCGGTGGTTCCGTAGGTGAACGCGGGCACGCCCTTGGCCCGCCAGATCCTCGCGTCGGTGGCACCCAGCGATGTGATGGCGAACGGCCTGAACCCAAAGGTCTCGGTACAGGCTTGGCTCAAGTGACCGACCATCTCGTGCCCCGGGTCCGACCAGTTGGGGTCCGTAAACCCCATGACTTCCAGACGCGCGCCTTTATGCGCGCTCACGATTTCGCGCATGCAAGCGAGCGCCTTCTCGGCTGTCTCTCCGACGGGCACGCGTATGTCGCACTCGAGCCGGCAAACGCCCGGCAGCATGTTGACCTTCACGCCACCCCGCACTACCCCGATGTTCAGCGTGAAGCGCTTGATGGCGCTGGCGGCACCCTCAAGGTGAATGCGATCGATTTCGGCGGCCGCCTCGTTCAAGGCTTGCTCCACCGCGCCATCCATCGCCACGGGAAGATCGTCGATCACTGCGAGCTCAGCGGCAATGCGCGCGGCGATCCGCGTTGCGCTCGGGCTCTTATGCGTGTAGGCGCCGTGACAGCCTGGTGTCTCGACGATGATGGCGGCCCGCAGGATACCTTTTTCGCCGAAGCGTATCGTCGACGGGGCTCCGGGTTCAGCGCTCAGCAGGCAATCGCCCAAAACATCGGGACAATGGTCTACCAGATATCGTGCTCCCCAGGTCCCGCCGGTCTCCTCGTCGGATACAGCCGTGTAGGTGAGGCGGCCCGGCAGTCGATCGGCAAGGCGCGAGAGCCAGCCGAAGGCAAACAACAGCGCCGCGGTGCCGTTCTTCATGTCAGAGACGCCGCGGCCCCAGACGCGTCCATCCGCCACGTCTCCGCCCCAGGGCGGGTGCGTCCAGCGATCGGTGTCGTCGCATGGAAAGACGTCGAGGTGTCCGTTCAGCACGAGATGGCGACCGGGCTTCGCACCCTCCAACGAGGCAACGAGGTTGGGCATCTCGGCACGCGGCGCCACAAGGCGCACCGGCAGGGCGCGGCACCGCAGCCATTCCTCGAGGACAGCCGCCGCCTCGCGCGTGTCGCCGGGTGGGTTGGGGCTAGCCGTGCGCACGAGGTGCGATAGGAAGGACACGAGGTCGTCGCGCTCGGCGTCGATCCAAGCAACGAGCTGCGCGCGTTCATCGCGGAACCTCATGGCGCAACACGCCTCAATTCCGCTGCCCTGAGGCAGGCCACCACATGACCTCGCTGCACGGGCACTGGCGCCGGATTGGTCACTTCGCATTGCGCCACCGCATGGACGCAGCGTGGAGCAAACCGGCAGCCGCGCTCGGGTGGCGTCGAGCCGGCGGCTGCCAGCAGCTTGGCGGGCAGCGCGTGGGGTCCAGCCGTGGGGCTCAGGATCGGAACTGCGTCGATCAAGGCCTGCGTGTAGGGATGGGCTGGCGCCAGCAGCAGATCCCGCACGGGCCCCTGCTCGACGATTGCGCCACGATACATGACGGCGAGGTCATCGCAGATGTGGGCCACGATGGACAGGTCATGGGTGATGAACACCATGGCCATCTGCTGTTCGACCACCAGACGTTTGAGCAACCGCAGGATACCCGCGCGCACCGACACGTCGAGCATCGACACCGGCTCGTCGGCAACGAGGAGCTTGGGGTTCAGTACCGTGGCGCGTGCAATCGCCACCCGCTGACGCTGACCGCCGGAGAGCTCGTGGGGATAGCGCGCAAGGTAGGCGCGGCCTGGCCGCAACTCGGCCCTTTCGAGGGCGGCGGCGGCCGCTTCATGGCGTTCCGCCGGTGTGCCAACGCCGTGGATCAGGAGGGGCTCCTCCACTGTGCGACCAATCGTGAAGCGCGGATTGAGCGAGGCAAAAGGGTCCTGGAATACCATCTGGACTGCCCGACCCGACCGGCGCTCGGCTTTCGCCCCCACCACAAGTCCGTCCACCGTGATCTCGCCGGCGGTGGGACGCTCCAGCCCGACCAGAAGGTTGGCGAGCGTGCTCTTGCCGCTGCCGCTTTCTCCGGCGATGCCTAGTACCTGCCCGCGCTCGATGGCGAAGCTCACGCCGTCGACGGCCTTGACGGGCTTGCCCCCGACGAGCAGCGCCGAACGCGGGGTGAAGTGCTTGTGGACATCGCGAAAGGCCACGATTGGGCCAGGATCGTCGCTCATGCCGCCTGCCCCGCATCCCAGAGGCCGGGTCGTGCCGCTGCCTCGCGCATCGCCTCTGAATCGCTGGCAAAATGGCAGGCGATCGATCGTCCTTGCGCGACCCTTACCCGCGCAGGCTTCGTCGTGCGGCACACCTCGCGCACGAAGGGGCAGCGCGAAGCAAACGGGCAGGCTCTGGTCGGCTCCGTCAGCCTTGGCGTATGGCCGGCGATGCTGACCAGCGGACGATCCGGTGCCCGGATGTCGGGGAAGGATTGGGCTAGCCCCATCGTATAGGGATGCGCTGGGCGGGACAGCACCTCGGTGGTGGGTCCCTCTTCCATAACCTCGCCGGCATAGAGCACCGCCACCCGATCGCAGAGCTCCGCCACGACGCCGATATCGTGACTGATGAAGATCAGGGACAGCCCTTCGCTGCGCCGCAGGTCGGAGAGCAGATTGACGATCTGGCGCTGGACAATGACATCGAGCCCCGTGGTGGGCTCGTCGGCCACCAGCATGGGCGGTCGGAATAACAGGGCCAGTGCGATGATGGCGCGCTGCCGCATGCCGCCCGACAGCTCGTGGGGAAATCGATCGAGCACGGCGCGATCGAGCTCGACCTGGCGGAGCAGTTCCACCGCCCGAGCATCGGCTTCCGTCGCGCGCATGCCGTGCGCGGCAGCGGTATCGCGAAACTGCCGGCGGATCGAATGCACCGGCACGAGGGAGGCGAGGGCGCTCTGGGGTACGTAGGCCATGCGCCGCCAGCGCAAGGGCCGCAGCTCGCTTTCGCCCTTACCGCTGATGAGGTCACCATCGAAGCGAATGGCACCGTGTGTGATCCTGGCCGAGCGCGGCAACAGCCCCAGCGCCGCCAGCGCCAGCGTGCTCTTGCCGCAGCCCGATTCGCCTACCAGGCCCAGCGCCTGTCCCGCAGCGAGCGCGAGTTTGACGCCTTCGACGGCAAAGACCTCGCCTTCCTGCGTGCGATAGACGATCGAGATATCTTCGAACTCGAGAAGTGCCCCCATGCGCTAGCGCAGCCTCGGACTGGCCAGCTTCTCGTACTGACGGCCGACGAGAAACACGGCGATGACAAACAGGGAGAGGCCGAGGCCCGGCGGGATCGTCCACCACCAGGCTTGACGAATAGAGCCGGAAACATAGGCGAGATACAGCATTTGGCCCCAACTGACTTGATTGGGGTCGCCAAAACCTAAGAAGCTGATGGATGCTTCGGCGAGGACTGCCCAGGCAATGTCGAACGCCACATAGAGCAACGTCATTGGCAGCACGTTGGGAAAGATGTGCACATAGATGATGCGCAAGTCGGAGGCACCGGCAATCTTCGCTGCCTTGACGAAGCCGCGCTCGCGCACCGAAAGGACTTGGGAGCGGATCACCCGTGCCGTGGTGCGCCACATCAGCAGGGAGATGGTCAGTATCATGTTCCACAGCGATGGTCCGAGCAGCGCGACGAGCACGACGGCAAACGGAATGAAGGGGATGCCGAAAGCCAAGCCGGTGATGCGCATCAGGGCGGCATCGATGCGCCCCCCATAATAGCCGGCGACGAGACCAACGTTGGTGCCGATGATCGCGATGAAGAAAGCGCAGGTGATGCCGACGACCAGCACGATGCGCGTTCCGTCGATCATCTGGGATAAAACGTCGAGGCCATAGTACGTGGTGCCCAGCCAGTGGGCCGCTGATGGCGGCTCGAGGCGCTTGAGCTGGCCTGCCTGGTTGAAGTGGTTGGCGATTGGGTCGTAGGGCGCGATCCATGGGCTCAAGGCAGCGACCAGCACGATGATCGCCAACACGGTTATTCCAAACGAACCCGACCAGGTTTCGAAGGCGATCGCCAAAAACCGGGCGAGGCGCCGCATCGGTACAGCAATGCGGACGACGAGCGCAGGGGGCGCCGAGAGTGACGAGGTGTCAGTCATGGCGAATCCTGGGATCGAGCCAGCCGTAGAGCAGATCGACGATGAGATTGAGCACAACGACGACGCTCGCCATCAGGAAGAATGCCGCCTGGGCTACGGGATAGTCTCTCTGGGTGACGCTGTTCACCATCAGGCGCCCCATTCCCGGCCAGGTGAAAACCACCTCGAGCAGAACCTGGCCGCCAAAGGCAAATCCGACCATCACGGCGCTGTAGGTGAGAACCGGCAGCAGCGCGGACCGTCGGGCCAGCCGCTGTAGGCTCCGCGTCGAGAGCCCGCGGGCCCGCGCCAGCACCATGAACTCCTCATCGCGCACCTCGATCAAGGACGTACGCATGATCATCAGCGGATCCGCCATGGAGGCGAGCACGCCCGTCGCGACTGGCAGCACGAGGTGCTGAAGTACGTCATAGTAGGGAAGGTTTTGGTACCAGGCCTCCGGGTAGAAGAAAGCCTCGCGGATGCCGCCGATCGGAAACCATTGCAGCTTGTAGGCAAACAGAGATAGCAGCACGATCCCAGTCCAAAACACGGGCAGCGCGCGCGGGATCAGAACGAGGACGGCGCCTAGCTCCTCCACGCGTTCACCGCGACGCCAGCCAAGCCAGGTGCCAATCACGATGCCGAGCCCGATGGCGAGTACCAAGATCGGCAGCATCAGGATCACCGTATTGATGAGCATCGGCCCGATCACCTCGGTGACGGGACGGCGATAGTAGAATGAGAGGCCGAGTTCTCCGCTAATCAGGTTGCGACAGTAGGCGAGCAGTTGTTCGAATAGGGATTGGTCAAGACCCCATTGAGCGCGCAGGCGCTGCTGCGCCTCGAGTGTGAGCTCCCCGGTGCCAAGTAGCAGGGTGGTCGGGTCACCGGGGATTAACCGGAAGAGGACGAACATGAACACGAGCAACAGGACCAGCGTCACGGCGGTATGCACCGTCCGGCGCGCCGCAAATCCCAGGAATTCCATTGCCGGTTCCTGCTGGCTCGCTATGACATCAGCTCGGCAGCATCAGCTTTCCTTGCGCGTTCCAGGTGAAACCACCGTCCTTTAGCACCGCGCGGGCCTTGTCGATGTTGGGTTCGTACCCCTTCAGGCTCGGGACGGCCCAGGCCTCGAGCGCCGGCGTGATCGGCGCTCCGTGGGAAACGACGCCGGCGCCGGAGAAGATAATATCGAGGATCTTCTTGCGGTCGGTCGCGTGTTGCAGGGCGTGACGGAACGCCTTGTTGTTGCAGGGGGCCATCGACAGGTTTAGTCGCACCTCGTGCTGCCCATGCGTGGGCGTTCGCACCACCTCCAAATCCGGGTTCTGGCTGATGCGGGCACCCAGCGTCATGTCGAGATTCCAAGCCAGCATGTCGGAATCCCCGCGCTCCAGCATGCCGACCATGCTCTCCATCTGTGGGACGACCGCGGCGATGAAGCCATCCAGCTTTGCCGGCCTGTAGAAGTCCTTGTTGGCGGCGAACTGGATGTGCTCGCCCTTGCGCCACTCGACGAATTTCCACGGGCCGCTGCCGACGGGCTTGTCGTTCGGCCAGTCGGCTGGCGTCGCAAGATTGGCGGGTATGGTCTCCCAAATATGCTTCGGCGCCAGAAACGCGTAGCCCAGCACGTTTGCAACAAAAGGTGCCGAAGGTTGCTTCAGTTTCAGTCGGACGGTGTTGTCGCCAGTGATCGAAGCACTCTCGAGCGCATCGGTCACGCGGCCCATGGCGGGAAATTTATGCTTCAGAATAAAGTCAAACGTGAACTTCACGTCCTCAACCGTGGCGGGCTTACCGTCATGGAACTTGGTATTCGGGCGCAAGACGATATCTACTGTCGTGTTATCGACCACGTTCCACGAGGCCAGAGCCCACGGCATCACCTCGGCCTTCTCGTCTCGCGTTACGAACGTGGCGTAGATCAGGCGAAGGGTGGTTGAATTGTAAATCTCCGGTGTCTGGAAAGGATTGAGCGAGGCGATGTCATATATGCTCGTCAAGCGCAACACTTTGCGCGGCTGGAGCGCCTCAATGTCCATGTAAGCCAGCGGCATGTACGGGAAGCCGATGCCGTTGCCGAGGATCGGTTTCATACCCTTGAAGCGCTTCTTGTTGTAGGCGTGGATGATGTCGCGATGGTATAGGATCAGCGAGGGAGAGTCGGCGACGACCAGTTCCTGTGCCAGGCGCACGAGCTTCTGCCGCTCGGCCGGATCCATCGCCTGCCGCTGACTATCGGCCGCCTTATCGAACTCATCACTCTTGTAGAGGCCGAAGTTGAGCCCACCCTTGATGGCTCGGCGCGAGTGAAACATCTCCGATATGAAGTAGTCGGGATCTAGCCTGTCCGGCGCACCTCCCCAGGACATGGAGCCGAGATGCGGTAGCTTCTGCTCGGCGACAATGTTGGAAACGAAGGTGTCGAGCGTGCCCTGCTGCACGTCGAGATCGACGCCAAGTGGCGCCCAGTCCCGCGCCAGCTGCCGCCACAGCTCGATCATGTCGGGCCAGTTCGGTGTGTAGACGGAGAGTCGCGGAACGGGCTGACCGGCTGCCGTCTGCGCCTCGGCCGTGGCGATGCCAGCGTCGATGGCGGAAATGAGCGAGGCTGTCGGCGTCACTACGCCGAATGCAGCCAGGAAACCTAGAACATCTCGTCTTGAGGCCGCGCGTTTCGGGTCGGGATCCGCATAGGTATTGGGATCAACGATAGCATCGTTTCCACTTGACTTTGTCATGGCTTTCCGCCCGGTTGTGAGGGGTTACGGCTTTGAAGTTGTAGGAATGGCGGCTTGGTAGTGTCAAGCGAGGTGAGCGCGTGTTCCGCTCTCGAAACGACGTCGCCATGCTCACAATCGCGGCAGCGAACGAGCAGGGTTTGTGCAACGCAAGATTGCCGCCGAAAGTCTAGAGCCTGCCGCCGTCCTCACCTGCGCCGGTATTTTCCTGGTTCGAACACGCCTCGGCATCTTATTTCCTCGGGCTCAATTCCAAGCCCGCCCCTCGGGGCAAAACCCGACCCATCCCGGAGACGTTGACATGTCCAGCCACGCCTATCCTGATTGGGAGAGGATCCGCTCCTCCTCATTCGTGTCCGGCAAGACCTTTCCCAGGCTTGCGGAGGATATGCCGACGTTCTTCGGCGCACCCCACGCCATCTCGGCAGCGGATCTCAAGGGTGCCGACGTCGTTATCATTGGGGCACCCTATGCGTCCGGGTGGGGAACGCAGTACAGCGGCGTAGACAAGAGCGACTGGCTCGCGGCGCCCAAGCGCGTGCGGCAGCAATCCATCCGCTACCGGTCCGGCTATATTCAGGACTTCGATTTGGACGTGTTGGCGAATATGCGCCTCGTCGATTACGGCGACGCGGCGATCCCGGAGCGGGCAAACCGGGAAGGTACCGTCGACTTGATCCTCGAGGCCCAAGCCGCCGTAGAAAGCAAGGTTAACGACGTGCTCGAGGCCGGTGCCGTTCCCATTGTCATCGGGCAGAACTCGCCCTGCGGGTCCTACGCCATTGCCAAGCCATTGTCCGAGCGCAGCAAAGGCGCGGTCGGCATGGTCAGCCTCGATACCCACTGGGACGCGCAGAAGATCGACCGCTACACAATGGACCCGCGTATCGCCGGCGCGGGCAATTGGAAGGATTCGGTCTATCGAGATTTAAAAAACTTCCATCCGCGCAACCTTGTCGAGATCGGCGAACGGGGCATGCTCGAGTATCCCGGGATTGTACGACCATACCTGGCGGCTGGTGCAAACTTCGTTTCCTCCTGGCGTTTGCGAACCGAGCTTGGAATTGAAGGTTGCGTAAAGCTGCTGCCCAAGGCGTTCGAAGGGACTGAGGCCGTCTATGCGCACTTCGATCTCGATGTGATGGGGGGCGCTGGCCCGGCTCCGGGCGACATCCTGGGCGAGCTCGCCGAGCCTATTGGGCTCACGGACTACGAAGTCATACGACTGGCCCATGAGACCGGAAAGCTCGGCTGCAATGCGCTGTCGTTCATCTGTATTCCTCCCGGTTCCGCCGTCATGTATCGCGTGGTGGTCTACACCATCATGTATTTCATGGCCGGACTGTCGATGCGAAAGGCCGTCGCCGCGACCTAAGCGCGGCGAAACGGCCAGAGCGGCATGGTGATCCGATGTTCACCTTTGCCGCCTCAGCCGTGTGGAGCACCGATTGATTGATTGACCGTTGGTGCCTGGCGGCGATCGCCTGCCTTCAGGCATGCCCTGATGTTCGGCGCCTTGGCGTCGGGCCAGCTTGGCGCCGCCGATCCGATCAGGACCAGAAGGACCGCCAGCCGCGAAAGGGCGACCATTCGAACCTTCGTCGGCATCGGTTCATGCTGGCGAAATTTCAGCACGCCCTGCGGTTCACCACCACGAAATCGGTGTCCTTGCCCGTCTCCCTGCGTGGGCCTGCATCCGGGTTGATAAGGGACGACCCCGGCCACGACTCGCGCAACCTTGGCGATGAACTTCGCGATTGCTCTCACGTCTGGCGGGCGGAGCGCCGTGGCAAACTGCATGCCGGTGTCAACGCGCACCAACCTCGCGAGAACAAACCGTGCCAGTGGCGTGTCACAGGCAACGACAGTGGCCAGCCCTGGATCTCGGCGCCGATGGCGCGCTTGTTTGCTTGACATTTTGCGGGCTTTCCAGCACTGACGCCGCGGGCCACCCCTCCCCACCGAGGGGCATCTATCTGGAAGGGTAGGCAGATGACGACGGCACGCAAACCGGCCAGACGGCCGGTCAATACGCACTTCTCCTCCGGTCCCTGCGCCAAGCGCCCAGGCTGGTCCCTAAAAAATCTGGAAAACGCCTTTCTCGGCCGTTCGCACCGGGCCAAGGACGGCAAAGCACGCCTGAAGCTTGCCATCGACAAAACCAAGGCGCTGTTGGCTCTACCGCCGGACTATCTGTGCGCCATCGTGCCGGCCTCCGACACCGGCGCCTTCGAGATGGCCATGTGGGGTATGCTGGGCGCGCGCGGCATCGATGCCTTGACGTGGGAAAGCTTCGGCGAAGGTTGGGTGAGCGACATCACCAAGCAACTGAAGCTCACGGACCTGCGCGTGCTCAGAGCCGAGTACGGCCGGCTGCCCGATCTCGGTCAAGTTGATTTCAGCCGCGATGTGCTGTTCACCTGGAACGGCACGACCTCGGGCGTGCGCGTGCCCAACGGCGATTGGATCGCAAGCGATCGCACCGGGCTGACTTTTGCGGATGCCACGTCCGCAATCTTTGCGCAGCCGATCGATTTCGCCAAAACCGACGTGGTCACCTTCTCCTGGCAAAAGGCGCTGGGTGGGGAGGCCGCGCACGGCATGCTGATCCTCTCGCCGCGCGCGCTGGAGCGGCTCGCAAGCTATGTGCCACCCTGGCCCCTGCCCAAAGTCTTTCGTCTCACCAAGGGCGGCAAGTTGATTGGCGGTGTCTTCGAGGGCGAAACACTCAACACGCCATCGATGCTGTGCGTCGAGGACTATCTCGATGCCTTGGATTGGGCGGAAAAAATTGGCGGCCTGGCGGCGCTGACGGCCCGCGCCGATGCCAACGCCCGGGTGCTGACCGATTGGGCCGAGCGGACAAACTGGCTGGAAAATCTTGCCGTCGATCCAGCAACACGCTCCAACACCTCGGTTTGCCTCAAGATCGTCGATCCCGACCTGGCTCGCCTGCCCACGGAGCAGCAGCGCGCTTTCATCAAAAGGATGGAGGCGATGCTGGAAGCGGAACGGGCGGCCCATGACGTGGCGGGTCACCGTGATGCCCCCCCGCACTTGCGGATCTGGTGCGGCTCGACCGTCGAGGCGGCGGATGTCGAGGCGCTGACCCCGTGGCTCGAATGGGCCTTCGTTGAGGCCAAGCGATCACTCGCCAAGGCGGCGTGAGCGCCGGCCATGCCGGGTCGTTGTTGCACAGGCGCAGACGGGTTCGACGGACGCGGTTTGGTCTGTTGGCTCGCCTTTGCGGCCCGGCCGGTTGCCGGCACGCCCGCGTGAGACCACAAAAGGGACTAGCCACATGCCCCGCGTCTTGATTGCCGATCAGCTTTCCCCCGCCGCCGTCGCCATCTTCGAGGAGCGCGGCATCGAAACCGAGGTCCGGGTCGGGCTTGGTAAAGAAGAGCTGGAGAAAATCATCGCTGGCTACGACGGGCTAGCGGTCCGTTCGGCGACCAAGGTGACGGAGAAGATCGTCGCCGCCGCCGCCAATCTCAAAGTTGTCGGTCGCGCCGGCATCGGCGTCGACAACATTGACGTCAAGGCGGCCACCGCCAAGGGCATCATCGTCATGAACACGCCCTTCGGCAATTCGATCACCACGGCCGAGCACGCGCTATCGCTCATGATGGCGCTGGCGCGACAGATTCCCGACGCCGATCGCTCGACCCAGGCCGGCAAGTGGGAAAAATCCAAGTTCATGGGCGTTGAACTGTTTGCCAAAACGCTGGGCGTCATCGGCTGCGGCAATATCGGCTCGATCGTCGCCGATCGCGCGCTCGGGCTGCGCATGAAAGTGGTCGCTTTCGATCCTTTCTTGTCGACCGAGCGCGCCATCGAGCTGGGCGTGCAAAAGGTCGAGCTCGAGGAGCTGTTGCGGCGTGCCGATTTCATTACCCTGCACGCGCCGCTAACCGACAAGACGCGCAACATCATCGATGCGGCGCAGCTGCGCAAGACCAAGAAGGGCGTGCGCATTGTCAATTGCGCGCGCGGTGGTCTTGTCGACGAGAAGGCGCTGGCCGAGGCGATCAAGTCAGGGCAGGTGGCGGGCGCAGCCTTCGACGTGTTCGAGGTAGAGCCAGCCAAGGACAGCCCGCTGTTCGGCCTGCCCAACGTAATCTGCACCCCGCATTTGGGTGCCGCCACCGGCGAGGCGCAGGAAAACGTGGCGCTGCAGGTCGCCGAACAAATGTCCGACTACCTGCTCAAGGGCGCGATCTCGAATGCGGTCAATTTCCCCAACATCTCCGCCGAGGAGGCACCGCGCCTGCGGCCCTGGGTGAAGCTTGCCGAGCAGCTGGGCCTGTTCGCTGGTCAGCTCACCGAGACCAGCATCAAGGGCATTCGCCTCGAATACTCTGGTGAAGTCGCAAAGCTCAACACCAAACCGCTGACGGCTGCGGCGCTTGCCGGCGTGTTGCGGCCATTGCTGTCGGACGTCAACATGGTGTCGGCGGGGGTCAGCGCGAAAGAACGTGGCATGCGCCTCGAGGAAGTCTCGCGCGGTCAGGAGGGTGCCTTCGAGAGCTATATCCGCTTGACTGTCAGGACCGACGAATACGACCGCTCCGTCGCCGGTACCGTGTTCGCCGACGGTCGTCCGCGCATCATCCAGGTGCGCAACATCGACATGGAGTTTGCATTGGCCCCGCGCATGCTGTTCATCCGCAATTTCGACAAGCCGGGCTTCATCGGCAAGTTCGGCATGTTGATGGGGGAGGCGGGGCTCAACATCGCCACGCTCAATCTCGGACGCGACAAGCCCGGCGGCGATGCGATTTGCATGGTCGCCATCGACGAACCGGCGAGCGAGGAAATCCTGGAAAAGATCCGTGCACTCCCGCAAGTGGTGCGCGTGAACCCGTTGGTATTCTGACGATTGCGGGGCGCTTGCGGGCGCGTGCTGCGTCGGCAGGCGGCGCTGCGAGGGTGCGCCGGCGCCATGCGTCGGCGCCAATTTCGTCATATTTGCCACTTGCCGTCTTGCTAGAGCCCAAGGTGCCGTGGGCACGCGCAATTGCGCGTGCGTGGTGAGCGGGAGAGAGCGCATGCTGTTGCGGGCCACACTCGTTACATTGCTGATGACTGCCTGGGCCGCGGAGGCCGCCGAGATTGCCGCAACCTCGCGCGTCGGCGCGGTCATGGTCTTTCCCACCGGTGCCGAAGTGACGCGGCTTGGTCGGGTCAAGCTCGACCCCGGTGACCACGCCATCATGTTCGCCGATCTGCCGGCGCGGGCGATACCGAGCTCGATCCGTGTCGAGGCGAAGGCGAGCGGCAGGCTCGAGATCGGCTCGGTCGACAGCCGCCGCCTGTTCGTGCCGCGCAGCGACAGCTCGAATGCCGCCACCGAGCGCAAGCGCATCGAGGATGCCATCGAAAAGCTGCGCGATGAAAAGAGTGCACTCGAGGGCGCTATCAAGGCGGCCGAGGCGCAAAGGACGCTGATCAACAATTTGGCCCAGCTGCCGACGCGCCCGCAAACGGCCAATGCGGGGGCACCAGAGCCCGATTGGGCCCAGCTCTTTGCGCTGATCGGCCAACGCAGTGGCGAAGCGCAAAAGACCATCCTCGACACCCAGATCAAGGTGCGCGAGCTCGATCGGCAGGTGAAGGATCTGGAGGGCAAGCTCGCCTCGCTGGCTCCGACGCAGGACGAGCGCACCGAACTCAAACTGTTCGTGAACGCCGATAGCGCCCTGGAGGCAGATATCGCCATCCACTATCAGGTCACGAATGCCTCCTGGATACCGTTCTACGAGGCGCGTCTTGCCACCGGCACCAAGGCGCTGGCGCCGAAACTGCAGCTCGTGCGGCGGGCCAGCATCCAGCAAAAGAGCGGCGAGAGCTGGGACAATGTCAGCCTGTCCTTGTCGACGACCCGCCCCGGCGCTGGCAGCGCGGCGCCGGAGCTTAAGGAGATGACGATCGACTATGAACCCGACGCACCGCGCCCGCCGCCGGCTCCCGCCGGCGGCTTGACGCGCTCGCTGGTGCAGCGTGAGGCCATGGGCCGTGCCGCTGGCGTCGACGAAGATCGCGTGGACAAGGCGCTGACGCCGAGTGCCGCGCCGGTCGCGGCGGAAGAAGCCAAAAGCGTGCTCGAGACCCAGGCCTTCCAGGCCGTCTATGGCATCAGTGGTCGGGTCACGGTGCCGTCGACCGGCGAGCCCAAGCGCGTGCAGATCGACACGGCCGAGCTCGATCCGGCGCTGATGGTGCGCACCGTGCCGAAGCGCGAGCAGAAGGCCTACCTGTACGCCAAGGTGACGATCGCCCGCGGCTCGCCGATGCTTCCCGGTCAGGTAGCTTTGTTCCGCGACGGCACCTTCGTCGGCAATGGTAAGCTGCCGCAGTTGTCGCCGGGCGAGGAGTACGAGCTTGGCTTCGGCGCCGACGACCATGTGCGCGTGCGCCACGCCATCGCCGAGGAAAAACGCAGCGAGACGGGAATCATCTCGACCTCCAAGACGGACGTGCGCAACTTCCGCATCACGCTCAAAAATCTGCATGAGCGCGCGATACCGGTGGCAGTGATCGATCAGATCCCGGTATCGCAAAACGCCGACATCAAAATCGAACTGATCGGCAAAACCGCCCCGAGCAAGCGCGACCTCGACGACAAACGGGGGATCCTGGCCTGGGAGATGAAACTGGAACCCGACGAGGAACGCTTGGTGGATTTCGGCTATCGCGTGAGCTGGCCGGCTGCCAAACGGATCCTTTATAGCAATTGAGGGGGAGCCCGGCGGCCCATGCGGCGTTGGGGCATGGCCCCGGGCTCAATCCATTTCTTCCGCGCCCGGCCTCGAGAGGCTATATCTCGCGCACCGTCGGCGGCCATCAACCGCGCTGGCGCGTTAGTGGAGGCTGCCGGCAATGGCGAATGTAGTGGTGATCGGCGCCCAGTGGGGAGATGAGGGCAAGGGCAAGATTGTCGACTGGTTGTCGGAGCGCGCCGACATCGTCGTACGCTTCCAGGGCGGGCACAACGCCGGGCATACGCTGGTGATCGGCAATCAGACCTTCAAGCTGTCCCTGCTGCCCTCCAGCGTCGTACGCAGCGGCAAGTTGGGCGTCATCGGCAACGGCGTGGTGATCGATCCGTGGGCCTTGTGCGACGAGATCGCACGCCTCAAGCAGCAAGGCGTCGTGGTCAGCGCCGAGAATTTGCGCGTGGCCGAGAACGCCACCCTGATCCTGCCGCTGCACCGCGAACTCGACCAGCTGCGCGAAGCGGCCGCCGGCGAGGGGCGAATTGGCACCACGGGACGCGGCATCGGTCCAGCCTACGAGGACAAGGTCGGACGCCGAGCCATCCGGGCCCAGGATCTCAAAAACCTCAACACTTTGGGGCCGAAGATCGATCGCCTGTTGGTGCATCACAATGCGCTGCGGCGCGGGCTCGGACAGGCCGAGATCAGCAAGGATGACCTGATGCGCGAGCTTGCCGAGATCGCGCCGAAAATCCTGCCCTACGTCGACGTGGTCTGGGCGCTGCTCGATCGCGCGCGCCGGGCAGGCAAACGCATCCTTTTCGAGGGGGCGCAGGGCGCGCTGCTCGACGTCGATCACGGAACCTATCCGTTCGTCACGTCCTCCAACACGGTTGCCGCGCAGGCGGCCACCGGGTCCGGCATGGGACCGGGCGCGATCGGCTATGTGCTCGGCCTGGCCAAGGCCTACACTACACGGGTGGGCTCGGGTCCGTTTCCCACCGAACTCACCGACGAGATCGGCGAGCGGCTCGGACAGCGCGGCCAGGAGTTCGGCGTGGTGACGGGGCGCAAGCGCCGCTGCGGCTGGTTCGACGCCTGCTTGGTACGGCAGGTGGTGCGCGTGTCGGGCCTCGACGGCATCGCGCTGACCAAGCTCGACGTGCTCGACGGCTTCACCGAGATCAATGTGTGCGTTGCCTACGACCTCGACGGGCAGAGGATCGACAGCCTGCCGGCGGGACAAAATGCGCAAGCGCGCGTCAAACCGATCTATCAGACTTTCGAGGGTTGGACGCAGTCAACGCGCGGTGCACGCAGCTGGAGCGGGCTGCCGGCGCAGGCTGTGAAGTACGTCAAGACCATCGAGGAGTTGATCCAATGCCCGGTGGCGCTGCTCTCAACCAGCCCGGAGCGCGAGGACACCATCCTGGTCCGTGACCCGTTTCAGGATTGAGGCGCCTCAGCCTGGCAAAACGGGAAAGCGCGGTGCGGCTTTCCCGGGTCGCGGCAGCGCGCCGCGCGTTCGTTGCACGTGCTGGCGGCCGCCGGCCGCCTTAGCGCAGGTCGTAGCGCAGACCGATGCGGAACTCGTGTGCGGTGATGTCTTCGAGGCGTGGGCCCGGGGTTGGTGCGGCGACGCCGATGGCGTGGCCGGTGCTGGCATCGCCGAGGTAGAGAAAGCGATAACCCAGATCGACGTGCAGCCGGCCGGGCATGATGGCGCCGACGCCGCCGTCCTTGATACTGACGGGAGCTTGCTGATCGAAGCGCCAGCTCAGGCCAGCCATCAGGGCTGCCGCGGGTGTCCACTTGCTCTCGCCGTCGAAATTACAGGTGCCACCGCAGGTGAGCGTGACGGTGCCGCTGCTGGTCGAGTGGAACGCGGCGCCGACACCGATGCCGATATAGGGCGTGAAGGGCGCGCCGGCGCGAAAGTCGTAGTAGAGGTTGGCGAGCAGCACCTGGGTGTCGAGCTCGAAGTTGGCAACCGCGCCGCCCGTGGCATGCACGTCCGTGCCCGCCAGCCATTCATAGGTGAGATCACCACGCACGCCGCCGCCGAAGTAGATGCCGATGCCG
>Ga0134122_10000798_pt1 | contig 22001 bp, 19 predicted proteins | sample KB302_FD_96461 | JGI IMG/M metagenome (GOLD analysis project Ga0134122, IMG submission 96461) | Terrestrial soil microbial communities without Nitrogen fertilizer from Kellogg Biological Station, Michigan, USA - KB3-0-2 | ecosystem: Environmental > Terrestrial > Soil > Unclassified ... | reverse complement strand
TGCGGCTCGGCCGACGTGCTCGAGGCGCTCGACGCCCGACTCGACCTTGGTCCGCTGGAGTCGCGCGAGATCCTCGACCGGACCGGCTTCTGCTTCCTCCTCGCGCCGTTCTACCATCCGGGAATCGCGCATGCCGGAGGGGTCCGCAAGGCGCTGAAGGTGCGGACGATCATGAACCTGCTCGGCCCGTGCCTGAATCCGGCCCGGCCGAAGGTCCAGCTCTTGGGTGTGGCCGATCCCAAGCTGCTGCGGCCGATCGCCGAGACGCTGCGGGCGCTCGGAGTCGAGCAAGCGCTGGTGGTCCACGGTTCGGGCCTCGACGAGGTCGCGCTCCACGGCTTCACCCAGGCGGTCCGGCTCGACCGCGGCCGGATGGAAGAGCTCGAGCTCACCCCCGAGCAGGCCGGCCTCGAGCGCGTGCCCGTCGAGCAGGTCGCGGGCGGTTCGCCGAGCGAAAATGCACGGCGGCTGGTCGCGCTGCTGAGCGGCGATGGGCGGGCTGCCGACCGGTCGATCGTAGCGCTGAACGCGGCCGCGTTGCTGATGACCGCCGGGCGCGCCGTCGATCTCCGTGCCGGGGTGGCGATGGCGCTCGAGGCGATCGTCTCCGGCCGCGCGAAGCGCCTGCTTGGCGACTTCGTCGAGGCCAGCCGTGGCTGACCCCGCCGGCGTGCTCGGCGAGATCGCGCGAGCCAAGCGGACGGAGCTGGCGCAACGGTTCGACGGGGTCGCGCTCGATGCCCTGCGCGCCCGGGCGGAGCCGACCCGGCGAGGCCTTGCGGCGGCGCTCGCCGGGCCCGGCGCTCGCTTCATCCTCGAGATCAAGAAGGCGTCGCCGTCGGCGGGCGCGATTCGGCCCTGCGGCGACGCCGCGGTCCTGGCGCGCGGCTATGCCGGCGTGGCCGATGCGCTGAGTGTGCTTACCGAGCGCACCCGCTTCGGCGGTTCGCTCGCGGACCTCGCCGCGGCCCGGGCGGAATTCGACGGCCCCATCCTCGCCAAGGACTTCTTCCTCGACCTGCGGCAGATCGCCGAGGCGCGCATCGCCGGGGCCGACGCCATCCTGGTCATGCTGTCGCTGCTCGACGATGCCGAGGCCCGGGCGATGATCGCCGAGGCCCGGCGGCTCGAGATGGACGCGCTGGTCGAAGTCCGTGACGAGGCCGAGCTCGGTCGCGCGCTCGCGCTCGGCGCGCCGCTGATCGGGATCAACAACCGTGACCTGCGCGACCTGTCGATCGACCTCGCCACGACCGAGCGGCTCGCCCGCCTCGCCCCCGGCCGCACCATCGTGTCCGAATCCGGAATCGCGACGCGCGGCGATGTCGACCGGCTCGCCCCGCTGGTCGACGCCTTCCTGATCGGGTCTGCGCCGATGCGCGCGCCCGACCCCGCGCAGGCCGCGCGCGAGCTGATGTTCGGCCGGGTCAAGCTATGCGGGCTGAACCGGCCCGAGGATTTCGCCCATGCCCGCGCGGCGACTCATGTCGGCCTGATCTTCGTGCCCGCCAGTCCGCGCGCCGTGTCGCTGGCTGATGCGCTGCGCCTCGCGCGCCTTCATCCGAGCGCCGTGGGCGTGTTTCGCGACGCGGATATCGGGGAAGTCGGCACAGTCGCGACCATCCTCGGCCTGGCGGCGGTCCAGCTGCACGGCACGGAGGATGCGGCCTACGCTCGAGCGCTGGCGCGCCGGGTCCCGCGCGGCTGCGAAATCTGGAAGGCGGTCGGCGTCAGCAGTCGCACGCCCGGCCGGTTTGACGCCGGCGACCGCATCGTCTTCGACCACGGCCGGGGCGGCAGCGGACGGACGTTCGACTGGTCGCTGGTCAAGGATCATCCCGACCTTCGCCGGGCGGTCGTCGCCGGAGGGATCGGCGCGCACAACGCCGGCGACGCGCAGCGGCTCGGTGGCTATGCGATCGATGTCGGCTCGTCGCTCGACGACGCGCCGGGGCGCAAGTCTCCGCAAAAAATCGCCGCGCTGTTCGATGCACTCCGGCCGCAGTGCCGGCAAAGGCTGCGCGCGTGCGCCTGAGCGGACGGTTCGGTCGCTTCGGGGGTTGCTTCGTGCCGGAAATCCTCGTTCCGGCGCTCGAGCAGCTCGAATCCGCCTTCCTCGACGCCCAGGGCGACCCCGCCTTCGCGGCCGAGCTCGAGAACCTGCTGGCGAATTATGCCGGGCGCCCGACCCCCCTGACCCGCTGCCGAAACCTGCCCGGCACCATCTATCTCAAGCGCGAGGACCTGCTCCACGGCGGCGCCCACAAGACCAACCAGGTGCTCGGCCAGGCCCTGCTCGCGAGGCGCATGGGCAAGCGCCGCCTGATCGCCGAGACCGGCGCCGGGCAGCACGGCGTCGCGACCGCCATCGCCGGCGCGCTGCTCGGCTTCGAGACCGTCGTCTACATGGGCGCCGAGGACGTCGAGCGGCAGCAGCTCAACGTCTTCCGGATGGAGCTGATGGGCGCGACAGTGGTGCGCGTCGAAGGCGGCGGGCGGACCCTGAAGGACGCGATCAACGAGGCGCTGCGCGACTGGTCGGCGAGTTTCGAGACCACTCACTATTTGCTCGGCACGGCCGCCGGGCCGCACCCGTTCCCGACCATGGTCCGCGAATTCCAGCGGATCATCGGCCGCGAGGCGCGGGCGCAGATCCTCGCCCAGCTCGGGCGGCTGCCCGACGCGGTGATCGCCTGCGTCGGCGGCGGGTCGAACGCTATCGGCCTGTTCGCCGACTTCCTCGACGACGACGTCCGGCTGGTCGGAGTCGAGGCCGCGGGCAAGGGACTGGACGGCGGCCGGCACGGGGCGACCCTGCTGCGCGGCACGCCGGGCATTCTCCACGGCGCCGAGACCTATGTGCTGCAGGATGCGGACGGGCAGGTCGCCGACAGCTGGTCGGTCTCGGCCGGGCTCGATTATCCCGCGGTCGGGCCCGAGCACGCGCATCTGAAGGACAGCGGCCGCGCGGAATATGTCGGGGCCACCGATGCCGAGGCGCTCGCCGCTTTCCAGGCGCTGGCCCAAAGCGAAGGCATCCTCTGCGCATTCGAATCCGCCCACGCGCTCGCGCACGCGCTGAAGTTCGCCGAGGCCGAGCCGGACAGCACGATCGTGGTCGGCCTGTCGGGCCGCGGCGACAAGGATGTCGCCCAGGCGCAGGCCTTGCTGGCATGAGCCGCTACGTCGCCATGTTCGAGCGGCTGCGGGGCCGCCGCGAGGGTGCGTTCGGCGCGTTCGCGATGCTCGGCGACCCCGACCTCGACGCCAGCGCGGCGCTGCTCGACGCGCTGGTGGCAGGCGGTGCCGACATGATCGAGGTCGGCATCCCCTTCTCGGACCCGGTCGCCGACGGCCCGGTGATCCAGGCCGCGGCGCAGCGCGCGCTCGCCGCCGGAGTCCGAGTCGCACACTGTTTCGACCTCATCGCCGCGTTGCGCGCACGCCACAGCGCCGTGCCGATCGGAATCTTGACCTACGCCAATATCGTCGTCGCGCGCGGCAGCTTCATGCGCGACGCCGCCGAGGCGGGGGCCGACAGCCTGCTGATCGCCGACGTCCCCGCGATCGAGGCCGAGCCGCTCACGCGCGATATGGAGGAGGCGGGCATCGAGCCGGTGCTCATCGCCGCTCCAAACACCCCCGACGCGGCCTTGGCGCGGATCGCAAGCCTTTCGAAAGCTTATACTTATTGCGTCAGCCGGCCGGGCATCACCGGCACTCACGCCGGTGGGACGTTCGATCGGTCACTGATCGAGCGCCTTGCCGCGGCCGGCGCGCCGCCGCCGATCTTCGGCTTCGGAATCTCCCGTGCCGAGCACGTCCGGGCCGCGCTCGAATCGGGCGCGGCGGGGGTCATCTGCGGGTCCGCGATCGTCGACCTCGCGTCCCGGGGCGGGAGCGTCGTTAACCTCGTCCACTTGCTAAAAATGGCAACTATCAGAGACAAAGGGAGGAACGACTCGGGAGCGCAATGAATTGACTCGTCCCGTGAAGGAGATTGCGTGATGGCTTCGCGGCCCATCTGGCGGGGACAGATCCGACTGGCTCTGGTGTCGATTCCCGTCGAGCTTTTCCCGGCGACCCGAAGCGGCGCCCAGATCCAGTTCCACCAGGTGCACGAGCCCACCGGCAAGCGCATCAAATATGAGAAGGTCGTGCCGGGCATCGGCCCGGTCGACCGCGACGAGATCGTCAAGGGCTATGAGGTCGAGAAGGGCCGTTACGTCCTGCTCGACCCGGAAGAGATCGAAAGCGTCAAGCTCGAGAGCCGCAAGACGCTCGACCTCGTCCAGTTCGTCGACGACGACGGCATCGACGCCATGTATTTCGAGAAGCCTTACTATGTCGTCCCGGCGGACGACCTCGCCGAGGAAGCCTATGTCGTGCTCCGCGACGCTTTGCGCGACGCCAAGAAGATCGGCGTCGGCCAGCTCGCGATGCGCGGCCAGGAATATGTCGTGGCGCTGAAGCCGTGCGGGCGCGGCCTGCTGCTCGAGACGCTGCGCTACGCCGACGAGGTCCACAAATCCTCCGGCTTCTTTCGCGAGATCGGCGACCAAAAGCCCGATCCGGACCTGCTCGACATGGCCTCGATGCTGATCGAGCGCAAAGCCGGCGAGTTCGACCCGAAGGACTTCCACAACCGCTACGTCGACGCGCTGCACGAGTTGATCGAGAAGAAGCAGAAGGCCAAGGGCGAGAAGATCATCGAGCAGCCCGACGAGGCGCCGCCCAAGGGCTCGAACGTGATCGACCTGATGGCCGCGCTCAAGAAGAGCCTCGGCGACGAGAAAGCGGCCAAGGCCAAGAAGGCCCCAGCAAAGAAGGCCGCCGCGAAAAAGGAACCGGCACGCAAGCGCGCTTAGGGAGTTTCGTCAGGCGTGCCTGACCGCAAGCTCGATATCGAAACCTACAACCGCAAGCGCGATTTCTCGAAGACCAAGGAGCCGCGCGGGCGCAAGCTCAAGGGCAAGGGCGACAGTTTCGTCGTCCAGAAGCATGCGGCGTCGCGGCTGCACTGGGACTTCCGGCTCGAGCTGGACGGCGTGCTCAAGAGCTGGGCGGTGCCCAAGGGGCCGAGCCTCGATCCCGGCGAGAAGCGGCTCGCCATGCGGACCGAAGACCATCCGCTCGACTATGGGGGGTTCGAGGGCGCCATTCCCAAGGGCGAATATGGCGGCGGGACCGTGATGCTGTGGGACCGCGGCCGGTGGGTCCCGGACCCGCGCAAGGATCCCAGCAAGACGATCGAGGAGGGCCATTTGCACTTCACGCTCGAGGGCGAGCGGATGAAGGGCGAATGGGTGCTGTTTCGCTTGAACCCGCGGCCCGGCGAGAAGGGCCAGCCGTGGATGCTCAAGAAGGTCACCGACGATTTCGCCGATGCCGCCGACGGCGACGCCTTGGTCGACAATTGCGTGACCAGCGTGACGACCGGCCGGACCATGGCCGAGATCGCCTCGGGCGAGGACGTCTGGCATTCGGACAAAGCGGCCGGGCAAAAGGCGGGCCGGAGCAAGAAAGCCGCGGGCAAAGCACCGCCGCCCTTCATGGCCCCGCAGCTCGCGACCCTGGTCGATGACGTTCCGCCCGGCGCCGCCTGGATCCACGAACTCAAATATGACGGCTACCGGCTGCTGATCGGCGTCGGCGACGGGGTCGCTACCGCCTGGACCCGCAAGGGCCTCGACTGGAGCGACAAGTTCGCGGCCCTGGTCAAGGCTGCGTCTCGCCTGCCGGCCGGCTGCCTCCTCGACGGCGAGGCCGTTGCCCTCGACGACGACGGCAAGCCGAGCTTCCAACTGCTCCAGTCGACGCTCAAGGAGCAACGCGGCGCGAACCTCGCTTATTATGCGTTCGACCTGCTGGTCGACCGCGGCAGGGACATTCGCAAGCTGCCCAACATCGAGCGCAAGGAACGGCTCGCTGCCTTGCTCGAGGGCGGCCATCCGCCGATCCTCTACGGCGACCACGTCGTCGGTCGCGGCGACGCGCTGTTCCGCGAAATCTGCAAGGCCGGCGGCGAGGGGATCGTTTCGAAGAAGGCCAGCGCGGCCTATAGCGGAACGCGCAGCCGCAACTGGCTCAAGGTCAAGTGCATCCAGCGGCAGGAATTCGTGATCATCGGCTGGTCGACGAGCGACAAACGCCGCGGCTTCAAGTCGCTGCTGCTCGCCGCCCGGGATCGGCGCAAACTGGCTTACGTCGGCAAGGTCGGGACCGGCTTCAACGCCGATCTGATCGAGGATCTGATGGAGCGGATGGAACCGCTCGCGGTTGACAAGGCGCCGGTCGAGGTCCCGCGCCTCGAGCGCAAGGGGGCGCACTGGATCGAGCCGAAGCTGGTCGCCGAGATCGCCTTCGCGCAATTCACCGACGACGGGATCCTGCGCCACCCGAGCTTCGTCGGGCTGCGCGAGGACAAGCCGGCGAAGGACGTGGTGCGGGAAGTGCCCAAACATATGGAGGACGTCACGAAACAGGAGGCCGGGGGACAATCCCCCGCGGGGACTGTCCCCAAGCGAAGGAAGAAGGCAAAGCGCGCGACCGCCGCGGATTTCGGGATCGAGATCAGCAGCCCCGACCGCGTGATCTTCCCCGAGCTCGGCCTGACCAAGATGGATCTCGCCGATTATTATGCGACGATCGAACCGCTGATCATGGTTGATGCCGCCGACCGGCCGATGACCCTGATCCGCTTCCCCTCCGGACGCACCGGCGACAGCTTTTTCCAGAAGCACGACAAGGGCACCTTCGGCCCCAACGTGAAACAGATCCCGATCGAAGAGAAAGACGGGCACTTCGAGGACTATCTCTACTTCGACGACATCCGCGGACTGCTCGCCTGCGTCCAGATGGGGACGATCGAGTTCCACGGCTGGGGCAGCAAGGTCGAAAAGGTCGAACATCCCGACCGCCTCGTGTTCGATCTCGACCCCGACGTCGGGCTCGATTTCGGCAACGTGAAGGAAGCGGCGCAGCTGCTGCGCGAATTGCTCAAGGGCCTCGGGCTCGAAAGCTGGCCGCTACTGTCGGGCGGCAAGGGCATGCACGTTGTCGTCCCGCTCGACGCCTCGGCGGACTGGCCGACGGTCAAGAGCTTCGCCGAGCGCTTCAGCCGCGCCATCTCGGAAGCCGAGCCGAAGATGTTCACCGCCAACATCCGCAAGGAGCAGCGCAAAGGCCGGATTTTCCTCGACTGGCTGCGCAACCAGCGCGGGGCGACCGCGGTCCTGCCTTACTCGGCCCGCGGCCGCGAAGGCGCTCCGGTGTCCGCGCCGATCGCGTGGAGCGAGCTCGACCAGTATGACAGCGGCCACCACTTCAGCATCCGTGAGGCCGACGAGCTGCTGAAACGGGCGAAGTCGAAGCTGCTTGCAGGGTGGGGGAAAGCCAAGCAAGCATTGCCGGATGCATAAGTACCCGGCAACCGCGTTCCTTCCGTTCCTTTTCCTGCTCCCCGCGGCCGCTCCGCCTGACCTCGCGCGATGGAAGGCCGAAGCGGCGCGCGTGACCATCACCCGCGACGACTGGGGCATCGCCCACGTCCACGGGCCGACCGACGCCGACGCGGTGTTCGGGATGATCTACGCCCAGGCCGAGGACGATTTCGCGCGGATCGAGGCCAATTATCTGACCGCGCTCGGCCGCACCGCCGAGGCCGACGGCGAGCAAGCGATCTGGCAGGACCTGCGCGCCCGGCTTTACGTCAGCGAGGCCGAGCTCAAAGAGGATTATGCGCGCAGCCCGGTCCGGATGCAGCGGCTGATGGACGCCTGGGCCGACGGCCTCAACTATTTCCTCGCCACTCACCCGGGGGTGAAGCCGCGCGTCTTGAAACGCTTCGAGCCGTGGATGGCGCTGTCCTTCACCGAGGGCAGCATCGGCGGCGACATCGAGCGGATCGACCTCGACGCGCTCAAGGATTTTTATTCGTCCAACCGTCACCCTGAACGTGTTTCAGGGGCCATTTCGTCACCCGCTCACAGGGCTCCCGAATGGATGCTGAAACACGTTCAGCATGACGGGGGCTCGAACGGCATCGCCATCGCGCCGTCGCTGACCACCGCCGGCAAGGCGCTGCTGCTGATCAACCCGCACACCAGCTTCTTCTTCCGCTCCGAGGCCCAGGTCAGCAGCGACGAAGGCCTCAACGTCTATGGAGCGACGACCTGGGGCCAGTTCTTCGTCTACCAGGGCTTCAATCCCCACGCCAGCTGGATGCACACCTCGAGCGGGGTCGATAATGTCGACGAATTCGCGGAGACCGTCGAGCGGCGCGGCAAGGGCTTCTGCTACCGCTACGGCAGTGAGTGCCGGCCTCTCGCGCCGCGCCCGGTGACGATCCGCTACCGCGCCGCCGACGGCAAGCTCGCGACGCGCGGCTTCACCACCTGGCGCAGCCATCACGGCCCGATCGTCCGCTCGTCGAACGGCCGCTGGATCGCCTTCTCGATGATGGACCGGCCGGTCGAGGCGCTGCAGCAGAGTTACTTGCGGACCAAGGCGACCGATCTCGCCTCCTACATGCAGGTCGCGCAACTGAAGGCGAACAGCTCGAACAACACGATCTTCGCCGACGACAAGGGCGAGATCGCCTATCTCCATCCGCAGTTCGTGCCGCGGCGCTCGGGCAGCTTCGACTACACGCGGCCGGTCGACGGCAGCAACCCGGTCACCGACTGGGGCTCGCTTCACTCGCTGCCCGAATTGCCAAACGTCATGAACCCGCCGACCGGCTGGGTCCAGAACACCAACACCTGGCCCTACAAGGCGGCCGGCGAGTTCAGCGCCGATCCCAAACGCTTCCCCAGATATATGGACATGTTCGGCGAGAATTGGCGCGGCGTGCACGCGCTCCGGCTGCTGATGCGCAGCCGCGACTGGACGCTCGAGAAGCTCAACGCGGCGGCGTTCGACAGCTATCAGCCGGGCTTCGCCGACCTCGTCCCGCCGCTCATCAAGGCCTATGACGACCTCCCGAAGGCCGACCCGCGGCGCACACAATTGGCGGCGCCGATCGCCCTGCTGCGCGACTGGGATTATCGCTGGGCCGCGGATTCAACCGCCCAGTCGCTCGCCATGTTCTGGGGCGATGCGCTGCACAGCGCGCTCGCCGCCCCCGCCGACGAGCCCGGCAACAAGGTCTACATGCGGCTCGCCGCCGCCACCACGCCGGCGCAAAAGCTGCAGGCGCTGGACGCGGCCGTCGCCCGGCTGCAGCACGACTTCGGCCGCTGGAAGGTGCCGTGGGGCGAGATCAACCGCTTCCAGCGCATCTCGCCGGCGATCGACCATCCGTTCAGCGACGCCGCGCCGAGCCTGGCCGTGCCCTTCGCCTGGGGCGTCTACGGCTCGCTCGCGTCGTTCACCGCCAGCCCCAAGCCGGGGACGAAGCGGTGGTACGGGACGGCCGGCAACAGCTTCGTCGCGGTCGTCGAGTTCGGTCCGCGGGTCCGGGCCAGGGCGGTCACCGCCGGCGGCGAGAGCGGCGACCCCGCGTCGAAGCATTTCAACGATGAAGCGGGACGCTATGCGTCAGGAGCCCTGCGCGACGTCTATTTCTATCCCGACCAGCTCAACGGCCACACCGAGCGCGAATATCACCCGGGCGAATGAGGCTCCGACTGGCGCGGCTCGAGCGCCCGGGTCAGCGGCCGGGTCACGGCGAAAATGACCAGCGCGCCGGCCAGCGCGATTCCGGCGTCGAGCGTCCAGAAGGCGGCATTGCCCATCTGGTCGTAGAAGCTGCCGACCCAGCCCATGATGATCGAGCCGGCGAACAGCGACAGGAAGGCGCCCCCCATCAAGGTCGAGTTGACCTTCTCCGGTGCCGCGCGCGAGATCAGCGCGAGGGTGATCGGCCAGTACCACATGAACGCCGCGCCCATCCCGAACCAGCCGAGCAGCGGCCACAGAACCGATACCTTGCCGGCGGCATCCGTCGTCAGGCTTCCGGCGGCCAGCAGGAGGGCTGAGGCGCCGGTGATCACGGCGCCGATCCCGATCTTGGTCAGGCTCACCGGCTCGGTCTTGCGGCCCGCCTGCCAGGCCCACAGCCCGACCAGGACGGGGGCAATCACGATGCTGGCGAAGCTGTCGACCGAGTTGAACCAGCTCGCCGGGACCGTGCCTAACGGCGAGGCGAGCGACACGTGGTCGGCGACCCACACCAACCCGACGTTCCAGATCATCGTGTAACTGGTGTGCAGCGGCACGAGCAGCGCGATCAGCGCGACCAACCCCCAGGTGCGCATCCGCTCCTCGCGCGTCAGCGGCGGCAGGGCGGCCGTAGTTTCGCGCCTGCGGCTCGGCTTCGGCAGGTAGCGCGTTCCGCCAAGATAGACCGCAAGCGCGATCAGCATCAGGCCGGCGGCCACGGCGAAGCCGGCGTGGAAGCCATATAGAGCCTGCGTTCCGCCGGCGCCGATCGGTCCCAGCGTCGCGCCGATGTTGATCGCGGTCGAGTAAATGGTGAAGCCGCGCTCGCGCAGGGATTCGTCGCTCGCCGGATAGAGCGTTCCGACCTGCGCCGAGATGTTGCCCTTGAGCAGGCCGGACCCGACGATCAGCAGCACCAGCGCAGCGAGGAACGTCTGGTCGAGCGACATGGCGAGGTGGCCCGCGCTCATCAGCAGCGCGCCGAGCGTTACCGTCCGCCGGGTGCCGAGGAAGCGGTCGGCGATCCACCCGCCGACGATCGGCGTGAAATAGACGAGCCCACCGTACCAGCCGAAAATCAGCGAGGCGAAGGCCTGGTCGGACATCGGTCCGCGAAACTCGAACAGGCCGCGCAGCGCGGCGAGGCCCCAGACGTTCGCGGCATGCTCGGGGCGCAGCAGCTGCTTGACCATGTACAGCGAGAGCAGCGCGGTCATGCCGTAATAAGAGAAGCGCTCGGCGAGCTCGGTGGCGGACAGGACCAGGAGGCCGATCGGGTGCTTGCCGAGGCGTCGCGCGGCTACGGCCATATCCACTCCCCCGGCGATACGCCGCCTGCCTATTCGGCGAACTTGTCCGTCGCGCGAATTAGCCCGTCAAGCACGCCGGGCTCGTTGAACAGATGGCCGCCGTCGGGGATCAGGTTGAGCTCGACCTCGGGCCACGCCTGCTTGAGCCGCCACGCCGCGATCGGCGGAGTGCAGGTGTCGTGCCGGCCCTGGACGATCACGCCCGGGATCCCGCGCAGCTTCGCGGCGTCGCGCAACAGCTGGCCTTCCTCGAGCCAGCCGTGGTTACCCATGTAGTGATTCTCGATCCGGGCGACCGCCACCGCCACCTCGGGCGAGGTGAAATGCTCGACCGTCGACGGGCTCGGGAGCAGGGTGACGATGTCGCCTTCCCACTTGCTCCACGCCTTGGCGGCGGTCAGCTGAACGTCGGGATCGGTACTGGTCAGCCGCTTGCGATAGGCCTCGACCAGGTCGCCGCGCTCGGCCTGCGGGATCGGCGCGAGGAACTCCTCGAACTTGTCGGGATAGACCTGGGAGGCGCCGCCCTCCTTGTACATCCAGTCGATCTCATATTGGTCGAACAGGAAGATCCCGCGCAGCACCAGCTCGGTGACCCGCTCGGGGTGGGTCTGGCCGTAGGCGAGCGACAGGGTCGAGCCCCAGCTGCCGCCGAACACCTGCCATTTGTCGACCTTGGCGACCTCGATGCGGAGCTTCTCGATATCCTCGACCAGGTGCCAGGTCGTGTTGTTGTCGAGGCTCGCATAGGGCGTCGACTTGCCGCAGCCGCGCTGGTCGAACACCAGGATCTTATATTTGTCGGGATGGAACTGGCGGCGATGGTCGGGGCTCGACCCGCCGCCCGGACCGCCGTGCAGGAACACCACCGGCTTGCCGTTGGGATTGCCGCTGAGCTCCCAGTAAAGACGGTGGCCGTCGCCGACGTCGAGCATTCCGCTCTCATAAGGCTCGATCTCCGGATAGAGCGTCCGGCGGCTGGAAGTCTGCATGTCCATCAGAAGCTGAATTCCTCGTAGATGCGCGACAGGTCGCCATCCCACTCGTTGTGATATTTGTCGAGCAGGCGGTCCGCGGGTGTCATGCCGCTCAAAACCACATCGCGCAATGGATCGAGGAACCCGCCTTCATTGTCGCCGGCGCTGTTGAGCCTGGCGCGGCGGGTCAGGCCGCTCGCGGAAATGTCGAGCACTCGGCCGGCGAACTCGCGCATCGACTCGCCGTCGGGCGTGACCGCGTCGAGCGCCAGCCGCGGCACGTCGTGGCGCAGCGCCTCGCGCTCGCAGATCGTCCAGTGCTTGACCAACTCCCACGCCGCGTCGAGCGCCTGGTCGTTATACAGCAGCCCGACCCACAAAGCGGGCAGGCCGCAGATCCGGCTCCATCGGCCGCCGTCGGCGCCGCGCATCTCGAGGAAGCTCTTGAGGCGGACCTCGGGGAAGGCGGTGGAAAGGTGGTCGGTCCAGTCGCTCAGCCGCGGCTTCTCGCCGAACAGCTCGGGCAGCTTGCCGTCGAGGAAGTCGCGGAAGCTCCGTCCGGCGACGTCGATGTAGGTTCCGTCGCGGTAGACGAAGTACATCGGCACATCGAGCATATAGTCGCAGTAGCGCTCGTAGCCGAAGCCGTCCTCGAACACGAACGGCAGCATCCCGGTGCGGTCGGGGTCAGTGTCCTCCCAGATGTGGCTGCGGAAGCTCTTGAAGCTGTTCGGCCGCCCCTCCGTGAACGGCGAGTTGGCGAACAGCGCTGTCGCGACCGGCTGAAGCGCCAGGCCGACCCGGAACTTCTTCACCATGTCGGCTTCGGACGAATAATCGAGGTTGACCTGGATGGTGCAGGTCCGAAGCATCATGTCGAGCCCGAGGCTGCCGACCCTGGGCATGTAGTTGAGCATGATCGCGTAGCGGCCTTTGGGCATCACTGGCAGGTCGGCGCGGCTCTTGTCCGGCCACATGCCGAGGCCGAGGAAGCCGAGCCCGAGCCGGTCCCCGATCGTCTTGCACTGGTCGAGGTGCCGCGCCGCCTCGCTGCAACTCTCGTGCAGATTCTCGAGCGGGGCCCCGGACAGCTCGAACTGCCCGGCAGGCTCGAGGCTGACCGCCCCGTCGGCGCCTTTCAGGGCGATCACATTGCCATTCTCGAGCACCGGCTCCCAGCCGAACTCGGTCAGGCCGAGCAGCAGGTCGCGAATCCCGCCGGGTTCGTCGTAGCTCGGGGCGCGCTGGTCGGCGCAGCGGTAGACGAATTTCTCATGCTCGGTGCCGATCCGCCACGCGTCGCGCGGCTTCTCGCCCCCGGCGAACACCGACAGCAGGTCGGCGCGGCTGTCGATCGGTCGGCTATCCCCGGTTTCGGTGCGCTGCGTCATGCGCCGCGGCGCTTAGCCGCGCGATTCCGGCGGCGCCAGCACTTCCGCCTCGTCGATCGGCAAGCGGGTCAAGCTTCGGCCAGCGCCTTTTCTTCGGCTGCCGTCTTAAGCATGCCGAGCATCGCCTCCCAGTTCTTGCGGAACTCGGCGACCTTGGCATCGTCCGGCCGCTCGCCGCCCTGCGGTGTCTGGCTCAGGGTGACCTGCGTTCGCCCGCCCTGCGGCTCCAGCCGGATGTCGACGAGATTGCCGTTCTCCTGCTGGTTTCCGCTGAAGTGGGTGAAAGCCAGATGTTCCGGCGGCTCGGCGGCACGGATTTCGCCGTGGTCATGGAATTCCTTGCCGCGGAACTCGCCCGAAATGTTGATTGGCGAGCCTTCCTGCCAGTCGCTGATGACGTTCGCACCCATGAACATCGCGGATGGGCTCTGGGTCAGCACCATCCAGACTTGGGACGGTTCCGCTTCAATCAAGGTGTCGACGGTGATCAGTGGTTCGGTCATGGCTCCTCTCCAACTGCCGTTGCATCAACCGGCCGGAGCGGGCGGCGTTCCTCCGCCTGCCGCCAATCGCCCACGGCTGACATCCACGCCGCGAGCGCCGCGAGCGCGGCCGTTTCGGCGCGGAGGATGCGCGGCCCGAGCGAGATCGGAACCGCGTTCGCCGCCGCCCGAACGGACGCGCGCTCGTCGTCGGTGAAGCCGCCTTCCGGCCCGGTGAGGATCAGCGCCGGGCCCGGGACGAATGCCGCCGCCGCCGGTTCGCCGCCACCCTCGTCGGCAAAATAGAGGCTGCGGACAGGGTCGCGACGCTCGAGGAATCGAGCGAGCGGCAGCGGCTCGGCGATTTCGGGCAGGAGCGTCCGCCCGCATTGCTCGGCGGCCTCGATCGCGATCGCCTCGAGTCGGTCCAGTTTCACCCGCTCGGCGACGGTGCGGCGGGTCATGACCGGAATCAGCCGCGCCGCGCCGAGCTCGGTCGCCTTCTCGACCAGCCAGTCCGTCTGCGCCCGCTTGACCGGGGCGAAGGCGAGCCAGACGTCGGGGATCGTCTCCGGCTCCCGGGTCCTGCGCTCGACGGCGAGGGAGATGCGCTTGCGGCCGGCGGCGGCGATTCGGGCGAGCCATTCGCCGGACTGGCCGTCGAACAGCAGCACGCCGTCGCCTTCACCCAGCCGCATTACCTTGCCGAGATAGTGTGCCGCGCCGGACTCGAGCTCGACCTGCGCCCCGTCCGCGAGCGGCTGGCGAACGAACAGTCGCGGCAGGCTCCTCGGCGGCCAGGCTGGGGTTGACGGCATGCGATCGCTTAACCGCTGCGTGCGGCGGCCGCTACCGGCTCTTATTGACATTATCAGCCGTGCGTCCGTAATCGTCCGGCTCGGACATTTTCAAGGCGCGCGGCGGGGAGGGCACATGCCGACCTTCGAGATTCCCGACGGTCCGACGACCATCGAAGCGAAGCGATCGAGCGATCCCAAGAACCCGCAGCCGGCGCTGACCTCGGCCGTCTACAGCGTGACGAACAAGAGCGGCGAAAGCGTCGACGGGCGCCTGGGGGTCGTCGCCAGCGGGCCGTCCAAGGCCGAATGGTTCGCCATCGACGGCGACCGTGAACGGAACTTCGGGTCGGGCGAGACCCAGACCGCGACGGTCAAGGTCACCTTTCCGCCCGACGCCGCCGCCGGCGATTATCCGTTCCGGCTGCGGGTCGTGGCGATCAACGATCCCGACAACGACCATGCCGAAGGCCCGGTGACCACCGCCAAGCTCAGTGGTGAGACGACCATCAAGCCCCCGCCCAAGTGGTGGCTGTGGATCATGCTCGGCGTCCTCGCGGTCATCATTATCGCCGTCATTCTCTATTTCGTCCTCCGCCCGGATCCGGTGGAGACCGCCCAGAAGCGCGCCGGGGAATGGGCGACAGCCGCTGCCGCGCGGGACATCAACAAGCTCACCGAAATGTCGAGCCCGCCCTTCTTCCTCGACGACGGCGCGGCGCTGCTCACCCCGACGGACATCGAAAACAAATATCGCACCGTGCTGACCCCCGGCCCGGGCCAGCTGCCTCCGGGGACCGAGGCCAAGGACCCGGGCGAAAAGGACGTCGTGTTCGGCGCGATCGCTGCCTTGACTCTCGGCGATTACCGCAAGGCGGTGCCGGCCAATCCGGAGATGGAGCGCGCGGTTAAGGCCATGGGGCTCGATGACGACGACATCGTCGTCATCGGCGACACGCAGGGCGTGAAGACGTTCCTCTTTTTCCGTCGCAAGGGCGCCAAGCTCGCCGGTGTGGTCGACTAACGCGAAGGAGCACGGTCATGCGCCGCAGAACAGTTTATGCGCTCGGAGCTCTGGGCCTCGCCACGGTCGGCTCCGCCGCAATGTCCCAATTCAGCGTGCCGACGATGAAGATCATGCCAATGGACCAGCTGCTTCGGATCCGGATCCCGCAGCCGCCGCCACCGCCTCCGCCGCCGCCGCAGGCGCCGCAGATCCAGTTCCGCGGCTGCGTTTATTATGAGCATGTCGACTGGCAGGGAAAATGGCGCTCGATTCCGGGCGGGACGCGGCGCCTGTCCCTCGGCCCGACATGGGACAACCAGATTTCGTCCTTCGCCTGCAGCCCGACCTGCCGGGTCCTCGCGTTCGACCAGGACTTCAAGGGCGACCGGGTGGAATTCGCCACTGTCCAATCGGTCGGCGGCGCCTGGAACGACAAGATCAGCTCGATGATCGCGACCTGCCAGCACCCGTTCTAAGCCGAGCAGACAAGCCGGGCGGGCAGCGCTAATCGGCGCCGCTATGGGCGCCACCACCGACATCGTCCCGGACAGCGAGCGGCGCGGGCTGATCGGCGCGCTTCCGCCGCGGCTCCGCCCCTATGCGAGCCTGATGCGGCTCGACCGGCCGATCGGGGTCTGGCTGCTTTACTGGCCGTGCGCGTGGAGCGTGGCGCTGGCTGGCGTCGGCGGCCGCTGGGACCTGTTTTTGTGGCTCGCGCTCGGCGCCCTGGCGATGCGCAGCGCCGGCTGCGTCTATAACGACATCGTCGACCGCGACCTCGACCGCCGGGTCGAGCGGACCCGCCTCCGCCCGCTCGCGAACGGACGAGTCTCGGTCCGCAGCGCGGCGCTGCTGATCGGCCTGCTGTGCCTGATCGGGCTGCTGGTCCTGCTGCAGCTCAGGGTGGCCGCGGCGATCGTCGCGCTGCTCAGCATCGCGCCGGTTGCGCTTTATCCGTTCATGAAGCGGATCACCTGGTGGCCGCAGGCATGGCTCGGCCTGGTCTTCTCGTGGGGCGCGCTGGTCGGCTGGCCGGCGGTGACCGGCAGCCTCGGCTGGGCGGCGTTCCTGCTGTGGTTCGGGAGCATCGCCTGGGTGATCGGCTACGACACGCTTTACGCGATCCAGGACATCGAGGACGATGCTCTGGTCGGAGTGAAATCCTCGGCCCGGCGGCTCGGCGACCGGGCGCCCGCCGGGATCGCGATCTTCTACGCACTCGCTGTGCTGTCGTGGGGCGGCGCGATCTGGTTGGTGCGGCCGGACTGGATCGCGCTGCTCACGCTCGCGCCCGCCGGCCTCCACCTTGCCAACCAGGCCCTGCGCGCCGACCCGCGGGATGGCGCGCTCGCGCTTCGCCTGTTCCGCTCCAACCGCACCTGCGGTTTCCTCGTCTTCCTCGCAATGCTGGTCGTGGGGCTCGCGCCGCGCTAGGGCGCGCCGCTCATGCACTCTCCCCAAGACGCCCGCGGCATCGCCGAATCCCTGGTCGAGCGCGGCCTCGCCGCCGGCGCCAGCGCGGCGGACGCGCTCTACGCTGGCGACCGCTCGGCCGAAGTGCAGGTCCGCCTCGGCAAGCTCGAAGCTGCCAGTCGCTCCGAAAGCGAGGAGATCGGCCTGCGGCTGTTTGTCGGGCAGCAGTCGGCCACCGCCGCTTCCTCCGACCTGTCGGACGACGCGCTCGCGTCGCTGGTCGAGCGCTGCCTGGCGATGGCTCGGCAAGCGCCCGAGGATCCGTACGCGGGCCTTGCGCCCCCCGAGTTGCTGCAGCGCGGCGCGCTGCCCGATCTCGACAGCGAGGACGGCGCCGAACCGCCGTCCGACGCGCTTCGTGTGCGGGCGCTCGAAGCCGAGCAGGCCGCGCTCGGCGTGCGCGGAGTCACCAATTCGAGCGGCGCCGCGGCGAGCGCGTCGGCGAGCATAATCGCGCTCGCCACCTCCGGCGGATTCTCGGGCGCCCAGCGCTCGACCGGTCACGGCGTGTCCGCCGCCGTGATCGCGGGCGAAGGCAGCGGCATGCAGCGCGACCATGAGTGGCACAGCACCCGGCATCTCGCGGACCTCGAGTCGGCCGAGGCGGTCGGGCGCCGCGCCGGCGAGCGCGCTGTCGCCCGGCTCGATCCGTCACGGCCGAAGCCGGGGCGCTATCCGGTGATTTTCGACCCGCGGGTGTCGGCGAGTCTGCTCGGTCACCTCGCCGGCGCGATCACCGGGTCGTCGGTCGCCCGCAAGACCAGCTTCCTGCTCGACAAACTCGGCGAGAGCGTGTTCGCGGACGGCGTAACCATCGTCGACGACCCGCTGCGCCGGCGCGGGCTGCGCTCGCGGCCGTTCGACGGCGAGGGGCTCCGGGTGGCGCGCCGGGAGCTCGTCGCGAACGGCGTCCTCACCAGCTGGATCGCGGACAGTGCCGCCGCGCGCCAGCTCGGCATCGCTCCGACCGGTCATGCCGCGCGCGGGGTCGGCGGAGCGCCGGGCGCGAGTCCGAGCAACCTCTGCCTGGCGCCGGGTGCGCGCAGCCGTGAAGAGTTGCTGGCCGCATTCCCCGAGGCGGTGCTGGTGATCGAGCTGATCGGCCAGGGCGCCAATCTCGTGACCGGCGACTACAGCCGCGGCGCGGTCGGCTTCATGGTTCGCGGCGGCGCCATCGCCGAACCGCTCGCCGAGATCACCGTCGCCGCCAACCTTACCGACATGTTCGCGACGCTCGAGCCCGCGTCGGACCTCGAGCTCCGCCGCGGGATCGACGCCCCGACGATTTTGGTGCCGGAGATGACGGTCGGGGCGGCTTAGGCTTGCTCCTCCCTATCGCGCAGCGATGGGGAGGGGGACCGCTGCCGAAGGCAGTGGTGGAGGGGTCGGCGAAAACCCCTCCACCATCGAATCTTCGTTCGATGGTCCCCCTCCCCAGCCTTCGGCTAGGGAGGAGCTAAGAGCCGTCGGCTGCCACCTCCCCTTCCAGGGGAGGAATATTGAGCCGCCGCAGCTCGATCGCCGGGCAGCGGTCCATCACCACCTTGAGGCCGGCCGCCTCGGCTCTGGCCGCGGCGTCCGCGTTGATCACTCCGATCTGCAGCCACACCGCCTTGGCGCCGGCGAGGATCGCCTGGTCGACCGCGGCGCCGGCCGCGTCCGGCCGGCGGAAGATGTCGACGATGTCGATCGGAACGCCGATCTGCGCCAGCTCGGTCCACACGAACTCGCCGTGGACGTGCTGGCCGGCGATTTGCGGGTTGACCGGAAGGACGCGATAGCCGTGCTCCTGGAGGATCCGCATCACGCCGTGGGACGGACGGTTCGGACGGTCCGAGGCGCCGACCATGGCGATCGTCCGCGCGCTGATCAGCAGCTCCCTGATGTCTTCGTCGCTGGTGAGGGGCACGGTGGCTCTCCTTTCAGCGCTTCAATGCGCCACCGCCGCCAACAGTTTCGCGGCGAGCGCGGCGAACTCAGCCTCGGCCGCAGCGAGCGGCCGGCCGGCGTCGGAGGCTTCGCGAATCTCCACTGACAGCGGTAGCCGTCCGAGGAACGGCACGCCGAGCTCCGCCGCGGCCGCCTCCGCGCCGCCAGTTCCGAACGGATGCGACTCCCCATCGCAATGCGGGCAGACGTAGGTCGCCATATTTTCGATGATCCCGAGCACCGGGACGCTCATCTTGTTGAACAGGTCGACCGCGCGCCGGGCGTCGATCAGCGACAGATCCTGCGGCGTCGAGACGATCACAGCGCCCGCCGGGCGCGAGCGCTGGATCAGCGACAATTGCACGTCGCCGGTCCCCGGCGGCAGGTCGACGACGAGGATCTCGGCGTCGCCCCAGTCGGCTTCGATCAGCTTGGCCAGCGCGCCCGTCGCCATCGGCCCGCGCCACGCCAGCGCGTGGCCCGGCGAGACCAGATGGCCGAGCGACAGGAACTTGATGCCGTGCGCCTCGACCGGGATCAGGCGCTCGTCCTCGGCGGTCGGCTTGTCGGCGGATCCGAGCAGCGTCGGCTGCGACGGTCCATAGACGTCGGCGTCGACCAGCCCGACCCGCTTGCCGGCCCGGGCCATCGCGATCGCGAGATTGGCGGCGACCGTCGACTTGCCCACCCCGCCCTTGCCGCTGCCGATCGCGATCAGGGTGCGGCTGGGCTCGGCGGCGGTGACCGCGACCCGCGCCTCGGTGACTCCGGGAAGCGCCAGCGCCGCCTCATTGAGCTCACGCTCGAGCGCGTCGCGTCCGGATTTGGTCAGCCCGGTCGCATCGGCGATCACCGTCGCCACCCCGTCGGCCAGCTTGCGCGAACGGATCCGCTCGCCGTGCGGCAGGCTGTCGAGCAGGTCGGTCGAACCAGGCATGCGCGCGACATAGGAGCCGGTTTGGCGCTTGCCACTGTTTTTCGTGAATTTGCGTTCCTATACTCGTGGGCATGAACATCTTATCCGGGTGGGGCGCCCGCGCTCGCGGCCTGTTCGCCGACAACAAGGGGCCATGGGGATCGAGCGACGGCGGCGACGGCGACGACACGCCGCCTCCGGATGGCGGCAGCGGCCCGTGGGGCGAGCCGCCCAAGCGCGGCAAGCGCTCGTCCGGCCCGTCGGGCGTTCCGACGCCGTCGATCGACGAATTCCTGCGCCGCAGCCGGGCGCGCTTCGGCGGCGGCGGCTTCCCAGGCCGGCCCGACGGCTCGATCATCATGTGGGCGGTCATCGCCTTCGTCTCGCTGTTCCTGCTGCTGACGACGGTCCATTCGATCGCGCCCGGGCAGCGCGGCGTCGTCACCCAGTTCGGCCGCTACAATCGCACGCTCCCACCCGGCGTCAGCTTTACGCTTCCCACGCCGATCGAACGGGTGAAGAAAATCAACATCGAGAGCATTCGCACGATCGACCTCGGATCGGCGGGTTCGGACGATCTGATGCTCACCGGCGACCAGAATCTGCTCGACCTCGCTTATTCGGTGCGGTGGAACATCCGCACGCCGGAGCTCTACCTCTACCAGCTGGCCCAGCCCGACGACACGATCCGCGAGGTCGCCGAAAGCTCGATGCGCGCGGTCGTCAGCCAGGTCACGCTCAACGACGCGATGGGCGACAAGCGCGCCGAGATCGAGCAACAGGTGGTCGAGAACATGCAGCGGATCCTCGATTCCTACCGGTCCGGGATCCAGGTGCAGGGCATCGCCATCAAGCAGGCCGATCCGCCCGACGCGGTCAACGATGCGTTCAAGCAGGTCACCGCGGCGCAGCAGGATGCGCAGACCTACATCAACACCGCCAACGCTTATTCGCTTCAGCTGAGGCAGCAGGCGCAGGGCGAGGCGACCGCCTTCGACAAGGTCTATGAGCAGTACAAGCTGGCCCCGGGAGTGACCCGCCGCCGCATGTATTACGAGACGATGGAGGATGTGCTGTCGAAGGTCGACAAGACGATCATCGAGGCGCCCGGGGTCACGCCCTATCTGCCGCTGCCTCAGGTCCAGAAGGAACAGCGGCGGGAGTCGGCGCAATGATCGACTTCGTGCGCCAGCGGCCGATCGTCAGCGCGGTCGTCGCCATCTTCGTCCTGTTGTTCCTGATCAGCAGCTTCCCGATCATTCCCGAGACCAAGCAGGCGCTCGTCGTCCAGTTTGGCAAGCCGGTTCGGATCTACAACCAGTACAAGCCCGGGCGGCCGATCGGGGCGGCCGGCGCCGGGATCAACTTCCGCATTCCGCTGGTCGAGCAGATCGTGTGGATCGACAAGCGCGTGCAGGACGTCGACATGACTCGTCAGCAGGTGATCTCGACCGACCAGCGCCGGCTGCAGGTCGACGCCTTCGCCCGCTACCGGATCGTCGACCCGCTGCAGATGTACATCCGCGCCGGCAGCGAGGACCAGCTGCGCGAGCAGCTGCGCCCGATCCTCGGGTCCGAGGTCCGCAACGAGCTCGGCCGGATCGAGTTCGCCGCGCTCCTCACCCCCGAGCGCCAGGGCATCATGGACAGCGTCCGGACGTCGCTGAACCGGATCGCCGGCCAATATGGCGTCGAGGTGCTCGACGTCCGGATCAAGCGCACCGACCTGCCCGATGGCGCGCCGCTTCTCTCGGCCTTCGACCGCATGCGCACCGCCCGTCAGCAGGAGGCGCAATCGATCCGCGCCGAAGGGTCGAAGCGGGCCCAGATCATCCGCGCCCAGGCCGACGCCGATGCGGCGCGGACCTATGCCGCAAGCTTCGGCAAGGACCCCGAATTCTACGATTTCTACCGCGCGATGCAGAGCTATCGGGTGACCTTCGTCGGGGTCAGCGGCGGCAAGCCGCCGGCGCCGACGACCATCGTTCTGTCGCCCCAGAATGACTATTTGAAGGAATTCTCTGGACGCGAGCGTTAAATCCCCTTCGTTGAGCCGC
>Ga0134122_10000797_pt1 | contig 22011 bp, 19 predicted proteins | sample KB302_FD_96461 | JGI IMG/M metagenome (GOLD analysis project Ga0134122, IMG submission 96461) | Terrestrial soil microbial communities without Nitrogen fertilizer from Kellogg Biological Station, Michigan, USA - KB3-0-2 | ecosystem: Environmental > Terrestrial > Soil > Unclassified ... | reverse complement strand
CATACCGTTCCTCGACTACCTGATGCCGCTTGCGAACCACCAAGGCATCCCGGTCAACGGCCGCGAATTCGGCTGGCTCATGTGGGGCAAGGCCATGCTCCACAAAGTCACCCGCACCAGCCGCGTGTGGTCGGTCAAAGCGCTCGACGTTTGCGAACGCGCCGCGATCCCTGGCACCGGACAGGTCATCGTGGACACGCACGTTGGGATCGACCAGACGGGGATCTTCTACTGCTTCCACCACACGATTCTCGCTATGGGCGCGTTGGCGCTCTCGCACCAACTCGGCAAGCCCGCGCCGAAGTGGGTACTGGACTACGCTCTGAGCCTGCATGAGCAGCCTGCGTACGGACTGAGCGCGTGGCCTTCTCCGCCATCGTTCATGTACTCAAAGGGGATCCGGCTCAAGACGGCGACTGGATCAGCGCAGCAGCCGGACCCCGGAGCGGGCTACTGGTCGTCGCTGTGTGTTGCGCTGGCGAAGGTGACGGGCGACGGCGAGTGGATCAACCGCGCCTACCGCTTCGGGTGCGGGGTGTCGCAGAACGATGCGCAGGAGCGCAGAGACTCGTTACTCCTGAGAGGCTGGGTATCTAGCTAATATGGGACCATCGCTGGCGATCAATAATGCGGCGTACGTGCGCTTCCGAGAGGCTGTACTTGCTCATGAGTTCGTAGACGCTCTCGCCAGACGCACGAGCAGCCCTTATGGAGCGAACATCGTTTGGAGATATCTTTGCCATGCCGTTTCTCTCGCCTCTTGCGGAGCGGCGCTTTGCCACCATGTCTTTCATGTTGTCGGCGTGCGTTCCGCAAAACAGATGCACAGGATTCACACAAAGCGGAGTGTCGCAGGTATGGCATACACAAGTCTGCGGCGCGGATCCGTTGGCAAGCGCGTAGGCGACGCGGTGAGCGAAGAGCATTCCATTCTCGCTGTTGCTGCGTCCTTTGTAGCGAATTACGCCGTATCCGTAGACAGTGCGCGTGGATGTCCAAATCCAGCATCCATGCGTCTTGCGAATTCTCGCACGAAACCTAGCGAGAAACGCGGGATCGGAGATGGCCTGTGCGATACGATCGTTGAGCATTGCTTCGCTCCAGTTAGCGTTGCCGTGTTAGAGGCCGTCGTAGGCGTAGGTGCCTGCGGCGGCTTCGCCATTGTACGAGATACGCCACAATGAACAAGCCGCACATCATGGTCGGAACTCACGAGAAGCCATGCGCCAACCCATCGTGCAAGACCGTGATCCACCGCAACGGCGCCCCCAACCTTACTTGGATCCGTCGGACGTACTGCTCGAACGAGTGCGCGTACAAGATGAAGGGACAGCACACGTGGAAGAGAAAACGATTCGCCTGAACACCGTCGAAATGTCCCTGCTGATCTCCGCCCTTCGCGGCCACATGCGCCAGATCGGCTCTACCGACACCCAAGAACTGAACTTCGCTGACGGCCTGCGCGCGCGAATCGCGGGCTTGCTCAGGTCAGGTCATGATTCGGAATGCTGGTGCCAGAACTGCGGCTGGCACGGGCCGCGAGGCGAGGATCGGTGTGTGTGTGGGGCGGAGTTGAGGGTATGTCGAGGGGGTGTGAAGGTGTACGAGGCGCGAGGATCCGAGAGAGGCATGGCGAAGCGATGACCGATCAGCCGGTCGCGTGGGCCGTTGAGATCAACGGCAAGCTCTGGAAGGGCATCTCCGCGAGCATGGCGCTGGCGGAGGCGGATATCGCGTGGCTCAAGGCTGAGCTGGCGAAGGACCCGCCGCCACGACGCGCCACTTCCTATGACTACCCTGCCCCTCGTCCGTCAGCTTGAACCCGCCGATCACGCGCCCCTTGATTGCGCGTAGCGTGTTCCCCATCCGAATCACCTGACCGCGCTCGGTAGGCGGCTCTTGGACGCGGCCCATCACGTTCAAGGCTTTCACCTGTGAAAGCACCTCTTCAGTGGTGAGAGGTTGGTTCAGGAACGACTCAGCAAGCCGCGATACCAGGATCCGAACATCCGCTGATTCGTCATCCGCATCGTTCGTCCAGTCCATGAACGCCTGCTGCGACAGCGGCATCCCAGCGCCCGCCATAGCGCCTCCCACGAGCCTCCCCCAGTCCTCGCAGCCGCCGAAGATGAACGCGGGCCCGGACATCTTGGCTATCGCCAGAAGCGATCCCAGGGCCTTTGCGCGGATGCTGTCCAGGTAGTCCCCAAGCGGGTTGTGCTTGAAGTTCGTCCGCATCTCGGGCCTCTCGGTAGGGCTTTCGAGGCGGATGTGCATGGTCCGCTTGGCAATCTCCGGAGACGCGACGAGGTTGTTCCCGGTGGCGACGATAATCATGTCGTTGTGGAACGACACGGATTTCGACTGTCCGAGGATGCGGCCTTCGTAGGTGGTACTAGTAATGAACGAGGCGAGGACGGCTGAGCTGACCTTGCCATGCACATTGTCGAACGAGGTGACCGTGTGGCATCCGAACGACCGGGCGATCAGGCGCTTGTCGATCTCGATGTCGTCTTTGCCGAGAGCGATGTTCGCTATGTCCCGCCCGTAGATCAGGCGGGCGACCATCATGTTGATGAGCAGCGACTTGCCCGTCCGCTCCTGCGTCGCCGTAATCATGAACAGCGGCACCGGCCCCCGGATCAGCGGGCGCATGATGATCGTGAGGCACAACGCGACGGCGATCTTGATGTCGTTCTCGGTGGCGAAGGGGAAGTCGCAGAAAACTTCCTTCCAGAACGACCAGTGATCCTCGACCTGCTCGATCGCGTGCTCGCCTAGCTGGATCCAGCCAGTGTGCTCGCCGCCAGCAAGAGGATAACGAACGATGGCTCGGCACTCGTCGGTGTAATCGACGCCCGCCGCTAGGACGAGAGCGCCGAGGTCAGCGTTCAGGTTGCGGTATTCCTTGGGGTACTCGCGCCCGTCCTTGATGTACGCGACGAGGTGGAGGTACTGCGAGGCGACGACGCGCAGGCGCGCAACGTCCACGGCTTGCAGCGTGTCGTCCACGATGGATCCGATCGCGCCGAGGCGGTGGTAGAAAATCCCCTCGGGGATGCGCGCCCAGACCTGACGGCAGAATTCGGTCTGGTCAACGGTGAGCGTTTCACCCGGCCCGAAGAAGTGTTCGCCGGGGACCATGATCTCGCCGTCCACCTTGAGCGGAGCGATACGTTTCGGTGCGGCGCGCGTCGCGGACTCGATCGTCGCAACGATTTCCTTCGGTTCGAGCCCGGCGTGCGATGCGGCTTCAGCGAGGATGTGGGTTGGAGCGCCTTCCTTAGCCGCGATGAAGGTTGCGAGGTTGAGCGTGTCGTTTCTGCGCCCAGGCTTCGATTTCTTGATCTTCCTGTACTGTGCGGCAAGAGTGTCGAGCCACTCAGGATACGGCTTCATCTCGGCTTCGTCTGGGTGGATGATCCACTCGTACGGCTTGCCGGTATCTGGGTGGACTGAGCCAGGCAGAACCGCCTGACCACCGGTTCCGCGAACATCAATGCTGTCGCAAAGCTTTTCGACCGAGTTTCGCTTGTCGCCCTTGAAGTAAAAATGTCGGCCATCGCCGCCTGTACGCACCGTGACTGTTCCAATAGCTTCCAGCTTTGCAACGATGTCCGCGACGGCACAGTTCTCCGTATCCACCACCACGAACCCATGCCCCGTTCGCACGCCGAGGTTGCGTTCGTCGTAGCAGTACTTGTGGATCTGGCCGCTCGTTAGCTGCGGGAGGTTCGGCCAGTCTTCGAGGATCGGACGTTTGCCGATGAGGGGGGTGAGGAGCCAGCCGCGCGCGATGGCGGCGTTGGCTTCGGCTTCGAGGACGATGTTCATGGTCGCACCCTACCCACCCTTGCCATCCGTTTCCAGTTGTCGTATAAGTTCACAAATGAAACATGTTTCCGAGATCCGACTCGCTCGTCTACGGCTTGGGGTGTCCGGTCGAGACATCGCCAAGGCGCTGCGTGTTTCGCACACCCTCGTGTACAACTGGGAGAAGGGTGTTCGCCGTCTCTCTGACGAGAACAGGTCGAGGATCATGAAATACCTGTTGACAGTGGCAACCCGCCCGGATTAGGGTCGGGTTCATGAAGTTCACCGAACGGATAGCGAACGTGTTTCGGAGGAAGCGACCGACGGAACGCGAGGCCATCGAGGCGCTGGGACTTCGCGTTGAAACCGCTATCGTGATGATGGAGAACGATAGGCGTGATCTTGCCGACGTTCTAAGGTGGACGAGTTCGATCGGTGAAGACCTGCGCTCACTGAAGGCATTGGTCGGGCGCGTTACTAGCTGGCGCGACGGCATCGCCGGCGCTGGTCAGGTGGAAGACATGAAGAATAACGTAGGCATCAGGATAGATGCTCTGTCGAGGAATACTGAGTATGTTGGCGCTGGCGTCGATGTCTTGCGCAAAGACTTGGACGCCGCGCACAGAGACATCATCCGTGCGCTTGGCGAGCACACCGCCCCCAAAAAGAAACACCGCCGACGAGGCCCGAATGCACATCGCACGGGCAGGTAGCGGCGGGGATACTGGAGACTGGCATGGCATCGAAACTGAAAGCCAAGGAACCCGAGATCAAGCCGCTGGGGAAATCCAAGTCGCTGTTCTTCGGCAAGACCGGCGTTGGCAAGACCAAGCTCGCCCTGAACTTCCCGAAGCCGTACTACTACGACTCGGAAGGCGGAGCGCGGCTCGGGCACTACCAGCAATGGCTCAAGGACGTTGGCGGCAAGTACCTCGGTCCCGAGGACGGTACGCGCAGCTTCTCGACGCTGATCGAGCAGATCGACGCGCTGAGCACGGAGCAGCACGAGTTCAAAACGCTCGTGATTGACAGCGTGACCAAGATGTTTCAGACCGCCGTCCAAGAGGAGTCTGAGCGCCTCGGAACGAAGGACGTTTTCGGCGCATCGAAGAAGCCCGCTACGAGCCTCATGCGGAAGCTTATCGCTCGTGTCGATCGCCTCGACATGAACGTCATCTTCATCGCCCACGAAGCGACCGAGTGGGGCAAGGACGACACCGGCCAGCGCGTCGAGATCGCCAAGATCCCCGATGCCTACGACAAGCTGAGCCACGAACTCGACCTCACCCTGCGCATCGAGCGCCCGTCGCCCGTGCTGCGCACCGCGACCGTCTACAAGACCCGCCTGACCGGATTCCCTGACGGCGAGCGGTTCGACCTCATGCGCGGCAAGGACGACATCGGCTACGCCGAGTTCGCCAAGCGTTACGGCAAGGACTTCATCGAGGCCGCTGTGGTCCCGATCGTCCTTGCGACCGAGGAACAGGTGGCCGAGATCAACCGGCTGCTCGGGATCATCAAGACCGACGAGAAGGAACTGGACAAGATGAAGACGAAGCTCGACATCGACGAGTGGACGGAGATGCGGACTGAGGATGCGGCCAAGATGGTGTCTTGGCTGAAGGGGAAGATGACCGCATGAGCACCTACGACTGGTCCTCCGTCTCCGACCCCCTCGCGCTTCAGCCCGGAACGTACGCGGTGGAGATCACGGCGTCGGAGGAGAAGACATCGGGGGCGGGGAACAAGATGTGGTCCGTTACCATGAAAGCGTTGGCGTTTGGTTGCAAACTCTGCCACGACAACCTCATGTTGCCGCCCAACAGCGGCGCGAGCATCTCCAAGGCGAAGCTGTCTGCCCTTGGGTTCAAGGACGACGACCTCAAGACAGTTGAGGCCGAGCACCTGCTTGGCAAGCGAACCTGGGTCACCGTGAAGCACGAGGAGTACAACGGTCGGAAGTCTCTGCGCGTTGACATTGCCGCGAAGGGCAGTAACGCCGGTTACTGGAAAGAGGCTCCGGGCGATGTGAAGTCGCCTGATGCGCCGTCTGGGGACGCTGATACGCCCTGGTGAAAAACATGCAGAACCAACTACGACTAGTTACGCCTGAAATGGCTTCGGAGTACCTCCGAAAAAACACCAGTAACAGGCGCGTAAGGCGCGCGTCCGTTGAGCGGCTCATCGCCGCCATCAAGTCTGGTCAGTGGGAGGTCACCCACCAAGGCATCGCTATTGGCGAAGATGGAAAGCTCATTGATGGGCAGCATAGGCTGCTTGCGATCGTTGAGTCTGGTGTTGCCGTGAAGCTGCTCGTCAGTACCGATGTCCCAAACTCGTCTTCCCGGTACATCGACATTCACACAAAACGTGACCTAGCAGACCGATTCCGATTTGTTGACGACTACAACGTCAACAAGCGGGCGTGTTCGATCGTCTCGGCTTACTTTCAGCACGCGCTCGGTGAAGTCAAGCTTGTCAACAACATGGAGCGAGTTGAGACGTTCTTCATCGAGCACTCAGACGAAATACTCTGGGCTGCAAGGAGTTCCGTTGGGCACAAGACCTACTTCGGAAGGTCAGACGTTGGGGCCGCGCTTATGGGTTACTACCGACACAACCCAGAAGGAGCGGATGTGTTCAACAAGAACCTGTCTACCGGCGCAAGTCTTGATGCTGGGCATCCTGCTTTGGCTCTCAGAAACTTCTTTATGCAGGGCGCTTACATTGCAAGCAACAGCCGCGATCCGTCCGTCTACTGGAAAACAGTTCGAGCTACGCAACTGTTCGAATCAGGCGAAGACTGTGGTGGCCGTGTGTGGCAAGCCAGCGAAGACTGGTTTGGCAACAAAAACACATACGCCAACAAGAAGAACAGTGAACGCGCTCAGAAGGCCGCTATCACTCGCTGGGGTAAGAAGAAGTCAATTCCGGTGTGATTCTACGCCAGTACCAGCTTGACTGCCTAGCGGGCCTCCGCCGCGAATGGCGCAATCGTCCCTTGCTCAGCCTCCCGACAGGCGGCGGCAAGACGATCGTGATGAGCGCACTCATCGCTGGTGCGGTTGCGAAGGGTAAGCGCGTGGTGTTTATCACGCACCGCAGGAACCTCGTCTATCAGGCGCGAGACAGGCTCGCCGCATACGGAATTTCGTGCGGGATCGTGATGGGCTCAGAGCCTCGCACGGGTAATCCGGTGCAGGTTTGTTCTGTTCAGACGCTTGTTCGGAGGCAGGTTCCTGCGGACATAGCTATAGCTGATGAATGTCATCACGCCACGAGCCCTATGTGGCAGCGCGTGTTGAACAGGTATGCGATCGTTTGTGGCTGCACCGCGACTCCTTATCGTTTGGACGGAGCGCCGCTCGGGAGCGTTTTCGGTGCGATCGTTCACGGCCCAACCGTTGCTGATCTTGTCGCAGACGGCATCCTTGTTTCGCCACGAATCTTCGCGCCAGCAGGCCCGGACCTTACCGGCGTTCACATTCGCGCAGGCGAGTTCGTTCCAAGCGAGCTTGAAGAGGCGGTGTCAAAGCCAGGGCTCATCGGAGATATCTACTCAACGTGGCTCAAGCGAGCCAAAGGACTCAAGACGATCGGATTCGCCGTTGGCGTTCAGCACTCGAAAGCGTGCGCTGCGCTTTGGGGCGACCGAGGCAGGCACATCGACGGAAGCACACCGCAGGCCGAGCGGGAGGAAGCCGTAGAGGCGCTGGAGAAAGGAGTAATTGACGCACTATGGAATTGCAGTCTTGTGGACGAAGGTTTCGACCTTCCTTCGCTTGAATGTGCGGTTCTCGCTCGGCCTACGGCGTCACTGGCGTTGCACAGACAGCAGATTGGAAGAGTCATGCGCGCATCGCCGCTCAAGGATGGCGCGATCGTTCTCGACCACAGCGGTAACGTTCGCCGTCATGGTCTTCCGACGGACGAGGTTGAAGTCTCACTGACAGGAAAAGCCAAACGCAAGCAAGAAGCTGCGCCAAGAATGTGCGCGAAATGTTTTGCGGTCTGTGATTCGTACCCTTGCTGGTCCTGCGGTCACATCCCCGAGCCAGAGGTTCGAGAGATCAAGGTCACGGACGGCGAGTTGGTCGAGGTGCCGCAGGATAGCCAAGAGCAGCGGAGACAGTGGTATGCCACTCAGATCAAGGTCGCATCCGATCTCGGGTATAAGATCGGGTACGCGAAGTTCAGGTTCAAGCAGAGGTATTCGGTTTGGCCGAGGTTCAAGCAGGAGGACGAGAAGTATGTCTGCACCGGGCACGCATGGGAACAGCGGCAATGGGGGATCGTCTGCGCGCGGTGCCTCAGAGCGCGAAGTCCAGAACTCCATCCTGCGTGACACCGCACGCCAAGCGATGCTCTTCCGCTTCAACGCAGGCAAGTGGTTCAACGTCCCGAACCCATGCCCTGCGTGCGCGGCGAAGGGGAGATGGATTCAGGGTGCGCCGACGGGAGCGCCGGACCTGATTGGGCTCGTTCGCGGGAGCGGACACGCGCTGGCTGTGGAGTGCAAGAGCGAGACTGGCAGGCAGAGCGAGGAGCAGGTGAATTTTCAGACGGCTTGGAGGAAGGCGGGGGGGATTTATGTCCTAGCACGATCAGCTAGCGACGTCGTTCGTACGTTTGCAGGCCCATCCCAAACAGAGACAGGATCCCAAGAGCCGCTCCCTTAGCGACACCTTGATCGCGCATCGAATCGTAGATGTCGCGGAAGGACAGTGGAACGGCCTGCTTGGCAACCCAAGCCGCGTCAGTTTTCTCGCCGGTCATGGATTCGCCTGCGGCAATGTCGATGCCGAGCCCGATGAGCGGCGTGAGCTTCGTGCGCCCGAAGTCTGCCAGAACATCGAACGTGTTGGGTTGGCCGTACGGGACGTTTCCGCGAATCGACCGAACACGCCCCTTGGCATCCTTGCGTTCTCCGGTTCCGACTTCGGACACAAGGCGGGTAACCTGCGCGAGCCCAGCCAGCGGGTCGATTCGCGTGTCTCCGAACTTCAGCTTGCCGAAATCCGCTGAGCGCGGATCCTTCTCCTCCTGCGCTCCGAGCATCGCCCCCATCGTGTAGATCGTGCCCATGCCGATCAGGAACCGCGCGTACTCCTTGGCGACGGCCGTGCGAGTGCGAGCGTTTCCTCGCATGAGCGGCTGCCCTGCGATGAGCTGGAACCGACTGAGGAGCAGGCGCGGAGCCCATAGGACTGTTTGCAGGCCGCGCACAGCGCCAGCGTACTGGCCAGGCGCTCCGCGACCTGTTCCTACGTTGACGAGGTTGGCGATAGCCCGGCCTTCCGCGAGCGTAACCGGCCCCGGTAGCGACCGGACGATTTCGTCGAACATAGCCGCGCGCTGCATGTTCAGGAACGTCACGAACGCGCGGTTGGAGGCAGGGATGCCGGGGATCTTGTCCGAAAGTCGTGAGCGGATCGCCTCCTCGTGCGTACCGATGCTGTCTCCGTGGTGCGTCAGGTCCAGCTTCGACATCTCACCGAACTGCGCGCCCGGCCGCGTGCGCAGCCGAACGTCCATCTGGCGCGTGAACTCAGGAGAAACGGCGGCCTTGAGCATCGCTTTGATGTGGCCGATGGACTGGATCGGGTGGCCGACAGTGAAGAACGCACCTTGGCGAAGGACCGCACTCAGGTCGTATGACGACCAGACAGCGCGCGGAAGGTCGATGATTTCGCGCGCAGCGTCTGCGGCGATCTTGCCGCGCGAGCGGTTCGCCTGCTGGAGTTCGTAGTAGAGCTTCTGAACCTGCTGCTTGGCCTTCTCGTGCTCGGCCTTGAGTGCGACGGCCTCATCGTCGAGCATCATGGGCTCGCGCGTCTTAGGCGCGACATCGCCTTCGGCGGCGCGCGCCTGAAGCTTGGCGGTTTCGGTCTTGAGGCGCGACTTGTACGCCTTGGCACGCGGCGAGGCCGAGAACGCCTCCTGCGCCTTGTCGTAGATAGTCTGGAGGTGCTCCTTCACCTCGGGGAACTCCTCCAGCATCTTCTGCGACCACGCGCCGAACTCCGAAATGCCGTTGGCGATGTGGTCTGCGCCGATGAAAGCGAGGTCCGCGATAGCCTGCGGATCGAGGTTCATCTGCGGCGTCCGCAGGCGCTCCTTCATGCGGACGCGCGCGGAGTCAGCCTGCTTCTTGATGTACTGGCGGATCGTTGGCTTGACCGCGTGCTCGGATCGCCGCGCAGGCTCGCCCGCGACGTAATCCTCGAACGCCTTTTCAGTGTCAGCTACACGCTTCGCCAGCTCGCTGATTCGCGCGTCGAGTTCAGGAGGAATCTCGCCACCGGCCTCGACTCGCGCTCGGCGCGTGATGGCCGCCAGCGAGTAGTCGTTCTTTAGGAGCCACTGGCGAAGGCGAAATGCCTGCGACGCTTCGGTGCCAACCGTGGTAGCAACCTGCGTCGCTGTGTCGTAGTCGGCCTGTGCCTTCGTGACGCGAGCCTGAGTGTCCGGCGTCTGCTCCTGCTCGAACGCAACCTGAGCGTCCTCTCGCTCCTTGGACAGCCGCGCGATCTCAAGGCTGAGCGCCGCCGTCTCGTCCGTACTGGTAGGGCGCGGCTCGTCCTTGAGTTCGCCGATGAGTCGCTGACCGTACTCAGGGTCGGCGGTCATTTTCTCGACGGCCTTAGCGTGAACGGACTCGTCCGACCGGAACGGACCATGTTCGGCTGCGGGGAGCCCTGCTTCGGCGCGACCGACATCGACAGGCTCGTTGGCGACGCCTGTTACGCGCTCAGGCCCGGCCTCCTGCGTCGAAACAGGGGCTTCCGTGGGCGCAGGTTCGGCCGTCGTGCTATCCTTCGGCGTCTCTTGCGGAGACGACTGCGGCTGCTCCGGTACTCCTGATTCCGGGGTGGCCGCTTTTGTTCGCTCCAGCGCAGCAGCAGCATCCGCGTCAGCGGCGGCGAGCCGCTCCTGAATCGGGACACCGGCATCCTCAGCAGCCTTGCCGACCGCCTCTTGGTATCCAGCAGGCTTCTCAAGCAGCTTCGTGGCTCCGTGACCGGCTCCGGCGACCAGCAGGGCTGCACCGACACTGTTCACCAGCTCCTCGGGATCGAGTTGCGCGCTGGGGTCGATCGTTAGCTTTCTGTTAGCGTAGTCTCCGACGCCGAACGCGAGCTGGGTCAGACCGGCTTGCCCGAGTTCCTTCTCGATCGTCGTGACCATCGCGCGCCCGGGCGAGCCGAGCGGGCCAAGGCCCATCAGACTGCCCAGGATGCCCTTGCCGAGCACGAACGCTGTCTGCCGAGCCACGCTGGGCTCAGGACCGTCCAGGACGCTCCTAGGCTGATCCACCTCGGCCAGCCCGCTGCCGAGCCCGCCAGCCGTTCCAACAGCAGCCATGCCTGCCGGGCCGCCTACAGCACCAGCCAGAGCGTACTCAGGAAGCTGCCCAGCCATGTTGCCGATCGCGCTGACCTGGGACTTCGGGTTGTCCGTAGCAGGCCGATCGGCGCGAACGCTGGCCGCAGCTCGACCGAGGAGCGTTTGAGCCGGATCGACCTCCTTGCCGGTGATCCAGCTAGCGATCTTCGCTCCGGCGTGGGCAGGCAGGTCGAAGAACGGCTGCAAGACCGATTCTTGCGCACCAGCAAGCGTCGCCGTTGTTAGATCGTGAACTGTATTCGGCGGGCGCGGCTTCTGGAAGATCGGCGGAGCGCCGAGGCCGCGAGTCATGCCGGAATCAACGTAGAATGAATCCTGCGGGACTTGCGTCCTTTCCAGCAGCCCACGAACCAGCCCGCGCGTCTCGTCGTTATCCGGCGTGCTGCCGGATTCGATCGAGTCCATCAGGTCCGCGAGGATGGCCTTCGGATCGTCTACTTCGGCTTGTTGAGGAATTGGCGTGCCCTCTCTTCAGGGGACAGCTTACCGCCAGCCTTCGGCTTGTACTTCTGATACAGCTCGTCCAGCCGCGCCTTGTAGGCATCCTCGTCCTTGATCGCCCCGTTCTTGAACTCCGTCGATGCGTCCTGAACGGCTTGGTGGTACGCCTTCTCGTCGGAGTAGCCCGCCTGCGTCGCGGACTTGGCGATCTCGGCTTCGATGCGCTGCTTCGAGAGATCGCGCTTGGTCTGATCGTCCTGCGCCTGCTTGTCCTTCCGGAATTGCAGGTTCTCGTTCTGCGACTTCGATCGCTGCTCGATCGCAGCCGACTGATTGGCGATCTTCGAGGCTTCGAGGCCGGGGCGCTGTTCGGTGTAGCTCGCCGTCGCTTCGATGCTGTGGGTCTTGGCTTTCATCTCCGCCGCCACCTGCTGCGCGTGCTCAGGCGTCATCCACCCGCGCCCGCCGCTAGGGTCCGGAATGAACCCGCCCAACACGTACGGAGCCATGCCTTGCCATTGCTCCGCGCTGATCTGGCCTGTCTTGAGCGCGTCGATCGTTGAGAGCTGGAATGGCGTGATAACCGCAGGCCCCGCCTCTTGAAGCTGCTGCATCGCGCCCTCAGCCAGCATCAGCCGTTGCTGAACCTGCCCAGCCTCGGCGTTCAGTTTCGCGCGCGTCTGATCGAGCGCCTGCTGCGCCTGAATTGGATCGAGGTCGCCAGACTTCACGCGGTCGGCCATGTCACCGAACTGCTGCTGCACTTCCGGACTCGGAACGCGCTCTCCGGTGCGTGGGTCAACGATGTCCAAACTCCCATTTGCAATGGCATCGTGCAGGCTATCCCCAACGTGGATGCGCGCGAGATTCATCGCATCCTGCTTCATGCCTGCGTTGATGTCGCTCCAGAACTGCTGGACGTAGCGCGGGTCGAGCTTGCCCGCAATCGCGCCAGCCTGCTTCATCACCTCTTGGTGGTGCTGCTGGAGCTGATTGAATTCATCCTGCCGCGACTGCTCGCTCGGAAGAACGGGGCCGTTCAGACCGACCGCGCCGCCGTTGTTCTTGATCTGCGTCGGGATCTGACCGATCAGGTCGCCAGCTTGCTGCTGTGCGGTCGCTTGGGACTGTTCTTGCCCGAGCTTGAACTGCGCTTCCTTGAGCGCCTGTTCGTAGGCGGCCTGCTCGCGCTGCGCGCGGTCACGCTGGAGCTTGAGCTGGGCTCCTTGCATGAAGCCTTGCGTGCCCATGCGCAGGGCGTCGGCTAGGCCGTTGCCTGCGTTGGACGGGACGCCTAGACCGGCCGCGCTAAGCTGCACCAAGGGCCATACCTCCCATGTTCAGCAACGGCCCAAGAATCCCCTGCGTCGGCTGCCCGACGATGCCCATGAGGCCCATACCCATCTGGGCTTGGTTCTGTCCGAACTGGCTGAACAGATTTCCCATCTGCCCATACCCCGCCGCCATCGATCCCGCCTGCGCCGCGTCGATTCCGCCGAGCTGCTGACTCGTCATCGCGTCGATGGACGCGAGGTGCCGCATCAGGTCCGCACCGATCCCGCGATTCGCTGCGTCGAACGTGCTGGTGTTGAACAGCCCGCGCGAAACGGCGCTGTTCTGAGCGCCGACGAGCGCCTGCGTTGCGATATCGCGGGACTCCTGCTTTGCAACTCCGCTCGCCTGCTTCGCGGCCGTGCGCGAGCTGTCGAACCCGCGCTGGAGCGAGTTCATCCCGAGCTGCTGGAACCCAACCGCACGGTTGAGCATCTGCTGCTGCTGCTGGCTCAGCTTGTTGAACAGATTGATCGCCGGGCCTGCGCCGCTCGTTCCGAGGAGCAGGTCCTTGGGACTGCCGAGGCCAAGCGAACTGAAGAGGCTCATGTCACACCTTCGGCTTGCGCTGAAGCTTCGCGTACGCCTTGGACATCCCGGTTTCCGCCGCCTTGAGCCCAGCAATCAGCCCGCGCAGCAGCTTCGGATGCGTCACGATCCAGATTGCGAGCGCGAGGTAGACGAACTTCCACCAGCCGCCAGTGGGCAGGAAATCGTACCAGTGAGATTCGGTCATGTGAGCAGCCTCAAAGCGCGTGGTTTTCTGGTCGAGGATGCGCCCCTTCTCATCGACCGTCGTAGTCGTGTGGATCTCAGCAGGCGGAGGCTTGTTCAGTTCGCCAGCGAGCGCACCTGCCGCCATACCTCCGCCAGCAATCGCAAGCCCCGCCGCCCCTCCAGTTGCGATAGCCGCAGCGCCGCCAGCCGTGGCGATGCCGGTTTCGAGCGCGTGCGACTTGAAGGTCTGCCATTGGCTTGCAGACACACAGCCGCAACAGACGAGGAGGAGCGCGTACTTCATCAGTGCGGCGGCTGGTAAGGCGGATGCAGGTCAGCCGCGTCCTTGCACTCCTGTCCGTGCCGGTCGATCCAGTGCGTCACCGTCTCGCCAGCGTTGCGCGTAGTCGTCACAGTCCAATACTGCGGCGCGTGCGTCACGGGGTCGTAGCCGGTCAGCCAGGAGGTCTTGAGTTCGTTCGCTGCGGGGTCAGTCATGGATGATGCCCTCGAAAGTATCTGCCTGCTGATTTGGACTTGTTCCACGCTGAGATACACCAGCGAGCCGAGCAGTACGGCGAGCAGTAGCGTGGAGATAATGTCCGATTTCACCGTTGGTCCTCATGGCGCGTCCTCCGGTGTCTTCAGTCCGGGGTTTGCGCGGAAGAACTCGCGCTCCCACCGCCGAAAGTCATCTTTCGTGAACCGCTCGGACAGCATGAAGCGGATCTCTTGGATCTGCGCGCGCAGGTCTGTTCCTTGTCCGAGAATCTTGTCCGAAAGGGAGGAGAATTTTGCAGACAACCACGCGGTGTAGCTGGCGACAGCGATGATGACGCCAGTAGCGACACCGATCGGAACCAGAGAGTTCTCCGTGATTGCTTGCAGGTCGATCATGTGAGCTTCTTCTTGATCGTCGCAATGATGTCCTGCACCGCTTCCTTCTTCCACGCCATCGCGTCCTGCTGGAACTCCGGATTGCGGGACATCAGGGCTTGGTGCATCGAGTAGCCCCAGGATGCTTCGAGGTCGCACGAATACGAGTGCGGACCCGGCGACGTACGCGAGTCACAGTGCGGCGAGTTCGCGGCACGCCATTCCTTGCTGAGGTAGTAGAACCCCATCTCGCTGAACGGTTCTTTGTGCGTCGGATCGCCGTAGTAGCGCGTAGAGCACCAGTGCGGAATGATGATCGTGGCCTTCCCGCCGGGCTTCAGGATGCGCTCCAGTTCGTTGAAGAACAGCACGCGCTCCCACTTGTCGTTGAGGTTCGTGAGGTGTTCGAGGAAGTGCGAGCAATGCACCTCATCGACCGTGTTGTCCTGCCACGGCCACGGCCCGAACCGCAGATCGGTGACGACATCGACCTTGCCGTCGAACGACAGCGCATCGACTCCGGTGAAACCGGCGTTTTTGTTGGGGCCGCAACCCAGATCGAGTCGAACGAGCGCGGGGGCTTCGAGCACGGCCTCTACCATACAATGTCTTCTTTCATGTCGTAGTGTCCAACCTTCACGCTACAGTCCACAGCGAATCTGTAGCCTTGTTTCTGCGCCTCCGCAGCCATCGCGAGATCCTGAGTTCCGACACCAGCCGCGCTCGCCTTCGTCTGGAAGAACGGCTTCGGCCCCTTCCAATCGCGGAACATCGACATCCGCCACAGATTGAAACCCATGCCGGTTCCCCAGCACTCGACGAGTCGCCCAGCAGGATCAGGAAGCTGCGGGCGGAAGTTCATAACGGGGTCTTTCTTGTCGCCCCAGATTTGCGGCACGCCGCCCTCGCCCTTCGTGAAGTAAAGCCCGCCGATACACGCGAACTCGGGGTGCGCCTCCATGTCCTCGATAAGCCGCAGAATTCCGTCCGACGGTGGCATGTTGTCGTGCTCCAACGTCAGCACGTATTCCCAGTCCTTGAGATCAGGGTGCGCGAGGATGTTCTCGATCGCCGCACTGTAGGCGTGCCCGACCTCCATGCCTTGCGCGAGAATGCGCACAACGCCCTGATTGGGCGGGAAGATCAGGTTTACGTGGCTGAGGTACACCTTGGCCGGGATGCTGTCACCAGCCGGGATCACCATGACGATCCGCTGCTTCTTCCAGCTCGCGCCTTTCATCAGGCGCGCATAAGTCGCGTCGCCGTCGGCGTTGAGCTTGCCCTGCATATCCTGAATTGTGAACGACGGGTTCATGCGATCAGTTTACCGTAGAAAGTACACTGGATTCCAGTGGCCGTGCGAATGTCGGCCGGGTCCAAAACCAAGGCGTCAGAGACGCCACCGCTGAGGACGAGCGACCCGTCAGCGCCGGATGTGTTTGCCAGAGAGGACGACGACAGAAGCGGCCAATTCGCCCGGATGCTGGTCGCGTTCGATGGGGCGTCACTGTTCTTCTCGGCTAGAAGCGCCGTAGCGTCCTTGGCGACTCCGACCCACAGTTTCGGGTCGGTGCATTCGATGTTCCCGCCCCAAAGCGAGGAATACGGCCCCCCGCCGATGTAAACCGTCGTCAGCGTCGAGGTGCCGAAACCGGCACTACTGGACGACGGCGATCCCATCGAAACGTCGCCGTCCTTGGCTGCGTAGGCTGTCCATGTGGCGGTAACGTGGTCCCAGGTGATCGCATAGAACCACGTTTCGCCGTTGGCGACCGACCACGAACCTACATCGGTAGGCGACCCCAACACGTACACGCGCCAGCGCATGTTGTACGGCGAGGTAATGTCGGCCGTCATGAACATGCCCACGTAATCCAGCAGGTTCTCGCTCATCGCCAGCGGGATCTGGCCGCGCACACCGTCAGCGGTGACGCCGATGATCCTCGCCCAGACCGTGAACGTCAGGTCGGTGGTCGTGAGGTTGATCGACTCCCCATCCCGATAGGCGTAGTTCAGCGCAGGCCCAGACGGGTTCGAGTAGACGCATCTGATACCACGGACGCTCATACCGGCGTGAATCCTGCCCTAATGTAGGCGTTGATGGCTGGGGCCGTGTAGCGGTCGTCCCAGGTGTCCTTGGACTGCGCACGGCAGGCAGCGATGAACGAGGCGCGTGTCCCGGAGCCGCCGATGCTCGCGTCGTAGGTCGCTTCGGTGCGCGTGGAATCGACGAACGTGACCCGTCCGGACACGGAGGTCGTGTCGTCGGGTGTCATGGCGAGCATCCACTGGGCCAGCGTTGACGTAACGCCCGAGACAAGGAACCACTGTTCAATCGGCCCCGTAACGTGCTGGCTGTAGAAATGATTGCCAGAACTGGTGTTGCCACCGTTGGTAACCGCCGCCGACTGCGAGATCAGCAGGTTGTTGTCCAGCGCGTTGTCGAACACGTTGTCCTGAATGTTGATCGACGCCTGCGTGTCGCCAGGTACAAGGTCGAAGCTGAACCCGACGCCGCCCCAGTCATAGATGATGTTGCTCTTGAAGATCCCGCTGTCGATCGTGCGCGTCTGCCCCTGAGTGTTGGCGTTGTCCCAGACACGGACGCCGAAGGCACCCGTCCCGCTCGTGTTGTGCGCCCAGATGTTGTCGTGGATGTTTGCCGAGGCACAGTTCCCAATGTCCATCGCCAGGGGGCCGGGAACGTTCGTCGTCGTGCCAGCTTGGATGATGTCGCGGCCGTCGATGGCGACGTTGTTGAACACCTCGATCGTGATACCGGCGGGCTCGGGGTTCGTGCCCTGTCCGGTAAGATTTGGGCCGTAGCAGTTCAGCGTGAAGTTGTTTTCGACCGACCCACCGCACCGGATCATGACGCCATCGCTGCGCATGATGATGTTGTGGCGCAGGACGCAGTTCAGGATGTTGTTCGAGATGTACCCGCTGTGACGGACCCAGGTCAGGAACGCAGCCGGGTTCTCGATCGGGTCCAACCATCCGTTGTGGTCGAAGATGTTGAACTCCATCAGGAGCCCGTCGATGTTCGTGGTTTCACCGGCGTTGCCACCGAAGATACCCTGAGCGGTCCCGTTGCCGCCAGACGTATTCGTCGTGCAGAACTGGTCCACGAACACACACCCGCGAACAGCATGGTTGTGCGAGATGTGCCCTGCCGTAACGTCGTGGTCCGAGAGCTGGAGCACAACGCCGGTCTTGAGGCGCTCGAACATGCAGTCCTCGATCAGCACGTTGTCCGCGTACTGCTGGAACGTGATCCCATTGAGCTGGTTGGAGCCGGTGTACCCGCTGCCGTAGATGTGCAGCCCAATGAAGGCCGTGTTGTGCGCCTGCGTTGATGTTGGAGGGCCGCCATCCCATCCTGGTAATCCAGTAATGAACGCCGCCTCGGTCCCCGCCGCGACGTTGATGATCGGCCTCGCGCCCGTTCCGTACGAACCGAACAGCATCGGCTGAGCAGCCGAACGCCCGCCGCGACGGAGCGTGATGAGTTCGGTCCACGTATCGCCCTTCTTGAGCAGCGCCCAGTCGGCATAGCCATCGCGCATAAGCGAGTAGGCCGCGTTGATCGTGCGCTTCGGGCCGGGGCTGCCAGCTCCGCCGCCGCTAGGAACAGATGACAGGCCGTTGTATGCGTCGTTGCCGTCCGTGGAGCTGACGTAGATGATGCGGTCGTCGATTGTCTGTGAGAAGGTAGTCCACGTAATCCGCTCATACGTCCCAGTCGCGCCTCCACTCCCGAGCGGCCCCCACCAGTTTGCGATTGCTCCCATGATGCGGCGTCTCAGCTTGCCCGTTGCGGTCTTGAGGAGGTTGTAGAGGTCATTGATCGTCATTACGCATTCCTGAAAACGAGAGCGATGTTCGCTGCCGACAGGTTGGCCCCAGTCTGGTTGATGCTCGAAATCGAAACGCTAGCAGGGATGCCGGTCGAGGCCGCCGCGTAGAGACCCATGCCGGGGAACATCGGGTTCGTGGTCGCGTTCGTCGTCGAGGCCATGTCCGCGAAGTTCGATGCGGTCTGGATCAGGCTGCCGCCGTAGATCGAGTGCGTCATGCTCACGGCGGTTGCGGCCGTGACGTAGTTGAAGGCGACGTAATACTCGCCCGGCTGCATGTTGATGTTCACCGGCACGGACACGAGGCGGATAGCCGCCTGCGAGAGCTGCGTCTGACCGGCCGTGTTCGAGGCCATCGTCCAGGTCGTCTGCGTCGAGCCGCTGGAGAGAGATGACAGGGAAGAGGCGTTCTTCGTGTAGATCACGCAGTACGCCGACTGTTGGAGCGTTTGCGTCCCTGCCCCGGCCGTCGTGCTGAACGACATGCCAATCAGCGCATCGACGCGCGTGGCGGTGAGGTATGCCTTCTGATGGACGTACCTGAACGAGATCGAGGCGTTCCCCGGCGCGGTCACCGCAACGAGCTGGTCCTCGGCGAGCACGGCCCATCGCGTCAGGAACGGCATGACCTCGCTTAGCCCGTTCGTTGAGTTCGTAGCGGTCCACGCGCCAGTGGTCGTGCCGGTCGTGTAGCCGGTTCCGGCGAGAGAGTTGCCGTTGAAGCTGAGCGAGACGCCGACGGTGTTGGCGCTGAGTGTGACGGCTGCTCCGCCAGACACGGCCGTTCCTGTTCCGTTACCGGCGAGCGCGCTTCCGTCGAAGCTGAGGCCCTTGGTGTTCAGCGTGATACGGGCAGTACCGGTGACGTTGACCGACGTTCCGGCGATGTTGCTGCCGTTGAAGCTGATGCCGCTGCTGTTGACCGTCCAAGCGAATCCGCCTCCAGACGTAGCGGTGTTCGTACCGCACAGGCCAGAGCCGTTGAAACTAAGCCCGGCCGAGTTCATGTTGACCGTAGCCAGACCCGTGACGGACGTATTCGTCCCGGCGAGCGCAGTTCCGTTGAAGCTAAGGCCGGTCGAGTTCAGCGTGATTGAAGCGCCGCCAGTGACCGCCGTACCAGTCCCCGCGAGATTGTGCGAAACCGTGACAACCGACGCGCTCCCGAGGTTGAAGGAGACGTTGTTCGAGTTCGAGAAAACCCAGTTGTCGAGGTTGAAGCTCATCAGTAGGAACTCGCCGCTGTGTTGCTCATCATCACGACGCGCGGAATGAATGCGGCGGATGCGGTCTGCTTGTTGAGTTCACTGTTGTTGATGACGGCAGGCAGCGCTGCGGTGGTCGTGCTGTAGATCCCGTACATGCGCCCCTGTCCCTGCGACGTAGCCGTACCGGTGATCGACGTTCCCATCGTCCCGAAGCGCCCGGCAGGCGCGGTCGAATACATATACATCCCGAACAGGTTTCCGGTTGCCAGCGTGACACCAGAGGATGTCCAGAGGTGGGCGATGAAGTACCGCGATCCCTGAACGAATTTCGGAAGCGAACTCCACTGGCTCGAATGCAGCGACAGAAACCGCTCGCCCGCGAACGCAGTCGAATTGTTCGTAGCGGCAGCGAAGCCCCACGAGGTCGATGCCGAGTTCAGCAGGTTCAGTGAGCCGCCGCTTGAGGTGTATATGCCGATGTGCAAAGCCGAGCTAAAGGCTTTCGACATCTGCGCGGTCGAGTCCGACGCGCTCATATCGAGGAACAGCGTGTTCGCCGTGATGTCTAGCGGGAACGCATTGTCGAAGGCGTGCATCGGCGCGATCTGGACGACCGACGCCGCGAGGTCGGTGAGCGCGCGCCCAGCGATCGGCGACGTAGCCGCACCGATGATCGCGTTGTCCCAGAAGTCGGCCGTGTTGTGCGTAACCGAGGCCGTGACCGTGGTCGTGCTGCCCGCGATTGCGGTTCCGAACGAGATGCCGTTAGTGCTGCTGAACACGAGGCTGTACGCCGGAACGCTGACCATGATCGACGATCCGCCAGCACTGGTCGAGAGCCCGACGTAGGCCCCGCCGAGCCCTTGGAACGTCAGCGACCGCGCATCGACCGACATGCCGGACGTATTGCCGACAGTGTTCGAAGTCATCGCCATCGACAGCGTTTGGTTGGACTGCGTTGGGACCGCAGGAACCGTGTAGCTGAGCGCGATAGCGTTGCCAGCGCTCGTGTAGAACGTCGCACCGTTAGCGTTTGAGAAGCTGACGTTGCTCGTCAGCGACGCGGTTCCGCCACCTCCGGCAGCGGTAGCCGCGATGATATTCCGGACGAGCGAGTGATTGGCATACAGCGTCCCGCCAGATGCGCCGTCACCACTGAAGAACAGACCGATACCGTTGCGCGTCGAGTCGAGCGTAACGCCGGTCATCTTCGTGCCAGCGCCGTTGTTCGCGTCGGTGACGTTCACCCAGACGCGAGCCGTGACGACGCTCGTGTTGGACATCCCGAACGAGACGTTGTTCGTGCCTTCGTTCGAGAAGTACACCGTGCCGCTTGTTGCGGTCTGCGTTCCGGCGCGCAGCGCGATGCCACCGCCTCCGCCGCCTCCAGACGGGGCCGATCCGTAGACCGAGGTCGTGCTGCCTGCGGTGACGGTCGTCCACGAAATGTTGCCGCTCTCGGAGACGAACACGAGCGAGTACGCTGGGATGCTGGCGGTGAGTCGCGTCAGAGACGCGCCAGACCCCAGCCCGAACGAGACGTTGTTCGCGTTTCGGAACTCAAGCGAAGCGAGGCTGGTATTCGACGTAGTTCCAGCCGACACCAGAATCGCACCGCCACCTCCACCTCCACCAGACGCACCGATAATCGAGATCGTGTTGCTCGACTGCGACAGCGTGATGTTGCTGCCACCAGCGAGCACCATCGTCCCCGATGCGTAGGTGTTCGCGGTGCCCGCCGTGTTGCCGCTGATGACGACCGCGTTGGCGCGGATGCTGGCCGAGATCGTAGTCGAGCTGCCGTTCGTCGATTGCGTGAACGTGACGCCGTTGGCGTCGGCGAACGAAAGGCTGTAGTTCGCAATGGAGCCTGTCATCGTCGAGCCGTTCAGGCCGAACGAGACACCGTTGCTGTTCGAGAACGTGATTGCGGTAAGCGTGACGCTCGACGTTCCACCGCTGACCTTGAACGGCGCGATGGCCGCGATGTTGGTTTTGTCGTAGGTCCACGAGACGTTGTTGGAGTTCGTGAACGTGAGGCCGGTCGCGTTAGTGCTCGACGCGCCTCCGCTGAACGCCACCGATGCGGCTGACGGTGAGGGGCCGAAGAACACCATCGCGTTGTTCGACTGCGAGATCGTGATGTTCGAGCCCGCGTAGAACCCGACCGTACCAGTGGAGTTCGAGTACGTCGTGCCGCCGGTTCCGCCGCCAGACGTAGCCGTAGCCAGCGAAACGATGTTCACGCCATCCGCTGCACCACCGCCTCCTCCACCCGATCCCCATGCCGTCGAGCCGCCGAGGCTGTCCACCTGGAACAGCGTGCCGGAGCTGGCGACGATCATCATGTCCGCTTGCGT
>Ga0134122_10000796_pt1 | contig 22014 bp, 15 predicted proteins | sample KB302_FD_96461 | JGI IMG/M metagenome (GOLD analysis project Ga0134122, IMG submission 96461) | Terrestrial soil microbial communities without Nitrogen fertilizer from Kellogg Biological Station, Michigan, USA - KB3-0-2 | ecosystem: Environmental > Terrestrial > Soil > Unclassified ... | reverse complement strand
GATCGCCGCCGGGCTCGGTCATACCCAGGAGGCCATCGAGCTCTTCCAGCAGCTCCGCCAGGAGTTCGTGGAGCGGGGCATGGCCTACGACACGGCTCTGGTGACTCTGGAGCTGACCGCCCTCTATGCCCAGGAGGGCCAGACCGCCGAGGTCAAGCGGCTGTCGGTGGAGATGTCGAGGATCTTCCGTGCTCTGAAAGTGCCCCGCGAAGCGCTGGCCGCCCTGCTGTTCTTCCAGAAGGCCGCCGAGCGCGAGCGTGCCACCGCCCGGCTGGCCCATGAGATGGCCGCTTTCCTCGGCAGGCTGCGCACCGACCCGAGCCTGCGCTTCGACCTGATGCGCTGAGCGCCATCGCTTTTACACCACCCTCTTCAGCGCCGCCAGGAACGCCTCCATCTGCGGGCGGGTGCCGATCGTCACCCGCAGATGATTCGGCATCGCCGGGAACCGGCGGCCCACTTCGACGCCACGCTCCTGCAAAGACTCGATCACGGGGCCGACGTCCCGCCGCAGATCGGCCATCAGGAAATTGGTCTCCGAGGGGATGACGCGGTAGCCCGTCGCCTCCAGGCCGGAGACCACATACGCCCTGGTTTCACGGTTCAGGCGCCGGCTCCGCTCGACGTGCCCGGCGTCTCCGAGGCTCGCTCGCGCCGCCACGAGGGCCATGATGTTCACGCTGTCCCAGACGGTCTGCTCGATCAGCCGTTCGATCGTCGCCGCCTGCGCGACGGCGTAGCCGCAACGCAAGCCGGCCATGCCGTAGACCTTCGAGAAGGTGCGCGCCACGACGAGGTTGGGGCGGTCTTTGATCTGCGGCAGGACTGACTCGTAGTCGCCGCTCTCGACGTAATGAAAGTACGCCTCGTCCACCAACACCCGGGTGCTCGCGGGAACACGATCCAGGAAAGCCCGGACGTCGGCCTTGGGAGTAAGGCTGGCCGTCGGATTGTTAGGATTGCAAACATAGACGAGCCCTGCACCGGCCGGCATCATCCGGGCCAGATCATGGTGATGGTTCGTGGTGAGCGGAACCCTGACGACCTCGGCCCCGGCCACCTGAGCGTAGCGTCCGATCGCCTCAAAGGTCGGCTCGGCCATGACGAGAGGCTTTCCCGCCCCGGTGAAAGCCGCCGCCGCGAGCTTCAGGATCTGGCCCGAGCCGGCCCCGAGCAGGATCTGATCCTCAGCGACGCCATGGAGCTTGGCGAGATCCGCCACCAGCGCGTCCCCGGCCTCGTCTGGATAACGCCAGGCGAGATCGAAGGCTTTTCGCATCGCGTCGAAAGCGGCAGGAGAAGGGCCGTACGGGTTCTCGTTCGAGCTCAGCCGCACGACGCCGGAAGCCGCTGCCGGCGCCTCCGTGAGACGCAGCGCCGCCGACAATTGCGGGCGTAGCGCGGCCGCCGCCGCGCCGGCGCCGAGGATCTGCACGAAGCCGCGGCGGGAGAGGGAGCTCGTTGTCGTTGCCATCGGGCACCTCCTTTGATCCGGATTGATTATAGGCTCGGAGATCGGTCCTCACCGCATTTGGATCGTGCCGCCCTCCGTCCGCTCCAGCGCCGAGGCGTAGAGGCCGCGCTCCTCCCGCCGCCACCAGGCGCCGGTCTTCCGCTTCGTCGCCGGGTCGGTGAACCAGTATTGCCAGAGGACGGCGCGCACCTGCCGGGGCGGCTTGCCGGCGAAGGGATCGCGGCGGAAGAGGGCGAGCACGTCCGGGCTTCCTTCGAGCAGCCGCACCTCGGTGTCGAGCACCCAGGGATATTGGTTCCAGGAGCCGAGCGATGCGAACCAGAGGTTCCATTCGAAACGCGGCTGGTAGGGCGCGTAGATCCCCGGCGCTCGGCGTACGTCCTGAGGCTTGTAGCGGAACGGATAGGCGGTCCAGGCCCTGCCGTCGCGGCTGCCCTGGAATTCGATCTCGTAGCGATTCCGCGTCATCACGGCGAAGAGGCCGTATTGGTTGGCGATGCGGAACGGCGCGAGCAGCCGCGCCGGCATCGTGAGCGCTCTCGCGCCGGCCGCGAGGTAGGGCGCTACGGTCGCATAGAAGATCCACGCCAGCACGGTCGCGCCGGTGGCCAGCCGCCAGCGCGGCACGGGCCGGACGGAGATCGTCTCCGGAACGCGGAGCCGCAGGCGCGCGAAGAACCGGTCGTCGAGCAGTAGAAACCCAAGGACCAGGACCAGGTAATTGAGGAATGCGTAGTTGGCGGTGAGGATGATGCCGATCTGGAGCGGCGTGACGATGGCGAAGCAGGCGAGGCGGAACCGTCGCGGCAACCACGCGAGCCACACCAGGGCGAGCTCGGCGATCAGGGTGAAGAGCGCCGTGCCGGCGTGGAAGCCGTGAGAAAGGCGTTGCTGCACGTGCCAGCCGAGCCAGGTCGGCAGCGGGCCGTTCTCATAATAATGGTTCATGGCGGTGAGGTTCCGCCACTGCTCGTCGCCGCTCAGCAGCTTTACCACTCCCGATTCGAAATAGATCCGGAACCATTCCCAGCGCAGCAGGAAGAGGCTGGCGCGCGACGGCGGCTGGTCCGCGCCGAGGCCCGGCCGCAAGCCGCGCGGCGCGAAGAAAAGTGATAGGAACGCCGCCTCGAGCAGCATGCCGTCCGATTGATAGGAGGAGAAATCCTGCGCCGCGCTGATGAACGACAGGAAGAGGACGAAGCAGACCGCAAGGGTGCCCCGCGGCCAGACATTGAGGACGAGGAGGACCGAAGCGATCAGCCCGCCCCAGACGAGCGCCATGAGCGCCGTCCTGCCCGAGCTCATCCAGAGCACGGTCGGCACGTAGTAAAAGCGGGAGAGGCCCGGCAGGACCTGAGCCACATTCTTCAGATAAGCGCCGGCGGGAAGGATGCCGTCCGGCCCGATCAAACCCTTGATCTGGAAGGCGAGGGAATAGAACGCCGAAAAGAAGATCAGCCCGAGGCAGCGCAGGAAGATCCATCGCGGCCAGAGAACGCCTCGGCCGCCGGTGGGACCGGGGCAGAGGAGATGATCGAAAAGGACAACATTCGTCCGCCACATGGCTGGGTGCTGTTAACCTCAGGAAGCACCTGATTCCACGAGGGGAGTGCGCGTCGTATAGGCGAGCAACTCCTCCCGCCCCGTCCCCAGCGCCCGCAGAGCGTTCAGGATCACCGCCACGTCGATCGCCTCCTGGAAGAGGGCGCCGGCCAGGGGCGGCAGGTAACCGCAGGCGGCGACGATCATGCCGGCCATGGAGAGGCCCATGCCGGCGAGGACGCTCTGGAGGGCGATCGCGCGCGAGCGGTGCGCGATGGAGAGCGCATCCACCAGGCGGTCGAGGCGGTCGATGAGGATCACCGCGTCGGCGGCCTCGGAGGAGGCGGTCGCTCCCCGCGCTCCCATCGCCACGCCGACGTCCGCCGCCGCCAGGGCCGGCGCGTCGTTGACGCCGTCGCCCACCATGACGACGGGGCCGGCCGCCCGCTCCCGCTTCACGGCCTCCACCTTGCCTTCGGGAGAGCACTCGGCGAGCACGGCGTCGACGCCCAGCGCCGCGCCTACCCTTTCGCCGACCGAGCGGTGGTCACCGGTCACCATGACGATGCGCTCGATCCCCCGCCGCCGCAGCTCGCGCAGGGTCGCGGCGGAGTCCTCGCGGATCGGATCCTCCAGCACCAGGGCTCCCGCCGGCTCGCCGTCCACGGCGACGAAGACGTTGGCGAAGCCTTCGGCGGCCACGGCTCGGCGCACTTCCTTCAGGCGGGCGGCCATAGGACCGTCGCTCGCGGTGCGCTGCTCGATCCAGCTCGCTTTGCCGAGAGCCACCCGCCGGCCATCCACGCGACCCTCGATCCCCGCGCCGAGCTGCTCTTCGACGCCGGAGGGAAAGGCGAGGGTCAGGCCGCGGTCACGGGCGGCGGCGACGATGGCGCCGGCGAGCACGTGCGGCGACACCTGGTCGAGCGAGGCCGCGAGCCGCAGCAGCTCGTCCGGACCGATGCCGCCGAAGACCTCGATGCGCGAGATGGCAGGAACGCCGCGGGTGAGCGTGCCGGTCTTGTCGAGCAGCAGGATGCGGGCGCGGGCCAGCCCCTCGATGGCGGCGCCGCCTTTGACGATGACGCCGCGCCGGGCCGCCCGCGAGATGCCGGAGATGAAGGCGACCGGCGCCGCCAGGATCAGCGGGCAGGGCGTCGCCACCACCAGCACGGCCACGGCGCGCACGGGATCATCCGCGAGCCACCATGCGGCGCCGGCCATCAGCAGCGTCAACGGCAGGAAGACGAGCGAGTAGCGGTCCGCCAGCCGCACGAACGGCGCCCGGGAGGCCTCCGCCTCGGTCACCAGCCGCACGATGGCCGCGTAGGTGCTGCCGGCGGCCGTTGCCACCGCTCTGAGGTCGAACGGCCCGCCGGCGTTGACGCCGCCGCTCGGCACGCGATCGCCGGGCCGGCGCTCGACCGGCGTGGATTCTCCCGTCAGGGCGGACTCGTCGAGCACGGCTTCGAGGCCCTCCACCACGCCGTCGACGGGCACGATCTCACCCGGCTTGACGAGCAGCCGGTCGCCCGGTTGCACCTCTTCGAGGGCCGGCTCGGTCAGTCCGCCGTCCTCGTAGCGATGGACGGCCCGCGGGACGCGCTCGACGAGGCTCGACAGCTCCTTCCTCGCCCGCCCCGCGGCGTAGATTTCCAGCATCTCGCCGCCCGAGAGCATCAGCGCCACCACCGCGCCGGCGAGGTGCTCGCCGAAGGCCAGCGCGCCGACCATGGCCAGCAGGGCGATGGCGTCCACCCCGACCTCGCCGCGGCGCAGGCTGGCGAGGATGTCGAGCAGCAGAGGCAGCAGGACGAGGGCCGTGGTGATCGCCCAGAGATGGCCGGCGGTGTCGCGATAACCCGCCAGCCACGCCAGTCCGCCGGCCAGCAGCCCTGCCACCGTCAACGCGAACGCCACCCGCGCGAAGCGCTGCGCGTTCCACCAGTGGAGATGGCGCGGGGCCGTGGAGTTGCTCATCGGCCTGACTGTAGCCGAAGGTCGGCCCTTTCGAGACGTCCAAAAGGGTGGGGAGGGCCGGGGGAGGTGAGGCCATCCGGAATAACCCCGCCCCGCGTACCTGTTGCGACAGGCAAATCCGGAGGCTTCTTATTGCCGTTCGTTCATATGACGGAAAGGCATTTGACACGTGGACAGTCGGGGGCGTACAGTGCGAAGCCTGTGGGAGTAGGTTGAATGCGAGCCCTACGCAAGAGCCTTCCGATGATCGCCGCCATCGCCCTTCTCGGGCCGGCGGGCGTTCTTCAAGCCGAGACGCGCCAGCAAGGCCTCGCCGGCCGGGTGGTCGGCGAATCCTCGCCGCTGGCCGCCGCCCATATCTACGCCTACCAGCTCGCCGACCTCAGCCTGCACAAGGTGTTGACGGACGGAGCGGGCAACTTCCTGTTCCAGGATCTGCCGGCCGGGCTCTACAAGATCATCGCCCACAAGGGCGGCTTCGTGCCGGCGGTGATCATGCTCACCCGCACGACGGCGCAGGCCTACCAGTTCCTCGAGGTGCAGCTCGCGCAGCGGCAGCCCGGCGAAGGGCCGGAGTCGAACGACTACTGGTCGATCCGCGCGCGGGTGCCCGCCGACGTGCTGCGCGACATCGAAACGGAAGAGATCCAGATCCAGCTCGCCTCCCTCGACGCCCCTTCCAGCGGCTCTCTCAGCGGCAACTTCCAGACCGAGATGAAGGCCTTGACCGGCGTCGATCAGAACGCGGCGGACGGCGGCCAGCTCTCGAGCGCCGGCCTCGGTATCCAGGGCCAGTTGGGGAAGGTCCAGGTGGGGTTGCACGGCAGCTTCAGCCAGTTGAGCACCTCCGACGTCTTCCAGGGGGGTAACGGCACCCTCGGCACGGGCAAGACCAGCAGCCTGTCGCTCGACCTGGCGCGGGGCCCGAACAGCCGCGTGAGCCTGATGTCGCTCAACAACAGGATGATCGCGCGCGGTGAGTCGGGCGATGCGCCGGTCGACTTCGAGCACTACCAGGTGAACTACTCGCAGGAAGTGGGCGAGCACGGCCACTCCGAATTCGCCGCCCACTACACCGCCGAGAACAACTTCCACCGCCAGGCCGCGATCGATCCCCTGGATATCCCGGAGACCTCGCGAAGCTGGCGGCTGGAGGGCGCCTACACCGCATCGTTCAGCGACCGCAATACGCTGCAGGCGGGCCTGCGCTACCGCGAGCGCCAGTTCGGCTACGGCGCTCTCGACCGGCCGGGCAAGGTCTACGAGCAGCAGGCGCTCTCCAGCGTCGATCTGTTCAGCCGCGGCGGCTTCCGCGTGCAGCCGGCGGTGCTGATGGAGTACGGCCTGTACAGCACGCTTTCGGACGGCAGCCTGGCGCTGACGCCTCAGGGCGGCGTCGTCCTCCAGCTCGGCTCCAACTGGCAGCTCGAAACCACCGCCGCGCGCCGCGTCTACACCGACTCCCCCGCCAATCCGGACTTCCTCCCCACCCTCTTCGAGCAGCGCGATCTCTGCGAGCAGGGCAGCGAGTCCTGCTACCAGGTCAACCTGTCACGCAAGGCCGGGGACGACAATACATTCAGCCTCGGCGCCGTCCACCGCACGGTGGGCGACACCATGCGGGTGTACTTCAGCGACGACTTCTTCGACCGCCTGGAGAGCCTCTACCTGGTGCGCGGCGACGAGCTGCCGGAGATCCGGCTCGGCTTCCGCCACAAGATCTCGCCCCGGGTGGTCACCACGGTCGACTCCAGCATCGCCTCCGGCGGCGGCGGGACTTTCTTCGCGGCCAACGGCCAGCCCTACGAGAACCAGGTGCGCTACCTGGTGACCTCGCTCGATACGCAGATCCTACCCAGCTCTACGGGGATCTTCGTGGCCTTCCACCATCTGGAGCAGCAGCTCGATCCGGCGAGCAACCTCCTCAAGGGCCGCCAGGCCGCCGCCGCGGTGATGGAGTACGAGCGGCTCCAGCTCATGCTGAGCCAGAACCTGAACTTCCTCCTCGACCTCGCCTCCGACTGGGCCGTGCAGCTCAACATGGAGCTCAGCCGCAGCGGCGGCGTCTCCCCCGACGGCACCCTCGGGGACGACCGGGTCCGTCGGCGTATCCTCGGCGGGATCGCGGTCAAGTTCTAAACCCTCCTGGGAGCGCCGGCATCCCTGCCGGCCTTTTCCCCAGCCTCAAAGCGGTCTGTGCCGGCAAGGATGCCCGGCGCTCCCAGGCTGCCACACCCCAACCGCTTGAATCCAAAAAAACGAATCGCATCCGCTTTTCTGGAGCGGACCGCGGAAAATCGTGAGAAAATGGGCACTTAGCGGCGGTTCAAAATGCTGTGGCCGTGGCATGGAGTGTGCTATCTGGCTCTGAGAACCGGAGGAAGGCTTCATCTCTGTCATGACGCGGGCGCGAATCTTTAGACTGGCGGTTTCCCTGGCGCTCGCGTTCATCGCGGTCGGTTTGGGGGGCCTCAGCGTCTACCGCAAGGTCCAGACGTTTCAGCCGCTCGGCTTCGAAGCGGTGCCCAGCGGTGGTGCCCTCGGCGTCGTCAGCGTCGATCCCTCGGAAAAGGAGATCCGGCGCGGCGACCAGATCGTCCTCGTCAACGGCGGCCAGGTCTCCACCCGCGAACAGCTGGCTCAGCACCTCAAGGAGCGGCCGCAGAGCGAGCTCCTCGTCCAGCGCGGAGAGCAGGTCCTGCAGGTCCGCTACCAGCGCCCGCCGCTCGACGTCGACTTCCCGTTCCTCATCCTCTCTCTGATCGGCGCCGTCTATCTGGCCATCGGCCTCTTCACATTGCTGCGGCACGGCGGCGGGCAGAGCGTGCTGTTCTATCTCTGGTGCCTGACTTCGGCGGCCCTCTATCTCCTGACGCCGACGCGGCCGGTGGACGTCGCCTTCGCCGCGATCTCGATCTTCGACGCGGTCACCTCCATCCTGCTGCCGGCGCTGACGCTGCACCTGTTCCTGACCTTCCCGTCGACGCTGTGGAGCACCGGGCGCCTGCGCCGGCTGGTGCCGTTCGTCTACCTGCCGGCCGCGGTGCTGCTCGTCCTCCAGCTCGACATGATGCTGGCCGGCGGACGCTGGATTTTCGGCAGCGTCACCGCGGCGCGCGTGCAGCTGCTCGACCGGCTCGAGCTTCTCCACTTCGTCTTCCTGGCGGTCGCCGCCCTGGCGGTGCTCTTCTGGCGCCTCCGCCGCGGCGCCACGTGGGAGCAGAGCCGGCAGATGCAGTGGATCGCCTACGGCGTGGCCGGCGGCTACCTGCCGTTCATCGTCCTCTACTTCCTGCCGTATGCGTTCAACCTGCGCGCTCCCGAGTTGCTGACGGCGGTGGCGGTGGTGCCGCTGGGGCTGGTGCCGCTGACCTTCGCCTACGCCATCCTGCGCTACAAGCTGTGGGACATCGAGGTCATCGCGCGCGACACGATCTCGTGGACGCTGACCCTGCTGCTCGGCATCATCGGCTTCTCGCTGATCAACCTGGCGATCAACCGCGGCCTCTCCGAGGAGCTGTCGCTGGCGCGCAACCTGCTGTCGTTCGTCTCCGGTCTCGGCATCGCCGGCCTCTTGGTACCGACGCGGGGAGCGATCTCCTCGACGCTCGAGCGGCTGCAGTATCGCGACCGCTTCGGCAAGCGCCGCGCTCTCGCCGGCTTCGGCCGCGAGCTGCTCCACGAGCGCGATCTCGGCCGGCTGTGCAACGCCCTGCTGCAGCGCATCGAGGACGGCGTGGCGCTGGAGAAGGCGAACCTCTACCTGGCGCAGGGAGACTCGCTGCTGGTGGTGCGGCCGGAGCTCGAGCTGCCGGAGCGGCTGCCGGTCGACGTCCTCGGCGAGAGCTTCTGGCGGCGCGACGTCGAGCCCCTCTCCGGGGTGGCGATGCCGGGCGCGCCGCCGTCCGTCCCCACCCGCCTGTTCGTGGCCGGCTACCGCTACGCCTTTCCACTCACGGTGCGCGGCCGGGGGCTCGGCATCGTCCTCACCGGCTTCAAGGAGGAGCACGCGCCGCTCAACAGCGAGGACACGGAGCTCATCCGCCATCTGCTCAACCAGGTGGCCCTGGCCATCGAGAACGCGCAGCTCGTCGACCAGCTCCAGGTCCAGCTCGAGGAGGTGCAGCAGCTCCAGCGCTACACCGAGGGGATCTTCGAGTCCTCCCCCGCCGGCATCGCCGTGCTCGACGGCGACCGCCGGGTGGTCTCGGTCAACGAGGCGTTCGCGAGGATCGTCGGCAAGGAGCGCTCGGCGATGATCGGCCACGGCCTCGACTCGGCGCTGCCGATCACGCCGCTGCCCGCTCCCGGCGAGGGGCCGGTAGAGGTGAGCTGGTGCGATGCCGCAGGCCAAGAGCGTTACCTTCAGCTCTCGCTCGCCGCCTTCGAGCGCGGCCGCCGCCAGGGGCTCTACGTGCTGGTGGCGCACGATGTCTCCGAGCGCGTGGCGATGGAGAACGCGCTGCGCGAGAAAGACCGCCTGGCGGCCCTCGGCATGCTGGCCGCCGGCGTGGCCCACGAGGTCAACACTCCCATCACCGGCATCTCGAGCTACGCCCAGTTGCTGCTCGAAGAGACGTCGCAGAGCGATCCGCACTACGAGATCCTGAAAAAGGTCGAGCGGCAGACGTTCCGCGCGGCGCGGATCGTCAACAACCTTCTGGAGTTCGCCCGCAAGCGCCAGAACGAGCCCAAGCCGGTGGCCGTGGCGCCCCTCGTCGCCGAGTGCCTGGACCTGCTCGGCGAGCGGCTCGGCAAGCGGCGCATCGAGATCGACTGGAAGCCGCCCGCGGAGAAGGTCCAGGTGATGGGCTGCGACGGCGAGCTGCAGCAGGTGCTCTCGAACCTGATCCTGAACGCCATGGACGCCATGCGCGAGACGGGCGGCCGGCTGGCGGTGGGGCTCGAGGCCAACGCCGCGAAGGTGACGGTGCGCGTCAAAGACAGCGGTCCCGGCATTCCGCCCGACAAGCTGGAGATGATCTTTCAGCCCTTCTACTCCACCAAGCTCAATCGCGGCGGGACCGGTCTGGGCCTGTCGATCAGCTATGAGATCGTGCGCCGGCACGGAGGGGACCTGCGAGTGGTGAGCCAGCCGGGAGAGGGCGCTTGCTTCCTGGTGGAGCTGCCTCGATACCATCCCTCCTCCGCGGCCCCCGCATGAACATCCTGATCGTCGACGACGAAGAGGTCCTCCAGGACATCCTCACCGTCCTCATCCGCAAGGAGGGGCACAATCCGTTGCCGGCCTCAACCGGCGAGGAGGGTCTCGCGCTGCTCGAGCGCGAGGAGGTGGACCTCGTCCTGCTCGACCTCATGCTCCCCGGCATGGGCGGCATGGAGGTGCTGCGCGAGATCCGCCGCCGCGATCCGGACCAGGTGGTGGTGGTCATCACCGCCTTCTCGTCGATCGAGAGCGCCATCGCGGCGATGCGCGAAGGGGCCTTCCACTACATCCCCAAGCCGTTCAAGAACGAGGAGGTGCTGCTCACCATCCGCAAGGGGCTGGAGCAGCGGCGCCTCACGGCGGAGAACCGCTCGCTCAAGGAGCAGCTCCGCCAGCGCTTCGCGTTCGACAACATCATCGGCAAGAGCAAGCCGATGCAGCAGGTCTACGAGCTGATCCAGCTCGCCGCGCCGTCGAAGAGCAACATCATGATCCTGGGCGAGAGCGGCACCGGCAAGGAGCTGGTGGCCAAGGCCATCCACCACCACTCGCGGCGGGCCGGAGGACCCTTCGTCACCGTCAACTCGGGCTCGATGCCGGCCGACCTGCTGGAGAGCAACCTCTTCGGCCACGTGCGCGGCGCCTTCACCGGCGCCGTGACCACCAAGAAGGGGCTCTTCGAGCTGGCCAACGAAGGCTCGATCTTCTTCGACGAGATCGGCAACATTCCGATCGATACCCAGGCCAAGCTGCTGCGGGTGATCCAGGAGCGGGAGTTCATGCGCCTGGGCGGTCTCGAGACGATCAAGGTGGACGTGCGGATCATCGCCGCCACCAACGCCGAGCTCGAGTCGGCCGTACAACAGGGGACGTTCCGCGAGGACCTGTTCTACCGGCTCAACGTGATCAACGTGACCCTGCCGCCCCTGCGCAAGCGCACGGAGGACATCCCCCTCCTCGCCCAGCACTTCCTCTCCCATTACGCGCGAGAGAACGAGAAGGCCATCCGCGAGATCTCACCGCAGGCCATGGAGGCGCTGCTCGACTATCACTGGCCGGGCAACGTCCGCGAGCTGGAGAACGCCATCGAGAGGGCGGTCGTGCTGTCGACCTTCGAGGTCCTCACCGAGGAGCTCCTCCCCGCCTCCATCCGCCAGCGCGAGTCGGCCGGGCTGCCGCCTCCCACGCTGCCGCCGAACGGCGTCTCCTTCAAGGATGCCGTCAGCGAGTACGAGCGGCAGATCATCATCCGGGCCCTGCAGTCCTGCGGCGGCGTTCAGAAGCGGGCCGCCGAGCTGCTGCACGTCAAGCCCACCACGCTCCACGAGATGATGAAGCGCCTCAACATCTCGTCGGAGAGCCTCGTCGCGACGTGAAACCGGACAATTTCTTGTTCATTACCCGGGTTGCCCGCGCGACCTCACCCCCGGCCCCTCTCCTAGAGGAGAGGGGAGACGGATATTTCTTGAAGCCCCTCTCCTTTAGGAGAGGGGTTGGGGTGAGGTCGCTCCGGCACGACCGCTTCATTTTCAGCAAGGAAAGTTTTCCCATGCTTCGCAAGACCGCATTCTTGACGCTCGCGCTCGCCTTCGTGGCGGCGCTGTCGCCGGCCCGGAGCCAGCCTCCCGCGCTGCTCGCGCCGCTCTCGCACGGCGAGACGCTCGACCTGCCGCAGCTCGACGAGAAGGTTCCCCGCCCCGAGGCGGTGCTGGGCTATCCGCTCGGCGCCAGGTTCACCTCGTGGGATCGCATCGTCTCCTACCTCGAGGCACTGGATGCCGCCTCGCCGCGGGTGAAGATGTGGGAGTACGGCCGCACCTACGAAGGGCGCCCCCTGAAGCTGGTGGCGGTCTCCACCCCGGAGAACCTGGAGCGGCTGGAGGAGATCCGGCAGGACGTCCAGCGGCTCGCCGCGGGCTCCGGGCTCGCCGGCAGCGAGAAGGACCGGCTCGTCCGCCGCACGCCGCTCGTCGTCTGGCTCGCCTACGGCGTCCACGGCAACGAATCCTCCTCGGCCGAGGCGGCCATGGGCACGGCCTACGTGCTGGCGGCCAGCCAGGGCGAGACGGCCGAGATGCTGAAAGACGTCGTCGTGCTGATCGATCCGCTGCAGAACCCGGACGGCCGCGAGCGCTACGTCAACGGCTACAAGCAGCGGCGCGGCGACGAGGCCAATCCCCGCCGCACCGCCGCCGAGCACTGGGAGCCCTGGCCCGGCGGCCGGCAAAACCACTATCTGATCGATCTGAACCGCGACTGGGCGTGGGCGAGCCAGCAGGAGACAAGGCAGCGCATCGCCGCCTACCGCTCCTGGGAGCCGCAGATCTACGTCGATTTTCACGAGATGGGGAGCGACTCCTCGTACTTCTTCCCGCCGGCGGCCGAGCCGATCCATCCGCAGATCGACCGCCGCATCCTCTCCTGGCTCGACAGCTTCGGCCGCGCCAACGCCGCGGCGTTCGACAAGCAGGGCTGGATCTACTTCAAGGAAGAGAACTACGATCTCTTCTACCCCGGCTACGGCGACTCCTACCCGAGCTTGCGCGGCGCCATCGGCATGACCTACGAAATGGCCGGCGGCGGCCGGGCAGGGCAGGCCCTCGCCCTGCCGGACGGCAGCTTGCTCACCCTCGCCGACCGTGTGGCCCGCCACCTGACGACCTCGCTGACCACCGTGCGGACGGCGGTCCGCAACGGCCGCAAGATCCTCGAAGACTTCGCCGCCAACCGCGCCAAGGCGGCCTCGGAGCCGGTGCGCACCTACCTCTGGCCGGCCGACCAGCAGGAGGCGCGGGCGCTGGCGGATCTGCTGATGCTGCACGGCGTCAAGGTGCGGCAGCTCGCGCAGCCGGCCGAGATCCCCGTGCGCAACCTTGCGCGAGGCACGAGCGAGCCGCAGCCCCGCCGCTTCGTCGCCGGCACCTACGCCGTCTCCACCGCTCAGCCGCTCGGCAACCTCGTCGAGGCGCTCATGGAGCTGGACTCGCCGATGAGCCAGCCCTTCCTCGACCGCCAGCGCCAGCGCCTGGAGCAGAACCTCGACCCCGAGTTCTACGACATCACCGCCTGGTCCCTGCCGCTCGCCTACAACGTCCACACCTGGGTGGCCACGGGCGAGGTGGCCGACGGACGGCCGTTGCCGGAGTCGGCCGGCGGCGGCGTCCGCGGCGAGGGCGAGATCGGCTGGCTCGTGCCGCCTCAGGGGATCGCCTCCTACCGGCTGGCGGCGGAGCTCCAGAAGCGGAAGATCCACTTCCGCGTGGCCATGGCAGCCTTCGGGGGAAGCGGCGCCAATTATCCGAGCGGCACCCTGTTCATTCCCCGGCGGGCCAATCCGGAAGGCCTCCGCGACACGCTCCAGAGCCTGGTCCAGGGAGACTCCCTCACGGCTCAGGCCGTCTCCTCCTCCTACGAGCTCAAGGGGCTCTCCCTCGGCTCGAACGACATGCCGGCGGTGCGTCCGGCGCACGTCGGCCTGGTGAGCGGCGAGGGGGTGGACGCCACCTCCTTCGGCTTCCTCTGGTATCTCCTCGACAATCAGGTCGGGGTGGACTCCGACCGCCTCGACCTCGGCCAGCTCCGCAACATCCCGCTGTCGGACTTCGACGTGCTGATCTTCCCCAGCGGCGGCTACGACGACCGGATCGGCGACAAGCTCAAGGACGCCCTCGACGCCTGGATCAAGGACGGCGGCGTGCTGGTGGCGGTGGGCGACGCCGTGACCTGGCTGCAGGACCGCGAGCTGACCTCGATCAAGCGCTGGCAGCCGCCGAAGAAAGACGACAAGGAGGACTCGGAAGACTCCAAGCCCGAGGATCCGGAAGCGAGCGAGTCCGAGGTGGAGAAGCAGCTCGCCGCGCGGCCCATCTTCACCCCGGGCGCCGTGCTCTCCACCAGGATGCAGCCGCAGCATCCGCTCACCCTGGGGCTCACCGCTTCACCGGACGTGCTCTACGAGGGGACGATGGTGCTCAAGACGACGGGCGATCCGCGGCAGGACGTGCTCGTCGCCACGGACGAGTCGCCGGTGGTGGCCGGTTTCGCCTGGCCCGAGGCCGAGCAGCGCCTCGCCGGCTCGCTCCTGGTGGGCACCGAGTCGCGCGGCCGCGGCAGCGTCGTCCTCTTCGTGCAGGACCCCTCCTACCGGCTCTTCTGGCGCGCCACGGTGCCGATCCTGCTGAACGCGGTGCTGTATGGGCCTAGCACGGGGCTGGGGGGGAGGTGAGGGGCGCCGCCCGCCACGTCGAGCCCATCACCGTCCGCTGGGGTGACATGGACTCGATGGGCCACGTCAACAACGCCAAGTACTTCACCTACAGCGAGTCAGCCCGCATGAGCTATTTCGCAGCCGTGCGCATGCACGAGCACCGGGAAGACGAGCGGCAAGGGCCGGCACTGGTCACGGCCACTTTGAACTTTCGCCGGCAGGTGCGCTACCCGGCCGAGTTGGAGGTAGCGACGCGGGTCAGCGAGATCGGCCGCAGCAGCTTCAAGATGGAGTACGAGATCTTCTACCGCGGCACCGACGAGCGCGTCGCCGACGGCAGCGGCGTCATCGTCTGGACCGACTACGACGCCGGCCGCTCGGTCCCGCTGCCGGAGAGCCTGAAGGCAGAGATCCGGCGGTTCGAAGGGATGCCTACGGATACCGCTTCGTGACTCGCCAACCCTCGGATACGCGCTCGTAGACGGTGCGGTCGTGGAGGCGGAAGGCGCCGGAGACCCAGAATTCGATCCAGTGGGGCACCACCCTGAAGCCTGACCAGAACGGGGGACGGGGAATGGCGCGGCCGAGGTAGCGCGCCTCCAGTTTCGCCACCTCGGCCACGAGCTGCGCCTTGCCGGGAAGCGGCTGGCTCTGCCGCGACGCCCAGGCGCCGAGCTGGCTGGTGCGGTGTCGGGAGGCAAAATAGGCATCCGCCTCCTCGTCGCTCACCGGCTCGGCCGTGCCCAGCACCACCACCTGCTTTTCGAGCTGGCGCCAGTAGAAGCTCAAGCTCACGCGGGGATTGCCCCGGATTTCCTGCCCCTTGCGGCTCTCCAGGTTGGTGTAGAAGACGAACCCGCGCTCGTCGAAGCCTTTGAGGAGGACCATGCGCGACGACGGCTGCCCGGCCGCGTCCACCGTCGCTATCGACATGGCATTGGGATTGGGCATGTCGGTGGCCTCGGCTTTCGCCAGTACTTCGCGGAAGCGCTCGAACGGCTCGGGATGTGGGACGGTCTCGGCCATGTCGGAGACGGATTCTAGACCACCGCGCCGCCCCTCCTGCTACGCCGCGACTAAGACGAGTCGCGGCCAAGAGGATGCTTCACCGCGAGTATAGCGCTTCACCGCGTCTAGGATAATACGCCGCAAGCATCCCTACTTGCGGTGAACGAAGAGATTCACCGCAAGTAGTCTTCCTCGCCTCGCCTGGGTTTATTCACCGCAAGATAAGACGGCTCACCGCGACTCCCGTGCTTCACCGCAAGTAATCTCCTTCACCGCGTCTCGCGCTGTTCGTCGCAAGTGGTCACTTTCACCGCAAGTAGAATAGCTGCCGCAAGACAAGAAGATTCGCCGCAAGTAGAGTCCCCTCTCGGCGCTCCTACTCTTCGATGTCCTCCAGGCGGACTCCCAGACCTTCCCGAGCCTGCCGCCGTGCCTCTTCGACCCTACGGAGGAACCGAGGGTCGTTTTCGAGCTGATCGTCGAGACTCCGCCTCTTCGGCAGCTCCGGGATGGGCTCGATGCCGAAGCGGATGTGCCAGAAATTCCAGGAGCGAGGATCGAATATGCCGGCTGGCGGTTTGGCGAGAACGTCTCGAAAGGCGCTCTCCGGGTAGTGGCGCTTGACCACCGCGAGGTCCTCGATGGTGCCGTAGGTCATCACCTGTGCGAGGAAGTGGACAGGGTACTCCAGAGCCTCGGTGGGGGGCTTCCACCAAACGAGCCGCTTGGCGACATTTTCCAGGTCGGTCATGGAGCGACTCCTCCCGAACGCGCCTCGATCCTGGGCAGCCGGTCGAGATCGACCTTCTGGACTGCTCCGGTCAATCTCGACTGAATCTCTTCGGGAAGCGAGCCAAGGTCACCATCAGCGAAGTAGGAGAGCGCCTTGAGGCTGAGGAGTGGATTGAACGTTCTCCCAAAGACCGCGACTGCAGCTCCTAGCGCCTCGGCAAGATCGAGACCTCCTTCCAGCAACTTGGCGATGTCCAGGTAGTCCTTTGACTCGGCGCGATCCTGGACCACTTTGATCTTGGTCGCCGCGAGGTCCAACAGTGACGCCACGAGCACGCCTGTGCTCTCGGCGGGCTCAGGATTACGGACTCTTCTCAGGCTCAAGCCTCCGAAGAAGGAGACTTTGACAGAGCCTTCTCTCTGGACCATCGCGACCAGAGTATTCGACGAGGACTGGAGTCTGTGGGCAGACTGAAGGAAGGAAACGCGACGTTCCAGCTCATCCGGCTGAAAGCCTTGATTGGAAAAGAAGTCGAAGTCCTCGGATGCTCGGTGCCCTAACCGCAAAGCCAAGGCAGTACCACCATAAAGGACGAATCCCGCCGGCACCGCACTCATCTCGGTCCACAGCCTCCGTTGAGAAGCTGGCAGCGTTTCGAGGTGTGGGGTGAGCATGGATGGGGCTCCGAGGGGGGCGTGATCGTTGAAACATTGTGCCATAGGCGCTAACCTTTGCCTATGACCAGGACTATTCTAAACATCTCTCCGACACCTGAGCTTCTGCAGGAAGAGGAAACGACCCGGCAGGCTCGTCTCAATCGCCTTCGGAGCAAGATCGACATCGGGTTGAACCAAGCCCGGCGAGGAGAGCTGCTGGACGGCGAGACGGTTTTCGAGGAGCTGAAACAGCGCGCTTCAAAGCGTGACCGGTCCCGCTAAGTACACTGGATGTATCGTGTCTCCTGTCGTGCGGTGTTCCCTGTGATTTAGCCTGTCAGACCCCTACGGCGAGCCCGAAGGGCGGCATACTCCTAGCCCAGTGCGTAAGCGCTGGGACAGCGTGCGCGACCCATCGAATTGAGCCCTGCCAAGGGCGCCCTTGGCAGGGCGAATTGAAGGAACCGAATGACGTCTACCCAGGGCTCGCGCCCTGGGCTAGCAGTATGCCGCCCTCCGGGCTCGGGATTGTGGCTTGCTGAGGAGGGAGTAAGTCACTTCACCGGTTCTGCTTATCCAATCCCGACCGTCGGTGATAGATCTCCAAAGTCGCCTTTCTAGGATCTCCTGAATCCTCGAACCGCATCACCTCCGCATACCGCCGCTTGAACCAACGCGCGCTCACGATCGGCGCCATCCGGCCCCGCGTGTGGAAGAGCACGAAGTCCGTCGGCTTCTCCTTGAGGGCTCCCAGAAGGTCGTTCCGGAGGACGTACTGCCGCGCCCAGGGCGTCACGAGTCCCATCAGGTCCAGGATCGGCCTCTCGCTGTAGTAGCCGATCACGCCGATCTCAACGTACGCGATCGAGGCGTTGGCCGCGGAGTGCGCCTTGATCCATTCGGCCCCGCGCCGATAGGAGAGCATGTGAGGCACCGGGGCTGCGTCCCGAAAGAACCGCCAGCTCGCCTGCAAGGTGGTGAACGTCAGCGTCGTGAAGATCACAACTGAAATAAGGACACGCAGGGAAGGTATCCGCGCGGCCAGCGCGCCGCCTATGGCGCCGGCAAGGAAGGCGAGCCCGTAGGCGGCCGCGATGAGGCACGGCAGGATGTACCAGGAGAAGAAGGGCACCCCGAGCAGGGGGTAGACGACGGCGACGCCAAGACCGAAGAGCGCCAGAAGGAGCCCGGGGCGTCCGGCTCGCGTCGCCAGAGGCCAGCCGCCGGCCGCCGCGACGATCAGCACCGCCGGCCACTCGGCGCCGAAGTGACGGCTGATCGGCACGAAGGCCCGCCGCCAGAAGCGTCCGCCTGACCAGCTGTTCGCCGTGGCCGCAGCCATGTCCGCCTTTGCGCCGAGCGTATTCGGCATCGGCGATCCGAAGTAGAGCCAGGCCAGGGCCAATCCGGCCGCGATGACGCAGCCGGAGGCGAGAGCGAAACGCCATGGCAGGCGCTTGTCTTTCCAGAAGAGGATCAACGCGAGAAGGGCAACTCCGATCGCGGCGTCCGGCCGTACCCAGACCGCGGCTCCCGCTAGCAGACCGGCGATGACCATGCGCCGCTCAGCCAGCCTCGCCGACGAGAGGAGGAGCAGGATGGCGAGCGGCGCGGCCGCTCCGTGATTTCCCCAGACGTATGAAGAGATCAACAGCAGCGAGCCGCCGAGAACGGGCTCGATCCGATAGCCCCTACGCCAGCCTTCGAAGAGAAGGAGCGTCGCGATTCCGACGAGAGACGCGGCGAAGAGAGCGCCGCCGAGGAGCGGCACCGGCACGCGGGTCAGGAAATGAAGCGCGGCGAGGAGGAGCCCTAGTCCGGGATCGGTCGTGCCGAAGACCCGTTCGCCTGGATTGAAGACGAATCCGTGCCCTTGCGCGAGATTCAGCGCATACCGATAGGTGATGTAGAAGTCGTCCGAGGTCCAGCCCGCCAGCCGCACGGCGAAGAGGACGGCGATCGCGCACCAGAGGGCGACGGGTGTGAGCCACAGGAAACGAGGGAGCTTCGAATCGGGTTGCGGCAGAAAACCTCCGCTCGTCAGGCTGCCGTCCGCTCACTCTCCCGCAGCACCCGCAGGAAGTTCTCCCCCAGGATCAACTTCACTCCGGCCTTGTCCACGCCGCGGTCCAGGAGGGCCGCGGTGAGGGCGGGGAACTTGGAAACGTCCTCGAAGCCTTCGAGAGCGTCGGGAATGCCGTCGAAGTCGGTGCCGATGCCGACGTGCTCTTCGCCGCCCAAGTCGATCAGGCGGATGACGTGGTCCACGAAGACGGAGAGGGGCACCTTGGGGAGGGGATGCTCGTCGAGGATGCGCGCGCGTTCCTTCCAGACCTTCTGCGGGTCGCGCAGATACTCCTCTTCGGTGGCCTCCAACTGCGGCTTGAGCTCCTTCATGCGCTCGGCGTCCGCCCGGGTCGCCTCGGGGCCGACGAAGGCGGGGTAGGAGTTGGCCATCACCAGGCCGCCCTTGCCGGCGATCTCACGGACGAGGCCGTCCTCGAGGTTGCGGGGATGGTCGCAGAGAGCGCGGCAGGAGCTGTGGCTCGCGATCACCGGGCCGGGCGAGACGTCCAGCACGTGCGAGACGGCGCGGTCGGAGACGTGCGAGACGTCGGGGAGGATGCCGAGGCGGCTCATGCGCCAGACGAGCGCCTCCCCTTCCGGCGAGAGGCCGCCATGGCGAGGCTCGTCCGTCGAGGCGTCGCACCACTCATGGGTGGCCCAGTGGGTGAGGGTGACGTAGCGGATGCCGATCCTGGCGCAGTGGTCGAGCGCTTCGGGCACCTGGAGGGGACGGCCGTTCTCCAATCCGAAGAGGACCGCCACCTCGCCGCGCCAGGCTGCGCGCTGGAGGTCGTCGGCCGAGGCCACCTGCACCAGTTGACCTGGGATCAAGGCCTTCTCGGAGATCTCATAGAGTCTCAGGGCGTGCTCCCATCCCCGTTCGGCGTCGAGGGAGGCCGGCACGAAGAGGGCGAAGACCAGCGCGTCCACTCCGCCCTCCTTGAGGCGGGGGAGGTCCACGTGGCGGTCCGTCAGCCGCTGCGAGAGGTCCGCCGGCGCCTCCCACAGTCGCGTGGGGACATCGGTGTGGCCGTCGATGACGAGGCAGTCGCGGTGGAAGTCCATGACGGGGGTAGTGTAAGGCGTCCTGGGTCTTGGGTCCTGGGTCTTGAAAAGTCCTCTCCCTTGAACCTCCCCCTCCAAGACCCCAAGACCCAAGACCCAGGACGCCTTGGAATTCCAGCCCACCGCGCACTGTTAAAGCACCCGGTTCCCGAAGACCTTGCCAGGACAGCCCCGAATCGGCTAGGCTTCCGGGTTCTTGAAATCCGAGTCCCTCCCTTCGGGGAAACCTCTGAAAACAGAGAAGGATCGCACCGTGAAGAAAGACATCCATCCCACGCTGCACATGGTGACCGTGACGTGCGCTTGCGGCAACACCTTCGAGACTCACTCCACGAAGGACGAGGTACGCCTGGAGATCTGCAGCGCTTGCCATCCGTTCTTCTCCGGCAAGCAGAAGCTGATCGACACCGCCGGGCGAGTCGAGCGCTTCCAGCGCCGGTACGCCGCCGGCGGCCGCCGGGCCTAGCTTACCGAGGCTCGATCCTGTAGGGGCGGCCCTGTGGGGGCCGCCCTGTTTCATTTCGAGCCGCGGAGCAAAAAGACATGAGCACGAAGAAGAGCCCTGAGGCCGAGCTGCTGGTCGGCGGCCAGGCCCTGATCGAAGGCGTGATGATGCGCTCCCCCGGCGCCTATGGCATCGCCGTGCGCCGTCCCGACGGCTCCATGGCCTTCCAGCGCGGCAAGGTGGCGAGCCTCGCCAGGCGCTTTCCATTCCTGAAGCTGCCGGTGCTGCGCGGCGTCGCCGTGCTGTTCCAGTCGCTGGCGATCGGCATCCGCGCGCTCAACTTCTCCGCCGAGCAGGCCATGGCTCAACCGGCCCAACCGGATCAGCAGCCGAGGGAAGCCGCGCCGGAAGCCGCCGAGCCGAAGAAGGCGGAGAAGGGTTCGAGCTGGGCCATCGCCGGCTCCATGGTGTTCGGCCTCGGCGCGGGGGTGCTGTTCTTCATCTTCCTCCCCCTGTGGCTGACCCAGCTCGGTGAGAAGTTCCTCTTCGGGCACCTGTCGAGCCTGGCCTTCAACCTGGTGGACGGCGGCCTCCGCGCCCTGTTCTTCCTGGGCTACATCTTCGCCATCTCGCGGATGAAGGACATCCACCGGGTGTTTCAGTATCACGGCGCGGAGCACAAGGTGGTCTTCGCCTACGAGAAGAAGCTGCCGCTGACGGTGGACAACGCGCGCGCCCAGAGCCGGCTCCATCCGCGCTGCGGCACGAGCTTCCTGCTGTTCGTGCTGATGGTGTCCATCCTGGTCTTCGCGCTGATCCCGAAGACGGCGCCGTTCGTCGTCAAGTTCGGCGGCCGGCTGCTGCTGGTGCCGGTGATCGCCGGCCTCTCCTACGAGGTGCTGCGCATCACGGCGAAGCGCCGGGCCGCGCTGCTCTTCGCGCTGCTGGTGGCGCCGGTGCTCGCGCTGCAGCGGATCACCACGCAGGAGCCGACGGACGACATGCTGGAGGTGGGCATCGCGGCGCTGGAGGAGGCGCTGCGGGAGGATGGGCTGCTGGAGGAGGAGGAGACGCCTGCCAAGACGGTATTGCCCCTCGCGGCGTCTCTTCCGTAGCGGCGGGCCTACGTGCCCGCCGCCTTTGGTGCGCGGGGAGAAAACGGCGGGCACGTAGGCCCGCCGCTACGTCCCGAGGATCTGAGATTCCAGTTCAGGATAAGGTTTCATCATGATCGAGAAGCTCGCACAGCTCGAGAGGACCCATGAGGAGCTGACGCAACGGCTCTCCGATCCGGCGGTGTTCTCGGACCCCAAGGCCTGCCGGGAGCTGAACAAGACGCTCTCGGAGATCGATCCCGCCGTCCGGCTGTACCGCGAGTACGTCAAGGTGCGGCGGGAGAGGGAAGAGAACGAGGAGATGCTCGCGGCCCTGCCGAAGGAGGACGAGCTGCACGCCCTGGCGCAGGACGAGAAGCAGCAGCTCGCCGCGCGCCAAGAGGCGCTCGAGGAGCAGCTCCGGCGCGAGCTGACGCCGAAGGACCCCAACGACGAGCGCAACGTCGTCCTCGAGATCCGCGCCGGCACGGGCGGCGACGAGGCGACGCTGTTCGCCGCCGAGCTGTTCCGCATGTACAGCCGCTACGCCGAGCAGCAGGGCTGGCGGGTGGAGGT
>Ga0134122_10000794_pt1 | contig 22019 bp, 19 predicted proteins | sample KB302_FD_96461 | JGI IMG/M metagenome (GOLD analysis project Ga0134122, IMG submission 96461) | Terrestrial soil microbial communities without Nitrogen fertilizer from Kellogg Biological Station, Michigan, USA - KB3-0-2 | ecosystem: Environmental > Terrestrial > Soil > Unclassified ... | reverse complement strand
GAGGTCAAGATGAGCCGAGAGGATCGAGTGACGCTCGGACCCAGGCTTTGTGTCCAGGATTCGGTCGATGTTCGTTGCATGCACGAGGAAGTGGTGTAGATGGAAGAAGACATCGGACACAGATGAGTTTCTCTCCGCCTCGCGGAACGCCGCGAAAGACCGTTTGGCGAACTCCACCTGCGTCTTGGCCTCCTGTAGATATATCTCATACTTCTTCACGAGGGTCCTCGCCAGCTAAAGGTCAAAGGCCAGCAGCTACTTTTTCGACTGCGCACATCGAGGGACGCTCTACAAACAAGCGGACTGTTCGGTTCTGCGGGATGCTCAAAAAGGCTGTCCAGCAAGGCCGCAGCCGATGGAAGCACCGGAGGCGTAGCCTCTGGGCTACGTTGAGGATGCTTTCGAGGCGAGAACGCAGCTGGCGGACTTTTTAAGCATCCCGCTAATCAGCCATTTGGCCTTCTTGGAATAGCTGATTCAGTATCGCATTTTTCATTTCGGGATCTTTGTAGTACTTGAGAGCCTTTGTAAAATTATCCATTGCGCTCTCCCGTTTCCCTTTTTGGGAATAATACTCGGCAATGCCATGGTAGGCTCGAGGATCTTCGGCATTGGATTTGAGGGCGCGATTGAAGGATTCGTAGGCAGCCTGCATCTGTTGTTTGCCAAGCGCCAACCAGCCGATTGCCGAGTGCGCTGGGCCGAAATTTGGATCGGCGATGAGAGCCGCATCATACGTCTTCTGTGCCAGATCCAGACGGCCTCGCGTTTCATAGAGACCTCCCAGCGCAAGATGGACAGCTGCGTCCATGGGATTCAGGCGCAATGCTTCCTTATAGGACTGCAAGGCAGGCTCCAACTTACCCTGCTCGACCAGCGCGCAGGCAAGATTGGCATGTGCCACCGGGTCGTTTGGGTGCAACTTGATCACTTCGCGATATTGGGGAATCGCCATCTCCAGCCGTCCTTGCTCTTGATAGGACACGCCCAGATTGGTCCGCGCCGGCGCATAGGAAGGATCCAGTTGCACGGCCTCTCTGTATTCCTTGATCGCCATTTCAAGATGGTTGGCCCGCTCATGAATCTGGGCAAGAAAATAATGAGGATGGGCAGACTTTGGTTCGAGGTTGATCGCCGTCTTATAGCAGGCAATGGACTGTTCTGACTGGCCTGATTGGGCCAGGAATAATCCCATCACGAGATGGGCGTTGGCCCGCTCCGACTGCTGCACGACAATTCCGTCGATCCAGGCTTTGATTTGGGCAATATCATCCGGTTCTTGTAGGCACTTCGAATGGCTGTTCCAGGCTTCGGCGAACTCTCCACGGAGCAGATGGATCACGTTGAGAGCAAACTGGGGCCTAGAATCTCTGACTGTGCCGCTGACGGGATGGCGGGCCCAGGCCAGGGCCGCCTGTTGCGCCTGATCCCATTGGCCTTCCAACAGCGCTGTTTCACACTGTGCTTGATAGTCGATCATCGGGATCGCCGTATATCAGGATTCTGAAAAGTCCGCCCGCTCTCCGGAAGGTTGAGGTTGAGGCTAAGGTTAAGGTGGAGATGGAAAGAGTCTGATCTTTGCTCAACCTTGACCTCAATCTCAGCCTTATTCACTCGCTGCGGCCTTGCCCGCGGAACGGCGCGTCTAGCTATCTTGTCAGGGTGTCCTCGATATCCGGAGAGGTCGCCTGGATGCGATCTCCAAGTGCGGGATAGCGCGCCGCAAGCTTCTGTTTCATCAACCAAGCCACCGTCCGGTACGACCAGTGGCCTTTCACACCGGAGCGCAGTTTTGCAATGTACTCGGCTTCTGCATAGTCCATCTTGAAGAGGCAACGCACCTTGAATCCGAACGGCGTCGCGTAGAGCGACGCCTCCGCGCTCGTTTTCCGCAGTTGTTCAATATCCGAACGGACCGCGTCCATCGCCTGCCGGTACTCCTGATCCAATCCTGCCTGCACGAGCGGTGGTGGGACTTCATAGCCGTGCACCGTCGTAAAGTTCTGTTGAATCTGCTGACAACGCCGATGCCGATGCATGTCCCGCCAGCCCCCGATGTCCATCAGCACATCGAATGTGAACGCATAACCGCCGCGGAATTCTTTGATTAGTTCGTCGTAAGGTCCTCGTGAGCTCGTCGCCACGTCGACAGCCTCCTGTTTCTGCTTTTCGGTCCAGGAACGGACGAGGGCGAGAATGCTTCGATAGGAAGCGTGCGAGACACGGTAGAGCAACGTAGTCACGATTTCGTCCAATGGATCGTGGAGTTCGATGAGGTCTACCGGCTCCGGCGCCCCCCAGGCCGTCGGTTGATCCAACCCGGTTCCCCTAAGCGCTTCCTTCGCGTATTTGGCGAGGTCCTGGTAGACCGAGGTCTGGTAGTCGTTTGACTTAGCATGGCGCGCGAGGGTCGGGGCGAGGGGCTCGTGCGCTCCGGCCGTCTGACCACACAGCTCGCCCCAGAGATTGATGGGTGACCGTTGGCACGAATCTTTGAGGTCGTCTCCGATCGCACGAAGCTCCGGTAGCTGTGATGACAACAATCTGGTGATTTGCTTCTCCAGCGTCCTGATACTGACAACCTGCCCGACATTCGTCCTGGCCGCGAGGGGCAGGAGATACCGCGTCACATCAAATGCGCGGGCGGCAATCGTACGCTCATAATCGGCCTGTTTCATTGACTCCGGGCAGGGTTCACGCTTTGAAAGAAATTGTGTGACCGGTTGGTGTAAGAGCCGATAGATTTCGGCAAGACTTCGAAGTATGCCGTAGTACGTGCCTTCCGTTTCTGACCCTCGGATGGAATCCGGCACGAACCACCCGCCGGATGCAAAGTTCTGATACCGGCTCGATTTTGCCTGACCATCCCACAAGGGCTCGTCTTCAAGCCGAATCGCGGCGAGTTCAGAGATGTTCTCAAAGCAGATGATGACATGGCCAAGGTCGGCAATCGACGCATGACCATAGTCGAAGTAAAATTGATCCCAGAACTTTTCAGATGAGTGCCCATGCACCCAGCGGAGGCTACTCTCGATAGAGTCAGGCGAACGGCTGTACCGGGCCAGGGCGTATGCGGACTTCTCGGGCGGCATTGGTGCGAGCGCGATGACACGGCGAGTCTGCTGTGCTCCACTCATGATGTTTCCTCAGATGGTTGGTAGGCCGCGAACTATACGCCCGCGCGCCGGTCGGCGCAAGAAGGTACGGCGACTCTCATGACACGACGTCTGTGACACGGGAGAATCTCTGACCGTCCCCCGCGTTGACTTGCCTGCAACCCGTCGCTATAGTCCCGAATCCTTCTGGGAGTTCGAGGCGAGAACGAAGCTGGCGGGCTTTTTCAGCATCCTGCTAGACGGTCGCTGGATATGGATTCGATCAAAGCCATCAAGGGTGTCAAGGATATCCTTCCGGAGGAAACCCCCCGGTGGCGTCTCATTGAAGAGACCGCGCGGCGCTGGGCGCTCTCTTACGGATATCAGGAGATCCGTATTCCTATCTTCGAACTGACCGCGCTCTTCGCCAGGAGTATCGGATCGGCGACGGACATTGTCGAGAAAGAGATGTATACCTTTCCTGACCGGGACGGGGCATCATTGACGTTGCGCCCGGAAGGGACGGCTGGCACGGTCCGTTCTTTCATCGAGCACAATCGTGCGGCTGATCCACTCCCGCAAAAGTTTTTCTACATTGGTCCGATGTTCCGCCACGAACGGCCGCAGGCGGGGCGCCTGAGGCAGTTTCATCAATTTGGTGTCGAATTCTTCGGCACAACGGACCCTCGCGCGGACATCGAGGTCATTGCGCTCCTATGGCATCTGCTATCTGACTTGGCTCTGCCGGACTTGACCCTCGAGATCAATAGCCTTGGAAGCTCTGGTGATCGCGCTGCGTACACACCCCTCTTGCGCTCCTATCTCTCACAACGGCAGACTGATCTCTGTGAAAACTGCCGCCGTCGTATGGACTCGAATCCCTTGCGGGTGCTGGACTGCAAAGTGCCTGGCTGTCGAACTGCGACCGAGTCAGCCCCCAGGTTGACGGATCACCTTTCCACTGAAGCCCGTATACATTTTGACGAGGTGCTCGACGGCCTTCTTGCCCTGGGAGTGCCTTATCAACTCAATCCTCGCTTGGTCCGCGGGCTCGACTACTACTGCTTGACAAGTTTTGAAATTACGTCGACTCATTTAGGCGCGCAGAATGCCGTTGGTGCTGGTGGTCGTTACGACGGTTTGGTCGAAACGCTCGGCGGTCCTTCTGTTCCTGCTGTAGGATTCGCGCTCGGGCTTGAGCGAGTATCGCTGATGCTCCAGAAGACATCTTCGCCGTTGCGCGACACATGTCTCTATTACATTGCAGCATTCGGAGAAGAAGGGAAGAAGCGTGGGTTGGTTCTTCTCGATGAACTCCGAAGAGCTGGACTTTCTGCCCAGTGTGACTATCGAGCGACCTCGCTCAAATCCCATCTTCGCCAGGCCGATCGCGCGAAGTGCCGGTATGCGATTCTTTTAGGCGATGATGAAGCAGCTTGTGGATCGATTATCCTCCGCAACCTTGAATCGAAGGCTCAGGAAGTACTTCCTCTCGCAGGGCTCACCCCGATCCTTACCGGTCGCGCTTTGCCTTCCTAGGAAGCTCATTTTTAAGTATTGACTTTGGAAACGAAAACTCGTAGTCTCGCCCAGGGTAAACTACATAACTACTTGATTGTATTGATTTTAACTATGGCGGATCGCAAACTGGGCCTTCTGTTATCCACACCCCCGTCCCACCCGAGTGTTGAAACTGTCGTTGAGCTGGCTCGGGCGGCGTTGCGTCGGGGAATTGAGGTCTATCTCTATCTTATTGATGAAGGGGTGAAGACAGCGACGGACCAACGGTATCTTGGCTTGCTTGACGCCGGCGCAAGGATGTCTGTTTGTGCGTACGGCTGTCAGCGACACGGAGTTCCAACGGTTGTTATCGATTCGAGGGCTTCTTTATCCGGGCTGGTTGTATTATCCGGGATCATTGATGGCTGCGACCGTTTTCTTGCCTTTACATAAAACGTCTTTCCCTTGCGGCTGGTCGTTCTATGTCAAAACGGATCGCCGTCGTCATTTCGGAAGATCCCCGTACGACGGCTCGCCCGGTTGAGGCACTGAGGATCGCCTTGGGGCTTTATGCGGCGGACCACAAGCTGACTGTTATTCTGCTGGGCCAAGCGCCGCGTCTCCTGAAGGAAGACTTAGAAGATATCACTGATGCCGAGATTCTAGAAAAATATCTTCCCTCCTTCAAACACCTCTCTATCCCTTTTGTCCTCGAGGAGGGAACGGTGCTGGACGGCGGCATGAAAGATTTTTCTGTGACAACTCTACCGGCAGAGGAAATAAGACACTTTGTGAGGTCGGTTGATAGAAGTCTCATTTTTTGACTGACTGAGCAGGATTGTATGAGTGACACTCTCTATCTTCTTCGACAGCAGCCTGAATCTATATTTCCATCACTCTTTCTCGGAAGTGATAGAGAACAGGATTTTGTTGTGCTGGGTGAATCTTCTCAGGGAGTGACATATGACGACCTGGTTGAAAAAATTTTCTCATCGGCGCATGTGGTTGTTATATAGACATGCGAGAGACTCTTCTCTTAGATTCTTGTGCAGTGAAGAGAATTATCGTAGGAGTAGGAATAGGAGTAGGCTTTGTGGATAGGGGGGAGTGAAAGTAAATGATTGAATTTATTCGAGTAATATAACGCTACTGCTGTGGAGAAAGCTGGGGGTTGCCTCGGGGGAATCACGGTACGACTCGTTCCCAACCTGTGGCAATCCGCGCGAGAGGGAAGCTATCCGCCTTGCTCGTGATGTGGCAATTCTTGAATATGTGGATGGAAAGATCATAAGAAGGCCCAGGTTATCAACAGGTGTGAATAAGTCTGTGTATGAAAAATGATGTGAAAATTATGAATAATGCAAGTGAATGGCAGAATGCCCTGGCCTATATTCAAGGGAAAGTTCCCAAGCAAGTGTATGAAACATGGTTTACACCGATTCACCTCGAGCGAATTGAGGGATCTACGGCTCAACTTATTGTCCCCAATAAATTTTTTGGTGACTGGTTAAGTCAACACTATGGGTCTCTCTTGGCCGAAGCTATCTCTCACACTCGAGGTGGAGAAGAGACGGCGATCGCATTCATCATCTCCCAGAAACAACCCCAGAAACAGTCTGAGGCCAGTGCTGATTCCTCTCCTGGTCGTCAAAACGCAGGGGCAAGGGCGAAGCGGGGAATGCTGCTCAATCCCAAGTATTCATTTAAGAACTTCGTTGTGGGTGCGGGAAACCAATTTGCCCATGCCGCCTGTATGGCGGTCGCTGAACAACCGGCGAAGGCCTATAATCCCCTGTTTATCTATGGACAGACCGGGCTGGGGAAAACGCATCTCTTGAACGCGATCGGAAACTATGTCGCTGAACGGAGTGATCTGAGGATTGCCTATTTAACGACAGAGCAGTTTACAAACGAGGTGATCAACTCCATTCGATATGACAAAATGCCGGATCTTCGGAAGCGCTATCGTCACATCGACATGTTGATGATTGACGACATTCATTTCTTGGCAGGCAAAGAACGTACGCAGGAAGAATTTTTTCACACCTTCAATGCTCTCTATGAAGCGCATAAACAGCTTGTCCTCTCCAGCGATCGCTTTCCGAAAGACATGCCTGACATCGAGGAGCGGTTGAGGTCACGGTTTGAGTGGGGACTGATCGCTGATCTCCAGCCGCCTGATGTTGAGACACGAATAGCCATCTTGCGGAAAAAGTCCGAGGACGAGGGTGTTACATTGCCGGAAGATGTCATCCAATTTCTCGCCACGACCATGAAGAGCAACATTCGCGAGCTTGAGGGTTCACTTGTGCGTCTCAGTGCCTATGCCTCGCTGACCGGCCAGACGATTACACTGGAAATGGCAAAGAACGTGCTCCGGGATCTGATCGGTAGCAAGAAAAAGATCGTATCAATGGACGACATTCAAGAAACAGTGGGTGCGCGCTTCCACGTGAAAATCACCGACCTGAAATCTCGCCGGAGAAGCAAGACGTTGGTACATCCGAGACAGATCGCCATGTACCTCTGTCGGGAGCTCACGGATTCCTCGTATCCCGAGATTGGGCGGCAGTTCGGAGGCAAAGACCACACGACGATCATCCATGCCTGCAAGCAGGTGATGAAAGCGAAAGACAGCGACAGCGTATTGTGTGCCACCTTGGACAGCCTGAAGGAACAGATCCTACGAGCGTGAGCGGCGTTAGCGAGAGGGGAAGAGATGATGAAACTTCGCATGGGACGGGTTGAGCTCTTAACGGGTCTCCAGCGGGTCCAGGGTGTCGTTGAGAAGCGCAATACGATGCCGATCCTCTCGAATGTCTTGATGGAGGCGAAACAGGATGGAGTTGAGATTGTCGCCACCGACCTCGAAATCGGTATGCGAGGGCACTACAAGGCGGCTGTCGAGAAGCCCGGGGGAGTGACAATCTCGGCTCGAAAGCTCTACGAGATCATAAAGGAACTGGCGGTCGGCGAGATCGAGATCATCTCGGGTGATAATAATTGGACGACGATTCACGCGGGGAAGAGCCAATTTAAGATCGTCGGACTTCCCAGTACCGACTATCCCGCGCTTCCCGTGATCGAACGGGAAGGGCTCATTCCCCTTGCTGGAGCCGGCTTCCTGGAGTTGATCCGGAAGACGCTCTTCGCCGCCGGGGACAATGACGCACGCTACATTCTCAACGGCCTCCTGGTGACCCTGATCTCGTCGGAGAAGAAAACGATCATACGGTTGGTCGGCACCGATGGACATCGCTTGGCGGTAGCCGAGCAAGAAGTCGGAAAGGCAGGTGCCAAAGGCGCTCCCCAGGAAATCAAAGCGATCATTCCGAAGAAGGCGGCGCATGAGATGCAACGTCTTCTGGAAGAAGGCGGGGAGGGTGAGCCCTTGATCGGGTTCACTAAAAATCTCATGATTTTCCGGAAGAGCGGTCTGTTGCTGACGTCGAGGCTTATGGAAGGGAATTACCCGAATTATCAGCAAGTCATTCCGAAAGAGAGCGGCAGGAAAATCGGTGTCAATCGTAATGAGCTGGAAAGCGCGCTACGACGGGTCTCCGTGCTGTCACGCGATAAGGCAAGTGCAGTCAAAGTGTCCTTTGTTTCCGGACAGCTGACCTTGTTTTCCAGCAATCCTGATTTTGGCGAAGCCACCGAAGAGCTCGCAGCACAGTACGAGGGGGAGACCCTGAACACCGGGTTCAATGCCCGCTACTTGTTGGATGTCCTTGCGGTGATGGACGGAGAAACGATTTCTCTGCAAATGGACAATCCCCTGAGCCCCTGTTTGATTCAGGAATCAGACAGTCCTGGGTTCAAGTGTGTGGTCATGCCGATTAAAGTTTGATGCAGGAGTTTATGAGCCAGAGGCGAGAGGAAGGGTGACAAGCTACTCGCTTCGTGTCGGGGCGAGAGTTAGGAGACTGATGGCCAGTAAGGAGACCGAGACCACGCCGCAAACTGATAGTTACGGCGCGGATCAAATTAAAGTATTGGAAGGCTTGGATGCCGTTCGGAAACGACCGGCGATGTACATCGGCAGTACCGGTGTGGATGGTCTCCACCATCTTGTCTATGAAGTCGTCGACAACAGTGTCGATGAACATATGGCGGGTTTCGGCGAGACGATCGAGGCGACGATTCACATTGACGGCAGCGTCACGGTTGTGGACAACGGCCGCGGTATTCCCACGGGTATGCATTCCACACAAAAGAAGTCGGCTGCCGAGGTGGCGCTGACGGTCTTGCACGCCGGCGGCAAGTTCGAACAGGGGGCCTATACGGTGTCCGGGGGACTCCACGGCGTCGGAATCTCAGTGGTTAATGCCCTCTCAGAATGGCTCGAGCTGGAGATCTGGCAAGATGGTCAGGTATTCGAGCAGCGGTACGAGCGCGGCAAGTCTACAGGCCCTCTGAAAGTGACGGGTAAAACAAAACGTCGGGGCACGATGGTCACCTTCAAACCCGATGAGTTAGTGTTCGAGACCCTCGACTTCAGTTTCGACGTGCTGGCACAGCGATTGCGCGAGCTCGCTTTTTTGAACAAGGGGCTGGAGATTACCCTCAAGGATGAGCGGAAAGAACCGGTCAAAGAACAGGTGTTCAAATACAAGGGTGGGATCGTCTCGTTCGTCGAGCATCTGAATGAAGCCAAGGTGCCGCTACACAAGCCTATCTATGTGCAGGTGGAGAAAGCGGAGATGGTGCTCGAGGTTGCGCTCCAATACAATGACAGCTACGCCGAGAACCTGTTTTCCTTTGCGAACAACATCAATACAAAGGAAGGTGGCACGCACCTGGTCGGCTTCAAAGCGGCTCTCACCCGTACGATCAACACCTACGCGAACACCAATGACTTGCTCAAGAAGGATACGGACTCGCTCACCGGTGACGACGTACGCGAAGGGCTTACCGCCGTTGTCAGCGTCAAGGTCCGTAATCCTCAGTTCGAAGGTCAGACGAAAGCGAAATTGGGCAACAGCGAGGTGAAAGGCATCGTCGAGTCCGCGGTCAACGATGCACTCGGGACCTATTTTGAAGAAAACCCGACTGTGGCTCGAAAGGTCATTGGGAAAGCGATCGACGCGGCTCGCGCCCGTGAGGCGGCACGAAAAGCGAAAGAGCTTATCCGACGCAAGAGCGCGCTCGACGGAGGGTCGCTTCCCGGCAAGCTGGCCGACTGTGCGGAAAAAGATCCGGCGTTGAGCGAGCTGTACATTGTGGAAGGTGATTCGGCCGGCGGTTCAGCGAAGCAGGGGCGCGACCGCAAGTTTCAGGCGATTCTTCCGCTGAAGGGCAAGATCCTCAACGTCGAGAAGGCGCGCTTCGATAAGATGCTCTCGAGCGATGAGATCAGGACATTGATCATGGCGCTGGGAACCGGTATCGGACGCAAGCGCGAAGAGAGCGAAAAGGCGGACAAAGATGCGTTCGACATCAGCAAGGCCCGGTACCATAAAATCATACTCATGACGGACGCCGACGTGGACGGCAGCCATATCCGGACCCTGTTACTCACGTTTTTTTTCCGGCAAATGCCGGAATTGCTGGAGCGAGGCTACGTCTATATCGCGCAGCCACCGCTTTTCAAAGTGAAGAAAGGCAAGACGGAACGGTACCTCAAAGATGAACTGGCATTGAACGAACATTTGGCCGATATCGCCGTCGAGGATGTGGAAGTATACATGGAAGGAGCACAAGGGTATGTCACGGGACGACGACTGCTGCCCATCCTTAAGAAGCTGATCTCCTTCGAAACACTGCTCGGTCGGCTCGACAAGAAACCACACGAGGCCAGCATGGTACGGGCCTTTGTGTGTGAACCTGGCCTCGATCGTGATTTACTCAAAAATGCGGCGGCTCTCAAGAAAGTCGTTGCCAACGTCAAGAAAACCCTCGCGGTGGTCTATCCCAAGCTGACAGCGACGTTGGAGATCGTGGAAGACGAAGAACATCAATCGAACAAAGTCATATGCCATCTGCAAGCCAACGGGGTTTCCCATACCTTTACCGTGACGCACGAACTGGTCGGCTCCGCCGATTTCCGAGAGTTGCAGAAACTCTCACCGTCGGCTATCGGCTTGGGCCGGGCGCCTTACAAAATAAAAACCGACGGTCAAGAACAGCTCCAGCCCGCGACGGTCGAGTTGGTCAAGGCGATTGTCGATAAAGGCAAGCAGGGGCTCAGCATCCAGCGCTACAAAGGTCTTGGCGAAATGAACCCGAGTCAGCTCTGGGAAACGACGATGAATCCAGAGGTTCGGACACTCTTGAAAGTCAAACTCGAAGACGTGCCCGGTGTCGACGAGATTTTCACCATCCTGATGGGTGATGAGGTCGAACCCCGACGAGACTTCATTCAAGCCCACGCGCTCGAGGTCAGAAACCTAGACGTATAGTGAAGAAGTACCTTGTTAGGATGCTCAAAATGATCATCCAGCAAGGCCGCAGGCGACGCCAATACCGCAGGTGTACCCTCGGGGGTACATTGAGGATGTTGGCGAGCCGAGAACGAAGCTGGGGATCATTTTCAGCATCCTTGGAGAACTAAATGCCACCTGATGAGAGATTAGGACAGATCGCCATAGAAGACGAGATGCGCTCATCGTACCTGAGTTACGCGATGAGCGTGATCGTCGGCCGGGCGCTCCCTGACGTGCGTGACGGGCTCAAGCCGGTCCATCGCCGTATTCTACACGGCATGAATGAAATGGGTCTCGCGTCGAACAGGGCTTATCGAAAGTCCGCCAAGATTGTCGGCGAAATCATGGGGAACTACCATCCCCACGGTGATAGTGCAATCTACGACACCCTCGTGCGGATGGCCCAACCCTTCAACATGCGCTATATGCTCGTGGACGGTCAGGGAAATTACGGGTCAGTCGATGGTGATCCGCCGGCCGCCATGCGGTACACCGAAGCACGTCTGACTAAGGTTGCCGAAGACATGCTGGCCGATATCGACAAGGAGACGGTCGATTTCGGGCCGAACTATGATGAGTCGCTCGTCGAACCACTGGTGCTCCCTTCAAAAATCCCGAATCTTCTCGTCAACGGGGCTGGCGGTATTGCAGTGGGCTATGCCACCAACATACCGACCCACAATATCGGTGAAGTGGTCGAGGCGCTCCTTCTATACCTGGAGAACCCGGACATCACGCTTGCCCAGTTAATGAAGAAAATCCCCGGCCCCGACTTTCCTACCGCCGGATTCATCTATGGAACGGCGGGCATCAAGTCCGCCTATGAGAGTGGACGGGGTCTCCTGACCTTGCGCGCGAAAGTAAAGATCGAATCAGATGAACGGACGGATCGTGAACGGTTGATCGTCACAGAGCTGCCCTATCAGGTTAATAAATCCAAGCTGATTGAAAAGATTGCGGAGTTGATCAGGGATGAGCGAATCAAAGGGATTTCCGATCTGCGTGACGAATCAGATCGGGAAGGCATCCGCGTCGTCATTGAGCTTAAACGAGGGGAAATCCCGCTCATCACCTTGAACAATCTGTATAAGCTCACCCAACTCCAGACGACCTTCGGAGTCATCATGCTTGCGCTGGTGAACAACCGGCCGGAAGTATTGACGCTCAAGCAGATTTTGCATCATTTCATCGAGCACCGTCGCGAGGTCGTCGTCCGTCGGACGGCGTTCGAGCTACGCAAGGCGGAAGAGCGAGCCCACATCCTCGAGGGTCTCAAAATCGCGCTCGATAATTTGGATGCGGTGATTGCCTTGATCCGGCGTTCGCAATCGCCCGATGAAGCTCGAGTCGGCCTGATGCGGCAATTTTCGTTGAGCGAAATCCAGTCCAATGCCATCTTGGAAATGCGGCTCCAGCGGCTCACACAATTGGAACGCCATAAACTTCTTGAGGAATATAAGGAGGTCTTGAAGCAGATCGAACGGCTCAAGTCGATCCTGGGCAGCGACGCCCTCGTACGTTCCATCGTCAAAGACGAATTGATAGAGGTGCGTGAAGCATACAAGGACAGCCGTCGCACTCAGATCGTGAAAGAAGAAGCGGAAATCACGCTGGAAGACATGATCGCGAATGAAGAAGTGATCGTGACCATATCGCACGCCGGTTATATCAAGCGCAATCCGGTCACCCTGTATCGGGCGCAGCGGCGTGGCGGCAAGGGCAAGATCGGAATGGGGGTGAAGGAAGAGGATTTTGTCGTGACGCTCTTCACCGCATCGACCCACGAGTCGCTGCTGTTCTTCACGGACGCCGGAAAGGTCTATTGGTTAAAAGTCCATGAGATTCCTGACGCCGGGCGGGCTGCGAAAGGCAAAGCTCTGGTGAATCTGCTGGCGCTGTCCAGCGACGAGCAGGTCACCGCAACCGTGCCGGTCAAGGAGTTCCGCGAAGACCAGTTCGTGGTGATGGCGACCGCTCAGGGCATCGTTAAGAAGACCGAACTCTCGGCCTACAGCAATCCCCGCCAGGGCGGCATCATTGCGTTGTCGTTGGACAAAGGAGATCGGCTCATCAGCGTGCATGTCACCGACGGCCAGCGGGAAATCCTGTTGGGTACGAAGAAGGGCATCACAATCCGATTTAAGGAAGAGGATGTACGGTCTATGGGGCGCACGGCGCACGGGGTCCGCGGCATTACCCTGGAGGAAGGTAACGAAGTCATCGGCATGGAAACGATCACGCCGGACTCGACCACACAAATCCTCACGGTGACGGAGGGAGGCTATGGAAAGCGCACTCCAGTGAACGAGTATCGGGTTCAGGGACGCGGCGGGAAGGGCATCATCAGTGTGAAGACCACGGAACGTAATGGGCTGGCCGTCGGGTTTCTTCAAGTCAGGGACGGCGATGAGATCATGCTGATGGCCGCGCAGGGCAAGGTGCTCCGGTGCAAGGTCGATGAGTTCCGTGAGGTCGGCCGTAACACCCAGGGAGTTCGAATCCTTGATCTTGAGGGGACGGGCGATCGGGTTGTGGCCGTTGCGCGGTTGGCCGAAAGTGCCGAAGTGTCACCTGAGGAAGGCGGCGGGTAACGGGTACGAACGGGATCACCCGCCTTGTTCGTTGAGCGCAGGCCTTCCATGCACGAGCAGGACTCCTCTCCAACCCCTAGTCCTCGATTCAGGCGCAAGAAGCCCCTCGACACGGTTGTCAAGTTGGGCCTTGCCGTGCTTGTCGGATGTTTTTCCCTGATCTGGGGCGGTATGTATCTGACCCGTCCCGATCGATCGATCCCTCCTTTTAGCGTTGGAGCGCAAGAAGCAACCATCGTCGCAATTCATGTTCCCGACGAGACGAGCGACGAGGAAATTGAAAAGCTCATCGAGCGATTCCGCAAAATCGGTCGCGAGTCGAGAAAATTCGAATCGATGAAGATCAATCCGACGACGCCTGACAGGCCCGGCGATCATTACCGCCGCATGACCATCTATATCTTTTCCGACAACATCTGGACGGAGCCGGAGATGCTGCACAAATACTTGACCGGTGAGGATCGTGGAGGATTTCAACGATCCTTGCGGGGACTCTACCGGCTGACAGAGTCTGAAGAGGAAGGGCGCATCGGTCCGTTGCCGGATGGTTCGGAAACGAAGGAGATGCAAGCAGAAGTCCGTCAGCTTTTTAAGGGACCACTCAGCGTGCCTTCGGGGCCCGTGGTTGATCCAACACTTGCACCATAAGCTGTGCGAGACGATCCCGGAGAAGCGGATCTTGAATGGTGGTCACACGCGCAGAAATTTCCTCGATCAGTGCTTCGTTCGCCGGTGCAATCGTTGTGTGAGGAATGTCGGGCGATGCGGAGACGTGTCCGGCCTCCGGCAGATCCCCTACCCGCAACACGACATCAGTAATGAACTCCATGCCGGCCACAGCATTGAGTTTATGAATGAGTGACGGCTTGAGGAATGTGAGCTGATGGAGCCAGACACTGTTGTGGACCAGGAGATAGAGTTTCTTGTAGCGGATCTGATCGGGCCAGGTATTTGACGCGATCGGCTCTCCGACGATAGACCCCCAGTCTCGGCGCAATCGGTTCTCGAGTAACTTGGACTCGAGGCCCAAGCGACGGGCCAACCCTTCGAGGATGCTGGAGACAGAATCGATACGACCAGTGCCGCGCATAGCGACATCATAACAAGAACAATTGCGGTATTCAGCAACCAGCTCTCAGTGGCCCTTGAACGGTTGACAGCGGTCTAGATGTGAAAGTGTGACGTCTGATGGGGAAAGAAAAGTCCAGCTCCGAAAAGGCAGTCGTAACGAATCGCAAGGCCTACCACGACTATTTTATTGAAGAAAAGTTCGAGGCAGGCATTATGCTCCAGGGGACGGAGGTGAAGTCCATCCGAGAAGGACGCGTGAATCTACAAGATAGTTACGCCAGCGTGAAGGGCTCAGAGGTTTTCCTTCACCACTGCCACATCAGTCCCTACAGCCACGGTAACATCATGAATCACGACCCCCTCAGAACGCGGAAACTGCTTCTCCACCGCAAGGAAATTAATAAGCTGCTCGGGAAGACGCAACAGCAAGGGCTCACACTCATCCCGCTCCGCATCTATTTCTCCAAACGGGGTCTTGCCAAGGTGGAGCTTGGACTGGCCAAAGGTAAGAAGCAGCATGATCGAAGGGAATCTATCAAAACGCGGGAGGCTAGTCGTGAAGTGGAACGGGCGATGAAAGAAAGAAGGTGAAGGGACCCCGCTGCGGGCCGCTCCGTCCGGGATCGGCGTCACCCGCCGGCTGAGGGGAAAGGGAGTGGAAACAGGTGAAGTGAGACCGGGACCGTTTGGGTGTCAATCAGCCAATCGCCCCAGCATTGCCACGGCTCTCCGCGACATTCCCAAACAAAGTGAGCACGGTGCCAATGCGACAGTAGTGTGGGCTGACAGTAACCAGGTCGCCTTTATGGGTAAAGAAGTTTCCCACGGTTATGCGGACTTTTCTCCGTTGCATGAGGCAGGCTTCAAACACCGTGAGCCCGGTCGTCCGGTCTGCGACGGTGACCGAAGGAGGGTCATCGTATGTTGGCGCATCACTGGTCTTAACATTAATAGTGAAACGGCTCACACTATTTGCTGAGAGTGCATTCCGTCTGATATGGCCGACACGGGTTCCGCGCTCATCGTACAGGTCCATCGTCAGGATCAACACCGATGGATCGGGTTGTGTTTCCAACACCAATTGCTCCTTACCTTGAAGCTTGACGACGCCGTTCGTGTTTCGAAACACATTTGAGCCGACATGCAGCTCAAGGCCCTGTTCAGGCTTCTCGATGTCAATCAGTTCAGGAGAGTCCGTGTCGCCGATGGTTTTGATTTGAAGCGGGTTGTTCATGTTCCAGCCCTCTTACCCAGCGCCCGTTTACGTATTTTCCGAAAGGTAGGCTATACGATTGTCCCTGTCAAGTCGTGTGTGCACAGAGGGTGCACGGGCTTAAATCCCTACTGAAGGTTCGTTAGGAATTGAAAAATGAAAAGTCCCTGTGCTACCCTGCCAGGTCAATTCCGAGAATCAGTATAGATGGTCCCATCGTCTAGCCTGGCCTAGGACGGAGCCCTCTCAAGGCTTAAACACGGGTTCAAATCCCGTTGGGACCACCACATTGTTTTTACGAAGTATTTTTCCCTTCATGTTTGAGGACCATTGGGGTTGGTCCTTAAACATGGACTGGCACCTAGGCTCTAACTCGTCAGCATCCGTCTCGCTGGCTCTTCATAAAACGACACCACTTGCTTCAACCGCGTAGGCCGAATCATGGTGTAAATTTGGGTTGTGTCGATGCGTGAATGCCCGAGCAATGCTCGAACCTGCTCCAAATCATGCTGTTGCTCCAGCACCTCCATCGCGACCCCATGACGCAAATCATGAGGTTTCAACATCGGGTACCCAATGAGCCGCCCGTAGGTTTTGCAGAGCCGCCAGATATTTTTACCTTGCATCGGTGCTCGACTCTTCCCAACGGTTCGCCGTCCCCACAGAGACCAGAACAGGGGAGTCTCTGGCCCAATCTGACCCATTGCGTGAGACAATCGTTCGACGTAGGCATGGAGATACGTCATCACGCTTTCCGGCAATGGGATGTCCCGCGTCTGCCCGCCTTTCACGCGGACCCGCCGCAAGCCCCAGGTGCTGTCGAGGTGTTGCACCTGAAGTGTTGCCACGGACTCCCGTCGCATCCCTGTGTACCGCATAATCAGAAAGATCGCGATATCACGAGGCCGCTGACGTTGCTGGGCTGCGACGATCAGCGCATCCATGAGGGCCGGTGTCGGCACTTGTCGCGGTGGTTCCATTCGGTGCGGTGGTCGGTCCATGGTCGCGACAGGATTCGCCTGCAGCACGCTCCGCTTCACGAGCCAAGCACAGAAGCTTGACAGCGTGGATTGTCGTGAGCGCATCGTGCTCAGGGCAAGATCACCGCTAGCCATCTCATCCATCCACATCTGAATCGAGGACACCGTAAGATCAGAGGGGCGGGCCACCCGTCCCTGTTGGGATTTTACGAACCTTAAAAACTGATCGAGCACCCAGCGATAGCTTTGTACCCCTCCTTCCGTTTTGCCACGCTGTTTGAGCTGGTACCGACAAAACTGCTCCACGAGATCCACTAACTGTTGCGTCATGGCATTGCCTCCCCGGTCCCTGCCACGACCACGACTTCGCCGGGGGAGAGTATGAGGAGGTACCAGCCAGCCGTCAAGCGGCGCCGGGAGCAATTCGCAACGGTCTTGTGCGAGCGATTCCGTGTTTGTCATCCGTCCTCTGGCCGTAAGCGAAATCGGGGGAGTCTTACGACACCCCCGAACCCCCTTCTACGCTCGCGTCGGCACGCCAGCGTCTCTATGGTGGCAGCGCGGCGCAACAGAGCATCGGGCCAGCCTTCCTGTCACCTTCCAGGCCCGCCCGCTGCGATGTGCACCGCCCCGCAACTCGGATTGATCCCTGCCCCGGAGGCGGGTGTGGGGGGCAGGGAACGATTTAGTTATCGGACTAGCGCTTTCAGTTGCTCTTTCTCCAACTTGCTTCCGAATTCCCGTTCCATGCGTTCTCCCATCTCCTGCCACGTATGCCCGGCGGCTTTCATATCTTTGAGGACAGCAAGCGCGTTCGCGAATGAGCGGTCCGCTATGCCTACGGCCTCGGGTTGGGCTGTCCCAAACGCTTTGGCCATTTCTCCTCCCAACGAGTTTTGGAGCTCTTTTGGATTCACTGAAGCGATGACGAGAGCGGGCATCCTTTTCATTCGACGGGGACGAGCCCAATAGGGGCTCTTGCATCGAGGGCAGCGTGCGGGCTTGCTGAGGCCACCAGATGTTCCCACAACGAAGACAGGTCTGCTGGTGGAGTACCGATGATTCAGGACTTCCCTGTCCGAGCACTCTCATGCGAGCAGGGTCAGCGCGTAACTTATTGGAAACTCTCACAACCTCTCCTCTAGAAATTGCGCCCCCGTTTTACCAGCCGGGGGCTGATCGGCCTGCGCGCGGCCGGCAGTGCCGCCCGGCGCGCGAGTCGAGCGTGCCCCAAATCTGGCCTTTGCGTTCCGCTGCATATAGGTGCTGACTTCCTGTAGATCAAACCGTAACGCCGTCCTGACCCTTGTCGACGGAATCTCGCCTTTGCGAACCGCTCGCCGGATGGTGTCCGTACTTACGCGAATGTAGGCGGCGAGTTCTTTGATCGACAAATCCGATGTCTTCATGTGCCCTCCGTGATTCAAATGTTCTCCCACCCTACGCCGGAGTTTCTGCTCTGGGAATTAGGCAGATGTATGCTGTTGTATCCAGATGTGCTCTCTCGTGCGCATGCCATCGCGCTCAGGTGATCAAGTCTGCATCCGCTTCGCGTGACTAGGAACGTATAGTAATGAGGGAGAGAATGGAATTAGGCAGTTGGGGACAGCCAGGGACAGTACAGGACAAATAGTCCTCTATTGAGTAACAGATCGTTCATGGTGTAAGGCAGCGGAGGAACAGGGTTGCCTTTGACTCACAGCGTACAACGAGACGAAAATCGCTCATGAATTGGTAAGGAGGCCCGCAATGGTCATGACGAGGATTTCGTCGAAGTTTCAAATTGTGATTCCTAAGGAAGTGCGGGAAAAGCTGCGTCTCAGTCGGAAACAGCGGCTTCACGTCATGGCGAAAGGTGGGATCATCACCCTGGTGCCGGAAGTCCTCCTCAAGTCACTCAAAGGAGCGCTTAAGGGGATGTCCAAGACAGACCTGCGGGAGAAGAAATACTGATCATAAAGGTGCTGTTGAGGTCCCTTTTTCATGGAAGGGGATGCTCCTCTGCTTATAATGCAGTCATTTCCTTCTGCGGAGGGCTACCATGGACATTATGACGACACCGCATATCGCAATTTCCGAGGACGTGGCGGGCGGGAAACCCCGGATTGCGGGACACCGGATAACTGTGCAACACATCGTCATCTGGCATGAGCGCATGGGGCTGAGCGCGGATGAGATCGCCTCCAACCAGGGATTGACCTTAGCCGAGATCTATGCCGCGCTGACGTATTACTACGATCACCGCCAGGAAATTGATGAGGCCATCTTGGCCGACGAATCGTATGTCGTCGAATTTCGCAAGCAGATCACGCCGAAACTGAGCAGCAAGATCGGTGACTGACCGCATAGTGGACCATCACATGGCCCCTGACGGCTCAGAGGGGTACTCCATCGAAGTCTTCAACGCGCTGGGCGACACGATTGCCGTGACCAGCATACCCGCTTCCGCCCTCGAAGCCCTCCGCCAAGACGAAGTGCTCTGCGCCCGCACCCTGTAACGGGCGCGATTTCCCAGGACATGGCAGACGGGCCTCCTCCTGATCGAAGGACACCGCATTGCTCGGAGTGATCGCGGAAACGCCGAGCAAGATTCAGACGCTTCTGTGACACATCGGCAAGCGTTCCCCGTATCTGCTCACATCACCCCGTGACTCTATCGACTCTTCAGAAATGCAGAATGACCCCGATTCTCGCCGCCCGGAAATTCAGAATGTCCCCGATTCTCATTCCTCGAGACGTGCATGTCAGGACTCTACGGGGCCAGCGTCTCCTTCTGATGCAAAGGAATTTTGACCACAAGGGTCGTGCCCCATTCGGGTCGGCTCGTGATCGTCAGGGTCCCATGCAATTGTTCGACGCGCTCCCGCATGCTGGTCAGGCCGAGATGATGAGTGCCGGGAACCAGTTCCGGCACAAACCCCTGTCCATCATCTTTGATGAGCAACTCGATCGCATCGGGCAAGCCGTTCATCGTGACGCTGGCCCGCGTGGCCTTGGCATGGAGCCGGATGTTGGTGAGCCCTTCCTGGATCACGCGATAGAGACAGGTTCGAATGGCGGGAAGTAGCGGTACCGGCTGGATTGGGGGATAGTAGGTGGCCACCGTCTGTGTTCTCTCGGTAAAGTCCGCGAGATAGGCCCGCACGGCATCATCCAATGTGAGGGAGACGGTCTGTTCAGGGTGTAAGTCATGCGAGAGATCACGGAGATCCGACAGCAGGGTCACCAACCGCTGCTTTATGGGTTGCAGGTGACTGGGATCGCTCCAGCCTTCAGGATGTCGCCTGGTCATGAGGCCGATCTCCAAGATGCTGGCCGAAAGTCGTTGACAAAAATCGTCGTGCAGATCCCGGGCAATCCGGCGCCGTTCATCATCCTGCGCGGTCATCAGCTTCGCAGCGGTATACTGCAATTTTTCCTGGCTCTCCCGCACCATCTGCTCCGCTTGCTCCATGCCGGTAATGTCCAGCATGGCGGATTGAATTTTCCGCTGGGAGCTGTCGCGATCCTTCACCCGGATGCTTTCGACATGCATCACTAAGGCACGACCGGTGTGCCGTGAGAAATGGAGCTTGCAGATGTGCGTCGTCCCCGTGTCGAGGACCTCCTCGCAGTGGTGCTGGAAGCGCGCCCAATCCTCGGTCACCACAAAATCGGAGAAGGGCCGGTGCAGGACGGATTGCCGCTGCAGACCGATTAAGGCGCAGAATCGCAGATTGGCCTCTTCAATCATCCCCTCGGGGGTGAGCGTCACATAGCCGGCCGGAGAGCCTTCGTACAGCTGGGTATAATGTTGACAGCTCTCCGCGAGCGTCTCTTGCGCCTGACGGAGCTCTTCATTCTGCATTTCCAGCTCGACGTGCTGCAGTTGCAGTTTCTCCATCAGGGTAGGAATATCCTCACGCCGCACCGAGTCCGCATCGAACACATTCGGTGCCCGCCCCTGCACTGGTCGGTCCTCCTGAGGGCCCATCTCCTTGGCATGGTCGTCTGGTGGGGATGTCATCGCCGCCTCCCTTGGCTGTCAATTCGCGAAGGATGTGTGTCGGGTCTCTGCTGGAGCGCGAGGAGCATCAGCGGCGCCTTGCCGTCCCGTGCAAGGCTGCTGAGAGTCGCCCGCCATTGGCCGTCCTTGACCGGGAGGGATTCGAGCTCCAGTTCCATGCCGTCCACTCCTGTCTTCCCGAGGAAACGCGTCTCGAGAGCCGTACGCAACTCCGGATGATTGAACCGGCCTTGCAGAATCCGGTCGAGAGGATGCCGCTCGATCTCGTCTCGTGTGCACGCGAATACCTGATAGAAAGACCGGTTGGCCATGACCACCCGGAAATCGGTGTCCAGCACGATCAACGGGATGGGCACCTGGTCCACAATCGACTCCGCACGGCGGATCGCCTGTTTATAGGCTGTAATCTCCTGATAGGTGAGCACGACCCCATCGATGACGTTTTTCGAGGTGCGATACGGGGCGACCCGCAAGAGGTACCAGTGCCCGTCCTCGGATTGCACTTCTCGCTCCTTGAAGACGAGGGTCCGGAGCACGGTGTGCACATCGTCGAGTAAACTGTCACAGCGCACGGTGGAGACGATATCTCCCATCTGACGTCCGATATCGGACGCAATGACTTTACTCACCCGCTTCGCCTGGGGTGTAAACCGCTTGATGCGGAGCTCGGTATCCAAAAAGATCGTGGCGACCTCCGTGCTATTCACGAGATTCTTGAGGTCATCATTCGCGTTCGCCGCTTCCTCAAACTTCATCTGCAGTTGCGAATTGAGCGTGGCCAGTTCCTCGTTGAGTGACTGGAGTTCTTCCTTCGTGGTTTCGAGTTCCTCATTGGTGCTCTGCAGTTCCTCATTGGTGGACTGCAATTCTTCGTTGGAGGATTTGAATTCTTCATTGGAAAATTGGAGATCTGTATTCGTCCGCTGCAGACGCTGCTGCGCGAATTCGAGTTCCAGGCTCGTGCCGCGTCGCACGGGCAGGAGCCTGGCTGACGCCTTTGCGGCTCGGCCGGCCTCCACCTCAAAGACGATCATCATCAGTCCGTTCACGGGACTCGGCTGTGAGATCGGTGTCACGGTGATCGTCACCCGTCGCATCCCCCCCCGCGTCTGGAGACGCAGGTTTTTACGCACCACCG